>Ga0214165_1000072_pt1 | contig 81867 bp, 91 predicted proteins | sample TroBogypolimnion_34_FD_153004 | JGI IMG/M metagenome (GOLD analysis project Ga0214165, IMG submission 153004) | Freshwater microbial communities from Trout Bog Lake, WI - Practice 03JUN2009 hypolimnion v3 | ecosystem: Environmental > Aquatic > Freshwater > Lake > Hypolimnion/Profundal zone ... | reverse complement strand
ATCACCTGTGCCTTGAGTTTGAATGCTGATGTTTTGGTTGACGTCAGCACTGAACACGATTGTACCAGAGTTGTCTTGTAGAACCTTTTGGTTGTTAACATACAAAGAACCTGGACCGACATACAGCGAGTGCCATTGCTTAGTAGGCGAACCTAGATCATATGCAACGTTTGTATCAGGAAGGATGCTACCAGTCATCGTTAGACCACCAGTGATGGTTGGATTAGCTAGTAGAGAAGCACTGCTAGCTAATGGGGTCCATACAGACGGGGAAATGCTAGTTAAAATATAGAAAGAATTATCAGCGGTTACACGAGCAACTTTACCGATATCACCAGCAACGACGGATAGCGCATCACGCGCAGCAGTAGAAACGGCAGTAAAAGCAAGAACGCTGTGAATGTCAGCACCAGTTACGGCGCTGTGTTGGATAGTAGACATTGAAGAACTCCTAAAAATATGGATTTGTCTTTTTCAAGCTGCTGTGTCAATTAAGACAGTCACACCTTGTTTTAGGGTACAGAGCTATTTAGGGGAACTTTAAACTAAAGGGTCAAAAAAAAGAGCCCGAAGGCTCTATTAGGTGCACGTTAAGTGCTTTTAGTTTTCTGATTTCCAAATTGCAGTTGCTTGTTTAACTTCATCTGTAGTGATGTCCTTAAACGTAGCACGTAATTCTTTACTCAATTCAAAGGCCGAAGAGGCGCTTGACGTATCTACGGCATGTTGAATACGCTTTGACAAGTTTTCATACGCAGTCTTCAACTGGTCTGGCTTGACAGACGTATCGACGATTTTCTTCGGCTTATCTTTTGATGCTGAATCGGCTTTTTTGACATCAGCGTCGTCGTCTTCCCCATCGTCGTCTTTTTCCATCGATTTAGCTAGCGCTTTGGAGGATACCTTTTTAGTATCTTCTTCATCATCACTGTCATCAGCCTTCGTCTGTTTTTTAGTAGCTGGTTTTTCTTCTGCAACTTTCTTTGAAGGACGGCCGCGCTTCTTGGCTGGAGCCTCTTCTTTAGCTTCTTCAACCTCTTCTTCGCTTTCCTGTACGGATTCGAATGAAGACTTGCCAGCATCTGGACCGTATTCGGCTTCGATTTCTTCGTAGACGTTTAGCATGATTTGATCAACATCATCATCAGCATGGAGACCACCCGTTTCGTCATCACCGTAAGTCTGCTGATCGTACATACGCTGAATGATTTTTGCCGCAGCACGCTGTCCCGGAGTTTGTGGATGAATCATCACATCGTACGCATCAAGCGTGTCGTCGAGAATCTGATCCATTACACCATGTACAGTATCAACAGCTTCTTTGACTGTTTTTTCTTTACCGTCTCCTCGGGTCTTGGCGCGCATATCTTTCTTAGAGCAGCCATACTTCTTTTTAAACTCTTCGCTAGTCAACGATGTTAGGTCATCATCTAGTTCCGCCATCTTACCTTCTTCAAGTTTCCCTTCGCCAAGGTGCGAACGAAGCCCAGCCACGACAGAGCGAGTTAGCTTCTCGAGCTTATCCTTGCTTAGTTTAGTGCCAGTGGCAGAGTCAAGGTGCGAACGAACGTGTTGAGTAATCACAGCCATTGGCGTATCCATCAATTTAGCGCCGAATGTTTTCTTGAGTGCCGCAACTGCACCCTTTACCATGTCTGCACCTTCTTCAATATTTTCTTCTCCGTTTGCATCTTCGTCGGAAAACGCTTCAGTTACTTCCTCATCGTCTTCATCGACTTTGCTTTCACCGAGATATGGACGAAGTTGGGAAACTACCGCTTGGGTGACTTGCTCGAGGCCATCTTTGCCCAAACGAGTACCAGTAGTAGCATCTACATACGAACGTACTTGTTGAGTAATCATAGCCATTGGAGTGTCCATCAAACGCTCGCCGAAGTTTTTCTTGAGCACTGCAGCTGCACCTCGGGCCATTGTAGCGATCTGCTCTTCGCTGCTTAAAATGGTTTGTGCGGCCATTTTCGATTTCGAAGCAACTGCCTCAACAAGCGTCTTTAGTAGTTTCATAATTGTCCTATAGGATAGTGTATTTCGATATTTATGACTAGGTCATCTCTGTGAAGTATTTTTCGACAATTTGATTGTGCAAACCGTCGACTACAGGCTTATGAAGGTCGCGCCCCTTGTCCATAAACTGATCATGAGTTAGCCACAATGTAGTTGCCGTTTCGCTACTGAATCCGGTAAAGTTAGCTTTATCATGCACTTTGAATGCGTAGATGTGAGTACGGCCGAGTACAACACCACCTTCAATGATTGTATCGATATTGTCTTCAACGAGTCCTAATTCTTCGATGCATTCTCGTACAGCGGCCGGAAGCGGATTCTCAAACCGCTCGATGCGGCCTTTTGCGATTTGCGGCATCGTCAGTTCCGGAACATCCTTGTTGTAGTCAGTATTCGACGGAACCATGAACATCATTTCAATTTCACCAGTATCTGGTTGAACTACGTAGGGGATTGCTCCAGCACGCCATACTTGTGGTTTATCATAGCTCATACATCCTCCCAACGTGTGAAACTACCATTCTCGCCATCCTCGTCAACTTGACACGCAGATAGATCAAATTCTTTGTGCAACAATTCCGCAAGCGCCTCGCACGACATACGTCCGAGCACGTGCGAATTTAGTTCGTTACTCCAATAGTTTTCACGAAGCCACTTCGATATTCGATGCTTCAGCATGATAAACTCGACGTCACGATCCGAGTGTGTTACTTGTTTGTACGCTTTGATGTGGAACATATGACGGTGAAGATCACGCAAAATCTTCATCTCCTCAAATGGACACTCTGGCCAATTGTGCAGGCCATCAATCTGCAATGAACAGAATACCTCAGTTATTACTTTTGTAGTCATGTATTTTCTCCTTAAAATGTATCATCAACAGCAATGCCGCCGAATTCGCCCTCTTCGAGCTCTACTTGGTAGCCCTCATCAGAATCAGTAGCCTCAATGGCAATAAACATCGCCATCTGCTTTGTCGCTTCGCTACACAATCGAATGCGACCTTCTGAGTTATTCATTAGCCACGATAACCACATTGGGTCAGTCTTAATGATGTAACGAACCGTCTTGTCTTTGTACTTCCCAAAAGGAAATTTGTCAGAAAGTGCCATTGAGGAGGCATCTTTAAAATTACCAATAGTATGCATGTTCGGCTGCAACTGAGTTTTGCCAGCCTTCTTTACCAGACTACGCCGAAGCGCAACGAGTTTTTTGGGCTTGGGGGGTGTAGTCAGCTCTTTCAGCAATTTAGAAAGCAGCGGATTCTTCTTTTGCACCATGCCAGTATTGTTTACCTAGTTTTTCATTCTTTGTAGCACAGTGCACACAAATTACCACATTCGGATTTGCCTTCCACACCAATTTGTTACCAACTTGCACTTCAGTCATTAGCGCTTTAACACGGTTGGCTGGGACAGGCTCGCCGCACTGGGCACACTCGAGTCCGTCTTCAGGAACATCCGCTGGAGACGAAATCCCATCCAGTGTGATAAGCATCGAATTTACTTTTGCAATCGCCTTTTCCCTGAACATTAGTTCAAGCAACTGCGCTTGTTCTTCTGCTTCAATTGGGTTGTCTGATTCGGTTTGGTCAAAATTGCTCATATTATTAGTGGTATTAAAGTTAATTACTTATCAGTGGTTGAGGAGAGGTGATCATTAATAGCGGTTAGCGCCATGCATATCTCACCAAGTAGGATATAAAGGTTGTTTAAATTAGCCGGGTCGGTTTTACAACCCTTAAACTCCTGTGGTAAGTTGTCGACTATTTTATTCAATAGCGTTAGTGAGTGCGTTTTTGTGTCCATGTCCGCCTATTAAGAGTGGTCGAAAGGTTGGTAAGTCCTTAAGGATTTTAACCAGTTTAGCTCTTGTGCAGAACGCTGAAAACTTCCAAAAATCAAACTTCTTCACTGCGTCACGATTGGTGGTGACAACGCGTTCCATCAACTTGCGAATTGCGGGCGGCTGCTTCGTCAAGTCGATTAGCATCTGATTCTCTTCCAGAATTTCTTTCACCTTGATCACTTGAGCTTCTTCACCCTCTGCAGGGATCGGATGAGCAACTGGGTTATGCCACTGTTCTTCCAAAATATTGGCGAGTTCGAACTTGTTGGTGTATGCTTTTTGCAGACGAGTAGAACGAATGCCTGGATATGCACTCGCTACATTATCCGACTGCATATCCCCACGGAAGCATTTTTCGAAGAGATAGTATGCTGGGTCTTCCATCACTACAAGTTCAGCAGTTTTGTAGTCACATATGTGAGTATTTTCTGTGATCAGCTGATGCATGTCACTATCACCGGTAAGTACGACGTTAATTTCATTTGGATACAACTGGACCCAGCCGCCAATGCAGTCATCTGCTTCAAGTAGCGGGGCGGACAACACGACGATTCCTGTCATTCTGGTCAGGATATCTTGAAATTCATTAACGTGTTCAAGGAACTTAGCATACGCTGCTTGCTGAACTGGCGTCTGATCCTTGCGGCGCTGACCTTTGTACTGCAACCGAGAGATTGCTAGTCCGCTTGCTGTGTATCGTTTGCGCCAATTTCCTGGAGTATCAAAGCACGCCACCACTCGCTTTGGTTGGAACTGCTTGAATGACTTATTCATCGACTGAAGTGCAGAATGTAGCGCCATCCCACCGATGTCCGGCAGCTCATCGTTATCATCATCGTCATCTAGGATTTGTTTCCGTATTCCGCCCTTGCCGCTCTTACCGCCCTGCGCTTGCAAAGCGTAATAAGTGCGATATAACATCCCCGATACGTCGAAGATGAGATTATCTACATTGTTCATACTTTATCTTGTTCTTCGAATTGCGAGGCAAGCTGCTTGTGCATCGTGATTAACCACTTGTTGACGACATCTCGATCATTCTTACCTGAGTATCCTTTAGCTTTAAGCTCTTTGATAAATGCGACGTTCCAGTCAAGTTGGAGCTGAACGCCGAGCTCAGGGTCATATCCGTCTGAAATAATTTCAACAAACGGAGTATCACTTTTTTGACGATCGTCAATTACTTTCGCTTGAGCTGCTGCTTGTTCATTTCGATCAGTCACAATTGCTGCTTTGACCATCTGCGGAAGCCACTCTCTGAGTTCCTGACTCCGGGCGGCGGCATTCTCAATTTCTGTGCGTAAGGTGCTAACAATACCGTCAATGGATTTTTTGGAATAAAACATATTATCGATTCTTTACATCAAGTAAAAATACTGAAGCCGTAATTTGACTCAGTTCCGTAGGCATCACAACCTGCATATGCCCTTTCGCTGTAATATTAAACTCAATCGACGATACTGATTTTGGCAGAAGTTTATCAATCGAGTGCAAATACTCTACAGTGTAGTTATACTGAAACTTTTCCGTAGTATTGATATTATCAAGTGCAGCGGTATAAGTCTCGCTTTCGCTAGTTGCAGTTAACGCTAATGTTTTACCGTTGCTAACAAATGTTAGCAACTTAGATCCAATTGAACTAGCACCAGTTATCGCTATTGTTAAATCGTCCCTCAACATTTCAATAGTATGCACGAAAGTGCCTGTGAACTTCGACGGAATGCGATCAGTAGAGCGTTCGGTAGCAAGACGAAAATCGATCGTGGATTTACCGGATTTAATTTGCAATGACTTAGGTTTGTCTTCGGTACCACCCGTCACTACCGTGATTGCTGCACCTTCGGTAGCGATGCGTTGGGACAACTCTCGTACTCGATTAAGCATTAGATCTGGGCCAGCGTATGATATTCCATCGAATACAATAAACAACGATGGAATATCATCAATCGCAGCTGCTGTGGAAGAAGTTAATTTAATAAGATCAGCAGAGAAGTGGCGGGAAAAACTAACAACCGCTTTAACGGTTGCTATAGATGGTGGTGTAAGTTGTGTCGACATCAGTGTTCTATAAATTGCCTAGTGGCTGCTATAACATGGTCCGATAATAATACTTCCATGTGGTTGGTATCAACGGTCACGTAGTGGACTCCAGGAAGTGCCGTTTGAGAGGCGACTGTAACTACGCCATCATTTAGAGAAGATAGTGGGCCTCGAGTAGTCACGAAACTAGTAATGTTAGTATGTTGCTTAACAATCGGTTTAAGTGACCGAATTTGAGTAGAGGATGGAGTAATATGCTCAAATACAGAAGCTTTCGAGAATAGTCCAACCAACGATGCATACTTACTACCACCAAACGGGCTGCCGTATGTACAAACGTGGTCAACTGTTACTGCATCATGTTGGCTGAAGTGCGGCAACGAGTGGATGGCGACATTTCCACCAAGCGAGTGCCCCAGTAAAACTATTTGCCTAGTTGAAGTACGATTAACAACATATTCAACTAGGTCCTGACCCACTTGGGAAGTTGGATTATTCCAGTCATATGAAAAAGATAACTGAGGATAATCAGTTAGCTGAGTTTTGAAATAGTTAAAAGCATCTGGAGTGGAAAATGCGCCGTGTACAAATACAATAGTAGGGGTAGGAGTCATTCGTCGTAAGCGCGCGGAGAGTGGCGCTTTAAGAAAGTGGCGTCGTATATAGCAGAGATTTGAGCTTCAGCCCATTGAGCAAGTGAGCTGTAATCAATATCTTCAATGGAATCGTATACTCCATCATCAGTATAATACTCAATCCCATGAAGGGTATAAGCATCCGCATCAGATAGCTGGGAAACTTCCTCAACTAGTTTGGTAACTTCATGGAGATGAGCAGTTTTAGTTTTGCTTGACATTTACAGTGGTTAGTGTGCAATAATATTTATTCAAAAAGCTGCTGAGATTTTACAACTCTACGCAACCGTTTATCAATATCCGCATTTTTGAGATCTTCACGTTTGTCGAATTTGGTCTTGCCTTTGCAGGTTGCCAATACAACTTTAAATTTCCCACGAATGTGAACAACTGATTCTACCATTACCGTTAATCCACGTTGTGTTATCAACCCAGATAGTCGATCGATTTCATTTTTGTTAAGTAGCGCTTTAACACTCTCAGTTACACTACGAAACTGCAGCCCAATTATGCAAAACCCATCGGGGGTTTGTGCAGCACGGGCGCCACGAATGTCATATTGATTTTCCGCAATCGCTTTGGTTTGCTCTCCAGTCAGTTTAAGACCAGCAGTAATGCGCTCGAGAATTTCGTAATCGAGTCCAATTGGAGTAGAGCGAAGTTGTGTCATTCTAGGTACTTCATCCAAGTATCAGGATAGCTAGCATTCGGTAGCGGAGGGCTAAACAGGGGAGCGATTTGACTATGAACGAAGCCTGCTAATCCACACCCCACAGCTGTAAGAAAATACTGTTTGTCGGGAGTAGCTTCAGCATATGCAATAAACGCAGCAATATGATGTTGGACATCAACCAACGGCAAGGTTTGTATGTTACCGTCTTTTGTGGGAATTGCGTATGTATTTCCCACAAGACCAACACCTTGTCCGTGTTTTGCTCCAAATTGCAGAGCAGCTTTTGCAGCGCCTGCGCCGTGAATTCCCCTCGGGAAATTACTACCAAACACAAAAATCTCCCCATTTCGAGGAAGAGTACTATCTTTGTGGTATATTGTCATTTTCAATTCCGTGAATACTAATAAGAACCAATTGTCTATTTTATAAAGTATGTGTGCTATTAGATGTTGCGTCCATAATTAGTTCGAATTTGACTCTCTACAAAGTTTGATAGTTCAGCACGATTCTGCAATACTTTTTTATCGTAGTTCGCGCCAGGGATTGCTAACGAACCATTGTACATCAATAGAGCTTTGTGCACATCTCCATTGGAAGTCTTCAAATAATCGCGCAAAATTTGCGTACCTGCTTTGATATTAGCAACTGGATTGAATACTTCAACGATGCTGATCTTATCTTTATGCATAGAGGGCATCACCTGCATTAAACCTTTTGCGCCTGCTGGACTAGTTGCCATGTAATCGAACTTACTTTCTGTCGTAATGACGGCTAGTGTCAAGTACGGATCGACTTGATGTGCTTCGCTTTCCTTAAATGCCGTTACAACAATTTGTTGTAACATTTCTGGATTAGTATTAGGTGCACCATTTGACTTTTTCTTAATCCACTGCACAAGTGCATTGGTGAAGATCGGATTGGTGGTATCTACCTCCGCTACTTGACGCTTGAGGTAGATTTCGTAGTTCCACCATTCCATCGCTTGTTGGTATGTATAAAACGTGCCCATAGCAAACGCAACAGTAAGGGCAAGAACGATCCACCAATAGCGTAGCACAAAACTACGACGCTTGAGTGGGGACGAGGAAAAAACGTTACGAGAAATCGTAAACGACGATACCGAAGGCAATCGCTTTAATGTTAACATAGGGTCTCCTATTAAAGTGTCGGCATCGATAAACGAGCCAACTGATACATGATAAGCTGAGTAAGTTGAGGCTGGTGTTTTTGAACTTACCACCGAGCATTGCGCTCGAAGTTCACACTCATCTTATGCCTCAAACAGCGTACCAATGACGTTGAATGTGTGGTTTATTTATGCAGTTCGTTGTCCTGGGTTAAATAATAGTCCAGAAGTCTACCCTGACACAGAGCAGGAACCGTGAGGAATGGCCACTCTAATTTGAACGGACAACCGCCAGACCACTTGCCAGTTTCACGGAACTGCAAGTATGTGATTCGGTGCCCAACATTAGCAGGATCGAATGTGGCGCGGTGCACCTGAGCATTTACAAATTTTTCAAGCACTCGGCTAGCCATTAGAGAAGCTGTAGTCATTACGTTTCCAAATAGTTAAACAATGAGACAATTGTCTCAGGTTACACCATTGTGCTCAACGATTACAGGTCCCGCAAAGCTGGTGGATATGGGATATCGTCCCGATCCAACGTAGTAGCCGCATCCAATCCAATCGTTTCACGCAGTTTGGCATCAGTAACCTTACGTTTGATCACGTCCATCAAGTCTTCAACTGTCATAACACTCGATGGCTCTACGTCTTCCCCAAATAACGTGTGGACGAGCGTCTCTGGATCATTAACTAAGTCCTCTCGATCGATGAACTCAGCACCTGGGTATCGAGCTCGGATTTCAGCAGGTGTGACCGTACCGAGTGTCTTGTTCGGAGCACCAGTGCGTTTATTGATTGACACCATTTTGAAAATCCGGCGCATTCCTTTATTTGGATCAATTGAGCGACTTGCACGAGCGATAATTTCGCCCGCTTCATTCTTGATTATAATGTCACCTGGGTGAATCATGTGTCGGACACACGCCATGAGAAGTTGATTGCGAACAACCCCTTTAAATTTGCTGTTACGACCTTCGTCACTGTGGTACATAAACTTTGCCCACTTGACACTATCGAAGTACATTAGGTCAACTTGGATCTTTTTGCCGCCGCCGACAGGAACAGCGTACGATCCTGTGCGAAGGCCGGACGCCAAAGCACCTTCTCCGTGAACCGCAGCGAGCACTTTACTGTGAACCTCTGACATATCATACTTGCCGAGATCCACAGCAATATCAACATCTCCACTATCTTTGCGTAGGCCAAGAATGGTCAATTCTGTACTACCAAGCAATCCAGCGCGTAGCTCCTCTTGTGGAATGCCTGAAGCACCTGCCATAAACTTCAGTGCTGCTTGCATATCCTGCTGAGTAGCACGAGTAGTTCCCCACTCTGCTGTTGCGTTTCCGCCTTCTTTCAGTGCCATAGTAATGTCATAACGTTGGTCTATTTACAGGACTTTGCGATACTGCTCAAGAATATGACCAAGTTGGTTTTGACCAGCCCAAAATTGAGGATATAACACATTGTCGTCGTTCATAGCAAGTCCACAACCGAAATACGTGTCGTGTTTGGATGCGTACACCAACTTTTTCGTCCCAGTCATCTTTAAGTGCTCTCGCGCTGTCTTGTTTTGTTTGACTTTAGCACCAATCACTACCTGCATCGAACGATGCTCAAACTTACGCCACGTGTTGTTGCTGAATCGATTAATTAGGACAGTCTTTGCTTGTTTTGCAGTTGCAGCGGACGCTATTTGTCGCATCGCTGCTTGGTCCTGAAATGCCATTGCACGCAAATATTGGAGAGCGTGATCCGCTGATGCAAACATCACCCCTTCCAATACTATGTCACATTGATACCCAACGCTTAATGGATTAAACTTGTCATCAAAAATGATAACACTGTCAGTCATTCGAACACCGTTTTGACGGTCTTCGACAATTTGTTGCATGTTTTCAAAAACATTCGCAAAGTTTTTATTGACGGACATGCAATTCCCCTCGTGGCATCATCTTGAAGTGCTTAGCCTTGCTCATTAGCAGCTCCATTTGGTCAGCCAGAATGTGGCGGTTAGACAGCAACAGTTCTTCATACCGGTTTGGAATGTAAGGCAGATAGACCAGTGGCATTTGAGCCTGTTCTGGAGTGCGGTTACCCTTCAAGTCATTGCAGTGGTAGCAAGCAGTAACAAGGTTGGTCCAAGACGAGCGGCCACCTTGAGCACGTGGGATAACGTGCTCTTGTTCGAGGTTGCGTTCATCATACTTCTGCCCACAGTATGCACAGACGCAACGGTCACGCGAAAACAACATGCGACGCGACAGAGGTGGCGTACGTTCTTTGCCAACAAGATGCTCAGTACCTTTCACAGCGACGATACTGCGAACAGTAATTTCACTTTGTAGTCCGGATACGCGCTGAATACCACCACGCATAGTGTATTCAAAGTCGCCGAGATCCCAAGCAATCTTATCCTTTGCGTAGTATTCAACTACTTTCTCAACGTCCTCCCATTTCCGAGGTACACCTGCCATATCTAAGGTCAGGATTTTAGTATGAATGTTCATCATATAATAAAAAAGGGTGCTTTTGGCACCCTGTAAAATTGCGTATTCGCAAATGTATAACGTGTCGTGCAGAGGGTGCTCTACAGTACTCGTTCATGGGCAATTCCTTGCTCAGTCGTATAAAAAATATCTGTAATCCCAACCGCAATGACAGCAGCTAGACAGGCAGCACAAGGTCTACACATTCCGTACTGAGTGTTGCTGCCAACTCTAGCAATGTATATTGCTGCTCCGGTTAGGTCCACTCGTCTATTTATAGCATTCTTAATGGCAGCCATCTCTGCGTGCAATGCATGTCCAACACTATCGAATATTTCTCCATCAAACCGCTTCTTATTATAGAAGTATTGCATTGGATCAGATTTTGAACTATTACGTCCAATATACTGATTGCCCCGTTTGTCAACAACAAGGGCACCAATTTTGATGTTCTTAACCCCGTATGTGCTTGAGTGAGCAAGAGTTAAAGCACTAGCAAGATACTTTAGCTCTTTTTTGCAAAAGGGCATTAGTGAACAGTTTCGGCCCAGAATGCACGATCGGGGTCGTTGAACGTGTTCGTGCTAGAAAATACTTCTTCACTGATGATGTTAGACTGACGCTTACGATCGAAGATGCAGGACACAGCAAAAGCTTTCAGCTTATTAGAGGGTTTGCCATCACTGTGGTGAGTGGTCACTTCCGTTGCAATGTTCATTGCGTCATACACAGACATTGGTACCGCAATCCGCTTGACGTCATTGACCGACATCGACTTAGGCAGCTCAAACGAATCCAGTGCTGCAACTTTTTCAAGCAAATTGTTGAGGAATTTGCGACTATCTACAGCCATCGCTTCATTGTCCAATTGGCGACCAATTTCTAGCTTCAGCAAACGTGCATCAGCAAGGTTGGCACGTTCGTCAGGCATATCCGCGAGGCGGCCGATAACGGTAGTGTGAAAAATGTGCTTCAGCACATCGTTGCTGACATGCATGTTGGATTCCCAATCACTAATCATTGGAATCGAGCGAGACATCACTGTACCTTTGCCGAAGATCATTTGGTTCGAGCACAATGCTCGAACCATTTCGAAACGACTGTCGATGGACGGAGAGAATGCACTCCACTCAAATCCCACATCGACATCGAATTTACCACCCTTGGCAAACGCCTCGTGTTCAAATTGTGAAGTGCGATTGCGAGGGACGAGAGTATCACCATGCTTGAGGAATCCGATGCGCTGCGACAATTCGTTCAGAGCATCTGTACCATGCACAAAGCCAGTGTACGATGTTGGCCGATAATCGATGACCTTATCATCAGCAACGTGGAAAAGACCACCAGCGTACTGCTCGATTACTTGCTTTGGGTCGACGCCCAACAGCACTTGTTTTGCTTCGTTAGACGTCGAGCTAAACGGGACGTCAAAAATCTTGTCGACTTTCATTCCTGTTAGGCCCTTGTCACCTAGGATCGGTGCCACAGACTTAGCACGATAGATCAAAGAACTGGTGATATCAGCAGCAGAAGTGAAATTTTGGGTACGAACGAACATTATTGAGGACTCCTTAAAAGATAGACAAGTATCCGATGTAACCAAATTGAGGTCAACTGAAGTTCATCATCGGCAGTGAATTATAGTGTTTACGAGCTGCATACACGATTTCATTCTTTGACACATCGGTTGCACCATCATCCAACTCTTCGCCAGCTCCCACTACCGAGGCGGTGCGTGTACAACCTTTAGACATCAACATCTTGATGCAATCCTTTACAGTGATAAACTGACCGAGTGTTGTGGCACGGTTACACAGACCAGTGAGCCACGCCAACGTCTGCGAGAATGTCAATGGAGCAGGGCAAGTCATTTGCACTGTTGGTGTCAACTCACCCAGGTTGAATGTACCGTGTTCGATCATTAGCAGTGGTAAGCCAAGTGGTTCGATTGTTTCAAAATCAAACGCATTTGCAAGGCGGCCGGCAGCGTAATTGACGAAGCGGAGATTAACGAACCGAATCTTGTCAATCATATCAACGCTGTCGTACACAGCTGCGGTATTATTGCTAACATCGTCCGCAATCAGTTGCAGGAATGACCCAGCAGAATTGGTACACGGTGCAGTAACAACCCACTTACCTTTTGCAGCCTGGTATGCGAAGCAAGCGCGAGGCGAACTGGTCCATACCGGATCGCCGCAATGAAACATATCGTAACATGCAGTCAATTTCAACACACCAAAGTTACGATCAAATACTTCTGGCTCCGCATCGATCGTGTAGATGTACTGGCCATCAAAGTACGCATTTGCAGGCGCCTTGAACAGTGTCAAATTGATATCGATGATACTTTTCCACTTGCCTTTGCGAGCATCTGGTAGTGCTGCACGAATGGGGCAGTCTGCACTCACAATGCGATCGCCAACAAAAGCAACGCAGATCGGGTGTGCTACAGAGAATTTAGACACATTGCCAATCGACTTACGAAGACGATATGATACACCTGGAGGAATACTAAACTTGGTCTCTACGCCATCTCGCACCAGAGTGACGGTGCAATCAACAGTCGCTTGTGAGAGTTGTGTCATATGCAAGTATTCGAAAGAGACTGCATCAATCAGCTTAAAGTGTTTGTTTGAAATCATATGCGTGCACTATATTGAAAGGTTGATTTGGGGTCAAGCAATTACTTGGGTAGCAATCGAGTCGATTATTGTAACGATTGTTTGTTTTTCAAAGTGTGGGATGCGGATGAGTGTCATATTGTGGTCTTCTGCATATTTTGTTTTGATCAAATCGTTCTGCTGCTGGCGAGAAAACCGCAATGCCGCGCTCTCCGCTCCATCGCCGTGCTGGATAGCTTGGTAGTGATAAATCCCATCATATTCGATTACCGTATTTTGCGTTGGTAAGTAAAAATCGTATCGAAGAGCTGATTTGGTGTCAGCCCCAATACAACCAGGGAATTTCTTCTGGGCAATAAACTTTATGTGTCTGTCAGTCAACAACTGTCGAATGATCTGCTCGGGTCCCGACTCACAGCAGGTTGGGCACCCTTGGTATCCTCTAATGTGGTTTGTAGGGGACATCTCGAAATCACCGTGGATGGGACAGGTTATCGTTACTTTCGGATGCCACCCCTTGTAGTCAACTTTAGAGTAATCATACTTATTGCCATGTATTAGTATCCGCTCCTGTTCAAATATCAGTTTGGTGCGTTGGATTTTTAGTGCTGCATTAGTAACAAACTTGCATTTTTCACATTTTGTTTTTTGGTAAATGTGTTTGTTAACCGTTTGTGTAAACTCGCCGTGTGTTGGACATACGATAGTTAACAGGGAATCTGTGGTGATATAACCACGTGGCGATAACGATACGTCGGTATAGAGGTAGGCAGAGTTGTGGAGCGTGTTACACTCCTCTCTAATGTCATCTATATTTTTGAATCGTACGGAGTTTTGCAGTCGAGCTTGTTTCGCACAAGTTGGACAACCTTCTTTCGCTGATATGTGTTTAACTGGTCGCTTCAAAAACGGTCCGTGGTCTGGACAAATAATAGTAACCGGAACGTGTGTAGAGCTGTAGCATACTTGCGAATAATCATACTTGTTATCAAATATGTTATTAGCGGCGGTGATGAATCGAGTTTGCCACTCCGGTAATGTTTTTTGTTCGTAATGCATATGGTGCCTCGTATATCAGGTATTTATGCTCTACCGATGAAAAATACTCCATATTTTACCTAACTACGTGACATCTCCACTGGTGTCGCACTTTATACCAAATCTCGTGGTAATGGGGATCCACGATATCACTGGCAGTTAAGTTATTACTCGATAATGGGTTGATGATCTCATAAACACGAGATTCACAGTCATTCCGCGCCGAACGTCCAATAACTTGGTTCAAAAGTGGTTTACTTGCAGTGGTACGACCAATGATAATGCTCTCGCATCCCTTTACGTCAGTACCTTCACCGATCTTATTACACGAGATCACAAACTGCACTTCTGCTTTTTCGAACTTAATCAGTTCCGCATTGAGTGTCTTTTCTTTAACATTGACCAGTGCAACAGAAGTGAGCTTGAGTGCAGCAAGACGCTGCTGCAGATCTACAGCTTCGTGTTTAGTACGGACGAACACCATTGTTTGACCGAGCGAAGATTGCTTGAGCTCAACAATGTCCATTACCATATCGACGTGTTCACGTGCAGGACTGTCTATAAATGAGTACACACTGCTATCAGCAAGGAATCCTGCAGCTACTGCGTCTTCCCGAGAAAGCGTCTCTACAAACTTGGAAAACTTGCACAACACTCCATCGGCTCTTGACGGGGTCGCACTTAACCCAATGATTGGTTTAACACTGATTTGTTCCAGTTTGTGTTGGAAAGTCAACATTGCTTCGTGGTGCGCTTCGTCGAGCACAACGATGTCCCACTGCATATCACGTGGCACTGTGCTAAAGGTGGATAACGTAGTAAATAAAATTTTCGCCGAGGATTGGCCAGTGTACCCTGCGCACATAGGCGTGTGTTTATATTCATCATCCTTGAGAATAGTCATTTCCGTGCAATACGCATCTGCGGCTTGTTTGAGCAGCCGATGACGATGGGCGATAAACAACACACGAAGTGGTTGGTCTGGTCGAATACCCAGTACGGTGCGCAACTCCGGAGCAACTAACAGCAGTCCAGCCGTATGAGTCTTCCCAGCGCCTGTTGGCAACACGCAGCAGATGCGGGTGTGTCCGCCCACTAATGCGGCTATTACTTCATTTTTTGCAGCGACTTGATATGTGCGAGCAGGTTTGCCAGCGAAAATCTGTTGTATAAGCATTTTATTCCTTAATGAGCCGAGAGTATCCACTTAATAAAAAATGGGGTCAACTTTTAAAATCTGCATAAATACGTGTATAACTCAACCAGATAGAGTAGATGGACGATACTAATAAACGAATGAGCAACTTCATAGAAAAGGCGAAACTACTTCACGGCAATCGATATGATTATTCACAAGTAGTATACAAAAACGCAAAAACTCCGGTTAACATAATGTGCTATATTCACGGTGTGTTTAGTCAACTACCTGACCAACATATTCGCACACACAATACAAGCAAACACACTAACACCGGAGGATGTCCACAATGTGCACAGCAAAGTCGAATAAAAACAAAACAAAAATCGATAGCAGAGTTTGTGGAGCAGGCTAACACAATACACAACAGCAAGTATACGTACCACAACGCTGTATACGTCAATACTCACACTAAACTAATAATAACCTGTCCAGAACACGGTGATTTTAGTATGACACCAAAAGACCATCTTACCGGAAAACAAGGCTGTCGACTATGTTGCTACAGAAAACACCACTCTGGAAAAGCGATTAGATGGTTGGAACAAATCGAACAACATAATAACTGCACATTACAACGAATAGGACGAGGCAAAGAATATAAAATACCAAATACTCGGTTTCACGCTGACGGGTATGATGCTGCTACTAATACAATATACGAGTTTTATGGTAACAAGTTTCACGGTAATCCAGATATCTATAGCGAGAGTGATACTTGCCACCCCTTTAACAAAACAATCACAGCAGGTGAGTTATATCACACCACCCTCGAACGTGAAACTCTTGTACAGTCGATGGGATATAATCTGGTTACCATCTGGGAAAGTGAGTTTACCGACTAACCTATTTTTGGAAAGGGCACAACAGGATTGAGAGTCTTTTCAACAATCGTGCAGAAATCAAACAATTTACCAAAATCTTCTGCAGCTTGGAGATTGTCAAAGATTTCCACTGGATTGACAACATCTTCAGTAACATCTTCAAAAATGATGTTACCAGCAGTGACGAGATATAGTGTGGTCATGGTATTACAGGGGCAAACGGAAGATGATTGAAGTGCGAGTACCATAGTGCGTGCAGCAATCGCGTTGCTTAACAGTCAATCCGGGAATTTCTAATGCTTTGACAGCATCAATGCACTGTGCGTCGATCGCTGCATTATCACTACCGTACATCTTAACAGTGCGACAAGTTTTGTACTTGTTTGTGAACACATTGAACCCCATGCGCACACCAGCAGCGCGAAGTGCACGACGAACCAGAGTAGTAGCGAGAACTGTCATAATAATCCTTTGTTTGTCAATACGGTAATTATCTACCCTAATTCACAAAAGGTCAACAAAAAAGTCCGCCGGGGCGGACTTGTTGGATTATCGTGCAGTACCGATTGGACCTGCTTGTTGATGGTCCGCTGATGTGCGGGATTCGGGTGGCGGGAGTCCACCAGATTGTGGCTGTTGGGCAGCAGAACCAACATCAGCGTCTCCTTGTGTTTTACCAAGATTGAACGCTGCAAGTAGAGCAGTACGAACGGTGTCTGCGGATACTTGTTGGGAGTTGCCTTGGTTAGCTTGAGTATCAAGCGTTTGGAAGCCAAGCGTTTGAGCGATTTCAGCAAGACCTTGTGGAAGCGGACCTTGTTGAGCACTATCCACAGGTTGGTTGTACTCTTCTGCATCTTCTTTCACAGGTTTAGCAGGAGTTGCACGGACAGCGGTGACATCAATGTATCCTTTTTTCTTGTAGTCAGCAATTGCGTAGCTTTTTGCACGTTCTTTGTCTGGTGCATTTAGCTTGTAAGTTGCAGAACTCCAAGTGCGTGTGTCACCTTCCTTACGGAATTGTAGATGAACAACCCAAGGTTCTCCGATTGGCGCTTCTTCTAGTTCACTTTCCTTGACACCAGATTTCGATTTGTACGCAGCTTTTACTGCGCCACGGAAGCCCTTGATCATGTCTTTTTCAGAACCCGGAGGAGCAGTTTTAATTGCAGTTTCCAAGTCTTTACCACTCTTATCGACCTGGGCTTGGAATTCTTTCTTTTCTGCAGGAGTCATTGCCTCCTTCATTGCAGATGAGTGTATCCAACCTTCGCCAGATTCTTTGTTAAAGCGGCCGTACACTTCACCATCTCTCTTGGCTGTGTACTTGCCATCGGCAGCACCTTGTGAATACACTTCAAGACCAGCTTTCGCTGCAGCAGCTTTCCAAGCACCAAGTTCATCATACGGTGTGTTGCTACCAGTAGCTTCCTGTATGAGATGACCAGTAGCATTAAACTTATATCCCTTAGGTGCGGTTTTTAGTTTTATAGCTGTTGGATGCCTAGAGCCCGACATTGCATTATTATGTCCGAGTACTTTTTCATAGTTAGCAGTATCTTCAGTTTTACCTTTTTGCACGCTCTCGTACGTGTCAATGTTTTCAGGATCGCTCAAAAAATCCATTGCGAAGCTGCGGAAAGCTGCGATTTGACGCGGTGATACTTCCCCGTTTGACAACATTGGATCAAATTCAAGAGTACCAGCCTTACGGTTAACGCGACAGTCTTCGATTGTTAGTACGTCATTCTGTTCTGCGACTTTTTGCGCGAACTGCATAATGACAGCTTCTGGTTGATCATCGAGACCGACATCGACTAGAGGAATCTTGATAGTCTTGAACCGAGGGAACTCAGATTCTTTTAGTGAGACTCCAGCCATGTTGGCGAGGCGTTCTAGTAGTGATGACATAGTATGTGGATTATTTCAGTTATTTATGCAATGATGTTAGCAACAGCTTCAATCCCTGAGAGTAGTTGGGACGGAATCACCGTGAGAGTAGTGTTGTCTAGGAATCTGACATCATACTGAACAACTGAAATGTTTGGTCCGATAATAGTCGGAGTCGATTGAGTTGGCTGAACGTAGCTGCGTTTTGCAAGGATTTGGCACTTCTTTAATGAGATCTGCTTGAAGGTAGTATCAGCTTGTGTGCGAGGTACGATGAAGTACGCGATATCAGCGATATCGTAGTCGTATATGGTAGAGACAGTGTTGAGAGACATGGTGAGCCCTATGTGTGATACTTTATTTATCACAGTAGGGTAAAATGGTGCGCCCGACACGACTTGAACGTGCAATCTACTGGATTCGAATTCCAGTGCTTTATCCAGTTAAGCTACGGACGCATATTTGTAGTAGGCTGCACACATTATCATTAAGATGCGCTTCGATATTTAACGTGGCCTAAACCATTCCGCATCGCCTTTACCAAAGTCTGACCGACTTAACTACAAAATTCTGTTATTTGAGCTTAACTTCTTTGTAAGCGACGTGCTTGCGAATGATTGGGTCGTACAGGTTGAACTCCAGTTTCCCCGGAGTAGTCTTCTTATTCTTGTCAGTTGTGTAGAAGTGTCCTGAACCGGATGTGGACTCTAGTTTAATTAGTTCTCTACCGTGCTTGCGTGCCATGTGTTAAGCTCCTAGTTGTATAAATTGGCGGAGAAGACAGGACTTGAACCTGCACACCGTTTCCAGTGCTTGTTTAGCAAACAAGTGCGGCTACCATTTCGCCACTTCTCCAAAACTATCAAAATTGCGTGTGTTTATTTAGTGGTGCGACCGAGAGGACTTGAACCTCCATAATCAACCCTCGCAAGGTTGGACATTATCCAGTTATGATACAGTCGCAAAATTTGGTTGTAGGACCCACAGGTCTCCGAATAGTTGAGAATCGATAGCGCTATATCGAATGCCGCCGAATCCACCATCTCCCCATCCGCGTCCCCAGGAATTTTCAATTAACAGTCGCTTAGCAGCATCATCATATCCAATGATCGCAACTTCGTGTCCACCGAGTACTTTATTACTACGTGTTATTGTAGTGTTCCAGTTATGAGTCTTCCAGGGTCCCGTCAAGGTTCTGAATGACGTTGTTACAATTAAACTAAGCAAAATTGGGACACCGTTATTCAAACTGGTTTTAATTGCGGTAAGTAAGGCTCCATCTAATAGTCGATATCCAGCAATTCTATAAGAGAGTGCTTGATCAAACGCAGCTTGGGGTGGAGTATCGAACATATTCTCTTTATTATATTGCCACAATTCTTCTTTGCACACTCCGTAAGTTAGTAAAGATTCTCCAATTAGAACAGCCGGTGCACCGACATCGTCGTCGGGTGCACCTTCTAATGTCCGCTCACAGAAGTATAAAAACAATCTACTAAATTCGATCGACACATCATTACGTTGCTTGTACATAATTTCCATGCACGCGCACCCTGCGTTTGCTGTACAAGAGCCGTACGATTGCTGATTGATAACATAATCAGCATCTGGTCGTAGGTCCACTGAAGACGTGGATGGTAAGCGTAAGAAGATTTTTGCCATGTAGTTACTTACAGCAGAGATTGCTGGGAATTGGTGGCAATAAGTGGTGCCCATTATTGGAATTGAACCAATGTCCTCTTTCTTACCAAGAAAGCTGTCTACCACTGAAATAAATGGGCAAATTGGTACGCAGGGGGAATTTCGAAATCCCGGCCTTCTCTATGTAACAGAGTTACTCTGCCTCTGAGTTACCCGCGTATAAGGTGGTGGGTCGTGACGGGATCGAACCGCCGACAGCTACCGTGTAAGGATAGAGTTCTACCGCTGAACTAACGACCCATATATGGTGCTCCCACGAGGACTTGAACCTCGCTTTCTGGATTACAAAACCAGTGTGTCGCCATCTACACTTTAGGAGCTAAATTTTGGTGCCCAATGTCTGATTCGAACAGACGACCTACCGCTTACCTTTTGGAGTTATCCTCCTGTACAGGAGACTCGTGAGAATCTCCTGTGGAGAGAGGTCATTATCCTCTCCGAAAAGGCGGTTGCTCTACCCCTGAGCTAATCGGGCTTGTACTTTCTACTACTCTGTCGATTTCTCGACTTATAAGTTATCGTAAGTGAATGACAGTTTGGACACAACAACCGCAAATTAGATTCCGTCGTATTCATCCAGTTACCATCTATGTGATCTACTTCCAGTGGAATTCGACCATCTGTTGGGTGCTTTTGATTCCAGCCACACTCAACACACTTGCTATCAAACTTTTCAAATACAAAACGTCGAACGTGCAAACTTATTCCACGCTGTCCACTCAAACCAGTCTCCTCGCCAGCTAACCAACGCTGTATAAACTGGTTGTACTGGTAATCAACTTGACACCTGTTTGAACAGAACTTTCCTCTTGCTGAGTGTTTGCTCTGTTCTCGCTCCGTGCCACAGTGTAAGCATGTTATATTGTGCTTGCTGTACGCCATTCTGTATCCGCTTAATGTATATAGTCTGAAAAATCCGACCATTTAGAAGAATTCTCGCAGGGGACGAAAACTCTTTTAAATGGTGCCCTTGTGGTGACCTGCCCACCACTCTCTTGATTACGAAACAAGTGTGTCGCTGTCTACACTTCAAGGGCAATATACGAAGTTGCTAAAGGATTCGAACCTTTCCGAACCGTGCGGATTTATGTGTACCATACTTTCAGCTGAATCGAATAGCATACTACCCTCGGTGGGAACTCCTGGCCCAGCAGGAGCAACTACATTTCATGGCGGAAGACTGAGGATTCGAACCTCCGGCGCACATTGACGCTCCACGTGCTTTCCAAGCGCGGCTAGTATCCCTGACTAGAAAATCTTCCAAATCTTGGCGGGGCGTGATAGAATCGAACTATCACCGCTATTAACAGTGGAACGGTATTCAAAGCCGCTTGGTACCCAGTACCTCCACACCCCAATATTCTTATTATACAACACTAGCAAAGTTGTCTGCAACTGGTGCGCTATTTAGCAGCGTCTTCACTGCAGCGTTGATTGCTTCCCATTCCGTTGGGTCAAATCGCACTACACCATTTTCAGCAGATTCGTCTGCCTGACTCAACTCAATGAAATACCCAGCTGCATCATCACACAACTTAACGTGCGTGGCACCTTCACCGAAGATTGGATTCACACCCGTTTGGTGAATAGAAATTGCGATAACCGTTTGTTTGTATATCATATGTCAATAGTCGTTGTAATTGATTAAGTTAGCAACTGGTCAATACCCATGTTTTTTCGCAGCGTACACCAACCGAGCTCTCACTCGCTTAAGATTCGCACGATATGCGTCATCGTCTTCTGGCAGCGCATGCTCTCCAACCCAATGGAGGACTCCAGTTTCGTCCACGATTCGCAATTGCAGCACATCAGGCGGATGCCCTGCTCGCGCTCGTAGATCAGAGCTGTACACATTTTTGTAAGTTTTAACCAGCATGCTAGTCATTGAAGTGATAATGTTCGAATGCCTCCAGTGACACAGACACTATCAAGTGCTTGGTGAAGTAATACGCATCTTTCTGACCTGTATTATCAGTCAGTGACCACAATTTCAAACTACGATCGTACCACAAGGTGAAATCATACTTCGCTGCAAGTGCTTTAAATTTATTCATGTGATAATTATCTCACCACACTACAAACAAGTCAACGATTAATTGTAATCTCTACTCCATATGTTTGATCTGCCGTATAACACTCCTCAGCATGCACTCCTGGGATGCTATTCAACTCATCGAGTACTTCCGACACATCTACTTCTTCCGGATTATAATTACCGACTTCAGCTTTAAAGAATATTCCCTGGGCTGCAGCTTCGGCATCAAAGAACCTATTCACATACCCTTTGATCCCGTACTGTTGGTAGAAAGTATCAATCACCGCCAGTACTCTGGCTTTAGATTGTGAAAACTGATCACCTGACTTAACTGCTTCGTTCAATCGACGAACGATCTGTGTTGTTACTGGTATACCAGCCAGCGTCAAGAATTGTTCTGGGGACATTTTTATACCTTCGTGTTGTGTGTATTAGCGTATTTAGTCACGGCTTCAAACTTTCAGCAATGATGAATTCAATCCGACGCACTTTCGGAGTAGCACCAATCAACTGTCCCTTGTAAAACACGCTCCAGCACTTTCCGTACAGGTTAGCAGTGTAAGATGAACTATCTCCACCAACGGTGATGTGGCGGAAACCTTTGTAAGGGCAAGTGTGGATTGTGATCTTCATTTTGTGTCCTTTGTTTGTCAATACGGTAATTATCTACCCTATTTCCAAAAAGGTCAACAGATTTGGTGGTGCGGGGGAGATTTGCACTCCCTTCATTCAGCCTTATGAGGACCGCGTATTGCTAATAATACTACCGCACCGAACGTTACAAAGCACACAGGGGTGACGTACGGGGGTCGAACCCGTACTAACAGAATCACAATCTGGGGTGCTGCCGCTACACTAACGTCACACCTCTATGCTTTGTAAAAATTGGAGGAAGGATAGAGGATCGAACTCTAACCCCTTGCGGAGTCCGACTGCGTTCGAAGCAGTGTCTCACCCAGTGAGATTAACCTTCCATTTGTTTGGTGGATCGTAAAGGAATCGAACCTTTGTGTCTGCCGAGTCAAAGCAGTGCTCTACCATTGAGCTAACGAACCATGTGGTTATTGTGCTACGAGCACTTCCTGCACTACGCCATCGATATTCATCAATTGCTTGCGGTACAGCTTGCCGTTGATTACAACTTGGTTGGGATCTGTGATAATGATCGGAGCAGGTTGTACATACACAGGTTGTACATACGCAGGTTGTTGTTGCACGAGTACCGTCTGACGCTGACTTTGTCCAATTTCATACCCGATGACACCACTGAGTACTGGACCGATCCAGCCGCCTCCATGACCCCAACCACCTCGGTAGCAACAACGATCAGCAAATGCGGAACTTGCTGCGACAGCTAATAGTAAACTTACAAGAATCTTCTTCATAATACTCTCCTGAGGTAGTATATTTATAAAATGGTGCAACCAGCTGGATCCGCCCCAGCGACACCCGGGGTTTCAATCCGGTGCTCTCCTAACTGAGCTATGGCTGCATAAAATTGGCCCACTCCCCTGGTACCGCCCCAGGATCTCTGGATTTTCAGCCCAGCGCTAATACTTTGTCAGCTAGAAGTGGAAAATAAGACAGGATACACTTTAGGTTTGAATTAAAAGGTCAAATTGTTTAGATTTGCTGTTCGTATCCTTAAACTTGGGGGCGTCTATTGAGATGGCTCAATATCTCTCACTCAACGTGAGCGCATTTACATTATGCTAAGCTACCCATATTTGGCACAGTAGACGGGACTCGAACCCGCGGTAGTCTCCTAGACAGGGAGGTGCATTAGCCGCTATGCTACTACTGTATAATTAATAAACCTGCATGTACCTTTTTGTGACAATTGCTGCACAGGCACACACATTTTTCAATCTCTGCGAGGATCTTTTCCCAGTTGCGTCCCACGCTCGAACCGACTCCAAAATCTTTGATTGACGGATCGGTGTGATGGAACTCTAAGCAGACTGGCTCTCGCTCGTCACAAAATAAGCACTTCTGCTTACTCTTATATTCGTACAACATGGCTGCTTGATTAGCTCTACGCTTTCTGTTTGCAGTCGCATATTTGTCGCCGTACTTTGTCACATACTGGCTTTTGTAAAACTGTCTAGTGCATTGTTTGCAGCTTGACATTACCCCATCCTTGCGGGATTTGTCTTTTCTAAACTCCGACAGCTCTTTTTCTTGCTGGCATTTAGAACATACTTTCTTCATACACTACTCCATGTGATCGAACATATTTATGATTCGATCCCGAACATAATTGGCGACCTATATCGGATTTGAACCGATCTATCTCTACCGTGACAGGGTAGCGTCCACACCAAGCAGACTCATAGGCCATAAAATTCTTATTGACTATTTGGTATCCCTCGGTCAATAAACGAGTCATCACGAAGCCGGTCCTTCACAGGATGGGCGGTAAATGGCATCACGTACGAGTTACGCTCTCGTCTGGTCTGCGTGAAAGGCAGATGACCTCACTAGAAGTCCAACGTGATATAAATGGCACTGCTGAGGAGTTTAGTCCTGCACAGAATTTGTTCGCCCTTGGTGAAATCCATCCGGTATACAAAGATCAAACTGAATCTTCGTATTAAGTTTACCGTCAGTAATCCACTTTTGTTTATATTTTCTTTGATACGGCTTAACCTTCCGTCCCGTTAAGGATGCTGAAATTCGGTCTCTCCAGTCATCTTGTTGCAGGATTAGTTGTTTTCGGAATTTACCCGCACATACTCTATTGCAGAATTTTCGTTCTGTTTTCTTTTTAGAATCGACTCGAAATGGCTGTCCACAACAATCACAAATATAGTCATACGTCGGTGCGTATCCATCATACAAAGTGTGGTATCGCTTGGTGCCATACTTTTCAGATACATAATCGAAAGCGTATTTTAGATCATCCTTACGGAGAACTTGCACAACATACCCATGAGAAATTGCTACAGCCGTTTTCTTATCCACTGCTAATTGGGCTTCATACCCTTTCGTCTCGACGATAGTCTTACCGTCACCTAGTAGGAAATCTGGATAATACCGGACACCATTAGCTTCCAATAATCCCGGAAATCGGGTAAAGTTAATTCCGTGATCTATAGAATATATCACCCAACACAACTCGTAAGTGCTACCACAATAGATTCCATTGTAGTACCCTGTTTTGCTCCTACCAGAGCCTTCTCGATAACCACCCATAGACATAAAAAGTCCTCCTATGTCTATTTATGAGTTAGAACTCCTAACCAATAGACGATCACAAAGTATGGTATCACTGACGGAAGTCGAATCCGCATTTGCTAGATTGAAAGTCTAGTGTCCTATTCCAATTAGACGACAGTGATATATTTCTGGTAGCCACGGACAATTTCGAAATGTCGACTTATCCCTTATCAAGGGATTACTCTGCCTCTGAGTTACGCGGCTAAAATTGGTGCCCGGAATTGGAATCGAACCAATCACCGCTCGATTATCAGTCGAGTGCTCTACCGATGAGCTGTCCGGGCATAATGTTGTGGTGGGAGCACTGGGATTTGAACCCAGAACCTATCGGGTAAGAGCCGATTGCTGCTAGCCAGTTGAGCTACGCTCCCAAATTCTTATTCAATAACTGTTTCGCTCTTTCGTAGTTAGCGCCTTTTGCTGCTAATCCGGCTCTTAGTAATCCTTGACGGATGTTAGGAGCGTCTTGTAAGTGCTGCAACAACGTTTTATCCTGTACAACGTTTTTTCCATTATTGGCGGGTTTGTTTCGACCGCGCCAAGTATCCGTGATACTGTGACAATTAGGACACAGCTATTGAATAAGTTTTGGTCCCTGTGATCCGAGTCGAACGGACACCTGATCGGGTAAAAGCCGATTGCTCTAGCCATTAAGCTACACAGGGATAAAAACACACGCAAATTTTTAATGATCTTACTTGCACCAACCTCGATCGATTAGGCAATAAAAAGGGCCCCTATTTGGAGCCCTTGTTTCTTATCCGGTTAGAACGATTCTTTAATCATCCCATCCTTCTTGAACAAGGGCGCACATAGTATCCGAACGATCGCTAAAGCGCTCACTCATTGTATGTTTGCTAATAATCACGAAGGACGAAGACATTTCAAAAACTTTCTACTGTAAGAGTATATATGGCTCAATGCCAAAAGGCTAACTATAAATCAAAAAACTTTTTGGGTCAACAGATCTTTTTAACTTTTTCTGCTAACCGATTTGTCTAATGTAACACATTTCACAAAGTGGGTCAACAGGTTGTTTCAAAATTTCTTTTTAACTTTTTCTGCTACCCGATTTGTCTAATGTAACACATTTCACAAAGTGGGTCAACAGGTTGTTTTGCTAGTTTGCAAAAACAGATGGAGAGCCCTGTGTAATCGAGTCTCCATTTGAATCCGGATCACCCTTTCGTGCAACAGGTTGGCCGTTTGCAAAAACAGATGGAGAGCCCTGTGTAATCGAGTCTCCATTTGAATCCGGATCACCCTTTCGTGCAACTGCTGGCATGATTACAAAGCAATGCGGTACGGGTCACGTAGCACAGGAGCGATTGCAAATTCAGTGTGGGGACTGATTTGCCACAACATTGGCACGCCGTCTGCAGCTTGAGTGGCTGCTTCGACGAACAATTCAGGTTGGTTGAAATTGATTTCAGTGAACAGTGCGTTGTCAGCAAATGCAGTTTGCACTTTACTCACCCGCACGACCAACTCATTGAGTACTTTGACTGATAACCAGTACACACTATGTTTACCGTCTATGGCGAGCTGGGCGTCGATCAGCGTGAGCGAACCTGTAAAAATATAACCAACCAGGGTTAGTGTCATATTGTCCGGCAGGAGGCCGTGCGCTGCGACAAGGTTAGAGTGAATTAAGAGTAACGACCTGGTGTTGGCGTTTGCCCACTTTGTCGCTGCTTTTGAATTGGTACCAAGAATTTTACCTTGGCTATCGATCTCAATTACTGCCTTTGCCCCTTGGGGTTCAGCAAATCCGATGTATCCAATCGTCGGTAGCAGATCGGTAGAATTCTGGGTAGCTGCGTTGTTGAGATCCACAGATAGTACGACGTTGGCGATTGGTTGGTATTTTGGGAAAGTGATCATATAGGTGAGGTTATAGTAAAGTTATGTGGAACACCACATGCCGAGCTTCAGTTGCGCTTCGTATTTAGAAGATGTCATTTTGGCAACTATTTGCTGCTCAGTGTACAGTCTTCCGTACTTAACGATCGCATCATTTATATCTTGTGCACCACCAATATCTGGGAAACTGAGTGAGTAGTTTTGCTCAAGAGCTTGTAACGCAAGAGCGTATCCCCGCTTATCTCGCTGCGGAACGACGATCTTCTTCTTACTACTCACCGTAAGTACTCGAATCTGATATGGGGAGAACTCACTTCCTAATATTGCTACACCGTCAATACTCATCATGTCAAACGGACCTTCGCAGATTATGATGTAGTCTTTGGAGTAATCATCAAGATTGTGGTAACCAAATAACACATTCGCCTTTGGGTCAGATGGACTGTCCCAACGCTTGGCATGATTGTCGTAGGTTCGTCCCTGGTAGTAGATTACTTGGTTAGAACGATTGTACATAGGGACGATGATCCGCTTGTACCACTTGTTTCTGGAGTTAGTTGTTGTCGATATCATCAACCCGTATTTTGCATAGTCTACGAACCGGGTTTCGGTGTATCGGATAGCTTCTGCATGGGTTGGATTAGTAACATTAAGGAATTCGAATTCTGAAGGGACTTCGATTGGAGGAGGCTGACGATATTGCTCACGGTGAATCGCTTCTTCCGTTGTGTCTTCTTGTGCACCAAACGAGGCGAAGAGTGATTTTTTTGCTGCAGAAATGTCTACATTAAACGCAGTTAGTACCTCGTACATGCCTTTTGAGAATTTCTGCGAAGATGGGGCATGTCCAGCAGCGTGGCCGCAATTGAAGCAATGAAAGGTGCTAGCACCATTTTCGAATATAAATCCAGCACGAGCTTTGTAGTCGTTGCAAATCTTGCATTTAACTATGTGCCAACCTGAGGAAGAGGGAGACCTCGTTCCCAAGATCCCGCTCTGTTTAATTACATTTTCAAGTGTTTCAGTTTCGAACATTATTCAAGTGGTGGTGTGTCCTCGATTACTAGAGTGGCGACACCTTTTTTAGATTTACGGGGCTTTGTGTGAGTTTCTTCTATTTGTTCTTTGTGCAGCACACGCAGTCGTTTACCAATTACGTCCGATGCGAACCACAGTTCTTCACCGTTGTCGATCCGTTTAATTTCGTCTGCTGACAAAAACTTAGAGCACGTCTTTTTGACAAGCATCGTGTACTGACGTTTGTACGCTTGTACCTGTTTATCAACATCGGAACTCTTACCGACGAATCCTCCGTTGAACGTGTGGAACATCATCATTGCACAATCGTGGACGATATACTGGTGACCAGCAAGGAACAAGATTGCGCCCATCGAGCAGGCTTGTGAGTCGAGTACAGTAGTAACCGTACCTTGACATTCTGCAATTGCAGACACGATAGCAATGCCAGTATCGAGGTGACCACCGGCAGTGTTGAGGTGTAAATAAATTTGATCAGTAGCTTCAGCAGTTCGAATTGTTTGAATTAGTTCGATGTAGTTTTCAGGAGGTCCGATATCCGAATAGAGATAGAAGTTATGATGTTTAACATGAATTGTCCGAGTGAACCCAAACTTAGGACGAGGGGCAAGCTCATCGTCAGCTAATTCGTCTTCGATGTCATTTTTTATTGAAGCTCTGTTGAATTTTTGCATAATTTCCCTTGTCGCATGCGAGTTGCGCGCTTATTTACAAGCAGGCTTGTATCACGTACGCGGGGGTAAGGGTATAGTTATGCTGCAAGTCTACGTACAAATCCACAAGTCTTGCAGCGAATGACATTAACAACAACTGGGCCGCTATAGAAGTCGCCAACCGCTTGCTCTTGAAATCTCTCAATATCAAGGTGATCACAACGCAACTGCAATTCGCGCTCCATCTCCACCAACTCGGCTTGGTGAGTAATGATTTGGTTGCGTTTTTTATCGACGTTGTACCGCAGACGTGAGAAGGGAAGTTGATCGTCAGCCATTTTAGGAAAGTTTTTCGTAGTACTCTTTATCTAGTACTAGTTTTGGCAAGGTATCCAGATCAAGTGAATTGAGGTCGCCCTTAAAGTTCAGAGCAAGTGAAATATGCGGAAGATAATCATCAAAGTCGTAACTCGCGCCCTGATCGAGGTAATGTTGCCAACGACTAGCGCATTGGTTGCTCTTAACTTTTAGAACCAAGTATTTTTTATCATTATCTTTTCCGAACTCTGCAAAAGCGATCGGATCCACATTCCAGTCCGACAAGTCATCGATCGTATCATTCTCGTCAATTGGGAAAACTTTTGTCGAATAGCAGATCGTGATATGCAAGTTATCGAAAAAGTCTTTCGACGTCGGTACTTTATTCTCTTTGCACCACTTTTTTAAGTCAGCTGTGGTCTGCTTTGATACTTTAGCAGCCACATAGTGACCAGTTTTGCGGGTATCCTCAAGTGTTTCAAGTAAGGTGCGAAAGAAGGTGAACATCTGAATTACATTAATTGAGTATTTAGAGCAGTTTCGTACAATTTTTTAACAAGGCGGGCAGCCTTGAGTGAAGCCCGTGCATCTTCCAGCGCGTTGTGAGTATCTCGATCGATCCCAACTTGTTCGAACAATTCATTTGAATTGTTCGCATTGAGTAGCACTTTACCTAGTGTGTAACTATCAACACTGTGACCAGATAGTTGGATGACCGCGTCGTTGTGTTCGAAGAACCGAATAACGAAGTGCCGGTCGAACGTCGCTACGTTGTGGCCACCGAGTGTGATAGCACGAGATGGATCGAAATGCTTGCAAAGAAACTCAACAAACAGGACAAACCCATCTTCATACGAAACTCCATTTTCTTCGAGGTATTCTTTAGATAGTCCATGAACACGTTCTGCGCCCGGATCCCATTGGCATGCATCCATGAACTTAAACTCCGTATAGAATGTGTCCACTTCTTTTAGTGTAGTAGCATTAGCAACGATCGCGCCAAGGGAGGTCATTTGGAATTTACCATTCCCTGACCGGTCCATCATGTCGTTTAAATCGTAACCTGAAGTTTCGACGTCGATGAATAGGATTTTCGTTTTATTTGACATACTAATGAACAATGTTTGTAGATGCGGTTGCTTTCCAGCTCGTACCTAGTTGATTTTGATATGTACCGTCGTATTCCTTAGCCGAGGCACTTTCCCACAAAACAATCTGGGCGGTGCGCATACCAGCTTCAACGACGGTGCGTCGAATCACATGAGCCATCATCCCCAGGTTAGTAGTTTTGAACCCATTGTCGTGGAGCCCGCATTGGCCGATGCAACCGTTTCTGACGAATGTGCTACGCAATAGCAATAAACCAGCAATCCCACCAACTAACTCACATCCCTCATTGAACGTGAAATCGTATATGCCCGGTTCGAGAATGTACCCGCTTTTGATTCCATACAGTTGCGTCAGGTTGACTGGCGTGACCAGAGTGTGGGATCGGTGCATTGTCAACTTCTTGTCTTCGGCTAATACCGCAGGGTACTTGTCATCGTCGTTGACCCGATTAATAGCGAGTAGAGTTAAATCAATGCCGTCGCTTCCGACTTGTTTAGCTGGATTGGCAACATTGGTTACGAACCCTTCAGCAAAAGCACGTTGTGGGGAAATAATCATGGTTTATTTTTGATACTGTTTGAACTTATTGTTCAGGATTGTTAGATTGTGCTCAATGATAGGCTTGGCACGTTTATTCATATGTGCACCAAAATCAACTTCTGGTACATACTGTTTATCAATCGCCCAACTTTCATTAAATGTGTTATATCCGATCCCACAATGTCCAAAGTGCACTGGGCCTGACGAATCAAGTGTATCAACCATACCCATCTTCAGCAGTGGGTCAAGTTCAAGACCTGGAGATAACAAACCAAGCCAGTGAATGTGTTTTGCTTCGTATGCAGCTGCACGAGATTTATCCGCATCAAGCCATTGACGAATACGGTCAGCTGCAACTACTCGTGCATATCCCTTTGGATAGTCAGGTAGTGCGATTGGGTGCGCGAGAATGGACATACCGATGACATCAATTTGAGGATTGAACAGAGCCCACTCGAATGCTGTCATCCAACCATTCCAGTCGCCTGGTTTAGATTGTGGCACGAAGAATGTTTTAAAGCCATTTGCTTTAAACTGCGGGATATGATCGTTGGCAGCGTCTATTGTGATCTGGTGATGGATGCCTGGGTAATCAGGAAGTACCAAAATATCTGCACCAACTGATTGGCCAATTGTGATTAATTTATCAGGGTCGTAGGAATTTCCCAGTTCAAAAGCCCCGTTGTCTCCAATATACACTTCCCCTGGTTGTTTAGTGTCCCGATAAAAAGCAAGATACTCCGGGTCATAATATTTTGATTCAGTATGTAATAGGTGAGCAAGCAATAGGTGAAACTTGCTCCCTGTATATCTGGCGTATTCGGGAAGATATGCGGTTGGAGCAATAGTGCAGAATGATGGTGATTTAGACATTAGTAAGTTCCTTTTCAGTTTGTTTCTTCAGTTTCTTCTTAACTTTAGAAATCGTTTCGGAATCAAATAGTCCAGTATAAACAACTTCGTTGTCAACGAATACACAATGTGACGGCTTCATGGACCGAGTATGCCGAATGTAACTGTCGACATCGACATCCGCTAATTCGAACGAGGTGATAGCAAGACTTGGCGCAACAAGCGCAATCTGACGTGTTTGCATATAGGGACTTTCGGAGTTAAATGACTTGACCAGCGAATTGAGTGCCAGTGGAGGGGGTTGTGAGCTTAATTTCATCAGCAGGGTGAACTTCACCAGCTGGACGTTGTTGAGTACTGTAATACTCTTCGTCTTGAACTGCAATAACGGCAATTGACCTCATTGTTTGCTTGTAGCATGGAGATAGCTGTTGATGCTTAATCAACATGCAAGTAGTTTCGTCGCCCTCAGCATCGCGGTCCAGTTTCGATAGCAACGCAAGTAAATTACGTCGACTGAGGTACACTTTGGGAGTTTTTTCAGTAATCACAGATGTATAAAGTTAATGGAACAAATCAGGACAGAATGCCCTAATCTCTGCAATATACATCGACTTTGCGTTGGTGTCTACGTAAGTTGTACGAGGATCAACAAGTTCAGCAATTAGAAGGCGGGCAATTAGTTGCTTTTGTGCCATTTTAGTAGGGGGGATATTCATACCCAATCCTTGCAATCCACGAAGCAATCGGACATTTAGATAAAATTGGTCGCTTGATACAAACATATTAATTCGCCATTCCTTTAATTTCAACAAACACGAGCGTATTCTTCGGGTCTCCCACTTCCCATCTGTCAACTGTTTGAGAACCGTCCGGACTCGTGGTAGCACCCTTCGGAATATCACTTCCAGCAACAATTGCATCATATGTTTTCATTGTCCACGTGTCATGTTGATTTTGTTTGTATATCCACAGCTCGTCGAATAAGTTATTCTCATTCTTACGTTTATAGACAAGATGAGCTTCCGGTACAGTGCGAATGCTCCCTTGACGATCGGGGTCATCCTGTCCGTCTAGTTGCTGGGCATCTTGCGTCGCATCATCTTGTTGGAATTCATCATCGCCCTCTGGCTGGTCATCAGATAATGGAGGATTTGTAGCATCTTGTGGAGTGTTATCGTTACTATCTCCGTCACGAGTATAATCGACAAATCCTGCTTCGAAAATTGCAATGAGTTTCATTGTAGTAATGGGAACTTTTTTATATTTATCGATTCCCACATAAGTATGAGGGTACAACGATGATTACACCGGGAATATGACAGTTAACGCGACAAAATGTCAGAAGATTATACGCAACGGTAAGACGTGTTGGTTTTTTCCGGATGTTACAGTAGACGACCTCACCAAAGGGTTTTTGGTCGATATCGGATCTCAATTCGTTGAACAAGTGCACACACTATGGACCAACTACTGTAGTGGAAGTCAATCATCATACTTCAGTGTGTATCTGAATCTCGTACTAACCGATGCTCGAATACATCAACATCTGTATTCAATGTATCAGTCATTGCCATCATCCCAAGTAGAGGTCGTTGGAATGACAGTACCTAAACAATCAGTAATAATCAAGAAGCGCCGGATAACATCACTCTAAGGAACCTGTAAGTTTCCTCAATTGATTGTTGTGACATTTTGGTACCCTCATCTGTTAACTCACCCGCCTCGTCTGTAATACCATTTCTATATGCTTGCACGAATAATGCTGGATTTAGAGTAACTGAGTCAACGTCAATCGATAGCAACCCATTCTTTTCAAAAAATCGCCCAAATGAATAGGTTTTAGCATTAGAACGAACCAGAGAAAAACATTCCTCTGGCTGGTCCCGTTTAATAATAAGCTGAGCAATCAGCGCCTGTTGCTCTTTTGATAGAATCATCTTAGTACGAGTTGGAAGTTTTGTGAACGCCTGTCGTAGAGTCATTGGTGATCTTCACAGCTGTCGTTTTTGGATCCTGAACAATCTCGAAGTGCTTGTCTTCAGTGTTGTCAATAGTCTTTGCACCTTTTTTAGCCTTGAATAAAGCAGCAACAGTAGTCACACCTGGAGATGGCTTATCAATTTTAGCTAGGAACGATGCGAATGTTTCTACACCTTCTTTGACAGATTTAGCTTGGATTTTGTCAGCATAGTGCTCAGAGCTTGCGAGTTTCCATCCAGTATTAGCTTCTACAAAGTTCTTTGCGCCTTCACGAGTTTTGAATCTCTTGAACTTTGTAGACGATGCGTACGCAACCCACGCACCAGTTGGGGCTGCTTTTGCTTCACGAACACTTTCACCTTGACGCTTGCTTGGCGGAACAGATGGTTTGCCACCTTTAGCATCACTGAAGCCGGAGTTATATGCCGAGCCTTGTGGAGTATTGATATTTTGTGGAGTAGCTTGACCGCCACGTTTGCCAGTGTTGTAGCCATTCATATACTGAGCATCAATAGTTGGGTCGTTTTGTTGCTGCTGGCCTGGTGGCGCATCTTCGCCTAAACGGTAATCCATGCACTCGTCGAATTCCTCGTCATCGTCTTCGCGGTCATACTCACCGAAGTCATCTGTAACATCATCACCGTACGGATCCATCATTCGCTGACGGCCTTGTTGCATATCGTCACGCATATCTGGATTACCCATTTCACCTTGGTGCATAGAGTAGTCAGTGGAGGCTCCACTCTGTAGGGCATCAATTAGGGCTTCACGGCTCATTTGACCTGATAAGAACTGCTGCACTAGTTTTTCTTCATATGGGTCAACTTCACTAGTCTGTGCACCATATTTTGGCTCGTCAGTAAGTTGGTCGTCCGAAGTATCGCCATCAAAAGCGTCTTCGCCGATTTCGAGGTCTTGCTCGACATCTTGTTCACCTTCAGGTGATTGCATGCTATCATCAGCAAACTCATCATCGCCATCTTCTTCTGGGAAATCATCTTCGCCGAATTCGTCACCCATGTCGTCTTGACTACCTTGTTCACCACCGGTGATTTCGTCAAAATGCTCTACTGTAAGGACGTCGTCTGATTGATTGCCAAGGTCAGCCATCTTGTCAGCCATGGCTTGAAGTTCTTCACCTTCGAGTTGATTTTGCGCAATGTATTCAAACACACGAACAGCAAGTTCAGTATCCATGCAGATTACGTCTGCGTTCTCTTCATCTTCACCACCAAATTCGTCATCACCCATATCGTCCATTGGCTGCTCTTCGCCGTCTTCGCCTGGAGGTGGGCCATCAACAAACTCCACGTCATCGGCTCCAATTGAGCCTTCGCCAGTATCGAAGTCACCGTCTAGTGCTTCACCAACGATGCCATTTCCGTTTTGCATTTTTGCAGTTAGCGGAAAGCGTTTGACAACGGAGCCGGGGTTTTGAGCCTTGGCTTGGTCAGCTACATTTGGGTCAGTAGTAACAATGTTGATTGCGTTATTCGTCATCACAACGTATGCGTCAGTTTTTTCCATATCAGTATAGGTCCGTTCTGTAGTATCTATTTAGCGGAGAGTGTCCATTTACGGCCGTGGGCCCCAATGTACTCAACATCGTCCAGTTTGTATGACATTTTATCAATCAGATTTTGCACAACTCGTTGGTTAGCGAGCGCCTCTGATTGAGTAGTCGCGGTGACTACCACTTGCTTACGATGTGCTGGAGCAAGGTTGGTTAAAGCGGCATATGTTCCAGCAGTTACCATGAGTGCAAGCGTATTTCCTGCGCCAGACCGTTTAGCTATATTTCCAACAGCTGCTCCTAGTAACAATGGTAGCCAACTTTCATTGACGCGATTAAGGACTTGGTTGACGCGCATTGTTCACTCCAGTAATTTCAGTTTCAAGCTGGTCAACCAGATTAAGTAGCTGTTGCACAGTAATTTGATACGCTTGCACTACCACTCCAGGTGGAACTGTTGTGTCAAGTTTAGTGATTTCCAATACGGGATGCGGAATAGTACTAATCAAAGGGTATGGTTGTTGAACGAGTACTTTTACTTCGTGAGTTTCTACTTGGATCATCGGAGCTGGACACGTTTGGCAACCGGTTAATACAAGCGCTACGGCGACAATAAGGTAGTTCATTTGGCTGCTCCCCATGTTAACACTTTCGACTGATCAATTAGAAATCGAATAGACTGATCACACGTGTAGGTTGCGGTATTAGTTTTACGTAGTTCAGCAAGCTGTTGTTCTGCAGTAACCCGCATTTGATCAACCTTTGTTTGCACTTTACCCATCTCGATCACTTGTTTGTCGCCATTCTTCTTAAACGCGTCGATTGAACTATTTTGTCCATCGATAGTTGCAGTTAATAGTTTAATTTGCTGGTTGTGGGTTTCAACGTATATTTGATATTCGCGTTGTTGTACTGCAACTTGTTCATGCAATGTAAGATTTTGGTGGTACATGTAGTACGCAATACCGCTGGAAAGTCCAGCGGTAAGCAACAGTACCGAAATAACAAGGTTAGTTGGTTTTAAAAGAAAGTCCCATGGTCCCATAATATATGCGAAGCCTCGTGGTTTCGCATATTTATGTTATTTTTTACCAATAGGGAAAAACGCCCCAAGATTGAAGTGAGATACTTTCTTCATTTGTTCAATTTGGGTTTTTTCCTGAAGACGGCGAACATTTTTACGGAACTGCGCAAGATCCGCACTGTTGAGTTTATTTGGATCCAGAGCCGCGTTGGTCGGATCTAAATCAACAGATTGCGTACCCTCAGTAGAGACGAACTCCGTTGGTGTTGCAACTAACTCTATTAAAGTTGGGTCATTTTTATCTATCACATCGTCGATTTGGTCATTCATAGTAGTCCTTAGTTAAAATCAAATTCTTCTTCAATTGCTTGCATGTGCCGAGTTGGCACATGTCGTGGAATGGAATCAAACATGTTATGTAACATATTATCAACCAGCTTTTTCGAATGCATCACTCTATCTATCAGTGGTGCAAAATCTTCTGTAAACCAATGGGGTATCTCTTCTGTGTCTGTCGGCAACGCAATAGAGTTAAACATGCGACCTTCGTGCTCGAACTTGTATTTGAAGTTGAACACTTTGAGTTTCATTCCACTGGCAATTTGCAACGATTGGTTATCCTTATTATGTTCTCGAAACTCATTATATAATAACGCTGCTGCAACGTGGCCTGGCAAACGAGTATGAGGATCATCTCTAAAGTTATCTGTGTAGAATTCAATCTTCTTGATGCCTTTCGGTAGACCAATCTCCATCAGCGGTACATCATCGATAATCTTATCTCGATACGTAACGATGTACTCGTCAAGTTCTTTGTCCGGGGTACCTTTTAATAACATGGTTGCCGAAGACCGCAGAAACACCTTAACGTCACGAGGAGTAGTGGTTTTACGCATTTCGACACCCATGGCCTTGAGTTCATCTTTCGCTTTACCTTCTTTGTCAATCACATGAATAACGTAACGTTTCTTCCGAATAAAGAATCCGCGATCTGCTACAAGTTCTCGACCAGTTTTAATGAACCTATCGTATCCAGGCTGACATAAGAATGCTTTTTGATTAAACTCCGGAAAAGATGCATTGATTTCGTTAGCAATTTCGTCAGCCAGTTTAATAATGAATGCAGTAGTGGCACCTGATGGAACGATGTTCTTGATCGAAAAGTAACCAGAATCGGTATCGCCATAAATCAAACAAGGGCTTGCAATCTCGCCTCGCATTGCCCGCGGATCCTCGTCGTCGACGATCGGATCAATATTGTAGTCACCGTCAATGATCTCACAACCTTTACGCAACTGATGTTGCAAAATGCGACGGCCAGTTGCCGTAACGCTCTGTCCCATTCGTTTATCGTAGAATCGGAAGTTCTGGTTAAGCAGTGCGCCATACTGACTATTGAGCTTAATCTTCATAGCGTATTGAGCCATGTCATTAAATTCATAGTCGGATTGTGCTGCGTCGATCTCATCTTGACTGCCGCCGTTCTTTTCGAGCTCGGCTTTTCTAGCCGCAGCTTTTTTTGCAGCTGCTTGGAATGCTTTACGATCTGCGTACCATTTACCAAGCAACTGCGGGATAATACCTTCTTTATTCTGGTCAAATACAGTACCATAACCAGATACGCTGAACTTCAGCTCCCACAGCTTCTTACGCCATTCAGACGCAGGTAGAGTGTCGGTCCGATTGGTCTTTTCCCACTTCAGTGTGAGTTGAGCGTCAGTATTATGGAAAATCTCCTCCCACGCTTTACCAAACTCTGTAAACTGACCCATGATCGTTTCCGGCGACAAGTTGAGAGTACGCTCGGTGTTTGGATACAATGAGTTGATGTCGACGCAAATCAACCAATCTTGCAGACCAGTCTGTGGAACAAGCACGTACGCGCCTTCTGCTTGGCCTTGTTCGTCCAGCACCTGCGTATCTGGCACTCGCATTCCCAACTCATGCCAACAGTAATTATTGATAGACATTTCCGCAGTACGGATTGTACCTACAATATTCTTGTAATGACACGTAGATTGGTGGATTAGGCTGTTACCAGTTTGAATAAATTTGTACTTACGGTCGAGTTCGCGTAGAATTTCAGTATCTCGGATATTGTATCGGACAAACTTAGGAAAATTCTCGTGATATAGACTGTGCAAAGTGCCTTCATAATCGAGCTTTTTGAACTTTTCACCAAGGTGATCTTGAGCAACGCTTTCCAAGCTCCAACTATCTCGGTCTTCGACTGTAAACTTTTTAAACAGTTCTAAATAATCAGTTGTAATACGACCATCAAATTGAACTTGCTTTTGCGGCCGAAAGAATATCTCACGCTCAGTATAATACGGTTTCTTACCCTTCGGAAATGATAGCATATGAAACCACTCTTCACCTAGCACCGTTTGCACTCGTTGTGAAAAATACGGATCATCGAATACTGACGCATTGTATCCTGATAAGACGTCCGTATTCTGAATCTCTTCAACCGAGTATGTTAGCAACTCGGCTTCATTTTGACAAAATATTACTTTATACTTGACCGGGATGTCTCGGAATAAGTCCCAATTAAAGTATTGTTGACACTCTTCCATAGACCACGTGGTTGGTGGCACACAATAGCACACATACTCATCCAACCACGCGTGATAAAATGCGATTGAATTAATTGGAGCTTCAGCATCCATTACGGACGAGTAATGATCGAACTCATCGTACAACAGTGGGGAATTAGTCAACGGACGAAATGGCTGAGTAGGTCTTTCCTTATATTCATACTGATCGTGGTCTGTTTTATCAACTTTACGTAAGTGACGAAGTTTCATTTCATACACAGAGCCGTCCATAATACTACGGACATTAATCAACTGCTCTGGATCACGAATACGAGTAATCGCTTCAACTTCAATATCGTAAAACGTAACATTAAGTATTGGAAGTTCTGCTTGATAATAATTCGCAGACAATACTTTTAACTCTGGTGGGATATCACTTTCGTACAATCGAATATTGACAGGGACACTACCAGTAAATGCACGAAACTCTTTTGACTTAGAAAATGTCAATTTATATAGAGGATCACCGTACATCGATACGTGAGTATCTACAGTATCAATAGCATTCGAACCAAGTCCGAGGAACTGTTTCAGAACTGTAATATCTTCCATATTACCATCTGCAACTGCTTGCTTAAGATTGGCCTTGCACGCTTTCCAATCATGCACACGAACGTAACACTCATTAGGTGCAATGAATGTTCGAATATTAAGTGTCGTACGATTGGTGCGTTGCTCCCAAACGATTACTTTGTCAAATTGTTTACTTGCGGATATGTACATTTGGGAAAAGGAAAAGAGGACACGAATGTCCTCTTAATTTATACGAAACAAAAGATGTGTTAAACGTCTAAAATACCTTGGTCTGGCGCAGCCTTAACTTGAGTAGTTTGACCCGCCAGACTTGCGCACAATTGCTTGTACTCCTCGCTGTCTTTGATTTCTGCGAGAGCGTCGTTGATCATGTCTTCGACGTATCCCCACATATTACCTGGGCTCATGCGCGCTGCATCCATTTCATCCGCTATGTCTGGTTCAGTCGCCATCTGCTTATAGTTGTCGATGATGTCAGCAACTGCAGTGCCGATGGCACCAAACTTGCGTTCTAGAGACTGCTGAGCGTCTTCTTTTACGGTTGTTTTCTTTTTCGCTTCAGTCAGAACTACGCCAGACATTCCGGCAATTTCAAGCATGCGACGTTGTGTGTTAATATCCATTTTATAAGTATCCTAGAGTGCTACGCTTTATTTATAAGATTCTGTCGAGCATCTTGATTTTCTGCTTGTGCATTGTCTTTTCGAACAAAGACCGGCACACAATGCACTGGTAAACTCCCGGCATAGCCTTGCGGCGCGCTTCGGGAATAGAGTCTCCACAATCATCACATTCTGCAGCAGATTTGGTAGATGTATACAGATTTTGACGAGCTGCGTACAGAGCGTTTTCCGCAAGTATTAACGCGTGGGTTGCTTCTGCATCTGGGTCCCCTGAAAATCCTGACACTTTATTTTACCTCGACGATATCAGTCGTATATTCAGGGACATCAGAAAAATCTTCAGTGTCTGCACTTGGCATATTATACATGCACCTATTGAGATATTCAAGCTGTTGCTTGGTCAATGGTTGTGAAGAGGTAAATGTGTATACGGTTTCGTTTTGCATAGACCCCATTATACATAAGTTTCACAAAAAGGCAACAAAAAAGTCCCCCGTAGGAGACTTTTTAGAGTAGCTTGGGAGCTAATTATTCAGCAGCAGTTTCAGCAGCTACTTCTTCAGCAGGCTTGATTGCCTTTGCAAGCTCAACCGATAGAGCGTTCACTGCGTATTGCAATTGAACCACCTTTTGTTCAGCTTCGGTTTTGTCCGCGTTCCACTTATTCAATAGTACGATTGCATTTTGAATTTGTGGGGACAGTGCACTGATTGTGAACTGCTCACCATCAACGGTGATGGTAGGTTCTGTAGCTGCAACTTCAACTGCCTTGGTGTCTTTCTTTGCCATTTGTAATTTCCTTTAAAGTAATAAGAGAGCCATTTCATAATGCACTAATCGAGATTTGTATGCAACAACTACTTTGGGATTTTAATGATCGTTGCGAATCGAGCGACCATGCCTGAGTATATAGGCAAAGGAAAGGAGGGCTAAACAGCCCTCCTTTGGGTACCTTCTTAACGGATTAAGACGATGCTGATAAACTCGCTCCTTGTGATTTAACAGTGATTGGGATGATGATAAATTCAGCTGCAATCATTGGTTTCAATGCGATATCCAGATACAACTCATTTGCACCAATACGAGCAGGGGTGTTGTTTGAAGTATCGCATACTGATAGGTAATCGACGAGGCCGCGTGATGTCATAATCGTGCTTAACATACCATCGATTGCCGACTTGAAGTTTGCACGAGTGATAGTATCATTTGGTTCGAACAAGAATCCAAATCCAAGCTTACGCGCTTGACGGCGAATATACGCAACCAAACGAGCGACGTTAACACGGTCAAGTGCGCTAGCAACATTTTGTGAGGTCTTTTGACCAAATACAAGAATGCCACGGCCTGGTAGATTAGCAATTGGGTTGATGTTGCTGAAATACTGATACAATGCGTCACGTTGGCCCTTGTTTAGTGCAACATCCACAAAGGAGGTAGGTTGACCTAGAATGCCACTGATATAGCCAACTCGTGAGATTCCTGTAACGGTACCACGAGTAACACCAGCAGGTGCAAACCAAACTTCACTCTGGGTGTCACTATAAGCGTAGGTACGCAAGGCAATTGCCGATGCAGGGACGAACACGTCATTACCATCAACATTCGATGCGATTGCGTGTGGATAGTAGTAAGCGACATTGCGGTTAACGCGGCGACTATCTGCAGCAGACGCAGGAGCAACAGCCCAATTGGCAGCTGCTTCTGGAGTTAGTTGATAAGGAACGTCACCAATTACGAACGCTTCTTCGCCAATATCTTCAACTAGAGTCAACAAGTCGTCCACAACTTCAGCAAAACCTGGACAAACAACTAGGTTATACTCATACAATTCAGAGCGAACTTCTGTGTTGCTGTTAATAATAGCTTGGAGTGCGGTGACAATCGATTGACGTTTTTCAGCATCAGCAGCGCCTAGACTAGTCTCATTGGAGAACTCAGCTGTCACGACGAAATCATCAGTAGCATTTAGCAACGTTTGTGAAGCTTCAATTGCTGTCCACTCGTATGGATTTGCGCTTGCCCCGCCGCCTGATGCGAGAGCATTCGACCAAACTGCGATCACGCCCTTCATGCCTAGATATTCACTAGTAGATGGCTGATTGAAGCCATTCGCATACACGTTTAGTGGCGAAATTGCGCTTGCGCCTGGAATGGCTAACAATAAGGAACGGTAACCAATTACAGAAGTGAACAAGTTAGTGTCGATCACTAGAACTGAGGAGTTTGAACCAACAGTTGCTGATGTAATTACTATGTTACCGCCTGTCAACGAAGCAATTGCAGTTCCACCAAGTTTGGCATTTATTTGAACAAGTAAGTTTCCGATCGTCTGAGCAGCTGATCCGCTTACCACCACTGGTTTGGCTACGCCATCGACAACGATAACTGCAGTATATGCTGTGGCATCATTAGCCAGTCCAGTTGCCGAAGTTGAACTTGCAGCACCACTGAAGCTGATAGTTTGAGAGCCTGCTGCGCTAATGCCCGCCATCCAACGGTTTAGATAAAAGTCAGCCTCGGTTTTACTGAATGTGTTTTCGGCAAAAATCGACGACATCACTTGGTTAATGAACGTAGTCAATTCCACGTTCGTAACTGTAATCTTAAACAACGGATCTGTTGGTAAGTAACCATTTTGCATGTTATATGCGTTGAGATATGCTGAAATCAATGATTGGAGTTCAGCAGCAGCGGCGGATGATTTAGCTGTCCAAGACGTTGACGTGGCTGTATAGTCATCGCTCAAATTAACATTAGCACGAACGACATACGCAAGGCTACCGATTCCTAGGAAGCGATTTAACGTGAACAGACCAACTTCATTACGAGCATCACCGTGTAGCGCTGCGCCAGAGGTTGCTGTAAGGAACGATGGAATGCCGTACTGGGTCAGACTATCTTGCAATGAAGTGATTGTACGAACGACGTTGCTTTCTGTTGTACCTAGAGCTGTTGTAATGCCGTCCGTTTGCTTTTTGCTTTGTTGAGTGGCGATAAAAAACAACGGAACGGTATCCGCTACGCTTGGAACGAATAACGACTGGTCGGTTAATTGAGTTGTTACGCCTGGGGAAACTAGTGATGCCATAATGGATCCTTTTAATGTACTACCGTACTTATCCCTAAATACAGGATTACATCCGCTTTCGTACCAACATGCAAGGGAAATTAGTAAGCAGTAAAATACTTGTACTCAAACACGGCAAGTATACGCTCAACCCACACTGGGAGTTATATGCACAAATTCACCGATCGACATGGCAACATTTCCAAGACCTATATGATTGGTGCGACGGAGGAGTGCGGGAGCAAATCTACTGCTTACTGAATGGGAAGGACGAACCAACAGGGTGCCGAAAGTGCACCAAGTTCGTTACGTTCAATCTACACAAAAACCGATATAATACCTACTGCTCCAAGCAGTGTGTTCACACAGAAGTCGGGGTGAAAAATTCAGTAGCGTCTGCTACCTTCGTATAATCAAGCGGAACTCCGTCAAAGAATTCTACAATAGTGTTCGGATCCATTTCGTCTGCAATCCCAACACGAACGTATATTTTTTCAACAAAGTCAGCCTTTAACTTTGCAGGAGGCGTTAGCCACACTGGAAAGCTAAATGACAATCTGGCGAGAATATTACGTGGTTCAGATCCAGCAGGGATCGTCTCTTCTAATGTGATGCTTTTTAATTCAACGTATGACAACTTAGTCCAATCGAACTTACTGTCGTTTGTTTGTATCAGTAACGTAGGATCGAATAAAATCAGTAACTGCTCCAGTAACTCCAACTGTTGCTGCTGATTGCTAACAAATACGTAAACATCCGCAGTCACTCGGTACGGAATGGGCATGTACCGATGAATAACCTTAATGTCATCCGGTAGTAGTCCACCACTTGGTAGATACGAGCTACGTTCTTCCTGTCCGACACCTTTGTATAAATCAGGAGCGAGTTCAATTCCGGTCATAAATGCTGAGATTACAGGCAAGCGCACTGGTTTGTTCTGAGTATTGCCAGCTTGGATAGATGCTACAACTTTATCGATGCTACCGTACATCACCGGGACCGTGATCTGTTGTTCGCGTGCGCCTAATCCTACTTTAACACCAAATCCGGAAAATATATTGGTGAACTGAATCAAGTACCGTTCGATTTGATGCGAATAAAAATATGGTTGTGATCTCATTAGATGTCCTCAATTGGTTTACTATCAACGTCCACTAAATATGACTTCAGGGCCGTCTTGTTAGCTTGCTGTGCCCAGCGTTCATCAGTTTCGAGATACACCCAGCGATTCTTAGCCTTACTATACTTGTACAGACGTGGAGGAATTTGCTCCGTGGTATGACTCTCGTACGTCACCCGATGGTACTGATTGTTTTTCGGGTTCTCAGGCCACCCAGCAGTTTCGTCCGATGTGGTAAACATAGCTGGCTTTGTACCGGCTGGTGGCATTCCAGTACGGGTAGCGTCACTTGTGTTGTAGTTGGTAGTAAGTTTAGCAAGATTCACTCCAATCGATGCAGCTACCTCAATCTGTTGTTGGGGTAACTCTCCGATATTTGCAACAACCTGTTCATCAATCCCTAGTTGTTGGGTCATGCTATCCGCAGCAATCTGGATATTTTCATTTGCTTGAAACGGGCCGGTAGAGAACACTGTGTTCATTGAGTTGAATCCGTCTCCGTCAGCACCAATATTCGGCTCTAGCGAACCAATGATGTCCAACGTCTCTTGTTTAGCAAGCATCGGGCGGGCGGTAATTCGTTGGAACAACGGCGTCCAACCAGGTGTGTAACCCCTTGTCGACCAACTAACGTCACTTACCTCAACGTACTTCCGTACTATTTTCATGTCAGGAGTAAACTGCAATTCACTTGGTATTTCAACAACATCCCCAATCACAAACCCTCGACCAAGCAACCGAAGTGTCTCGCCGAAGTGCGTCGTCATGGATAGGGTTGCAGACGGTAAGTCAATTCCGAACCGCGCTAACTCAGTGTTGATGTCAATCAGATCATAAAATATCTTCATCTTAACCGGATTTACACAGTACGAACGGTCACGGTTTTCTTGAAATAAAGGACTCTCCTGAATGTTAGCAATGTCAGTCTGTACAAATTCAAACAACTCTAGGGTGTCAACAATCCAGCGGTCGTTGCCACTAGAGATCGGATGCAATCTCCACATTCGGGATGGTACACTCATCTTGACTGCAATGATGCTGCGGTCTGTCGTTTGTGGAATTGTGATAACATCAACTCCAAACCAACGGATTCCGTCGTCACTGCGTTCCACTCGAGCACGATATACCCAGTTTTGCATCGTTCCAGCTTGTTTAATCGCAATGCTAGTAATGTGCTTACGAGCTTCTGCGTCCGCCTCGTTTGAATATTGTTGGAGACCGTTAGGACGCTTAACTACCCCGAAATCGTACCCCACCCACGATTGCATTAATCCTGTACCGGCCGTATCACTAACCCAATGAGTTGCGAATCGATCGAATGCGTTACTTGGCGGGAAATCCGGAACAAAGTCACTTGCGATTGCGGTGCCAAATCCAGCTGCGTCGATTAAGGTACCTTGTTGATGCACTCCAAGTAGCTTGAATACGCACGCGTTTGCTCCGCCCATATCAAGTTGATTGAGAGCAATTGTGTTGATATAACTGTTATCAGCTAAACGGTTAGTTAATTGACCAGCAGCTGGGATTTTTACAGAGGGAGTTGGGGTGACAACTGACCCATTCGGCTGAATGATGATGCAGCCAGGCCCTTGCGTCGAAGGAAGCGGAGCGAGGTACGCGAGAGGTGCGCAATCCCCAGTCTCGCATACATCCGGGCAGGTGTTTCGATCAAGAAACTTATCCGTATTAGGGAAAAGCAGGCGGACTTCCGGAGCAAGTGGGGATTGTGGGACAATAGACGGATCGAGAAAAATACTCATTGATTATCCTTTGGTGATACTTGCACCAATGCCCCACGTTTCGACATCAGACGCGAGAAAGTCTTCCAACTCTGTTTTTAACAGAGCCTGCGAGGCTAGTGCTTCGGTTTTGAGGGATTCCCCATTCATTGAGATTGCTCCGCCTGCACCCGGCAGACTCGTATACTTACCGCGCATTTCACCGAGCATAATTTTTGCTTCTGTTAATGCCCAGTTTTCAACCCAGTTTTTCGTAATGCGGTCTGTGAACAAGTCTTGTTCAGTACGTTCGATTACTGCATCCACAAGAATACGTTCCTTACGGCCAATTTTACGCATAATCGCAAGAACTCGGGTTCGCTCGCTCCACTGATACTGCAGTTCAGATGCAAACATTTTTGCAACGACGTTTTGATAACTAGCAAGTAAATGATACGTTAAGATATCGAACGTACCAGACACGTACAACTGCTGTAACATTTGTTGTCCGTAAATTTCCCCACCGAATGTCGAATTTAGGAAACCGCCGCGTGGTCTGTACAAGTACAACACATCCACAATTTTATTGAATCCGACAGTTTTGCTTGTTAGTGTATAGTGCTGCTGACCTGCGTGCAGGTCAAGGAAGAAATATCCACGACTGTATCCAGCCCCACTGTCTCGACGAATGTAATCCAATCCCTTTTGCACAGCTAAGTCCATCTGACTACGGGTTAGCTCAACGTTAACGATCGGGTGACCAAGTCTAGTGTACAGATTGTCAATTACTGAACGACGTTCGTCTACGCTGCCATCCGTGCCGACGCCGACTTCCAAATACATTGGCGTTCCTGATTTGCCGTCTAGTCCTGGCACAGGGTGCGACGGGATCAACCGGAGTAGGGAGAATATTACTGGAGCATTGATCAACTCAATCGACGAGGGTTCTCCACACGTCGTGGAGGTTAGCAAAATGTCATTTTTCGCGTTAAATGCGACTGTATACGGAGCAACTTGCTCCACCCAAGCGCTGCCTGACCACTGAGAAACTACATTAGACGTCGTATTTAACCAACGTTGACCTACTAATATAGAGACTGGGGTGGTCGAAAATGGAACTACAGTCCAACTGGAGATTGGACTAGACGGAGAGGAAAAAGGAACTGCAACTACTGTAGTCTGTTGACAGAGTTGAGTACCATCCCACCACGTAGAACCAAGCTGAGCGGTCGTCGGGGAGTATGCTGTACTGAAATCTGGAACTACTAGTATCCACATAGCGCCAGCGCGTTGATACCACGAAGTTGTAGCTGGGTTGTACCAATATCCAGTAACTAACGATCTCGGATCCACTGCACTATCAACCACATTGACGCCACTCCACTTGGTACCACTTCGAGTAAACCAAATGCCAGATGTGGTGTTTTTCCACATTGTACCCTCTGTCATAATTGGTGGTAGTGCCGGATTGGTCGTCGAGGTGACCGTCGCTGCCATAACATCTACCCAACCAGTTGCTGTGTATTCAGATAGTGCGAAAATTGTGGTATTGAACCACAATTCTCCGATATGGATATTATTGACTGGTTTGAAATGCACTGTAACCGAGAGTGTATCCCACAATGAGGTTAGTCCATTATATTTGGCAAGCGTATTCGCAGCTCCATTGAACCACAGTGCATTAGCAAGAGGTTCGTTAGGTTGTACGGTGCTATTAACAAATACTTGACCGACCCACACTAGGCCGTTCCAAAGTTGGAGAGATAGGTTGAGTGGGTTGAACCAGTATGTTCCGTTTGGCACATTCATAGGATCAACAGCAAATTGTGTCACTTGTACTAGATTCCAAGCAAATGATGTGTCATTCCAGCGACTGAAGTTTTGATCATTGATCCAAAACGAGCTGCAAGTTAAGACTGGTGCGCTCGCCGGATCAGTTAACTGAGTATACGTAGGTTGAGCGATCCACGTTACTCCGTCAAATTGGTTGGCAACCTGCCCGTCGAACCAATATTGGTCACAAGCGACGATTGACGGATCTTGTGGAAATTTAATAGCTGGGGAGGCAGCATTCCAATTAATACCGTCCCAGACGTTGAGTGAGTTATCGATAGTATTCAACCACACCGCGCCTACACTTGCTGAAAGCGGATCGGTGCTACTGAATAATGGAAATACTTGGCGAGCGACGATTCCATCAAATTGCGTCCATATTCCGTTAGCAAACACAAATTCGCCATAGTGCGGTGGGTGCGGAGTTTCGATCAATTGGGAACCCACTCGCTGCCAAGCAGTTGAAAATTCATCAACAAGTGATTGATACGTCGTTAGATAAGAACCTCTGAGCACAATGTCGTACCGGCTACCATCTAGATTTAACGTAACAGCATACATTTTAGTGGCTGGATCGATCCCATCGCCACCAGGTGTTAGTAGGTTCAATTGATCCGTCGGACGTGCGCCATTTGCCTGTAGACATTGGTGACCTTGAGTGCAATCTACGATGGTGGTGGATAGTGCTTGGGAGTAGCTAAAAATACCGTCTTGGTTGTACCGACAAACGTTATCGATGGCGAAAAATGCGAAGTAGTATGCTGAGCAATTCCCATCCAGCCCAGTAACGTCGATGCATCCAGTTTGGGCATCGGTGTTACTACTCCATAGCACTTTTGCATTACCGAGTACATCTCCAGCAAAAAGTTGTTGAGATAACGTAGGGTCACCAGTATAGCAACACGTTCCGTCGCTTGGCTTTTCTGATTGTCCGATGGCTGATGTGCTACCAACGAGTACGCCACCTGTATAGTTGCCACTTGGGGTGCAGTTAGTCGAAACTGGTGCCCAACATACTGTGCCAGTCGTCGGCGATGTTCGGGTAAAGGTTAGGGTTTGGTCATTACCTTCCCGGCGAATTCCACCAGGAGCATCAAAAAACGGTTGTGAAGTCATCAGTAGTACGGTGCAATTGTCAACTATTTAGTGAAAAATTGCGCCACCCTCGACGATCTCTAATATATACGATTATGGATGCCTATTTGGGTCCATACAAGTCATACTTGCTTAACAGGAGAACATAATGACTACTAATGACATCGCTGGGCTATTCATGCTCGACTTCCAACGTATCGTAAATCAAATCGAACACGCTCGCTCAACTGAAGTGAGACGTTTTGTCGGTAACTATCCACCAGTCAACATCATCCGTAAGGACGATAACTGGGTGATTCAAATTGCACTTGCGGGCTACTCATCAGACGATATAGAAATCGTCACAGAAGAGATGCAGCTGATCGTCAAGACTGCAAAACAACTCGATCAACCGGAAGATAAGGATCTGCAATACGTCCACCGTGGGATTAGTCAACGCGCTTTCGAGCGGCGCTGGCAACTTGGAGTGGATATGGAGGTCGTAGGTGCTGCATTCGAAAATGGAATGTTGACAATTGGTGTAAGTCGCATCGTACCAGAGGCTAAAAAGTCAAAGGCGGTACCGATCGGTGGTAAAAATACATCAAAATCACTACACGATAAGTTGTTAACAACGTAATCAACCGAGGAGCGCAATGCTCCTCCTTTTTTGTTTATAAATACTACAAACGGAATAGCACCAATGGCAAGCAACGCAGGACAATATTTATCGAGAGTACTTGGTGCAATGACATCTGGTAAGATCACCGAGCTCAAAGAGAAGCAACGTAAGCGCGTTGCTGCGATTATCACTGGGCTTCAGGTACTGAGTAACCCAAAATATCACGAAGTTCTCAAGCTAAAGCAGGGGGAATTCGACGGTATCAAGTCTAACTTAACATCGAAAGAAACAGCCGACAAGGTAGCGCAAATTGGCACTCGTGCTCCAACCATGCTTGCAAAAACTGAGCAAAATCTAGTGCATTGGGAAACTCGCACTGTTACCACTAAGACGGACCTCGCTAAAGCCGTCAAGCAACTTGCCATAGATATTGATAAAGACGCCCAACCAGGTAAGAAGCCTCAACAAGCTCAACCCCAACAAAAGCAGGAGCCCGCCCCACCTTCATTGCCACAACCCCAATCCAACCTCAGTAAGCCTCCAGTCTAAAGCAACAGTCACGCATCCGGAATGATTGTTTGAAGATAACAAAGAAAGATGTAAATGGCATCAAATACCAAAAGACAAAAACACTCAGCGCTCTTACACGAAACAGGTCAAGTTGAATACCACGAACCTCAACCGTCTGGATTGCAAAAGCGAGTAGAGCATGTAGAGAACGATGAGCGCAAGAATCGGCATCAGCCAGTTGTAAGTAATGCTCTCAAACTCAAATTAGATCATTTAAAGAGTTTCGATCCGCTCACTGCAAATCAAGCAGCGTTTTTCAAGGCATACAAGGGTGGCGACTACTTTATGGGATTGTTTGGATCACCTGGTACTGGCAAGACGTTTATTGCACTATATCAGGCACTAGGTGAAGTACTCGATCGTTCTAACCCATTCAAAAATATTGTCGTAGTTCGCTCTGCTGTGCAGACTCGTGATCAAGGGTTCTTGCCAGGTAGCATCGAGGAAAAACAAGAAATTTACGAACAGCCATACAAGGAAATATGTGCTACGTTGTTCGACAGACCAGACGCGTGGGATCGCCTGAAAGAACAAGGGTATGCTCGTTTCATTACAACAACAGCTATTCGTGGCATTTCCATTGATGATGCGATCATTATCGTCGACGAATGCCAATCAATGAGTTTCCATGAGTTGAATACTGTAATGAGTCGTACTGGCTACCGTTCCAAAATCATCTTTTCGGGGGATATGAAACAGAACGATTTGATAAAATCGAAGCACGACATTTCAGGATTGCAAGAATTCATCAAGATTGCAAAAACAATGCGGGACTTCACCTGTGTTGAGTTTACAGTTGATGATATCGTACGAAGCAGTTTAGTCAAATCTTGGATTATGGCTTGTGAAAGTTTCGGGTACTAAAGTGTCAGTAGGGGGCATTTCGCCCCCGCTAAATATACATTTAGTAGAGTAATTATGAAATTTACATTTGTCAATAAGTCTAGTTGTTGCGGCAGTGGAAAAACTACACTACAATCAGTAGGATATCCAATTGATGCAGCTAATCCAGCGAAGTCGCTTACCCAAGCACTTGATCGATTCTACACGAACTACCGAGTGACGCCGATTGGGGTTACCCTTAGCGACGAAGAGTTGAGTATCATGCAAGTAGGTTTGCCTGGGATTGAGTTTTCACTAATCAACGGTATGTTGCACTTACGTAAAATGCCAATCACTATTGTAAAGTCATTAGCCTAACATGTCGCTAATCAGTAGTATGTTCACCACTGTGCAAATTGCACAAGAACGGTACAACATCTGTAAACAGTGTCCACTATTCAATTCAGTAAAGATGTGCAAAGCGTGCGGATGCATCATGCCAATCAAAGTAAAGCTACGATACGCATCATGCCCCGACGGGCAATGGGTGGCCATCGAAGACGATGGCCAAATGCATTTAGTAGATGATGAAGCTTGGGAAAAGCTGACAGATTAACGCAGAATTCCCATAATATCGCGTTGCTTCAAAAACAACACTTTTTTGCTGTCGAGTTCGACCAGGGCGCCAGTCCCTTTATTGAACAGCACTTTGTCACCTGCTTTAACAACCATCTCATCTAATCGTCCATCAACGTAAAGACCTGGGCCGACATCAACGACGGTACCAGTCTCGGTACCCTTTTCTGGAGTGCGTTGAATTAGTACAATACCACCTTCGGAAACGGTTGCAGGAATGTCTAATTCAATGGTGATAAAATCGTGGAGAGGTTTGATTTGCATAGTAATATTGAGGTTGGTTAAGTATGTAGCGACAAAGAAAAAGGACCCAACTGGCTGAGAGTTTGCCAGTTGGGTGGTTAGTTGAGTTACATTAGAAGGTAAGCTCGCAAACCCCTCCTGAGCAGGCCGCACCTGCTAGGGAGTCGACTTCAACAAAGCTTTTCTGCGATAAATCACTTGCAAAGTCAATAGATTTGATCGTATGCACAATGTTATTCCATTTGTGTAGATTGTAACAATCCTTCAAACAGAACGTCATTTGTTGCAAATCCCCCTTGAAGTAATTCTTTGCAAATTTGTTCGCTCGACGTACCCAATCTCGCTTGAGAATATCCGATGAGTTTTCTTCATCTAATTTCAAACCATATCCCATCACTGTATCACAAGCGATCCACAAGTTTTCGTTGAACGCGTGTAAGGCTTCGACAATTAGGCCAGATGCGAACAGTGAACCCTCACCATACAGTTCGAGAATTGCTTTAGCATCAATCACTTCTGCAAACGGAGCTTGTACGTACGCACGATCGCCAAACGAGCTCAATAGTGAAATCCCAGCGAAGTGCGCACGATTGTCAAAAATATACTGCTCGACTTCGTCCCAGTTGTCAACGGAGATCGTGTTGCTAACATTGTGGCGCAGCTTCGGATGGCGACACAATTCGACATTTGTGCCAGCTTCTACCCAGAACTGTTGTGCGAGTTTGACAAACTCCAATTGTGCAACACCCATCAGATCTTGTTTGTAGTTAGACCCGACTTTTGTGATAACCGGGAACGCTACCACGACATCTGTACCGTTAGCCGACCAAACCGAGGTTTCTACCATCTTCGGATTGATCTTGCTGATGATCTGCGCAACTTCGTCGTCAGCATTCATCTGCACATGCCGGAAGTACTTTGGTGCGTGTTCACCATGAATACCAGACGCAGTCCCAAGTACAACACTTGCATTGCCAGACGGTTTAACACAAGTTGTGCGAGCAGCTTGATTGATGCCGATTAGTGTAGCTACTTGCTTGTTGATTGTTTTTACAAGAGTAGCGCCGTCCACCATATTCTGCTTGTCAAATAGGATATCAGGATTATTCATCCAACCAGTGATAGAGACCCCAATTAGAGCTTCGCGCGCAGTGATTTCGCGAGTAGCTGCCGAAACATACTTGAAATTCGTGTATCCAGCCTGGAGTGTCCCAAGAATGGCGCCTGCCTTGCATGCACGAATGAGCATTTCTTTCGTAGTACACTGACCGCCGTTGATTTCAGTTAAGTTGCAGAATTGGAAGCCGGAGGTACCAGATTCAGTAACAGGCAACATGCCAATTTCAACACAAGGGTTAAACATAAACTCTTTGTCGTCTGCAAAAATGAACCCAGGCTCACCAAAGTCTTTAACAGACTTCATAATGTTGGCCCACTCGTCACGCGTTAGATCGTCACGAATTAGCAGTGCAGAATTGTTACTGCGACCACGCTGTGGATTATCCACGAACCAATTACCAGTCTTTGCTTTCAACATTGTGTTATCGTCTTTGTCGAACACGCAAATTGTAGCAGAGCGACGGACACCACCAGATAGTACTGCATCACTCATGTGCATGATAAAGTCATATGCAACGATACTAGTGATGCTGGTCACTGGTGCATCTCTCAGTAGGTTTTCGATCATCTCTTCGCATTTAACGAGTGCAGCACGCAGCCCATCAGGTCCTGGGGCTTTGAATCCGCCAGAGATCAAAGCACCCTTTGGACGAACTTTTGTAAAGTCGAAATGCACTTGACAGCCGCGATATTCTGGATGAGTCGCACCTTCTGTGAAATAGCTACTTAGTAATACTGCAAATGAATCAGCCCAACCTTCAATTGAATCCGGGACTTGGAAAATCTTTACCTTCTTTTGTGACCGACGTGCAACCGATGGGAGCTTAGCAATGTGGTGACGTTGAACGGAAAATCCAACTCCGCAGCCACATAGCAGTAGGTACATCGTTTCGTTGAAGAATGAAGGCCGATCAGCATGAGAGACTGAGCAGTTGTACATCCGCGCTTCGTGCTTAAATAATTGGTCCCCGCCGAATTGAAGAGCGCGTTGGGCGCCAAGTACCAGCTTGTCTTTGTACGCTTGTTCTGCATAAGTGATTAGAGTTTCCAACTCTGCTGTCATCTTGTCAGCATACTTTTCCCGGTGCATATTCATCACTCGACTAACGGACTCTTCCCACGTTTCATAGCGACTTTCGCCGTCGATCCATCTACTGTAACCCATGTAGAACTTAGATTCCGACAGCATTTGTTTGCCTATTGCCATTTGATTTTCCTTTGTGATTGTGTTCGTGAAGATTGGAGAAATTCCAATCGAGGAAGTTATTTAGTGAGGATCGATGTCCGAAACGACAGGTTGACTCAAAAATAAATCTTAACAGAAACGGGATATAGTGATCAACGTTCGACTATACGAATCGTCAGGTCTTAGTGAGGAGACATATATAACAGGTAACAAAAAAGGCCTCGATTCGAGGCCTTTTTGGTGAGTTTGAAAACTCTGTTAGATTACGCGAAGGAAACACCTGTTGCAGTGATTTTTCCATAATAATCTGCAGAATTCCCAAGAGACGTTGCTGAGCTAGTGAACTGAGCCTTAGCATAACGTGTCATTAGGGACATCACTGGTTGCATTGTCACTGGGTTCATAATAACACCAGTGCTCATCAATGGAACGTATGGGCAGTAGAAGTAACCAGCGTCTTGCTCGCCGTTACCACCCTTGTAACCGATTAGGATCTGGTCGTTACCAGTACCACCGATGTCAGTCGATTGGGTTTGATTCCACAAGTATGAGTACACTTTGATTGAACCGTTTAGAGTACCAACCAACATCGTATTGTTAGGACCCTTGAACGAACCTTCGATAGCTGGGGCGAAGACGGACTTAGCAGCAGACTGAAGAATAGAAACGATCATTGGGGAAACTACGATGAAGTTAGCAGTACCGCGACGAGTCTTGCGTCCGATTTCATTCGCGACGTAGTTGATGATAATGCCTAGTTGAGCAAAACGATCACCGCCGAATGTTGGACGATAGTAACCAGGGGCACCAGGTAGCGAACCATCCCAGTTAGAAACTGTACCAGCTAGAGCTAGCAAGTCGCTGATGATTTCGTTGTCAATTTCTTGAACGATTTCAGCAGACATACCTGTCGTCATTTCGGTTTCGATGTTCATACCATGTTGGCTATTCAAGTCTTGCATCGCTTCGATGGTCCAACCAGTTTGTAGCTTACGGCTCTTTGATTCAACAGCTTGTGACACTAGTTCCAAAGAAACCTTACGGCCGCCAGAACCTTCTAGTTGACCACCAGAACCACCAACGGTACAACCGTCTAGTGCCGAGTGACCAGCATTTGCGCCCCAACCTTGACCAGATGGAATGCCTGTGATGTTTGGTTGACCTGTGCCGCTATCAATACCAGATGCACCAGCAGCAGGAGCAGTATCAGTAGCACCGGAGTAGTAACGACGAACTGGTTCAGCATTGCCGAACATTTCTTCACCGGCTGTCACTGTACCAGGAGCAGCTAGAGTTTCGTTGTACTTGTAACGCATCGAGTAAACGATACCGACTGGAGCCTTCATTGGCTGTACACCAACTAGTTCAGTTGCAATCGTACCAGGAATAATACGACGGATCATAGGGATCAAGATGTTACGGAAGCCAGCGATATCTTGTGCAGCGATTGAGCCAGAAGCTGCGGATTCGTTTAGGTTGTAAGTTTTTTGATTCTCAAGAAGAGTGTCAACAACTTTACGCTTTTCGCCCTGTAGGCCAGTTAGCAAAACTTCTTTCGTTTCGCTCCAATTTTCAAATAAGTTCATTTCAATTTCCTTTTAGTGAGTTTGCGTAAAAATATTACGCTAATCCCGCAGTCGCCAATAGGCGTTTCTTATCAGCTTCGGATAGTCCAACACTTTCGGTCACAACAGCTTGTTTAGCCTTTGTGTCACCAGTCTTCAGCGTTACAGTTTTGGGATCTACTTTCGACTCAGCTAGTACTTCTTTAGTTTCCTTCTCTGATTTGGTCCCGGCTACAGGTGCGGTAGCACCTTCCTTGATCACACGGTCGATAAATCGTTCGTATGTCTCTTGCAATTTGTCAGTAGCGACAGTTGCTAGAATTGTTTCCATCACTTTGCGTGATTTGCCTTCCAATGAAGACAAAACTGTCGACATTGTAGTTGTGCGTGTTACAGCAGCAAGGCTTTCTTTTAGTCCTTCGTTTTCAGCTTGTGCAGCTTTAACTTGTTCGGACAGTTCTGTGACCTTACTAGCAACACCAGTGCTCTGTAGGTAAAATTGCTCAAATTCAGCGCGGAAGCCTTCGAAGATTTTCGAACCAAGTGCCAGACGTTGAGATTCAACTAAGTCTTCTTTGATCTCTTCAAATTCTTCAATAATCGCGGTATCCAAGAATGCGTCTAGCTTTTCAACTAGAACCTTGATATCCTTCTTTGTCGATTCGACGAGCTCTTGACGCGATTCGACTAGACGAGTTGCTTGTTCAGCTTCTAGGTCACGGAACGCAGCGATGTCAGCTTCGTGGGATTCGATATGCTCAGACAATGATTTGCCGGCTTGTTCAGTATGCTCGATGACAGCTTTAGACACCATCTCATCGATCGACTCGATTAGGGTATCACGTTCTTTTACGAAGTCTTCTGAAAAGCGGGCAGTTAGTTCTTCCGTAACTTCTGCACGAGCTTGGTCCTTAGCTTCTTGAATAATAGTCTCGAGAGCTGTCTTGATAGAAGCTCTGGTGTCTTCATTCAGCACATCGTTTTCGAGTAGCTTTTGGAAAATTTCGGTTGCCATGTTTAAATGTCCTTTGCGGGTATATTGCGCACTGAGTGTGGGCGTATTTACTTTATTTATTAAAGTTAGCCGAATGCCAGCGAAAAAAGTCACCTTACGGCGAGGGAGTCTTATAGTTCCCCAGCCATAATACGATCCAACAGTGCACTGCGATCGATAATTAGAGTGTTGTTTGTGACGTTATTCACAGCATCGATTCCACCAGAAGCGGCTAGTTTATCTTTGTGTTTCTTGATGTCGGCTTTTTGCTTAATAGCATCTAAAGCAGTGTTAAGTGCTTGAATTGCGACTTCTCCCATTCGCGGCAATCCACGTGGATCGGCAAACGTCATTTGAGATTTCATCTCATTAGCAACCGCCATCGCTTCTGCGTGGACTGCGGCGAGTTCACTATCGATCGACGAATCTTTATCGTCATACTGAGCAGTAACAACAGCTGGTAAAGTTTCGATAGGAGTAGGCGTAACTAACGAGCGTTGAGTAGAGTTAGTCTCAAGATCGAATACTTGCTCTAGTGGATGGGAGGTGGGAACAGCTTGCATTTCAATACTCAATAATAGGGTATTTACTACACAAGCTGCCAGAGGGTTTAGGTTAGCTTAGCAAACTTCGAGCCAACCTTTTTCACCAGACCAACGGCCCATCATAGCACCAGTATCTTTACAGTACGCTGTCTTTGATTTACCAGTGTCTTTAACACGGAACTGACGAGCTGCTTTATCCCACTTTGACTTAGTTTTGTACGTATTACGCTCTTCCGTCTCGGCGATGTAACCTTCACGCATGGACTTTGATTCAAGAGCATCGTCCATGCGACGGTTGAACTCATCGTGCAGGTGTTCTGCAGAACCTTCAGACTTTGCGATTTTCCAATTTTTCTTGACTTCAGCGCTGTCTTTTTTACCCAACGCGCCGTGCAAATTGTCAAGAATACGGATGTCGTTACGCAGCAAGTCGATTTGTTCTTCATCATCCGTTTCGGATAAGTGGTCGATGATTTTCTGGATAGCCTCTTTGATCTCACCCAAGTCGAATTTACTAATCCAGTCGAGGTCTAGTTCTTCTGGAGTACGTTTTTCAATGTCACGTGGATCGCTATCATCTTTACCAGCGGCGTCTGCTTCAGCTTCACGAACGACACTCTCGTTAGCTTTTTTCGTCTCGGTTTTTGCTGTATCCATAGCATCTTGTTTGCTATCAGTATGATAGTCAGCATCTTTTTGATACTTACCGTCAACGTAAAACTTAACAATAAATTCACCAGTCTCAGTATCCTTATAGACTTTAGCAGTCTTTTTGCCACTCGTTTGTGTCTTTACAAGCGTTGTGGCTTCTTGTTGGATTTCTGGAGTTGCTTGCATAGGGTTAGACGATGCGCGTTTCAATGCTTTATATTTGTTGTACGGATTTGCGCTAATGTAACGTCGAACAAACTGTTCAACTTGAGCTGCCGGAATCACCGGCTTATCAACCAGTAAACGACGGACTGCACGTTTGTATGCTATTTCGTCAGATAGGAACGGCTGAGCCATGAGTTCGCTGGTCATCTTCGATAGAATCTCAGAATGGGTAGACGATGGTGAACTATCTTCTTCTACACGAGCGGGTGATTTTTTAACACGATTGCGGGCAAGCCCGGATACAAATTTGATGTTTGAGTTAGCAAGTTGTTGTAGAATCTCTGGTGTAGATTTATCCAACTTAGCAACCAAGTTCTTGTAATTGGCAGAGTCTGGATTAATACGATCAATCTTCGCATACTCTCTACGAAGGGTGTCGATCATGGACGGGGTTAATTGTTTTGACATGGGTGCTGCTTAAATGATGGGGTATTTATTGGAAGTACGATAATACAGTGTCTAACCCTTGTTGAATCACCTGTCTATCTTGATCAGCCCGAGCAATTGCTTCAGGGGTGGCTGCTTTATCTCGCTTGGCTGATGCGATTTCGTTTTTAACTTTCGTAGCGTACGTTTCGGTAAATGCATGCAAGAACGAGTCGACTGAGTCATATGCAGCAAGCATCCCCTTACCATATAACTGGTTTAATTCAAAACTTTGCGCGAGGCCTCTAATGCCTTGCGCTAGTGCTTGCACTTTGACATTATCTGTTTGTACACCTGGGTGAGATTTTAATTGCGAGGAAACTTTTACTTGCTTACGATCAAGACCAGATTGAGTTGCAACATAGTACAAAATATCAAGAATGAATGTTGTTGGAGAAGTTGAAATTGTGTGTAGTGTGACGTTCTTGCGGTTTGTGAATGGCACTTGCTTACCTTCCGCGGATACTTTTAACTGCACGCCTGCGTGTTGGATACTCATATCCAACAGTGACCCAAGCACAGAGAACATGTTGCCATTCAACAGACCTTTCAATCCACGCTCTGGAGTGGTTCGGTACCGTCCCCACTCTGCATTACGTTCAATATGCCAGATAAAATCAACCTGCACGTATTGATCTGGACCTATTTTGCAGATTGGGTGGCCTGGTTTACTTTCGCCAGCATCCATCAGCACATAATCTGGGTGAGTGTCTTGTAAGAATTGATCTTGTCGAGCGTTCCACAGATTTTGCATCGCAGAGTGAGTACCTTCCATATCCGGTACAACGATTTGCAGATCGATATCGCCGTATACCTTTTCCTCTGGATCTACTTCATGGTATGCGCTGCTACCAAGTGGATGTCCAACTTTGATTTGATCGTCTAACCCTTGCTTGAGTAACCATTGGTTAAAATCTGCTGCAAACTTTTGTATAACTGTTAGAGCACGTTTTACTACAGCAGGGGTAACAACTGTACTTTGAGTAGCTGTTGAGTCCCAGCCACCATTCTGTAGATATTGTTCAGTAAGTGTGAATACTTTAGATAGTTTCATTATTTTGTTCCAAATATTTGATGTTCATCGATCAACCGGAACGTAATTTGACGCTCAACACACCACTTTGCAGCAGCTTCCCATTTAGCGTAATTCACAGCTCTCATCAACTTTGCGTACGTATTTTCTTTAGCCTGTTCCTGGATTTGGGCACTAGGTTTGATTTCCAACAATTCTTTACGCTTATTGCCGTTTTTATCTGTTAGTTCTATGTAGAAGTCTGGATAGTAGTTCGCTGGCTTGCGTTTAACTGGGTTGAAGTACGGAATCTTAATCTCTTCACTCATCACTTTTGTGATCGATGGGTTATTATCGAAAAACTGCAGGCACCGTAGCTCCCACGATGAACGGAAGATGATATTGTTGAGGTCGCCTTCGAACTTTATTGGATTGGCAGGGCGATAACGACCTTGATGATATTTTGACATTAAAATAGCCCCATATAGAGGCTATTTAGTTAGATAGGTAGTGGAACTATTTAGCAGCGTCTTTCATCCTGCATTTATCGAAATGATGTTTTACCATATTATTCTTTCCACCTGTTTTAGCACAATGAGGGCAAGTAACAACTGGTTGTGGACCAGCTTTTATTCCACGGCGAGGGTTATCGGGGCGGAGTTTGATCTCACGAAGTCGTTCTTTTGTTTCAGCAGAGTGTTGTTTGCCTCGATGTGGGGGGTTATCTCGTTGAGTTGCTTTTCGTTTTGCTTTGGTTGCATCAGATTGTGGTTTACCAACCCTCGAGGTCAAGTTGTGTTGACGTTGGGCACTATCTGGATGATACGTACATCGTTCGAAATGATATCGTTGTAGCGCATTAACCCCTCCCACTTTGCCACAATGCGGACACTCTGCCGTCTGTTGGGGTCGTTTATTAACTATTTTAAATCGTTCAGATGTCACTAGTGCTAGTTTACGTTTAATCCAACCAAATGACTTATTATGCATTCTAGTACCATTGTTCCCATAACACATCAGGTGGGCGGCGCATATTAGATTCACATTCTCCGGATGCATTTTTACTAACAGCTGATGAGCCAAAAAGTGCTCTTCTGGCGTCAATCTAATTAGATTGACGCTGGCATCCGTCCCACCCATACATCTCGGAATAATGTGATGAGTTTCCGTATACACAGTAGAGGGTAAGTCCCGAGTAGATGCTTTTAGCATCAACCTGTCGTAGTGCAGGGTGTAGTTCATAAATCGCATTGTAGTGCGTCTATTTATGGGGTTGCTACAAACTTACGAGGACTCATTCGGGGTCTATTTGTTTTCCTTTGTGCTTGACGTCACCACGTTGTGCAGCTTTTTTCTTATTGCTATGTGTACCCGCACCAGTTGATGGACTGTGTTTTGCAACGAAATTGCGTGGTGCAACAGCTTGCTGTTTAGGCTTAGCTGTTTCGTTTAGTTTGAGGTTGTCACGGAGCTGGGTAGCCATTGCCATTAAGTGCCGTTTCTTGATATCGCTTGTCGTAGCTTTGGCACGTTTTTCATAATCAGCGATTAGTGCACGAGTTCGTGTATCTTTTCGGTCCTCTTGTGTTGCCTCAGTTACGGCTGCACCAGTTGCGTGAACGCTGACCTTCTTGTTAGGATACTTTTGCATAACCGAACGAGCGACATTATTTGCGCGGCGTTGGTCATAAAACACCTTCCACTGACGGCCATCGATATTAACTGCATAATTGTTATGCTCATCTGCAAGTTCCTGATCCATTTCAGCACGTCTAAAATCGCGACCAGACTGGTCCATACGATCCTGTTCGCGGTCCTGATACCCCTGATTATTAGTATCCCAGCGTTCGCGGCCGTACCCTTGACCCGGTGCTTCGACGAGCGCTTCTCTTAGAATTGATTCTTTTACCATTTTTTTACCCTTTTCGCCAGTAAATTGAGTTTTTGACAATTGGATAGATCCACCTTCATGGTCAATCGTGTATGTTTTGTTGGCCCCTTTGAAAGCACCGTGGCGGATCTCTCCGATATGTCCAGTTTTACCAACCGTATTCTTCGGACCTTTCGTAATCGTAACAACATCACCTAACTTGTGAGCTTCTTCAACACGTTCACCGAGGTCATCCTCGTCATACTCATCTTCTCCTTCGTCGCCGTCATAGTACTCAACATTGCTACTGTGAAATGATCGTTTACTTCCATCATCCATCTTAATTACAACAAAGGCGCCGTTGATACCTGTATCGACGAACGTGCCTTGTTCGCCTGCGCCTTGGACATTACCAATAATCCGGACAGGGTCGCCTACCTGCAATGCAGCCACGTCAAGCGCTTCGGATACTTTCTTATGGAATTTAAAGTGACCCTTTACATCAGATGCGCCAGCTTCAGCGCCAGTATCTTGACGTACTTTAATTGTGTCACCAGATTCAGGATGCTTAGCGTGCGCGAACGTTGCAGATGCTTTATCGATATTGGTAGTACCATGATTGACTGGTTTAGAGGTTGAGTGCCATTTCACGTGCACTACATCACCGACATTAAATCGTTGGGAAGCTTCTTGTACGCCAGTGGCTTCTTTCCACACATCCGATGTAGCACCCTTTGGATCTGCAGTGAATCGCTTTTTATAAGCTGGGTCCAGTTTCGTACGCTTAACGACCTGAGCTGCAGTAGCATAATCAGCCACTTCCTTATCACTGATTACTGGCTTAGCGAGTGCTTTGCCTACGTTTTTAATAGCACTCATAACGCTTTCGGCTACTGCGTTTTCTTTCACAGTGCGAACTCGTTGACCACGAGAGTTAAACCAACCTACTTGACCAACGCCATCCCAAATGGCAAATACTTCACCAGCAGGGTTAAATATTTTTTTACGTTCGCCGTGGGTAACGTACTCACAATCGTCGTGAAACATCTTAGTATTTATCGAATCTACGGCGCGGTCCCACCGAGCAAAATCCGCAGTGCGTACGTCATCCGTCGACATAGGAGCGTTGCGAACCGTTTGACCAGGCATGTGATCAACATCGTGTGGAAATCCCGCTTCTTTAATGTCTGTTTTCACTCTCGAATCTCCTTTTGCTGCAAGTATATCTTCAGCTTGTTTTTGTGCGATTTTTTCACGCGCGGATCTAGTCACCCGAAGTTGCTTACCAGCATCACTAAGGTGCTTTACTTGTTTATGTGCTTCGCTCCGGAGCACACCCTGTAGAGTATCAATGCTGAGCTCCAATACAGTTGCTTCATTTGCTGTTTTCGATTTAATTAGATATTGCTCTGCTTTGCGAGCGTGTAGGTTTTGCAACGTGTCGTTAGGAGCAGTCTTTGCGGCACGTTCGTGGTGCTTGATCGCAGCTTTGTACGTAGCAGTATCTGTGCTACCAGTTTGGATAAACTTGTCATGTTGAGCAGCAGCAGCAGAGTGTTTGTCGTAATTTTCTGCAACAGGTGGGGATACCTTTTCAGTTACTGCACCTGGGTGTAAACTACTCAACTGCAACTTCAAATGTTTGCCATTGCGGTCAATCACCTCAGCTATGTTACCGTGTATACGGTAGACTTTGACGTTACCTACCATTCCGTGATTGGCAACATCCCCTTCCTGAATATCCGGACTGTCTGAGAACTCTGTCACAGCACGTTCAACTAGCGGAGTTGCGTTGGGGGTAGAAAGTTTCATAATGGTACAAAGAGGCGATTGGGTATTTAGCATAAACTTTTTTTTCGCAGGTTCTGTGCAATAGCATAAATAAGGTTATACATTTTTCTACACAGGGTTTAAAATGAGCACATTATCACAAGTCGGTGGCGTTCCGGACATCGGAACCGGGTTTCTACAACCAAAACTATCGAACAAATGGAGAGTTAGTTTCCTAGGATTTGGCGATTTGGCCAACACGACTCCACTATCAATGCAAGCTAAAAGTATTGGCCGTCCTGAGTTGAAGTTTGAAGTCCAAAAGTTACATCGTTACAATTCTACAGCGAAAGTACTTGGCAAGCATGATATTGGTGATTTAACTTTAAAGCTAGATGACGATATCGGCGGATCCGTTGGTCGCATCGTTCAAGCTCAACTACAGTTACAACAGTCGATTATTGGCGCCGGCGCACCATTCCTCGCTTCTAGTCAAGAAGGTAGCTTGTACAAGTTTGCTACCATCCTTGATTTACTAAATGGTAATAGTCTTGTGTTAGAAACATGGACCTATGAAGGTTGTATGATTTCTCAATACAAAAGCAGCGAAGTAGATTACGCAAAATCTGATATTATGACAATCGATTTGACGATCTCAGTCGACCACATGTATCAAACTTTCCCTAACGCGGTTGCTAACAACATGGCACTAGGTGGTGTTGGTCTAAACGGATAACTCGCAGTATTGCATGAACAAAGGGGCTTTTAGCCCCTTTTTTATTGTCGTAAATAGTAGCAAACTACAGTATGTGCGATGGCAACTAAGAATATAAACGTCAAGAAGGGGAACGCAACGACAGTTGAGATGACTCCAGACCAAGTTAGGGAGTTCGCGAAGTGCGCTCGAGAACCTGTGTACTTCATTCAAACGTATTTGTACGTTCGACACCCTGTTACCGGCCGCACGCTATTCAGATTGTACGACTACCAAATCGAACTGATCCTCGCATATCACAATAACAAGGATGTTATTACACTGTTTCCTCGACAGTCTGGTAAGTCCGAAACAAGCTGCGCGTACTTGTTCTGGTTTAGCATCTTCCACAAAGACAAGACCGTTCTTATAACGAGTAATAAGCATAAAAACTCGAGCGAGATGATATCACGCATCAAGTACATGTATGAAAACCTTCCGGACTTTTTAAAACCCGGAGTAACCGACGATGGTTGGAATAAACTATCACTAAAATTCGAAACCGGTAGCCGGATCATATCAGATGCTACATCCGAAACGACTGGGCGAGGTGGGTCATTCTCCATTCTATACTGCGATGAAACCGCGTTCGTGCGGCCAATGATCCAGACAGAATTCTGGGCGTCTATTTCGCCTACACTAGCTACTGGTGGTAAATTGTTTATGACATCCACCCCCAACGGGGACTCCGACTTATTTGCAACACTGTGGCGTGGGGCTGTTGCAGACATTAACGGAATGACCCCACTCACAATCAAGTGGCACCAAGTACCTGGACGAGACGAAAACTTCAAGAAACGTGAAATTGCAAAGAATGGAATTCTCAAATGGGAGCAGGAGTTCGAATGTGTGATGGTGTCAAGTGATCCGTTGCTAATCGATAGCTTGAAAGCAATTAATTTGCAGACCCACGAACATAAATCTCAGGAACTTGGTGTAAAAATTTGGAAAGAATTTGAGAAGCAGCAAAAGGTTGTGTATGCACAACACGAGCCTAATTTGTGGCAACCACAAAACTTACACAACAATTGGCAAAATCCTGAACGTCATCACAAGGTCGAGTCACAGGATTATGCAAAACAGTGCATCGTAACGGTTGATCCGAGTAAAGGAGTTGGTAAGGATTTTACAGTAGTTGAAGTATTTGAGTACCCAAGCATGGAACAAATGATGGAACTTCGGTCTAATAAATCAAAAACTGGCGATATCTATATTGCTATCAAACGAATTTGGGAAAAGGCTGATGTTGCAGGTTGGCAAGTGTACTTTTCTGTCGAGAATAATGGAGTTGGTGAAGGTATTGTTACACTATTCGAAACCGACGAAGCCTTGCCTGAGAATGTTGAAATGGTATCCGAAGACGGTCAGATCGGATTGAACACCAGTAAACGATCAAAAGCGCAAGGGTGCAAGATTTTCAAGGAAATGGTCGAAAGTGGCAAGATGAAAATTAATAGCCGTGACTTAGTGCATGAAATCAAGAACTTTGTGTTAGTTGGAGGTTCGTACCAGGCGAAGGAAGGTATGACGGATGATTGTGTAATGTCGTCAATATTAGCGTGTAGAGTAGTTAAACAGTTGTCTGCCTTTGACGACAAGGCGTTTGACATGCTCTACTCCACTGAGGAAAGTGAAGAGAGCAAGCACGAGTTTGACGATGACGATTCTGATTTTGATGAAATGCCGATGGTGTTTTAACCCAATAAGCTACGTAGAAACTTAGTAACCTCTTTATCGAAGTATTTCTGAGCTACTTTATCTTCTTGCAGTGCTTCTGCAAGAGTTTGTACACGACGACCCTGTGCATCTTGTTGCAATGCTTCATATATCGATTCTGGCATTGCGTTCTGTGCAGACGGGGTAGCAACCAAGTCAATGCAAGAGCACTGGAAGTTCTTAACAACTCCGCCTTCCATTACGTCACCTGTACCACGAGACGATACTCCTAGACGGCCACCACCCTCGAGAATTTTAGCAGCGATCGATCCCATTGGAGTCTCAAGAATTTTGATACGGCCCACTGCGTTAGAGCCTTGCATTGCTAACGATTCGAACATATGAGAAACGTTCTTAAGTTCAATAGCGATACGGGAATCAAGCGGGTGGTCCAGTTCACCGAAGCATTGCTTATTCTTAACAGCTTCTTGGAGAGACTCAACTGCTTTAGCAATCTCTTGCACAGGGTAACGACGTTTGTTACGATTCTCAGCATCCCCCATCATACAGATACCATTTAGGTACCAGCTACGACGGCCTGTTGCTTCGTCAACGAACGATTCAGTAACAGTTTGGGATTGCTCTGGTGTGTAGAGCTCGTGCAAAAATGAAGTTTTCATATAACAAAATAGGGCAGTATATGCCCTATTTATATGTTATACTTCTGGAGCTGGTTCCTCAGCTGCTGGAGCCTCAGCTGCCGGAGCTTCTTCTCCCCCTTCTTCTCCCGCATTCTCGTCTGGTGGAATTTCAGTATCAAGGCTCAAATCACCGAGACCGCCGCCACCTGCATCAATTCCGCCACCACCACCTTCTGCGGCTGCATCAGGTTGATACAATTTCATTAACAGTTGTGGATCATCTACTGTAAGGTCTTTTTCTTCACGAAGTAAGCGTTCGTTTTCAGAGATTTCAGCTTCTGTCAACTGCAAGAATCGTTTCATCGCAAATCGTGGAGATAGTTGCGGAATGCCAGTTGTGCTCGCGAATACGTTTAACAAATCAGCATCCTTAGCTGCTTGACGATACGCTTCAAAGTTGGATGGTTCTGGTAGCTGTAAGTAGAACGCTTCATTATCGATACGGATACCAACGTTCTTCAAAAAGTATTTAAATTCTTGATCAAGCGTGTCGATTAGCCGGTCTTGCAGACGTTCGATAAACTTAGCAAAGCGCAGTTCTTGAATGAATGCGCCACCAGCTTTACCGTCGTTGACCACTGCAGGGCCATTTTGGCCATCACGTAACCACGACGAGGGAACACGCAAACCTTGACTGAGCTTATCAGCGAAATAATTCAAATCCTCTAACTGACCAAGATTTTGTCCACCTGGTAGAATTTCGATCTTACTTCCCTTACCTTCTGCACCAGTAGCAAGGAAAAAGTCTTCCATCATATCCTGTGGATCGTATACCGTATCAACTGTAGATCCGTTCCCATCACCACTTAGTGCGGGAATCTTACGCTGACGCATTTCAAGCTTAACCTGCTCGAGATATTGCTTACGACGATTTGGCGGCATGCGACCGACATCGATGTAGAATACGCGCTTTTCTGGAGCACGTTGCACACGGTAAATAATGATCGAGTCCTCAATCAGCTTCTTTTGCTGATACGCACGATAAACCGATGCGAGGATCGACTTACCAAATGGAGCAGAATCACTCATGTCATTATTCAACGTGAACCGAATGATTTTAGCAACAGGCTTGATAACAAGCTCTTGTTGCTTCACGCCAACGTTGTAACCAGCGTGTTGCGCATTTTTATAACCTTCGTTAACAACAAATCCAAGCACTTGTGATGCATTGTTTTCATTGACGTATGCACCAGTCACCTGCTTTGGCGGAATGTAATCCCACTTACTGAATGGTTCGGGTTTGTTGAAGAACACGTCTCCGTACTTGACAAGCTGACGAGCAATATCAAACAGTTTAGAGTCTAAACCTTGACTCTTTTTCCACCGACCGAGTGCAGTGTGCAACGTAACATGTTCAGCTTCTGTGAGCGAGTCGTTCTCTACGTCTAGTGTGATAAGAGCATCGCCACGGCCGTTTGACATTTCTTCTGCAATAATATCAAGCGCTCGTGACACCTCAATATCAGCATCCATTAGATCATATTCTGCGTACTTTGCAGTACGATTGCCTGATCCGGTCACGATGTTTGAATACCAACCGGTGATGTTTCCAACAGCAACGCTATCGAATACGACATTGTCTGTAATTTCTGCTGGGGTCGGATCAGCATTGATGAGTTTAAAGTACCCTGCGAACTTTGCTGTTTTTGCCATTAGAGATGGGATTCTTTGACTTTAATATCACAGTATTTAGGGCGTGTAGTCAACAGCTACACAAAAGTTATGCCCCTTGTGTTACCGGTGCTTGAGAAAACGCAGAAGATGATAGTGCAGTATTAGTGGCAGTATATCGCAACACGTTGAGATATTTTTGACGCATATCATGGCTCGCTGACGGATCGGAAGCATCAAAGAATGCGATCCCTTTCTGATAGAAGGTGCGTTGCAACGCTTCAATAGAGGTTTGAGCCGCTATGGGCGGAGAAGCTGCAGGACTAGGCTCCGAGATGCCTTTGTTTAAATCAGCAGTTTTATTCGGCTTGAGGTATATGGATGTACTGAGTGGATCAAAATCGCGGTCCAGCTTCGATGCAATCCCGAATCCTCCGCCCGATGGAGCAATACCAGCAGTTTTATTCGGCTTGAGGTATATGGATGTACTGAGTGGATCAAAATCGCGGTCCGGCTTCGATGCAGTACCCCCCCATGTACTAATCGGGGCGAGGTTACCAGTTTGAGCTTGTGAATTAGCTGATTCAATACCCATGATTAGAGCAGACGAAGGTGGGACTGGTGAGACTGGTAGCCCTCCTTTAACCTTCGCAGTTAACGCTAGTGGTTCGGCAACTTGCTTAATAGCACCCTCTGTCTTGTCGGATGTGACAACTTCCGCTATTTTTTCACTAGCTATTTCACCAAGTTTCGAGCCGCCATATGCAGCGGCGGCGCCGATAGCAAGACCAACTAACCCTCCGATGACAGTTCCAACGACAGGGACTGCGCTACCAATTGCTGCACCAGCTGCAGCACCACCCCACATACCTAGGCCGGCGCCGGCTGCGGCGCCGGCCATACTTCCAACTGCACTACCCACTACCCCTGCCTTTTTTACAGTGCCTTGTTTTTCCGTTAGTTCACCAGCCTTAACCTCTTTGCTGATATCGGATATATCAGAGGCTGCTGATGCAACTCCAATTACTGTTCCAATCATCCCTAAACTCTTTACGCCTGGGATTTTACCAAGTTTACTAAGATTGCGCGTCACTGCACCACCTTTGAGATCTTGCAGCGCTTCGGCTCCAACGGCAGGGGCCGCAGCTTTTATTTTAGAAAGGTTTTGACCAAGAGTTGGTTTAGCTGGACCAACCATCTCAGCTGCAGTTGGTTTTAGTGGGCCGATAAACTCTGATGCCTTACCAGCTGTTGATGCTTGTTTGCCGAAATTGAAATGTTTAGATATTGCATCTTTGATTTCCGCTGCTCCACCTAGACTAAGTTTTCCGCCACCCTTGAAAAACATAAATGCTGTCATTACCCCCGACAATGCTACTAACGCCATCGTATTGTGACTAAGAGCACTGGCATAGCCAGCGGCAGTATCGACGGTTTTTGATACAATGTCTGAACCTTGAGCTTTTTCTTCACTTTTCTCTTTAATTTTAGCTGCGTTTGGTTTTTCCATCGCAGACTGTGCTGCTGTCACACCAGTGCTACTTTTTAGTTTCGCGTTTTGTTCTTCAAGCTGAGCTTCCTGCAACCCGGTTAATTCACCAGATGCTCCTGCTTGTTCATACTTGGCTTGAAATTCTGCATCAAGTACGGCGCGGTCCTTCCGAAGCTTATCCCGCTCTTCTGTCGTGTGCTGCTTATTCATCAGCTCCTGATCCACAGCTTGACGACGCTGCGCAATCGATTGCATTTCCTGGCCAGTTTTGCCACCGACTTGCGATGCCATCGTGTACATCGTTTGTTGTGCACTTGCTTGCTTGTGCACACGAGCAGCAAGTGTATCAGTACGTTGCTGCATTGCGATTTTTTGCAACGCTTGCCCTTGTTCAATACTGTACCCTTGTAGCTTTAGATCGACTAAATCCTGCTGCTGCTTTAGCATGTAGTTTGCCCGCTCCTCTGGTGCCATTCCGAGCATTATCGCACGGTGATCGACATCCTTTGTGATAGCAAACGTGAGTTCAGCCATTTCTCCGACTGTTTTACCTGTGATTTTAGATAGTCGATTGAACCCATCGGCTAATTCGTCCATCCGTTCGGAAGCGATTTTCGAACTAACTCCTACAGTTGCAGTAGCTTCAAAAGTGTGAGCAGCTAATTTCGCACCCTCTTCACGATTGCCAGCCATTTCAGTCATTTTGTTAGTAGCCGACCAGAGCTTCCGATCGAACGATCCTTGTCCACCAGCGTCGGTTAATGCAGATCCACGCGTTTGTGCGTTTAGCTCGTTATAAACTTTGGAAGATACGCCTAATACACCAGCACGAACTTGACCCAACATAAATTCCCACGAACTACCGTAATTACCGGTTTTCTTGGCTTCATTCGCTTCGTCGTATAGTTTGCTAGCATTTTGAGCAAAGGACAGAGCTGCACTAAATCCAAGCAGCTTAGTAGTCACAACATCCATCACATTAACGTGCTTACCAAGAGCGACGCCATGGGCATTGTATCGGATATCAACTTCTTCTACTGTCTTGCGATGCCCTTCGAGTGTTTTTCCAGCTTGTGTAATTTGATCATCTAGCTTTTTGGTACGAACGGTAGCAGAGTTGTACTCCTCTTCCAACTTTGCTAAAGCGGCTGCGGAGTTGGCTAGTGCTTCTCTAGCACGCTTTTGCTCCGATTCGATGCTTAGTATCGAAGATTTTAACATAGCAAAAGACTTGCCTGATGCTATTGCTTCAGCCTCTTTTGCTTTGGTGAGTGTGTTAACTGCTGCTTTAGCTGCAGCTGTCGCTTCTACATCTGCGCGGGCTTTTTGGAAAATTCCAGCAATTTCCGCATCAACTGCTTTGGTTTTAACACGAGTAGCAGCAGTGGATTCGTCAATAACTCGAGCAGCTGTTGTAGACGCAGATTCGAGTGCTGCAAGTTCGGAAGTAATTGAATTGATCGACGCTTCTGTCAGCTTTTTAAGTTGAGAGTTCGTCTGTCCAGCGAGAGCTGCAGTTGTCTTAGAAGTCGACATCATTGCAACTTGAGTTGCAACTACAGTAGCTGCAAGAGATGCAAGTTTAGCTGTTAATACCTGAAGGCCGTTATTAACTGAGTCGATAGCTGGATTGTCACCTCTATTTGTCGAAGCTCGAGAAGCAGTTGGTCCTCCCGGAGGTGGAGTAGTTGATCCGCCCTGAGGCTGTGTAGTTGGTCCGCCCGCGCCTTGTGTAGCCATTTAGTGAGATTGGTGAGTAACAGGTATTTAGCACACCCAGTTAATAGTTCGGATTCATTTTTGCAGATTCTGCTTCAAGTCGCGTAGATAAAAACTCACTTATCATCTTACGCTCCAAGTGCGTACGAGTCATCATCTGATCATACGTAATCGCCCCCCGCATAAAATACGTAAGTTCGATTATTTCTTTTAACAACGCTTCTACCTCTCCCTCCAACCCCTTGAACAACTCAGAGATTAGTTCAGGATTTCCTGATCGGAGGGTAGTGTAAAAAAATTCTGAGGATTCAATGGAATTTGTACCGATAACTCAACTCCACAGTCTTTGCAAACTATCGGTGCAGCTGGATCCACACCCCATTTATTAGCACTCTCGATTACAGTTGCGAGTTCCTTAAGCCACAATCCAGGTAGTGCCTTGATCCATTCTTCCACGAACTGAGGATCATCCACTCGTTCTCCGTCTGCGATGACGTACTCAATGGTTGGTAGGGTCCCTGCTGTTAGCAACCTCGTTACGAAATCAATCTCTTCCATCGAAGAAACGTCGGCGCCGTGCGGTTCATTAACAGCGAGTTGCGAAAGTTCGAGAACATTCTTCAATCGGAAGGGGCGAAGGTGCACCTCTTGACCGTTTGGCAACGTATGAACGAACGAATTAAGAACAGTCGACGGATCAACATATTTCGCCTGTCTAACGAACTGAGCAATATCAATCATATAGTCATGGGTTGCCGCGTTTTCGCAATTGTGGTGATATGTTATAGCCAACTGGGCGCCGAGTGAAATTTTACGTAGCACAATCAGTAGAAAATCGACGTCAGCGGCAAGCAATTCAAGCGGGTTATAGATTTGTGGAATGCAATTTGCAAACGTCTGGACAATTGCCTGACCCGTGAATAACAGGTCTGGGGTCTTCATCAAGATCTCTTCGTACGACGTCATCGGTTGAACGTAGATTTCACCACCAGTGGCAACAACATTTGGAGCTACTTCACCATTTGCGTAGAATAGCGCCTTGCTCGGTAGGGTAACAGTTTCACCAGGGAGACGAAGAGTGCGTAAGAGTGGGTTTTGGTATTCCATGGTAACAGCAAAGAATGTAGGGTATTTACTACACTGAATTTGCTGTTAATTTAGGGGAATGTTACAACTGAACGTTCATTGGTGCAGTTGGCGGAATGCGCGAATTTTTTTGATCGCTTCTAATTTCACCAAGCTCATCATGTAGTGCACTAATCTCTCTGCGTAATGTCGTGTTTTCGATACGCAATATCGTAATTTCTTCATGCAACTTACCAAGCTCCTCACGAAGGTGTTCAATCGTCTTGGATAAATTGATATTTTGTTCGTGCAATCGTTTAGTTTCGTCACTTAGTCGCTGAAACAGATCAGTCTCGACACTGTTCTTGTAGATATCCTTCTTATCACTCGACCACATCTTTATGATTTTTTGTAGACCGAACACTACTCCGCCGACCGCCGCAACTGTACCAGATGCGTACGTGACTAGATCGTTTTCAGTCATAGAGCCCGCCGATCTTGTTCGCGCACTTTAGCTGTAAGTTGAGCTATCACCATAGCTTCTATACATATAGGCATTAAATAAGCGATCATCGAATCCGAATCATGGTTTGCCAGTTCTGCTGCGAAAACAAGCGACCACAACACCACTCCAAGAAACGATGATCCATACCGGACAGTAACGCATCTAGGCGATCGAGTTACAGCAAACCCACAATACGCACTTAATGCGCCGTATAATCCGAAAAGTCCAACGGCCCAATATGAACTGACAGAAGGTACGTACGCTATCCCCGGAATTGCATGTTGAAATAGGATGGCTACTAACATCATAACGGCGAATGCGCTGAGCATTAGTTGAGTTGGGCGTAGTGACAGCATTAAGATGTCTGCCAACCGAGTCTTTATTGTATTCATTACACGTACGGTGCTAGTCTAGCTTTATTTATAAGGGTAACAAAATATACAAGCGAATATGTTTACCGATTCCGTATACCAAACAACAGATTGTACGGGAGCGTCTGGATAGAGTTGTGGTAATCTACAACAAGGTGGATTGATACGTGCAGTACCAGTTTAAGAAACAAAAAGGGGCCCCGAAGGGCCCCTTTGTAGAGAAGTTAGATTAACAATTAACCGATAACTTGCGTAGCGCGAACTGTAGCAACCCACTTCATTGAAGTAGCAGCTAGACCAGTTACGGTAACTGCTAGAGCACCGTTTGTAGCGTCAGCTGTGACGTTTGCGTCAGTCAACGTCGTGGTTTCACCTAGAATTGCCTTCGATGGAACACCGATGAATGCTGTGGATGAATTTGCACTGTCTTTGCTGATGATACCGTCGAAACGATATGCACAAGCAGCGCCTGTACCGCGACCAACCACTTGCACTGTGAACACCCATGTGCCATTTGTTGGTAGAGCTGCACGTAGTGCGGCACCGTCAACGAACGCTTCTGTAGGAGTAGCGGTAGCAGTTGTGTTGCGTAGAACCATTTCTACTGCAGCAGCGTCACCAGCAACTGCAAAGTTACCAGATGCGTGAGACACTTCGTTAGCAGTTAGATCAACTGTCTTAGCTGTCGTGCTTTCAGCATATAGAGCGATCGGTAGATCGGTGTATGCTAGAGCACGGAACGTTGGAGCTGCATTAGAACCAGTTGCTGGACCAGCGAATACTACGGCAGATGCTTGTGATGCTAGGGTAGCTGTTAGAGTACCTGTCGTTGTAACTGGTGAACCAGATACGCCAAAGATGCTTGGTAGAGCTAGACCAACAGAAGTCACGCCAGTGTTAGCGATTGTAATATCGCCGCTGCCAGTTGTGTTGGATAGACTTACGCCTGTTCCAGCTACTAGCGAACGTGCAGTGAATACTGTACCAGTTGCATCAACAGATACTAGACCTGCTTGAGCTGCTAGAGAAGTTAGACTTTCTAGGCCAGCAGCAACGCCGTATGTGATCACAGGAGCTTGTGCTGTACCAGTGTTTGTCACTGTTAGAGCAGCAGTAGAGCCAACTGCAATTGCGCCAGTTACGCTTGTTACAGCAGCAGCACCGCCTGACAAGCCAATCGTTAGACCGTTTGCAGAAGGAGTCACTGTAACGCCTGTACCAGCAGTGATTGTTGCGGCTGCAGGAGCTGCACCAGTTGCACCAATTAGGAACTGACCATTTGTTAGAGCAACACCAGACACTAGACCGGCTGCACCAGTGATTAGAGTCTTATTAGCACCTAGACCAGTTACGGTTAGAGCTGTGTCGATCGTTACAGAAGCTGGTAGGCTAACTGTGAATGCAGTACCAGTATTTGCAACTGTTACTTCATTAGCTGTTCCTGCTAGGGTTACAACGCCTGTATTAGCAACTGTTAGGCCGCCTGCGTTTGTACCTGTGATACTGATACCTGTTCCGCCAGTAGCTGATAGAACTGCTGTTGTAGCGATTGTAACTGCACCGGTTGCGTCGGAAACTGTGATACCAGTTCCAGCAACTGTAGATGTAACACCAGTGTTGCTGAAGGAGACTACGCCAGTTGCGCTTGATAGAGCTGTTAGACCCGCACCAGTTGTAGTAACACTTAGAACACCAGTGTTGCTAACTGTGCTTACGCCAGTCGCATTGTCGATATGGATACCTGTACCTGCAACGTTGGATGTGACACCAGTGTTGGTAATTACTAGACCGGTTGCATTCGTACCTGTTACAGCTACGCCAGCGCCAATTGTCGTTAGACCTAGGACACCAGTGTTGGTTAGGGTAACTGCACCAGTTGCTGTGCTTACTGTGATACCAGTGTTGGTGGACGATAGTCCAGTTACGCCCGTATTTGCGATTGCTAGAACGCCACCAGTGATGGAAGCGGATACGCCCGAAACTACACCGATTGTGTCAACGCCTGTACCAACGATCGATAGAACGCCCTTTGCAGCTGCGAAGTTTGTGATACCAGAACCTGTGATTGCGACTGTTAGGACACCATCATTTGCGATCGTAGCTGCACCAACGCCAGAGTTGCTTACTGTGATACCTGTACCAGCGACTGCTGATGTGATACCGTTGTTTGTGACTGTAGCTGTACCTGTAACTGCATCAAATGCGGTTGCTAGAGAAGCTGTACCAGAGGCTAGTACGACAACACCAGTATTCCGGATTGTAGCGTCACCACCAGTTTGAGTTACATTGATACCTAGACCAGCGTGAACTGCAGTAGCAGAACCAGTGATTGTCAAGGCGCCAAATGCGTCTGTAGATACCGACACGCCTGTACCAGCTGCTGTTGCAGAAAGGATACCAGTGTTGGTGATTGCGATGTCGCCTGCGGTAACGACTGCAGTAATACCACGGCCTGCGGTTGCGGTTGCAACTGCGTTACCTGTGATTGTTACAACACCATTGTGAGCAACTGTGTTAACAATACCAGTACCAACTGTCGAGACAGTTAGAACACCAGTGTTGCTGATTGTACTGTTACCAGTTGTTGCATCGATAGAGATGCCTGTACCAGCGATATTCGATAGAACACCGGTGTTAGCAACAGCTAGTTGACCTGCAGTTGCTGTAACAGTAGTGCCTGCACCAGCTACGATTGATTTGTACTCTAGGTTACCAGATGCACCAACGCCTAGAACTTGACCGGATGTACCGATTGTAGATAAGCCTGTACCACCTAGGGTAGTAGCAATTGGAGAAGTGATAGCAAAGCTGTTACCTGTTAGAGTCAAGCCTGTACCAGCAGAGTAAGAACCTGCACCAGCGAACTGAACGAATTCTAGCGGTGAAGAACCGATTGCGGAAACGATGTCCTTTTGGGTCCAAGCCGAGTTAGCTAGAGTTGCACCTTGTTCAACGAACATTGTGGCAGCTTTGGATTCTTGTGGAGAATCCAAATCAGCAGCGCGTGACCAAGCACCAGTAGCGGAGTAAATCCAGATACCGTTTTCTGCTAGGTTTGTCTGAGTACGGACCAACACACGATCACCATCAACCATCGTAACACCATCAACTAGTTGAGCACCAGTTAGAGCAACATTACCTGTTGTAGCAGCCTTGACAGATTGTTTCCATGACAAACCAGTGGACATCGCGTCAACGTATAGTTTTGTAACAGCGTCTGTGTTGTTTGTTGGAGTAGCCAAGTTAGTGATTGCAAACCCACCCATGCTTAGAGCACCGGTCATTGTGTCGCCAGTTACATTTACGTAAGTTGCGTCAGCTAGAGCTGTGATGTCAGCAGTTGTAACTGGAGTGTTGCCTGTAACGCGACCGAAGCTGTCTAGTGTGACCTTGGAGAAGGTACCAGAAGTTGCTTGGGTAACTGGAGCTAAGTCAACCGTTGGGTTGCCGTTTACGCCGTTTGCGTTTGTGATAACTGTATTACCAGTTACGCCAGCTAGAACACGTTCTTCGAAGCCGTGTGCACTTGTTTGCATCACGAAGCCTAGACCAGATAGGCTGTCTAGGGAACCTAGATTAGCACCAGCTGTGTAGGAGATATTGATATTGTCGCCAGAGTACGATACAACGATAGAACCTTGACCAACAACTGTTTTACCAGTGATTGCGCCTGCGCCGTCGCGGGATAGTAGACCTGTAACTGCAGTTGTTGCTAGAGCAGCGATGTTTGCAGCAGGTGTGAACGCTAGAGTAGGGGAACCGGTAACGCCTGAAGCATTTGTCCAGCTTAGTGTACCAGCAGAGCTAGTAGAACCAGTTAGGGAAGTGCCTGTGTAAGCGCCAGCAGCAGTGCGAACAACTAGGCCTGAAGTACCTAGAGCAGCTAGACCAGCAATTTCAGTGCCAGCTGTGAAGCCGATAACTGGGTTAGCATCGCCAGCGCCATGGGTGACTGTGATTTGGCCAGTAGCAGAAGCTGCGTCAGCAGTTAGTGTGACCGGTAGGTAAGCGCCAGCAGCTGTACGAGCAACTAGACCTAGTGTGCTTAGAGCAGCTAGACCAGCAATTTCAGTACCTGCGACGAAGTCGAATGAGGTAGCACCAGCAACGCCAGAACCGTTAGTCACAGTTAGGTGACCAGCAGTTACACCAGCGCCGACGGCGAATGTATTTTCGACGAACGCACCGGAAGCAGTTTGCACTAGGTAACCTGTACCAGCTAGAGCAGCTAGAGCAGTCAGATTGGCACCTGCATTGTAATCGATTGTGATATCACCAGCAGTATCACCAGTACCGTTTGTAACAGTGATGTTGTGTGCGCCAACAATATTGTGACCAGTGTAAGCACCAGTTGTATCACGAACTAGAACACCATGAGCAGCAGTTGCAGCTAGTTTAGCTAGTTCAACGCCTGGTGTGAAGCTGATTGACGTGCCAGTTACGCTGCCGCCGTCTGTAACAACGATAGAACCAGTGGTGGTGCTTGTTGTACCAGTGATGGAGTGTTGGACTAGGGAGCCGTCAGCTTGACGAGTAACGTAACCAGTGCCTGTTAGAGCATTAACTGCTGCAACATTTGCGGATGGTGTGTATGTGATAACTGGAGTAGCTGTGTTAGCACCAGTGATAGATAGTTCCGTACCAGACACGCCGATTGTACCAGCTGCATACGTATGCACACCAGTCTTAACAACGATACCGTTGCCTAGTGCAGTTAGAGCTGCTAGGTCACCCGATGCAGTGTAACCGAAGGTTGTCGTATCACCAGATAGTGTTAGCGTTAGATCGCCGGAAACTGCTAGAGTTTTCTCAGTGTAAGCACCAGCGCCTGTGCGATATACATAACCAACTGCAGATTGTGTCGACAAGCCAGTCAATTCAGCATTGACGCTGATCGTTGGGTCGCCAGCGACGCCGTCGCCATTTACAATGGTAACTGGGGCAGTAGCATAAAACGAACGGCTAATGAATGTATCATCAGCTAGACGAACAACTGGACCACCAGATGCTGAAGGTACCGACTTCGCCAAATTGACCAGAGTTGGATCAAGAGCGATTGCGAACGTGCCAGTTGTCGTAACTGTTGCAGTAGCGCCGCCATTAACGGTTAGACCACCAACATCAGAGCTTGTAACTGTAATCGACTGCACAGTACCGTCAGCACCTTCGATCCAAGCTGTACCATTGTAGTACTCAACTTGATTACGATCGGAGTTGAAACGTTGTGTACCAGCAACTGGAGTCTGTGGGCGCTGTGCCGCAGTACCAACTGGTAAAATCAAACCACCAGTACCGATGATTTGTAGGGTGTTGCTGCCACCTAGGGCTGGAGCAACGGAGGTGTCAATGGTCAAGATGCTTTGAATCAGGCCACTGTCGTGATTAAATAACATAGTTTTTTCCTTTTAAAATTAAAAACAATTTTTTCTTTAAGCCGTAAGCTCTACGGTCTCAACGTGGGCTAGCCAACGAATAGTTTTACCAGTTTCGCCGGTAACTGTAATGGCTAGACAGCCATTCACGTTATCTGCACTTGTATTTATGCTCCAGCTTGGATTACTTCGAGAAATAATTTCAATCTGGGCACTTCCTTGCATAGTAGTCGTTCCGGCCCCCGACTGTCTATATATTACCCCTTTAATAAAGTACCCTGCGTGCCCATCACTAACATCACTGCGATGAGCAGTGATTGTGATTTTATATGTCCAGGTGCTGTTATCAGGAATAATTAGGGGGGTGGTACCCGAAGGTCCATCGAGGTATAGCTGACGAGGTATGTTAGATGTCGTCGCACCTTTAAGTAGGTAGTTGCCAATTTGTGCATCCCCACTTACAACGAAGCGGCCAGCGGCCATCATGACAGCGCCTTGTTGACGAGCGATCGAATACTCACCAATAGCAGTGGAATTAGGGGCTTGTGCAGATGACCGTGCACCAAGCGAAAGTGAATCTGTACCTGATGCAGTAGCCCCATCTCCAATGGCGACTGAATTAGCGCCAGTAGCATTGGCTACACCACCCGTGGTGAAGTTTTCTTTATATAAGTTGAGGAGATTTGTCGGGATATCGGTAACAGATAACGAATCGCCAGCTGTTACTCGACCTTGTGCATCGACCGTTATCTTCGTGTACGTACCAACATTTATACCAGTGTTGGTAAGTGCAATTGTTGGACCAGACAATATACCATCAGCGGTAGAAATCTGAATTTGTCCAGGTGTGCCTGCTAAGGATCGGGTGGCAATAGCGCCTGGTCCTGTACGAACCATAATACCTGTAGTATTGAGGTTGGTGATCGCCTGTAAGTCCGGATCAGTAAGTGTTCCGATCCAACTAGACCCGTTCCATACCAGCAATGTGCCAGTCGTACTCGACCACACCAATGTAGGAGAGCCTGGGTTAGGTATAGTGTCGCCTTGTGCGATAGCTAGCACCTGAAGACTGTTGGTGCCTCCAAAACTAACTAGAGACCAGTTGGCATCTAGGATGCCACCAACTAGGATGTAGGTATCGCCTGTTCCGGAAACCCGGACCATCATGCCTTCTTTGCGACGATCGGAAGTAATAGCATTACGAGATGCTATGTCAGCAACTGTTCGGTAACCACCTCGGTTGTATGTTTCGTCTGTTACTGCGTACGTGTCTGTGGAGTCTGTTGGAGCGATAAAGCCCGCTACACGTACTGAGCCTGGAATGAGTGCCATCGGTTGTTCCTGTTATGCGACCACGATAGTCATAGCAGAACCAATGACATTCAATGTTCTGTGTACGTTATAATTAGTCGTGATACCGTTAGCATTTGTTATACTCAAAGTTTGAACTGTTTGGAACGGTACGTCCAAATTCGTACTTTGATCTTTAAAGGAAGTCGCTGTGCCAAACGACGTTGGGTACGCTAACCATTTGTAGCCTCCTGCAATAAATACGTACGTTCCTACGAATGTGGAGGATAATCCTCCAACTCTCAACGCTTGTACGTCTGCGGCTGAGAGTGAAGTATTGATGCTTTCGCCGTAAAACCGCTTCCATTGCCAAGTTACTGAATAGGTAGTAGAAAAGGTCGCAGCGATTGTACTAACTGCTTGGATTTTCCATTGATGAGTCGCTGCAACAATATTAGTAACCGATGGCATCGATAGTGTATCTGTTCCGGTATTTGGCAGTCCGGATGCAAGAGTGACTGACGTTGTTGCATCGATGATCGAAATCGAATTTGCGGTAACATTGGACGAATTCGTGATCGCCCAAGTAAACGTATGTGATCCACCGGTGACAGACGCGCCAACTTCAATTGGAGTCGACTGACCAGATAGATTAAATGATGAAAATGCAGGAACTTGGTACGGATATAACAAATTTTGCAAAACTGTTTCGACCGGAATTGATGCGAATGTTGTACCTGCAGCAATTCCGCCAATAGTAGTTGGCGTTGGGGAACCATTAGTGAGAACTTGACCTGATAGCCGAGTGTCGCTACCTAGAACTACCTGTACCGACGATGCGTTTCCAGTCACCGGAACGTTCAACGGAGATGCTGTACCCAAAATAGGTTTATTAAGAATACCTGCAGGAGCTGTTGATAGTGCATTCCAATCCGGTTTAACTGAAGCACCGCCGCCACCAGAGGTGAGATTATCTACAATACCAACGTTCATGTAGTTGATCAGATAGAATGCAAACTTGTCAGTTAGCCCCTGGATCAACAGCGATGGTAGATTGAGTAAACTGTAGTTTGGAGTCTTTCGGGTAATTAATCCAACGATCGTGAAGTCGTATCCTGATAAGTCAGATGACGGAACTCCATTGTCTGCATCAAACTGCATAATGACAGTAAGTGCTGCGAATGACTGAGCCGTGATCGAGGTAATCGTATATCTAGATAGCGTTCCGAGATCAATAGTGGAAGTATCTAACACAATCGCATCCCCAACTCGCACATCAGTACCTAGATATACGCCCTCGTGGTCGGTGAAATTAAACGATGTCGTGTAGTTACCCGAACCGTAGTTACCGTTTTCGATCACACTCGTTAGTGTGATCCCAGCTTGGAAAACTGTTAATGACATTTAAAATCCTTTAGATAAAACAAAACCATGCTTTTACATGGTTTTATTTAGACGTCACGATTTAGTGGCCAAACCCAGTAACTGGGTGAGGGTACTTATAGCGATAGTTTGTGGTGAGCACCAGCATTTAGTGCCAACCCAGAGCGAGTTGCAGTAATAATACCAGCCGATACAGCAAGGTATGAATTAGACGATGCTGGGCCGGCACCTGCTTCATTGTATCCCACAAACACTGGAGTGCTGATTGATAGTAAATCCTGTCCACCATAAACGTCTGGATATACAAAGCTCCAAGTTGCAGTTGCGTTGAAATTAGACGGAATGTGAGCAGACATCGAGACTAAGAATAAATTAGCCGGAACCGTGGTGAGAGTAATCATGTTTCCGCCGGTCACCGTTGCAGTGATTGCATTCATGTCTGATTGTGTTCCCATTCCAACAAGGACAATGTATCCAGTGATGCCATTGCTTACAGCAGTTACTTTGCGCGAAACCATGCCGACTGAAGCTGGAACAACTGGAGTAGCCCAAGTGTTATCACCACGCAAGAATGTCGTTGCGGAGGCGCCTGTACCACTTGCTAGATTGGCCACTGGAAGATTTCCAGTAACATCAGAGGCCAGATTGATAGCTGGACCGTTCGATGCAGCTGTTACTAGGCCTTTTGAATTAACAGTAACGCTTGCACGAGTATACGAACCAGCTGTTACTGCTGTATTGGCGAGAGTAGCTGCAAACGAACCGGTACCTGAGCCAGTTACGTCACCAGTTAGTGTGATTGTTTGATCACCTGTATTGCTACCAGATAAGGTTGTAACACCCAACTTAGTGTGCAACGTAGTT
>Ga0214165_1000063_pt1 | contig 83795 bp, 81 predicted proteins | sample TroBogypolimnion_34_FD_153004 | JGI IMG/M metagenome (GOLD analysis project Ga0214165, IMG submission 153004) | Freshwater microbial communities from Trout Bog Lake, WI - Practice 03JUN2009 hypolimnion v3 | ecosystem: Environmental > Aquatic > Freshwater > Lake > Hypolimnion/Profundal zone ... | reverse complement strand
AATGTAGAAAAATTATTAAGTGCAAATGGCGGATGCCTAGGCTCCAGAAGCCGAAGAAGGTCGTATGAGGCTGCGAAAAGCCTCGGGGAGCTGCCAACAGAGCTTTGATCCGAGGATTACCGAATGGGGGAACCCAATGGGAGTCATGTCCCATTATTTCTACCTGAATATATAGGGTAGATAAAGGAAACGTGGGGAAGTGAAACATCTCAGTACCCACAGGAAGAGAAAACAACCGTGATTCCGTTAGTAGTGGCGAGCGAAAGCGGAAGAGGCTAAACCGAATATGTGCCAAGCCGGCGGGCGTTGCATGTTCGGGGTCGTGGGACCAGATCGTTAGTGCTGCCGCACTAACAATAAGTAAGAAATTGTTGATGTAGATGAAGGACGTGGGAAAGTCCGGCACAGAAGGTGAAACCCCTGTAGTCGAAACATCAGCAACTTATTTCTGTCATCCCAAGTAATACCGGACTCGTGTAATCCGGTGTGAATCTGGCGGGACCACCCGCTAAGCCTAAATACTCTCTGGAGACCGATAGTGAACAAGTACCGTGAGGGAAAGGTGAAAAGAACCCCGAAAGGGGAGTGAAATAGATTCTGAAACCGTTTGCATACAAACCGTTGGAGCCGACTTGTTCGGTGACAGCGTGCCTTTTGAAGAATGAGTCTACGAGTTAGTGTGTTGTGGCAAGGTTAACCCGTCGAGGGGAAGCCGTAGCGAAAGCGAGTCTGAATAGGGCGTCATAGTCGCAGCATCTAAACCCGAAGCGAGGTGATCTATCCATGGCCAGGTTGAAGTACGGGTAAGACCGTATGGAGGACCGAACCCACTAATGTTGAAAAATTAGGGGATGAGCTGTGGTTAGGGGTGAAAGGCCAATCAAACTTCGTGATAGCTGGTTCTCCCCGAAATGCATTTAGGTGCAGCGTCACGTGTTTCTTACAGGAGGTAGAGCTACTGGATGGTCGAGGGGTCCTACAAGATTACCAACATCAGCCAAACTCCGAATGCCTGTAAGTGAGAGCGTGGCAGTGAGACGGCGGGGGATAAGCTTCGTCGTCGAGAGGGAAACAACCCAGAATAGCAACTAAGGTCCCAAAGCGCGTGCTAAGTGGAAAAGGATGTGAAGTCGCATAGACAACCAGGAGGTTGGCTTAGAAGCAGCCACCCTTAAAAGAGTGCGTAATAGCTCACTGGTCAAGTGATTTCGCGCCGACAATGTAACGGGGCTCAAGCACGCCACCGACGTTCTATCATTCACACATTATCCCGGTCGCAAGATCCAGGAGTGTGGATGGGTAGGGGAGCGTCGTGTAGGTAGTGAAGCGGCGGAGGAATCCAGCCGTGGAACCTACACGAGTGAGAATGTAGACATGAGTAGCGAAAGACGGGTGAGAAACCCGTCCACCGAATGAACAAGGGTTCCTGGGCCAGGCTAATCCGCCCAGGGTAAGTCGGGACCTAAGGCGAGGCCGACAGGCGTAGTCGATGGACAACTGGTTGATATTCCAGTACCCGCTTTATACCGCCCATGGCGAATCACTAATGCTAAGTGCCTGAAAGGAGACCGGGTTTACCTGGTTGAATGGAGCGCGCGACCCAAGGTGGTAGTAGTCAAGCAATGGAGGGACGCAGGAAGGTAGTTCAACCCAGGCGATGGTTGTCCTGGGGTAAGGGAGTAGGACGGAATGTAGGCAAATCCGCATTCCATTGTCTGAGACCTGATGCCGAGCCGTATGGCGAAGTGAATGATCCTATGCTGCCAAGAAAATCTTCTAGCGAGGTATAAAACGGCCCGTACCCGAAACCGACTCAGGTGTTCAGGTAGAGAATACCAAGGTGATCGAGAGAATCGTGGTGAAGGAACTCGGCAAAATACCCCCGTAACTTCGGGAGAAGGGGGGCCAATTTGTGTGTAGGGATTTACTCCCGTAGCGCGAGTTGGCTGCAAAGAATAGTCTCAAGCGACTGTTTACCAAAAACACAGGTCCGTGCGAAGTTGCAAAACGATGTATACGGACTGACGCCTGCCCGGTGCTGGAAGGTTAAGGGGACTGGTTAGCCGCAAGGCGAAGCTGAGAACTTAAGCCCCAGTAAACGGCGGTGGTAACTATAACCATCCTAAGGTAGCGAAATTCCTTGTCGGGTAAGTTCCGACCTGCACGAATGGCGTAACGACTTGAGAACTGTCTCCACCGCGAACTCGGCGAAATTGCATTACGAGTAAAGATGCTCGTTACGCGCAGAAAGACGGAAAGACCCCGGGACCTTTACTATATCTTGATATTGGTACTCGGAACGTTTTGTGTAGCATAGGTGGGAGACTTTGAAGCGGCACGCCAGTGTTCGTGGAGTCATCATTGAAATACCACTCTGAACGTTTTGAGTTTCTAACCTCGGTCCATTATCTGGATCAGGGACAGTGTCTGGTGGGTAGTTTAACTGGGGCGGTTGCCTCCTAAAAAGTAACGGAGGCGCTCAAAGGTTCCCTCAGTCTGGTTGGCAATCAGATGTCGAGTGTAAGTGCACAAGGGAGCTTAACTGTGAGACAGACATGTCGAGCAGGTGCGAAAGCAGGAACTAGTGATCCGGCGGTGGCTTGTGGAAGCGCCGTCGCTCAACGGATAAAAGGTACCCCGGGGATAACAGGCTGATCTTGCCCAAGAGTCCATATCGACGGCAAGGTTTGGCACCTCGATGTCGGCTCGTCGCATCCTGGGGCTGGAGTAGGTCCCAAGGGTTGGGCTGTTCGCCCATTAAAGCGGCACGCGAGCTGGGTTCAGAACGTCGTGAGACAGTTCGGTCCCTATCTTCTGTGCGCGAAAGAAACTTGAGAAGGGCTGTCCCTAGTACGAGAGGACCGGGACGGACGAACCTCTTGTGTGTCGGTTGTTCCGCCAGGAGCACGGCCGATTTGCAACGTTCGGAAGGGATAACCGCTGAAAGCATCTAAGCGGGAAGCTCGCTTCAAGATTAGGTTTCTCACCGATTTATCGGGTAAGGCCCCCAAGAGACCATTGGGTTGATAGGCCGGAAGTGGAAGTGGAGCAATCTATGGAGCTGACCGGTACTAATAGGCCGAGGATTTAACTACATTAATTATTAATCGCGTTCACTGTGTGGTTCCCGAGTTACGGTCGGGAACTAAAAACTACATATCGAAATGTACATATTCGTGTGTACAAAGACCTATGTAAGTAGGATGTTCTGCCAACTCGAAAGAGTTTCGGCGGCCATAGCGAGAGGGAAACGCCCGGTCCCATTCCGAACCCGGAAGCTAAGCCTCTCAGCGTCGATGGTACTGCAAGGGGGACCTTGTGGGAGAGTAGATCGCCGCCGGACATCATTTACAAAGAGCGCCAATGTTTTGATTAACTTCAGAACGCTGGCGCTCTTTTTTTATGCACATTTATAATTCGTACACATCACTTTAATAGTCCCTTCCTTCCCTCTTGAGAACATCAATACCTTCTCGCCACGAGATCAGGAGAGGTTGATATGGCTGTAACCAAAGCGAGAAGGGCGAGTGTTAGCGGACCCTTACGCAATCCCCGAAATGAAGTCTTCTTGGAGGGGCGAGTCAGTAGTCCGCCCTTGGAGAAGCTCTTGCCGAGCGGAGATCACGTTGTCGAATTCCGAATCGTGATCGACCGGGCGCATCGACGTGGAACAAAACGAGAGGTCGATACCTTAGATATAGCCGTCTGGCTTTCACGGCCGCGCAAGAGCGCCCTCGCGCTGCAGATTGATGATTGGGTTTCGATCGATGGTGCAATTCGCCACCGATTTTGGAGAGCCCCAACAGGACTTGCGAGCCGTTGGCAGGTTGAAGCGAGCCAATTGCGCAGGTTATAGGTACGGTTAGACCATGAACGAGAACAACTCTGCAGAGACCGTGACTGGCGACCTTGATGAACTGCGCGAGGCAATCGCCCTGGTGCAGGTTTTGGAACTCAACGACCACTCCCGAGCATATGAAGAGATTCACACGAAGTTAGAAGAGGCGCTGCGATCGATTGATGGCAAGTAAGTAACCAATGAAAACTCGTTTAGACGCGGAACTGGTTCGCCGTGGATTAGCTCGCTCACGTGACCACGCAGCAGACCTTATCGAGTCGCGCACCGTTTTAGTCACTGGAATTCCAGCGAGCAAACCTGCAACACAAGTCGATGCCGAAACTTCTATTGTTATTCAGGGCGAGCGGGATGATTTTGTATCACGCGGTGGTCACAAATTAGCTGGCGCACTTGATCACTTTAGTGATGTAGTTGTCTCTGGGAAGCGGGCGCTCGATGCTGGCGCATCAACAGGCGGGTTTACTGATGTACTTCTCAAACGTGGAGTCAAAGATGTTGTCGCGGTTGATGTTGGATACGGACAGATGGCCTGGGAGCTGCGCCAAGATCCACGCGTAATTATTTTAGATCGGACCAATGTACGACATCTCACTCTTGATCAAGTTGGTGAGGCGGCAGAGATAGTTGTAGCAGATCTCTCTTTCATCTCGCTGACCCTGGTTCTTCCAGCGCTTGTCAGCGTCTCGACCCCGAGCGCTGATTTTCTCGTCATGGTAAAGCCACAATTTGAAGTGGGGCGCGAACGTTTAGGCGCGGGTGGCGTCGTACGAGATCCGCAGATGCGTAAAGCGGCAGTCCAAGAGGTAGCAGACTGTGCGTACGATATGGGGCTGGGCTGTTTGGGAGTGGTTGCAAGTTCACTTCCCGGGCCAGCTGGGAATGTTGAATACTTTCTCTGGCTCCGACGGGGTAGCGCAGAGCTATCTGCAGATGCTTTAGAGGCGGCGATCGTTGATGGACCACAATAATCTTATCCGGACGAAAGGAGTGGCAGATGCGTAAAGCGCTTTTAGTCGTCCACCCCACTCGACCCGAGGCGATTGATTTTGCCAAAGATCTGATTCTGGCTCTTGGCAAGGTAGGAATTACCTGTGCAACCAATTATCCCGGTGGGCTACCTGAATCCGAGGGTATGTCTGTTGAACGCAGCGAAGAGATTGCGATCGTATTGGGCGGGGATGGAACGATTCTGCGCGCCGCCGAATTGGTTTTAGGAACCAATATTCCAATTCTTGGAATCAACCTGGGTAACGTAGGATTTTTAGCCGAAATTAATCGACCCTCGGCCGATCTTTTAGCGCAGTCGATTGCAGCGAAAGATTATCGCGGAGAGTCTCGATTGTTATTGTGCCACGAAGTACATCGAGGGGGCGAAGTCATCGCTGAAGGTTGGGCGCTTAATGAATTTACTATTGAGCGAAGTCACTCGCAGATGGTTCAAGTCTTTGTACAAATTGACGACCGCCCGCTTTCTCGATGGGGATGCGATGGAGTTATCTGCGCGACGCCAACTGGTTCAACAGCTTATGCATTTTCAGCAGGTGGCCCAGTCCTCTGGCCTGAAGTCGAAGCGATCGTGGTTTTGCCGCTTGCGGCCCATGCCCTCTTCTCTCGGCCCATGGTAATTTCCCCAGCTTCTACAGTAGTTATTGATATTGAATCACCCGAGGCGATGGTTACCGCCGACGGAATGCGTAAGTTCCCGCTTCTGGCTGGTGATCGCGTGATCATTACTAAATCCAATGAGCGCGTAGAGATATTGCATGTGGAATCAGCGGTATTCACAGACCGTCTCGTTGCCAAATTCAAGTTGCCTATTGAAGGCTGGCGCGGTGAGTGAGAAGTTTCGCGGGCTAGAAGAAATAAGCATCCGCAATTTAGGCGTTATTGAATCGGCTGAAATTGCGTTCAAGGCGGGGCTCAACGTTCTGACTGGTGAAACTGGTGCGGGCAAGACAATGGTCCTGACCGCACTCTCTTTAATTCTGGGTGGCAAATCCGACTCAGAGAAAGTCCGAACCGGCGCCGAGAGAATGCTCGCCTCTGGGCGATTTGTGATTTCAGAGTCCCTGCTCCCATCCCTCGATGAATTGGGAGCGGAAGTTGAAAGCGGATCTATTCTTATCTCTCGTACCGTAACATCCGATGGAAAGTCGCGCATACACGTTGGAGGCGCCCCGACAACCGCATCTAGGGTCGCGCAGATGGCGGCAGATCTAGTTGAAGTTCATGCGCAGTCGAGTACAAATCGCCTGACAAAACCCACCTTTATAAGGTCCACTCTTGATGCCTTCGGTAGGCATGAAAATGTTGCGACAGAAGTCGCCGAACTGTACGCGCAGCACCAAGAGATGGCCGCTCGAATCTCTCAATTGCGCAACGATCAAGCCAACCGTGAACGCGAGATAGTTCGACTCACCGAATTTATGAAGGCGTTTAATCTGATCCTGCCAAAAGAGGGAGAGCCGTCGGAAATTGAATCTGAACTCATTCGATTAAATAGCGTGGATGAATTGCAACAAGCGGTGAGTTCTGCTTTGAATTTTGTCGACACTGAAGATTTTTCTGTCACATCGGCACTAGTAAATGCCAAGCGCTCTCTCGATCACGTCTCAGGGAAAGATATTTTGCTCGATGAACTGGCGCAAAAGTTCGGCGACTCACTCTATGAATTCCAGGAAGCACTTGGAGCTATTTATCGCTATCTCTCTGCTTTGGATGCTGATCCTTCGCGCTTAGAATATTTGCAGGAGCGAAAAAGTTCTATTAATTCACTGATTAAGAAGTATGGAGAGGGGAGCGATCGAGATGCCGCCTTTGCCGAAATCATTATCCGCGCGCAAGAAAGTGCCAGCAGAATATCCGACCTCGAAGGGGGAGAAGGTCGAATCGTTGATTTAGAAATTGATCTGCATAAGATCTTCGATCAGCTGCGCAGACGAGCAACGCATTTAGGGGCCCTACGCAAAGCGACAGCGCTAGAATTGCAAGGAAAGATCTCTCAGGAACTCCACGCGTTGGCGATGCCTCACTCATCGATCATCGTTGACGTTCTCTCCGCAACTGGTCTGACGATCTCTGAATATTCAACTCATGGACTCGATGAGGTAGCCCTGCTCTTTACCAGCCACGAAGGCGCTGCTCCTGGAGTTATTGCCAAGGTTGCCAGCGGCGGTGAACTCTCTCGGGTGATGCTGGCGATTGAAGTGGTTCTAGCCTCGGTTAATCCGGTGGCAACCTATATCTTCGATGAGGTCGACTCTGGAGTTGGGGGTAAAGCGGCGGTAGAGGTTGGACGTCGTTTACGAGAGTTGGCACAAGAGGCACAAGTAATTGTGGTGACTCATCTCGCCCAGGTTGCCGTGTGGGCCGATCATCACCTCGTTGTGAGGAAGAGTGAGGGCGGCACCGTGAGCATCTCAGATGTTATTCCACTCAACGCCGAGGAACGTAGTGTCGAAATAGCACGAATGCTCTCTGGGCAAGAGGAGTCGGCGACCGCCCGTGAACACGCGCGCGAGCTATTAGAGATGGTCCATGAAAGCGTGATAAGTTAGCACCCCATGAGCAGTAATCATGTGACAAAGCATCTATTCGTAACAGGCGGAGTAGCCTCAAGCCTCGGAAAAGGTCTCACAGCCTCTAGTCTGGGTCGCCTTCTCTCCGACCGCGGTCTGCGGGTTACGATGCAGAAACTCGATCCGTATATCAATGTTGACCCTGGAACGATGAACCCCTTCCAACATGGAGAAGTTTTTGTCACAGATGATGGTTCTGAAACCGATTTAGATGTGGGTCACTATGAGAGATTCCTTAATCGCAATTTAGCGGGTTTTGCGAACGTCACAACCGGGCAGGTTTATTCCAATGTCATCGCCAGAGAGCGACGTGGAGATTATTTGGGGGATACGGTTCAAGTAATTCCACACATCACAAACGAAATTAAAGAGCGTATTAGGGCGATGGCGGGTCCTGAAGTCGACATCGTCATCACAGAGGTAGGCGGCACCGTCGGAGATATCGAATCTCTTCCTTTTCTAGAAGCGGCACGTCAGATCCGCCAAGATGTGGGTCGAGAGAATGTTTTCTACTTACACGTCTCTCTGGTTCCGTACATCGGACCTTCTGGCGAGTTAAAGACAAAACCTACGCAACATAGCGTGGCAGCCTTACGTTCTATCGGAATCGCACCCGATGCGATTGTCATTCGCTCTGACCGACCAATTCCAGATGCGGTGAAGCGGAAAATATCGGCAATGTGCGACGTCGATCTCGAGGCTGTAGTCGCGGCGGTCGACGCCCCTAGTATTTATGATATTCCCAAGGTGCTTTACTCTGAGGGACTAGATTCTTATGTTGTTCGTCGCCTGGCGCTGGGAGGCACGGATGTGGCGTGGGAAGAATGGGATGCCTTGCTCGAGAAGGTGCACCACCCTGCTCACGAAGTAACGGTCGCCCTAGTGGGGAAGTACATTGATCTTCCAGATGCATATCTTTCGGTTACAGAGGCTCTGCGTGCCGGAGGCTTTGCGCATAATGCACGGGTAAAGATCAAATGGGTTGCCAGTGATGAATGTGAGAGCGATGAAGGTGCTGCCGAACATTTGGCCGGCATGGATGCAATCTGTGTACCAGGAGGATTTGGAGTTCGCGGAATCAACGGCAAGGTTGGCGCCCTCAAATATTCTCGCGAACATAAAATTCCAACTCTGGGACTCTGTCTTGGTTTGCAATGCATGGTCATCGAATCAGCTCGTCACTTGGCCAACCTTCCATTAGCAAACTCAGCCGAGTTCGATGAGAACACACCCGATCCAGTTATTTCAACAATGGCGAGCCAAGAAGATATCGTTGCAGGCAAGGGAGATATGGGTGGCACTATGCGCTTGGGTCTTTATCCAGCCGATCTCGTACCGGGCTCACTCGTTGCGAGCCTGTATGGTGCGACTCAAATCAACGAACGTCATCGCCATCGATATGAGGTAAATAATTCTTATCGTGATGTAATCGCAGCAACTGGTTTGATATTCTCGGGCTTATCTCCTGATGGCCATCTTGTTGAATTCGTAGAGATTGATAAAGCGGTTCACCCTTTCTATGTTGGAACGCAGGCTCACCCGGAGTTCCTATCTCGACCTACTCAAGCGCATCCACTCTTTGCGGGGTTGATAGCTGCCGCGATTAAGGAAAATGACGCTCGCTAACTCGCAATTGCGCGAGTACCTCAATTTCCTGATCGTTGAGCGTGGCTTGAGTACTAACACCATCTCCTCCTACCAACGTGACCTGGAACGGTTTATCTCCGATTGCGATGTACCTGACTTCGCCTTGGTTGCTCCGCACGATCTCGAAAGTCATATCTCGAGGTTACGGGCTCACGGACTGGCAGAGAGCTCAATCGCGCGCGCCGTCGTTTCTATTCGCAATCTCGTCGAATTTGTTTGCAAAGAGAGTAAATCTCTCAACCTCATCAAAGATGTTAAACCTCCCCGCGTTAAAGGGCGTTTACCTAAAGCTCTCTCGATTGCCGAGGTGAACGATCTGATATCCGCCACCAACTCGCCGGGCAATCCGCGTGCACTGCGTGAGAATGCCATCGTTGAACTTCTTTACGGTACTGGAGCACGAATCTCTGAGATTGTCGCGCTTAACGTGAGCGATGTAATGAAAATCGATGGTGGAGAAGTAGCAAATCTGCGCTTAACCGGCAAGGGCAGCAAGGTGAGAGTTGTCCCTTTAGGGAGTTTTGCACGTGCCGCATTGGATCAATATCTTATTCGAATGAGACCATCACTCGTCACCAAGGATAAAGAGGCCCTATTTCTCAACGATCGCGGTGGGAGGTTATCTAGGCAGAGCATGTGGACGGTGGTCTCGGAAGCAGCGAAGAGAGCGCAGATCGAGACTGAAGTTTCTCCACATTCGCTCCGGCATTCGTATGCGACTCATCTACTCGATGGGGGCGCGGATGTTCGAGTTGTTCAAGAGTTGCTGGGACACTCTTCCGTGACCACGACTCAGATATACACCTTGGTCACGATTGATAAGTTGCGTGAAAATTATTCAAATGCTCATCCTCGTGCAAAGAAGAAATAAATTAACGACCGCGTAATCTGCGCGCGATAATTGATTGGTCGCCTTTTGATTCCAAATCGGCGATGATAATTGCAAGGGACTCGCGGACGATGCGACCTCGATCTACCGCTAACCCTAAATCTCCACGCAGTGCAAGACGAGCCTGTTCTAAATCGTAGAGTTCTTCAGGAGAGAGATAGACGGTGATCTTCTCATCATGTCGCTCGCGTCCGCTTGGGGAGCGGTCAAAGGTATTTACACGACGTCGCGGGGTGGTACGTACCAACTTCTTATTTGGTGTGGCTGGAATAGATGCTTGAGGTTGATCTTCAATCGGAGTTGGGTTGCTAGATGGGACGGCACTTAGCGTTGTGGTCTGTCGGAATAATTCTTCAGCCCCTGGAAGGCTTACACGGCGACTCATTTGGCTCCTCCTCGTGAAATAAGTTCGCGGGCAAGGCGGCGATAGGAGAGAGCCCCCAGCGATGTACTGGCATAGGTTGTGATGGGTTCACCTTTAACGGTTGACTCAGAAAACCTAACGGTTCTAGAGATAATTGTGTCTAGCAACTCTTTAGGAAACTCTTTATCGATCAATTCTAAGACATCATGAGAGTGCCCAGTTTTACGGTCGAACATGGTGGCGAGAATTCCATCGATCACCAGGTGAGGGTTAGTGTTCTCGCGGATCTTCTCGATTGTCTTCTTAACCAGTGATAATCCCAATACTGCGAAGTATTCGCACTCCATTGGAATGAGAACTCCATCAGATGCCGTTAAGGCGTTGATCGTCAGCGTTCCCAAAGAAGGGGAGCAGTCAATCAGGATATCGTCATATTGGTCTAATACCGGAGCCAAAATTTTGCGCAGCTTGTGCTCTTTGGCAATCTCAGTAACGAATGCGGCCTCTGCAGCGGCAAGATCTTCATGTCCGCGCACAAAATCAAGACCCGGCACATTTGATTTTAAAATAAAGTTCTGGATGCCAGATTGTGGATCGTTGAGGAGGTACCAGATCGAGCCATACTGCTCTTTGATTTGAGAGGGCTTAATTCCTAGGCCCGTCGTCATCGATGCCTGTGAATCAAAATCGATAAGCAGAACGCGCCGACCTAACTCTGCTAGCGCCGCACCAAGGTTGATCGTGGTCGTTGTTTTACCGACCCCGCCTTTTTGATTGACGATTGAGATGACTCGAGCAGATCCTGGTTCTGGAGTGCTGACAGCGCTGGGAAAGTCCAAGAGGGTACGACCAAGGACAGCTGCTGTGGTTGCGAGCTCCTCATCACGATTTGTCGATTTATCGGCCAGTCGAGAAACCTTTGAAGTGCTATTTGCCATGTCGCGGACTTTACGGCGATGCGGTCAGCAAGGCAAGCGCGATATGAGTACCTTTCTCCCCATGAGTGATCTAATTGTTGAAGGGAGCGAGAGCGCCTTTTCAGTTCATCTCAGCAACTTTGATGGCCCCTTTGATCTCCTTCTGCAACTTATTTCGCGCCACAAAATGGACATCACAGAGATCTCACTTGGTGTCGTAACCGATGATTTCATTGCGTACATAAGGGCTTTAGAGGGTGCGGAGGAGGGCTGGGATCTCGACCAGACCACTGAATTCCTGGTTGTAGCCGCCACCCTGTTAGATCTCAAGGCGGCCCGTTTACTCCCTAGCGGAGAGATTGAAGATGAGGGAGATCTTGCCCTCCTGGAAGCGCGGGATCTGCTATTTGCCCGGCTGCTCCAATACCGCGCCTTTAAAGAGATCGCTGCAATATTTCATGGTCGCATCGAATTGGCGGAGAAGAGCTTCCCTCGTTTGGTAGCCATGGAGAGCCATTTCGCCGCACTCTTGCCTGAAGTTTTGATTGGAGTGGGCGCCAATCGCTTTGCAGCAATCGCCGAAAGGGTCTTGCAGCCCAAATCAGCCCCCGTGCTATCGATCGCCCATATTCACCAGACTCTCGTGAGCGTGGCCGAGGAAGCAACCAAGATCGTTGAAGCACTTCGTAAGAGCGGCAGGGCGAGCTTTCGCAGCCTCATTGGGGATGCCGAGTCAACTTTGGTCGTGGTAGCTCGATTCCTGGCTGTACTGGAGCTATATCGTGAGGGGGCGGTCCGTTTCGAACAGGTTGTCGCCCTGGGCGAACTTCAAATCACCTGGGTTGCAGGCGCGGATGAAGAGATTTCAGTGAGCGATGAGTTTGATCTACCGGTGGAGGCCCTTGATAATGAGACAAAAGAGGAATAAATGTCTGAACTTGAACTAAACAGATCCTTAGAAGCCATCCTCATGGTTGTTGATGAGCCAATCAATGAGTTAATTCTCGCCCAAATCACTGAAGTTCCGACCGAGATTGTGGCTGCCGCCCTCAAGACGCTGGCACAGAGCTACGAGGAGCAGGGGCGTGGTTTTCAACTCAAAGAGATCGCTGGGGGATGGCGTTTTTATAGCCACCCAGACCAAGCTCCCTTAGTAGAGAAGTTTGTGCTTGATGGTCAGCAAAGCCGGCTCACCCAGGCTGCGTTGGAGACACTTGCGGTCATCGCATATCGCCAACCAGTTTCGAGAGCTCGGGTTTCGGCTATCCGCGGAGTAAATGTGGAGGCTGTTATGAAGACTCTGCTGACTCGCGGCTTGGTGGAAGAGCGAGGTGTAGAACCAGAGACAGGCGCAATTTTGTATGGAACAACGAGCTTCTTCCTGGAGAAGATCGGAGTGCGGGGGATCGAGGATCTTCCGGCTTTGGCACCATTCCTGCCAGATGTAGATGGACTAGATGAGGTCTTAGCTACGCTCACTGATTGACCCCATTTCCTTCCTCTCGACATACCCTTTAGACTTCTCTCTGACCGTAATGGTCTGCCACGCCCAAATTGGCCGTGATGAGAGGAGATCAAAATGGCTCTGACCCGTCTTCAGAAGGTTCTCGCCGATGCAGGTATCGCAAGCCGTCGAGCTAGCGAACAATTGATATTAGATGGCCGCGTGAGCATCGATGGAGTGCAAATCCTAGAACTTGGTACCAAATGTGATCCAGAAATCTCTAAAGTTGAAGTTGATGGTGAGTCTATTTCCACTAAAAAGACTAACGTTTACCTTGCTTTCCATAAACCTGTGGGGGTTTTGTCCACCATGTCAGACCCTGATGGCAGACCTTCACTCGGTGATTACTTCAAAGATAGAAGCGAGAGGCTCTTCCACGTTGGGCGTTTAGACCGAGAAAGTGAGGGTCTCATTCTCCTTACAAATGATGGCGATTTGGCACACCGCGCCACTCATCCTTCATATGGGATGGTGAAGAAGTATTTGGTCGAAATCGAGGGGGTTTTGACCAAAGATCAACTCGCTGAAATTTCAGTAGGAATACAACTTGAAGACGGATTAGCTCGAGCTCTTGAGATCAAGACTTTGCGTGAAATCAACCCCAAGCATTCCTGGGTCGAAATATCGATTCATGAGGGTCGCTATCACATCGTTCGCAGAATCTTTGAGAACTATGAGCTGCCGGTCCTACGGCTCGTGAGAACGGACTTTGGTCCGATCGCTCTGGGGGAGACGGGAGTAGGGCGCTATCGAAAGCTAAACGAGGTAGAACTTGCAAATCTGTTTAAAGGTTTAAAGCTAAATCGATAATTTAACTTGCTTAAAAGCCATTTATCAACATTAACCTTTTCTAGGTAACAAATATAAGAGTTTTATCGACTTTTCTAAGGCTATTTTCACCATTTATTGTCGATAAACAAATATAAGTGTTCTCCTGAATATCCGTGGTGCCGAAATGTCGATATTTGCTAATAACGTTAAGTAGATATACCAAGTTATTAACGAATCTTTAAAAAGCTAATGTGTGAGTCGCCAGCGCGCAGCCTCTAGGAAACTGTAGGCTGGTCACATGAGAGTTCGGGCGATTCGTGGTGCAACACAATTGACGGCTGACGATTCAGCGGAGATGGTATCTGCTGTTACGGAACTACTCACAGAGCTCTTTGAGAAGAATGCTCTAAAAAAACAGGATCTGGTCTCGATTCTCTTCACCTCTACCGATGACTTGGTCTGCGATTTCCCCGCAGCAGCAGCCCGAACGCTGGATCTTGGTGATATTCCTTTGATGTGCGCCCGTGAGATTCCGGTTGTGGGTTCTCTGCCTCGTGCTGTTCGAGTCATGGTTCATGCTTATTCGAGCCAAACCCATGAGGAGATTAAGCATATTTATAAGCGTGGAGCTGAGGTTCTACGCCGGGATATTGCTCAATAGTGGGCAGCTTTTCGCAGGTTCGGGTTATCGGAGCTGGACTTATTGGTACCTCGATGGCCCTGGGCCTGGCGCGAGCAGGTTATTTCGTTTCTATAGAAGATGAGGATGCTCAGGCAGAGGCAATCGCGCAATCTCTCATCGGTCAATCGGGAGAAGGGGCGGTACCTGACTTAATAGTCATAGCTACGCCAATTTTGACTATTTCCAAGCTGGTTCTCGATGCTGCAACTCGCTACCCTCAATCGATAGTTGTGGATATCGGTGGCTTGAAGTCTGAAGTTGTTGCAGAGATAGAGAAGTTTCCAGAGATAGCTACACGCTTCTGTTCTACCCACCCGATGGCAGGCAGAGAGATCTCAGGCGCCCTGGCCGCGAGAGGGGACCTCTTTGAGGGATGTATCTGGATTTACACTCCCACGGAAAAGAGTTCAGAGCTGGCTTTGGATCGGGCCCTGGAGATCATTAACGCGCTGGGGGGCAAAGCGGTTTGCCTTGGCGCCGAGGAGCACGACCAGGCCATCGCTGGAATCTCACATCTGCCGCAAGTAATGAGTTCACTTCTCTCAGCCACCTTGATCGATATCTCAGATCGAGATATCGGTTTGGCGGGGCAGGGTCTTAAGGATGTTTCCAGGCTGGCCGCTTCAAACTCTCAACTCTGGTCCGAACTTCTACACGCCAATAGTGCGGCTGTGGTCGGTTACTTAAGTATATTGTCAAAGCACCTTGAAGATTTATCGACTTCTCTACAAAATGATGATCTTCGCAAGACGAGAGAGATCCTGGATCTGGGGCGAGAAAATCACGCCAGAATCCCTGGCAAGCACGGCGGCAAGAAGCGCGATTACTGGTATTTACCCATCGTCATCGCCGATAAACCAGGACAGTTGGCAGAGATATTCGACGCCTGTGCTCTCGTTTTAGCAAACGTTGAAGACCTAAGTATCGAACATACCCCAGGACAGGAGAGTGGTCTTGTGACTTTAGCCCTTTCCAAGAGCGATTCCTCGAAGGTCTACGAGCAACTTCTGAAAGATGGTTGGAAAGTTCATCAACCACGAGAATCGATCGGCTGAAGGAAATTTGCCTCTCGCATAAGGCGTTAAGGTACTCATATGTCGACCGTCGTTATAGCAATAGATGGTCCCAGCGGATCAGGTAAGTCCTCCACCGCACGGGCAGTAGCCCAACGCGCCAACTGGCAGTACTTGGACACTGGCGCGCTTTATCGCGCAGTCACATGGCTAGCCCTTAAAGAAGGCCTCACAGATCCGCTCGAGTTGGTCGAGAGCGCCCGTCAAGAAGAGATTGTCTTCAATGGGGATCCGATCGAGCCCCGAATCTTCGTCGGCGAGATGGATATCACCGCTGACATCCGTTCGGCTCGCGTAACTGATCAAGTCTCGATCTTCTCTGCTTACCCCGAGGTGCGCGAATACCTGCTTGAGGTACAGCAAAGAATCATCGACGAAGCTCCGCACGGGATAGTTGTAGAAGGTCGTGACATTGGGACTGTCGTTGCACCTCATGCGCCTCTAAAAATCTTCCTTTATGCCGATCTCCAACAGCGCGCGCTACGCCGCGAACGTGAATTATCGGACCCCGCCTCAACCGATGAGGTTTCCCAATCATTACATGAGCGTGATCTGATTGACTCGACACGCAAAATTTCACCCCTGCGGATGGCTGAGGATGCATTAGAGATTGATTCCACGCTGCTCGATCTTCCCGAGGTAGTAGATGTTATTTGGCAATGGGCGAAGGAGCGATCTCTTCTAGGTTTACCTAAAGTCGCCATCATTGGGCGTCCGAATGTCGGAAAATCAACCTTGGTCAATCGAATTATCGGACGCCGAGAGGCGATCGTTGAAGATACTCCCGGAGTCACGCGTGACCGCGTTAAATACGAAGCGGAATGGAACGGACGAACCTTCGTTTTGATTGATACCGGAGGCTGGGAGGTAAAACCCGAAGGCATCTCCGAGAAAATTACCGCTGGCGCAGAGATGGCTATTGCTGAAGCAGATGTTGTGCTCTTCGTTGTCGATGCTCAAGTGGGGGCGCTCGATGAGGATTCTTCGCTACTCTCGTTGCTTCGCAAATCAAAGAAGAAGACTATCTTGGTCGCCAATAAAGTTGATGGCTTGCCGGAAGAACAGAATGCTCACGCACTCTGGAACTTAGGTTTGGGGGAGCCACGCTTTGTCTCGGCGCTCCACGGGCGCGGATCTGGCGATCTTTTAGATTTCCTAGTGCAAGAGTTGCCCGAAGTTGGATCTGAACTTCCCGATGATGGATTTCGTCGGATCGCAATTGTTGGCCGTCCTAACGTTGGAAAATCGAGTCTCTTAAATGCGCTAGCAGGAGAGTCGCGAGTACTCGTTGATGATGTTGCTGGCACAACTCGCGATCCCGTCGATGAACTCATCGAACTCGGGGGAGATACCTGGCGCTTTATCGATACCGCAGGAATTCGCAAACGAGCTATACATGACAGTGGAACGGATTACTACGCCAGTTTGCGAACAGCTGCGGCGCTTGATCGTGCGGAAGTTGCTGTGATAGTTATTGATGCCTCGCTACCACTCACCGAACAAGATTTGCGCATTGTCACGATGGCCGAAGAGGCTGGGCGCGCCATGGTTTTGGTGATGAACAAGTGGGATGTCGTTGATGACGAAAGGCGCGAACAGCTCGATAAAGAACTAGAGCGAAATCTCGAACGTTATCCCTGGGCGCAACGAGTTAATCTTTCGGCTAAGACAGGTTGGCACAGAGATCGTCTGGCTCCGGCGCTGCGTACTGCGTTGCGAAGCTGGGAGAAGCGAGTACCTACCGCCAAACTCAATGCCTTCTTGGGCGCTTTGGTATCAGCCACTCCACCACCAGTCCGCGGTGGAAAACAACCAAAAATTCGTTTTGCAACCCAGGCCACTATCGCTCCACCTAAATTCGTGGTCTTCTCTAGCGAATGGGTTGAACCGAGTTATCGTAGGTTTATTGAGCGCCGCCTCCGTGAAGAATTTGGCTTCGAAGGCACCCCAGTTGAGGTATCTATCAAGGTCCGGGAACGAGAAGAAAGAAAGTATTAAATGGAAATTTCGCGTCGGGAGGTTTTAACTATTCCCAATGGATTGACTCTGATCCGCGCGTGCGGGGTTCCCTTATTTCTATGGCTTCTTTTGGGAGAAGATCTCAAAGGGTGGAGCTATATCGTTCTTGGTTTGGGTGCTGCAACAGATTACTTTGATGGAAAAGTTGCGCGTTGGCTGCACCAAGAATCAAAATTAGGCGCTGCGATGGACCCAACGATCGATCGGCTCTATATAGCGGCGACCGTCATTGGTTTAGCACTCAAGCATTACATCCCATGGTGGATGGTGGTGGTTCTGGGCGCACGTGACCTGTACATGATCGTCCTTCTGGGAATCTATAGACGGGGGAGTGGGAAAGTATTCTCCGTCACTTTTTTGGGCAAGGCGGCGACTTTCAACTTGCTTTACGCCTTCCCATTTCTCTTGCTCAGCAGCACCAGCGGTTGGGGCGAATTCGCTCATTCCTTTGGATGGGGGTTTGCGATATGGGGGATAGGGTTGTACCTTCTAGCAGCAGTGGATTATTCAAAAATTGCCATATCCGAGCAGAGGAGAAAATATGTCTAGCGTCCCAGCAGATTTGAAATACACGAAGGAACATGAGTGGGTTCGCGAAACATCTGACACTACCTTTCAGATCGGCATTACTGATTTCGCCCAGGGCGCCCTCGGGGATATCGTTTACATTCAACTACCGAAGGTAGGCCAGAGCGTTAAGTCCGGCGAAGTCTGCGGAGAAGTCGAATCCACAAAATCAGTTTCAGAGATTTATTCTCCATTGACGGGAACTGTGAAATCTGTCAATCCCGCATTAGATGCAAATCCGGAATTGCTTAACCAGGATCCTTACATTGCAGGTTGGATCGCAGAGATAGAGATCTCTGCCGCACCCAATGATCTTCTATCCAGCGCGGAGTATGAAGCCCTAACGGCTTGATTTTTCAGCGCGCCATGAATAGTGTCAGCCTCTAGTCAAGATAGAGATTGAGGGTTAATCTCGGCCTTAATGGAGGGAGAGAAGTGAACGATTCAAAAGCTCCCGACGAGTCGGCCAAGGCGGACCTCACTTCAACAATCCACCTCTCAGCCCTTCGATCGGTTCCAAAACCTCGTCCGTTGGAGGAGATATTTTCCGTCCTCTCGTTACAGGAGCGAGAGATAGTAAGCCAATTGCCACAACGCTCAGCAATGTTAATTGTTATCGCAGGACCGAATAAGGGTGCACGTTTTCTCATAGATTCCGATGAAACCTTTATTGGCCGCGATCCAAAGAGCGAAATATTTTTGGATGATGTAACTGTTTCGCGAAAGCATGCCAAGATCTCTCGTTCCATGCAGGGAGAATTTAAAGTTGTTGATCTAGGAAGTCTCAACGGAAGTTACCTCAACGCACATCAGGTGCAAGAGTCGGGGTTGGCCGTTGGAGATGAAATTCAAATTGGTAAATTCAGATTGACATATTTCAAGGGGAGGGCGAACTAATGGCGGTTCCAGCACGCGCTTATTTAAGCATCGGAGAAGTGCTTGGAAAACTCCGCGGAGATTTTCCTGACATTACTATCTCGAAGATTCGCTTCTTGGAATCGGAAGGTCTCATAGAGCCACAGAGGACTCCTTCGGGATATCGAAAGTTTACTGGAGTGGATTTAGAGCGCTTGCGCTATGTGCTCACCGCCCAGCGCGATCAATACCTGCCTCTTCGCGTTATTAAAGAGAATTTGGATGCCCTCGATAGAGGATTAGAACCTGCAGCTTTGCCAGGTGGCAACGCCACCCCTCGTTTAGCAACCGTTGATGGAGAGTTCGCACCCGGGCATTTTGCAGGGGAGAGTGAACTTCGACTCTCACGGATTGAGTTGCTCGAATCCTCTGAACTGACCGATGAGCAATTAACTGAGGTTGAATCTTTTGGTTTGATCACTATCCGTGGCCGCTATTACGACGCCGATGCCCTAGCAGTTGCTCGGATCATTGCCGCAATTGCAGCCTTTGGAATAGAAGCCCGTCATCTACGCTCGTTCAAATCTGCCGCCGATCGAGAGATTGGCCTCGTTGAGCAGGTCATCACTCCGATCCTCCGTCAGAAGAGTTCAGATGCCAAGGCCCGTGCCGATGAGGTGGCCAATGAATTGGCATCTCTCTCGGTCAAACTCCACGCCTCGCTGGTTCGCTCTGGTCTGCATCGCGCAAGGTAATAATCTTTCATGAGCATCCCCGTTGAAGTAGTAGGAGTTCGCATCGAGATGCCCTCGAACCAACCGATCGTTCTACTCAAAGAGGTTGATGGCACTCGCTATCTACCGATCTGGGTCGGAGCGGTGGAAGCTTCCGCAATAGCCTTTGCACAGCAGGGACTGGTTCCCACTCGTCCGCTGACTCATGATCTCTTTACCTCTGTCCTTCACCTTGTGAATGCGAAGGTAGAGCGTGTTGAAATCACCGATCTTGTCGATGGAGTCTTCTATTCCCAGCTTCATCTTGAGGGCGCGATAACCGTATCTGCCCGGCCCAGCGATGCCATCGCCCTTGCTCTGCGCGTAGGCGCCCCAATTTCAGCAGCAGATTCCCTCTTCGCCAAGGCCGGGATTGAGATCCCCGACCAATCCGAGGATGAGGTGGAGAAGTTCCGAGAGTTTCTAGACCAGATCAATCCAGAGGATTTCGCCTCGTAGAAATCCTAAGCCTCAAGTAAAGGTTTAAAGTTTCCCGTGTCGCGTGCCCTATTTAGGGCCAGCTCGTTCTACTCTTTACAGGTGTCGATCCCCTTCGGCCTTCTTTCCTAAGAAGTGAGTCATGATGAGCGAACTAACCCCTGAGGTCGGCTACCGTGGTGCAACAGCATGTGTTGCAGCGGGCATCACCTATCGTCAACTCGACTACTGGGCTCGTACAGATCTAATCTCGCCGAGCATTAAGAGTGCAGCTGGATCAGGATCGCAGCGCCTTTACAGCTTCAGAGACATCATCGTTCTAAAGATAGTTAAGCGACTGCTTGATACTGGAGTCTCACTTCAAAATATCCGTACCGCCGTGGAGCATCTTCGTATGAGGGGAGTGGCAGATCTGGAGAGCATGACTCTCATGAGCGATGGGGTCTCCATTTATGAGTGCAATTCCCCCGATGAAATTATCGATCTGCTGCAAGGTGGCCAAGGAGTCTTCGGAATTGCAATCAACAAGGTGTGGAACGAAGTAGAGGGAACTCTGGCAAATCTGCAAGGCGAATCTGGGGCAGATGGGTCCATTATCACATCAAGTAATGATGAATTAGCCCTACGAAGGAAGAGCAAGGGGGCATAAAACTCCTTATCCTTGCTCTAGGAGATTTTTTTCATCCTTAAGGGGGACAGGTGTCTTTACGCGAGAACTTTGTAGATCGCCATATTGGGCCAGACCAAAGAGAAATTTCAGCAATGCTCGCGGATATCGGCGAAGCCTCTTTAGATGCCTTGATTAAAAAAGTTGTTCCCGAAAATATTGCCATGCGTGAAAAGCTAGTCAATCTACTCCCGGCAGGTATTTCTGAAGTTGCTGCGATCGAGAGGTTGCGTGAGTTCGCATCTGAAAATAAAGTGATGCGTTCCTACATAGGAATTGGATACTACGGAACCATTACCCCACCGGTCGTTCTTCGCAACATCTTGGAGAACCCCGCCTGGTACACCGCATACACTCCCTATCAGCCTGAGATCAGCCAGGGACGGCTCGAGGCAATGTTTGCTTTCCAAACACTCGTTGGGGATCTCACGGCGCTTCCAATAGCAAATGCATCGATGCTCGATGAGGCAACCGCTGCAGCTGAGGCGATGACTTTAGCCCGACGCGTCTGGAAGGGGAGTGACGAAGCAGCTTTCTTCATTGATTCACATCTTCATCCGCATATTAAGGCAGTAATACATACTCGCGCAAAGCCTTTGAAAATTTCAATTATCGAGGGTACGCAGAACTCTTTGCAGGATATGAGCGAAGCTATTTTTGGTGCCATCATCACTCAATCATCGACATATGGCGAGATCTTTGATCTAGCACCAGCCATTGCGGAAATTCAAAGCGTAGGAGCTCTGGCCATTGTTGCCTGTGATCTTCTCTCTCTGACTTTGTATAAGTCTCCGGGGGAATACGGCGCAGACGTGGCGATCGGTTCTGCACAACGCTTCGGAGTACCTATGGGCTTTGGCGGACCACACGCTGGATTCATGGCGGTTCGCTTAGGCTTAGAGCGTTCGATTCCTGGTCGCTTAGTTGGCCAGAGTCTGGATGTACATGGCAATCCAGCTTTCCGATTGGCCTTGCAGACGCGAGAGCAACATATTCGTCGCGACAAGGCGACCTCAAATATTTGTACAGCTCAGGTATTGCTAGCGGTCATGTCAGGCTTCTATGCGATGTGGCATGGTCCGGATGGCTTGGAATCAATTGCAACTCGCATTAGAAACCATGCACACACCTTAAGAGGGTCACTCCATGCTCAAGGTTTCAAAGTAACTCAAGGCGAAATCTTTGATACCTTCGTTGTCAATCAAGTGCAGGCATCGGAGATCCTTAAGGCGGCGGCAGAGCGAGGAATCAATCTTCGCAAGGTTTCGCAAGAGAGTGTTGGAATTTCTCTCGATGAAACTGTAACCGATCGTGATATTGCCGACCTTCTAGCAACTTTCGCAGCTACCCTTGTTAAGAATGCAGAGGCTATACCTGCTATTTACAAACGTGTAACTAAGTTCCTTACTCATCGCATCTTCACCACGTATCATTCAGAAACTGCCATGTTGCGTTATATTCGCACATTATCTGATCGCGATCTAGCGCTAGACCGCAGCATGATTCCACTTGGGTCTTGCACGATGAAATTGAATGCGACGACCGAGATGATTCCTGTTACATGGCCAGAATTTTCTTCTCTGCACCCGTTTGCACCGGCGGGGCAAAGTTTAGGATTTCGTCGCCTTATCCAAGAACTTTCGGACTGGCTTATTGCAATCACGGGATATGACGCAGTGTCACTACAACCTAACGCGGGTTCGCAAGGTGAATTTGCCGGACTACTAGCTATTCGCAATTTCCTTGATCACAAAGGAGAAACTCATCGGGATATCTGTTTGATTCCATCGAGCGCGCATGGAACCAATGCAGCCAGTGCCGTGATGGCAGGAATGAAAGTCGTTGTTATTGCATGCGATGAGGCAGGAAACGTTTCAGTCGACGATTTGAAAACTAAGATTGCCGAATACAGTAATCGACTTGCTGCTCTCATGGTTACATATCCTTCGACACATGGAGTATTTGAAGAAGCTATCTCGGAGATCTGCGGACTAGTACATGATGCCGGTGGACAGGTTTACGTAGATGGCGCGAATCTCAATGCTCTTGTCGGGCTCGCTCAGCCTGGCAAATTTGGTGCAGATGTTTCGCATTTAAATCTCCACAAGACTTTCTGTATTCCTCATGGCGGTGGGGGACCAGGCGTCGGTCCTGTAATATCACGCGCCCACTTGGCGCCATACTTACCGAACCATCCACTTGATAGTTCGGTGGGCTCTGCGCAAGGTCCTGGACCGGTTAGCTCAGCACCATTTGGTTCAGCAGGAATCTTGCCGATTTCATGGAGTTACATCCAGATGATGGGGGGAGATGGCCTGACCCGCGCCACCGAGGTTGCGATTCTTTCGGCTAATTACATCGCCCGAAAGTTAGATCCACATTTTCCTGTCCTCTACAAGGGCGCACATGGATTTATCGCCCATGAATGCATTGTCGATCTGCGTGAAATTACCAAGCAGACGGGTGCCACGGTCGATGATGTGGCAAAAAGACTCATGGACTACGGCTTCCATGCTCCAACGGTCAGCTTCCCAGTTGCTGGAACCCTCATGATCGAACCTACAGAATCTGAGGATATTGGCGAGCTGGATCGTTTCATCAACGCGATGATCTCGATTAGAGCAGAGATTTCTGATATCGAACATGGCGAAATAACCATTGAAGAGTCTCCTTTACGCTTTGCGCCTCACACGGACAGCGACCTTTTGAGAGCCGACTGGGATCGGAAGTACTCGCGCGAGATGGGCGCATATCCGTTGGGAAGTGACCCTGAGATGGCCCATAAAGGCAAGTATTGGCCTGCAACTGGGCGAATCGATGGGGTATATGGAGATCGCAATCTTGTCTGTTCCTGCACGCCGATCGAGGAGTTGGCCATCAACGGCTAAACTTTTACTTTACATAATGTAGATTATCGGCGATTAAGTATGCGTTGGAAACCCCAAAAGGTGGTTTTTCTCCATGCCTCAAGAACGATCTTCCGACTCATCTTTGAACTTCCAGCTACCCGTTCAATGAATGTAATCGGCACTTCAGCGATCGTTCGCTTCTGGTTAATGGCGATGCGAACTATTTCGATTTGGAATCCATAACCAATTGAGGTGACATGCGAATCTAAAACGTCTTGGATCAGTTGACGACTTAAAAGTCGATATCCGCTGGTGAGATCTCTAAAAGATAAACCCAATGCAACAGCTGCATACCTGGTGCCAAAACGAGAGATTAATCGCCTGGAAATAGGCCAATTGACGACCAGACCACCGGGCATCCACCGCGTTCCTATAACCAGATCACGTCCTGGGGCGACGGCGAGAAACCGAGATATCTCTTCCGGTTGATGGCTTCCATCAGCGTCCATCTCCACAAAATACTCGTAACCCTGCTTATAACCCCAGGAAAAACCTGCGAGATATGCCGGCCCTAATCCACCTTTATCTGGTCGGTGAAGAACGTGAGTCCGATTATCGGTCAAGGAATCGGCCAGTGCGCCGGTGCCATCTGGAGAGTTATCGTCAACAATAAGTATGTCGACATCAGGCGTTGCCAGTTTAAGCCTTTGAATTACATCGGTGATATTCGCTGCCTCGTTGTACGTAGGAACGATGACGAGAGTTCTAGCAGTTACCAATTGAGTGCAGCAATCATTCGGTCGATAGATGAACCGAGTCCGTACTGCTCTTTGTAATTCCAAATCTGTGACATGTCTGTGGGACGAGAAGGCATTGCTATAGACATCGAAGGGATCGGAACATCCAAAGCGCAATGCACTAATTTCGGTGCGATTGCGACGTAGTCTGCACCTTCGATCAATTTCTTACGCAGTGCGGGAGTCAATTTTTCATCGTCCGCATATGCTGCAGCTAACGCATCTTCGATCGTCTCGAAATTATTTGCTATGAGCGCTGCGCCCTTCTCGCCGATTCCTCTTACACCTGGAAGCCCGTCAGATGCATCACCGCGGAGCATTGCAAAGAGTGCGTACCTGTCCCCCGGGATTTCATACCTGCTTTTAATCCAGGCTCTGTCAACGAGGTCGTGATTGGAAATTCCTTTAGCAAGATAAACTATTTTCACACGTCGCTTGTCATCCACTAACTGGAAGAGGTCGCGATCGCCGGTTGCCACAAATGTCGGACCGCGCTCTTTTACACTGAAGCTAGCCATGATGTCGTCAGCTTCGTAATCATCGACGCCAACCATGGGAATTCCGAAGGCTTCTAGAATATCTAATAGGACAGGTATCTGAGGTCCCAAAGTATCGGGTTCTTCCTCTTCACCACTCTCGTCGATCCGATTGGCCTTGTACCCAGGGAAAAGTTCTACCCGCCAACTAGGACGCCAATCTCCCTCTAAACAGGCTACTAATCGTGAAGGTTGGTATTGATTAATCAATCGGGAAGACATGTCGAGAAAACCTTTGATGGCATTGATGGGTTCACCGCTCGGTGAAAGAAGCGTGTCTGGCATTCCAAAGAATGCTCGGTACCAGAGCGAAGCGCTGTCGAGGAGTAATAATGTCATCCGACAATCCCAGCGTAAGAGACAATTCCACGGTCGATTCTCTTTAAAGCATTCTCAACGGTTTGCGAGAGATGTGGAGATGCATTTCCGATCTGACGCAACAAATCGATAATTTGCTTCATAGAGCGGACGAAATCCCCGACCGTCAGTTCTGTTCCTTTAAGTATCGCACCAAGAGAATGTCCACTAGCCCAGCGATATGAAACCCAGCAGAAAGCCAAGTCCGGTTCGCGCATAGGTTCTAAACCTATATCTATTTCATTACTGTGGATGAGTGACCATTGGTGAATTAGATCGTTGAGCGACTCTTCCACCGCACCTTTAGGTATCTTGGGAGACTCATCTCTCCTGGCTTCAAAGACCAGTGCAGAGAGAACAGAAACCATCTCTGGGCCATTGAGCGTATCGAAGCTACCACGCTTAATGAGTTCGGCGATCAAGAGATCAGTTTCACCATAAATTTTCGCCAAGAGTGTGCCCCACTCGGTTATCACACCGTTATTTAGATAACCGGAGCGCTCCAACATTACTTGGACTTTGTCGAAGCGTTTTGCAATGAGATCAGTGCGGGTACTTACTCGTTCCTCTAAGCCGCGTGTTTCGCGAACCAACCGATCTACCCGTTCGGCAATACGAGAATGATCTTCTCTATCGCCGCAGGAATGACAGGGATGAGAGCGCAAGGCCTTACGAGCAGCAATGAGTTCGTCTTCGGCCAAAATTCTCTTAGCTTTAGTGAGCTTTGCGAATGACTTCTCAATCGCCTTAATGTCAGAACGAATGTCTGCGTACTCCTCAAAATCCCCTGCATGGCAGACCATCGTCTCTCGTAGTTCTGAGATTGCTCCATGATTTCTTTTAATTTGTCGTGCGAGTCCTACGACCGCCTTATCGGCTTGATACTGCGCAAAGGATGATTCCAGGGATTCGCGTGCGCTCACACTTCCAAAACGCGATATTAAATTGATTGTCATGTTGTACGTGGGCTTGAAACTACTCTTGAGCGGATAAGTACGTGTCGATGCCAGACCGGCAACCGAACCTGAATCAATCTCTTTGCTCCACAAAATTACTGCGTTGCCTTCGACGTCAATCCCCCGTCGACCAGCTCGCCCAGTCAGCTGCGTGAACTCACCGGGAGATATTGCGACATGTGCTTCGCCATTCCACTTCACCAACTTTTCGAGAACAACGGTCCGGGCTGGCATATTTATTCCAAGTGCGAGAGTTTCGGTAGCAAAGACACACTTGACCAGGCCGCGTTGGAAAAGCTCTTCCACCGTCTCTTTAAATGCTGGGAGCAATCCCGCATGGTGGGCGGCGATACCGCGCTCTAATCCATCTAGCCACTCTGAAAAACCCAAGACGACGAGATCTTCCTCCGGGATATTGGAAGTCGCGCGAAAGGCAATCTCGCGAATGATGCTCCGCTCTTCGGCATTGGTAAGACGTATGCCTGCTACTAAACATTGATGAACCGCCGCAGAGCATGCATTGCGGGAGAAGATGAAGGTAATCGCTGGCAGCAAACCTTCGCGGTCAAGTTTCTCGATGACTTCAGCTCGTCCCATTTGTTTAACATTTGGCCCGCGGTCATTCCAGCCAGAGTTACGACCCTTGTGAGCGCCTGATGCTGCCCGAGCATTGCCGTAGCTCTCTTTTTCTAGGCGCACGATCTCGGGATTTACGCGTCCATCGTCGACAAAAAGGTCGAGCAAACGCGTATTGAAGAGAACATGTTGATACAGCGGAACGGGACGTGTTTCCGAGACGATGACATCGGTATTCCCTCGCACCTCATTGAGCCAATCACCAAACTCTTCCGCATTGGAGACTGTTGCAGAAAGGGAAGCTACTTGGGTGCTCTCCGGAAGATGGATCAAAATCTCTTCCCAGACGGCGCCGCGAAACTTGTCGGCTAGGTAATGGACTTCATCCATGACAACGAATTGCAAGTTGTTAAGTGTTCGCGAATCTGCGTAGATCATATTTCGCAGCACTTCAGTCGTCATAACGACGATGTTCGCCTCTGAATTGATGCTGGTATCTCCGGTAAGCAGTCCGACGTTAGCCTCTCCAAACATCTCCTTAAAATCTGAATATTTTTGATTGGAGAGCGCCTTAATAGGTGCGGTGTAAAAACATTTCTTACCTTGGCTCATGGCCAGGAAAGCGGCAAATTCACCCACAACAGTCTTGCCAGCCCCAGTAGGCGCGGCGACAAGTACTCCCCTACCAGCTTCTAAAGAGTGACAACCACTTATTTGAAAATCATCGAGTGGGAAATCAAATTTGGCGGCAAATTCGTTGGTCGCTTTAAAGGAATTTCGAGACTGCGCTGCCGCATATCGTTCGGCAGGCGTACTCATAAGCGGTAGACCCGCAAGCTCTTCTCAGAGATTTTCACTTCGATCGGCAAGTCGGAGATCCTCTCTCCGTCGGCAAAAGCTTGGGTCTTGCCTGAAATCTTGATGCTTCTTCCAGTGTAAAAGTGGACCTTCGGATGGGTTACATGAGTGCCGAAGAAGACCCGTGGAAAGACCATGAGGAGGCGGAAAGGATTCACTCGATCTACGACCATTACGTCGAGTAAGCCATCATCATCCTTCGCGTGAGGAACAATCTTCATGCCCCCACCATAGCTTTGACCGTTAGCAACACATACCAACATCGCCTTTTGGTGACGCTCTTGTCCATCGATGTCCAAAGTAAATTCCAATGCGCGAAATCTCCATACTTTTTGCAGCACAGCAAGGATGTACTTGATCTTACCTCGAACAATCTTGAAATTGTTAGCCCGTTCATTCACTACAGAGTCAAAGCCGGTGCTCAATATTTGAATAAATGGAGTTTGCGCAAGGCCATTCTTAATGAGTCCTACGTCTATAAGTGAAGGTTTAGAGAGAGCAGGCTGAGCCAGAAGAAGAGCCAGTTTCTGCCCATGCAAACCTAAAGTTCTCGCAAAGTCATTCCCGGTACCAGCAGGAATTACCAAGAGAGGGAGATCGTTTTCGATGAGTGACGGCAGCAGATCATGGATTAATCCATCTCCCCCAACAGAAATCAGGAGATCAAATTTACTGTTTGCACATGCGCTCTGCACTTGCGCGAGAGATTCTTTGAGTGAAGAGGCTTGGATGTATGTGATCGATTCTCCCAATCCCGCGTAGTTGGCGCGAACTTTGGCACCCACTACTAATCCCTTGCCGCCACCCGAGTGCGGGTTGATGACTACGAGAGTCTTCACTCTACGTTCTTTGCCGCTCTGCGGCGATCGTTGAGAAGTGCGATGCCTCCTGCTGCGAAATAAAATCCGACGAGAGGGAGCGCTAGGACGCCCATTGTGAGCGGGTCGCTAGTAGGTACAAAAGTTGCCGAGAAAAGCGTGATGCCAAAGACTGCAATTCTCCATGGTTTGAGAATTGATCGTCCGGAGAGCACCCCGGCGAAGTTGAGCGCAATAAGAAAAACGGGAAGCTCAAAGGCAAGGCCAAAGACCAGAATGAGGTGCAGCACGAAAGTTAAGTAGTCACTAAATTTAATGAGATTAGTGAGAGTTGTTGGGGTAAACCCGAGCAGGACTCGGATAGCGATCGGCAATATCCAGTACGCCAGAGCTGCTCCCGCGATAAAGAAAGGTGTGGCGATTGCGATGAAAAAAATTGAGTACTTCTTCTCTTTGTTGTGGAGCGCAGGTGAGACGAAGGCCCAGAGTTGGTAGAGCCAGATTGGTGAGGCAAGAATAACTCCAGAAACAATGGCTACAGAGATCTGCAAATTAAGCGGTCCCAGGACGCCGTCGATGTATAGAACCCCACAGTGGTGCGGCGTCGATTGAGCGCGCGAAAGATCGCAAACAGGCTTTGTGAGAATACGAACTATCTTGGTATAGAAAACCCACCCAAGAGTTCCAAATATTGCGATCGACAGAGCAGAACGGACAGTGCGCTTGCGGAGCTCTCTAAAGTGCTCCAGCAATGACATCCGACCACTATCTTCAGTGGTCACCGACTATTTCCTAGTTGGAAGGCGTTGAAGAAGAGCCGCCATCTGTTTTTTTCTCTTCTGGCGTCTTCAACTCATCTTTGAATATCCGCAGCGACTTGGCAACCGATTTAGCTGAATCTGGAAGTCGCTTTGCTCCGAAGAGAACGACAAAGACAAGTACGACGATAACAATGTGCCAGGGCTTTAGGTCTCCCATTTATATTCCAATCTCGAGGTGGGCCAATCTTAGTGGTAATTAGGTAGGTCTTAGTGGTAATTGGCGAGGGCGCCTGCGATCCGCTCATGAATTGCCACCGCCAGTTCAGCTGGACGCAAGATGACGATCTGGCTCGGCCAGGCCAGCAATGTACGGGTCATCCACTCACCGGAGGTCACCCTTAAGGTGATTTGAAAGCGATCCCCGATCTCGTGATACGAGGTAACAATTTCGTTATGTTTTTCGATAAAGAAGAAACCATCACGGCCCATTTCAATTTCGACATCTTGATCCTCTGGACTGTGGTGCGCACGCACTACGCCTTCGAGGAAATTCTCATCTTCTTCGCCGATCTTAATATCCTCTATTCGATCAAGGCGAAAAGTACGCAGTTCCCCCGCCGAGGTAGAAAATGCATTGAGATATCCAATCCCGTCGCGATAAGTAATTTCAAGAGGATATATTTCGCGCGAACTCACTGAGTCACTTGATGCAGAGTTGTAATGAATTGTTAAATGTTGGCTCTGCGAGATAGCCTGGGAAAGTCTTCTAGCAATTGGCGAATCGACTATTGCATCAGCGATAGTCACCTTCCTTGATAACTGCTCGCCAAACAAGCTGCCGATCCGACTTCGCAATGAAGATATAGCGGTCGCTTCATTTTCATCGGAAGCTAGTTCACCTAGCAATTGCAGTCCCAGCACTAGAGTCAGTGCCTCCACTTGCGTGAGTGATCGTGGCTGATCTAGCACCTGAGCTTCGGTCACAGAGACATAGTCGGGGTCCTCGTAATCTATGTCCAATAGTTCCAGATGCGAATATCCGGGAAGTCCACACATATGCAGAAGAGAGAGATCTTTAGATATTTGGGTGGGAGTGGAATTGAATCTCACTGCTATTTCAACGACGGAAAGACCAGGATTATTCGCTATAAATGGAATCAGATTGAGGGCGCGAGCGACCCGATCGAGTGCGCTCTCGCTCATAGCTTGCTCCGCAGGAGTGAAATTATCTCGGTGACATTCTCTGTTGGTTTCTCGAGAACAATATCCGAACCGAACCAAAGGATCTCTTCACGCCAGTTATTGCCCAAGGAGAATTCCACTCGATCCCATTCAGCGTCGATATTAGTAACTGTTGATTTAGATCGCAGGCTGTGACAGCGCCCAACTCGAATACGAGCGGTAAAACCAATGTTCGGTTCTGGCTGCAACATCACCAGATGTTCTTCAATGCTAAATCCATCTGGAACCACGAAAGCGCCTGGACTGCTCTCTGTATTGATTTCGGAAGTTATGCGAGATACCCGAAAGACTCGCATCTCACCCTTTTCTAGATCTTTTCCTACCAAATACCAGGTCCCATGCCAGAGTGTTAGACCGTAAGGTGAGATGTGACGAGTCTTCGTTTTTGTGCTGCGATAGGTGAAGGCAATGTTTCTGCATTCGGTAAGTGCCGCCCATAAAGCAGGAAATAGTGGTGTTTCGTTCTCTAGAGACAGAGTTGCATGACCAAAGTCTTCGCGCAGAGCGGTGCCAACGAGAGCATCGAGCTTTACCAGGGCTAATGCGCCGCTGGACGAGAAGAGTTGGTTGCGCCAGATGGTTGCCGCTAACGAGAGATACGACAGCTCTGTTGGACTGAGTTCTCCCATATCGAGTTCGTATTCGCTCTCCAGAATTCGATAACCCGGTTCATCGTCAAAGAGTGGGTCATGAGTCCCAACCTGAATCACTACTCCCAGTGCTCGCAGGTCATCTTTATCCCGCTCGAACATTCTCTCTTTAGTTTCGGTGGAACCCGTGTACCCAGCTACGTTTTGAAATATCTCGGCTTTGCTGAGAAAACGCTTAGTGGCTAAGAGCGCCATCGTGAGGTTGATGAGCCTTTCGGTCTTCTGATCTGACACACCCGTACTCTAGGCGTTTGCTAGTATCGCCACCTGGAATCAAAGGATTATTAGAGGGAGAAGCTTGATGAATTTTTACCCATCGAAGGCAGTCCGTGTGGCATCAATAGGACTCATCATTCTTAGCGGTAGCCTGCCCACACTCGCACATGCCGCAACCACGGCGCCTAAGGCGCCTAAGGCGCACGGAAAGGCCCCAATGAATAGCGTCGTCCTACCTTCTGTCTCGGCACATGCAGGAGTTGCTCCTGTAATAGGAAAGCCTGTCGGAGCAGCGCCTACAAAACTTATTACCAAGGACATCATCGTTGGCAAGGGCCAAGCCGCCCTCTCCTCTTCGACAGTCACAGCGCAATATGTAGTGATGTCATGGAAGACTGGAGTTGTATATCAAACTTCTTGGACAGCACAGCCATTTACCGCACCCCTAGCTAACCTCATTGTCGGCTGGCAACAGGGTATTCCAGGAATGAAAATTGGCGGGCGTCGCCTCTTCATTATTCCTCCTGCCTTGGCTTATGGGGCGCAGGGAGCCGGCAATATTCCAGCGAATGAGACCTTGGTATTCGTTGTAGATTTACTCGGAGTTAAATAGCGCTCTCATCTTCTGGCAGGCCGTAGGCACCCTTAGATGGTCGTCGCCTACGAAGCGGCGCAATCACTCCAGGAGCTAAACGTCGCGCTTGAATCAAGAACCCCGTGTGCCCAATCATGCGATGCACGGGACGTACTGCAAGACCCTCGTGGTGCCACTGCCGAACGAGCGACTCATTGCTCTCTGGCTCAGTAAATCGTCCAGTTTCTTTAATTGCCTCAGCCATCGCCGATAGTTGCGTGGTTGTAGCAACATAGGCGAGGAGCACTCCCCCGGGGTGCAATACATTGTCGGCCAACTCGACGCACTCCCATGGTGCCAACATGTCGAGAACGATGCGATCGTATTTAACTTCACTGGACTTGTCTTGCACTGAACCTAACGTGAGTGTCCAATTTTCCGGTACCCCATCAAAGTAGTTGTGTACATTCTTCGTTGCGATCTCGGCAAACTCAGCGCGACGTTCGTACGAGTCGACCGCTCCAGTGGGTCCAACAGCGCGCAATAGCGAAATTGTGAGAGCCCCAGATCCAACGCCCGCTTCTAGCACCCGCAGACCTGGTGCTATATCTGCGAAACCAACTATAAGAGCGGCATCTTTAGGATAGACGATCGTCGCACCTCGTGGCATAGAAAGAACATAGTCACCCAAGAGTGGTTTAAAGGCCAGGAATTTAAGGCCAGCGGTTGTTTCAACAACCGATCCTTGCGGCATTCCCACAATCTGATCGTGAATCAACCAACCTTTATGTGTGTGCCACTCCCCACCCTCCTTGAGGGTAATTGTGTGCAACTTTCCCTTGGCATCGGTGAGCTGCACCCGATCGTTGTAATTAAATTCTGGACGCATTGCTGTCCTCTTTGCTCCCTATATGAAAAATCTCTCTAATGTCATTGGTTTTGAGCCCCACAAGATCTTGTCGTATATGCAATCTAGGTGTGGGTGGATAAGTGATCAAATGAGGAATTCCAATAACAATTGCGCCGCTGGCTAGTCCTGCACTAATTCCCGTCCGCGAATCTTCCAGCACCAAGCACCGTGTTATGTCTACACCAAGATGTGCAGCCGCCTTGAGATAGCTCTCGGGATCTGGCTTGCTTACCTTTACATCTTGGTTGGAGATGCTGGTGATAAATGTTCCGGGTGGTAATAGATCTATTGCTGAATCGACGAGCAAGCGCGGGCTGGCGGAGACCAGCGCCATAGGCACCTGAGATTCCATGAGATCTTGAACCAATTCTTGGGCGCCTGGCATGAACTCCAATCCCAATGTGAATTGTTCTGCGACCAGTCGAACAAGTTCATTTTCAAAGTAGATTGCATCGTGGACCTGTGCAGCTAGATTGGACATGTATGCACCCACTTTAGGGAGAGGACCGCCCAGGCAGTAAGCCTGATCTTCGTCGGTCCACTGGTGGTCATAGCGAGCCATCAGCGCGGTCTCTGCTATCAGCCAGTAAGGCTCAGAGTTGATGAGAGTGCCATCCATATCAAAGAGAACTGCTTCCATTGTTAAAGGCTCCATTGATAGACGGCGTTGAAGAACTTACCCGCAGGGTGCGATAAAGAGTTCCTCTTTATATGGGGTGAGTTTAGCCTAGAAGGCTAGGCCCAAAACGCTATCTAAGGCTCTCGCTAACTCGCCTGCAGAACCTCCAACTAAGCCTGATTCCGTCGCATCTACCCAAGAGAAGAGCGCCGCAATTGCCTTCGGTGTATCAAGATTCTCACTCAAAGCGCCGATTATTTCTGCGACGACAGTGGATGTGGGGGCGACTTCATTTCGCGAGAGTGCGAATCTTATGCGCGCAACGTCGGACTCCGCCGACACCAGGAGCTCCTGGCTCCACATGCGATCCTCTGCGTAATGGTCGCGTAGCAATGCAAATCTGATGACAACGGGATCAACTCCATCGTTAAGAAGTTTGGAGACGAAGACTAGATTGCCCTTGCTCTTACTCATCTTTTCCCCACCTAGGCCGATCATTCCGGTGTGCACATAACCGCGCGCAAATTGCTGTCCCGTGATCGCCTTTACTTGAATCGCCGACATAAAGTGATGAGGGAAGATCAAATCACTTCCGCCGCCTTGAATATCTATCAGAGAAGTTCTCGTTGCATCTCCTGCAAGAAAGCCCTCTCCTAAGAGGTAACGCAGACTTATAACAGCGCATTCGATATGCCAGCCGGGACGGCCAAAGCCATGCGACGACTCCCAGCCTGGCTCTCCCTCTTTATGTGCGATCCAGAGAACGGGATCCAGGGGGTGCTCTTTGCCAACGCGATCGGGATCTCCACCGCGCTCTCCGAATATGCGCAAGCACTCTTCTGCAGAGTATGGAAGATCGGCTAAGAGATCCTTCGTTCTAAAATAGAAATCTCCTTCGAGCGAATAGACAAAGCCATGTTTAGCCATTGCCGTAATCGCCAGGTCAACGAGATCCATCACCTGTGTTGCGGGAACGAACCACTCGGGAGCGATAATTCGTAGAGCCGCCATATCGCCAGCGAAGAGATCTGTCTCCTTCTGCGCCAAGCTCTGCCAATCGGTGCCATCTCGTTGCGCGCGCACCAGGAGTGGTTCATCAATATCTGTAATATTTTCAACGTAGCGCATCGAACCACCGCTTAAGCGGGTGTACCTGTTGATGAGATCGAAAGTCAGATATGTCGCAGCATGACCCAGATGTGTGGCGTCATATGGAGTAATACCGCAGATGTACATTCTCTGCTGCGAGCCGGGCAGAATTTCAAAGGAGCCGCTTGTGCTCTGCAATCGCAAACTCGGCACGGGATGGTCAATACCTGGAAGGGTTGGACTCGGCCAAGGGTTATTTAGAATATCCATGAGGCGATAAGGCTACCTAAAAAGGCGGCCAAGGGACGGCTGGCCAATCTTCGCTCGGCTCCGGAAAGACTCCTGCGCCAAGAAGGTCAGCAATTCTGGAATTCAAGGCAGAAAGTTCGGCGGCAGAGATCAATCCGTCGGTCACTTTCGGGGCGAGTTCGCTGGCGTTACGCAGCACCTGCAATTCATTGGCGGTGAACTCTTTGCCGGCAAATTGCCATATGACGGTTCGGAGTTTGGGATCGGTATGAAAAGTCACCCCGTGATCGCATCCATAAATGGGGCCATCTTTCGTCGGGAGAATATGTCCGTATTTGCGATCTGTGTTGTTGATGATGGCATCGAAGAGAGCCATCTGACGGATACGATCGTTCTCGCTATTAGTCAATTCGACGATATCTAACTCCTCGTCAATTTCAATCCACTCTTGCACCATTCCCGGTCCGAAGGTGCCATCGCGCATAATGGTGAATGGTACGAGATGTAGTTGTAGGGCCTCGGAGAGTAAGTAGGCGGCCAGCTCACGTTGTGCCAAGTTTCCATCAGGGAAATCCCACAACGGGCGCTCTCCTGCGATTGGTTTGTAAATCACGGCGACTTCTTCTGCGCCCACAACACATTTTGCGAAGAGCGTGGCATTAGAGGCATCTACAAATCGCCCTTCTACCTGCAATTCGCCGCTCTCGATGATCTTTTGTTCAGGAGTCAACGGCGATATCCGTTCGCGCGCGGACAGAGATGGCCGGCCGGATCGACAGGAAGTCCGCAAAAAGGACAGGGTTGTCTACCGGCGGCGACCACCGCATCGGTTCGATCGCAGAATGCGCGGGCCTGATGTATCCGGAGCTTGAATGAGAGAAGATCTGGGGCATCTTCGATCAACGCCACCTCATCTTCATCCAATAACTCGGTGATCGTTTCATCACCTATCGCCTGCGCTTCAACAAGAATTCGTTGAGTCTCTTGATCCCAACTGATACCAATTACTCCAACTCTGAAATCCTCAGTGATTGGAAATTCCAGCGCTGTATCATCACGTTCAACGGTGACATTGAGTTCATCCAGACTCGCCAGTTGATTTCGGCGAAGTTCACGCATCATGATTCGAAGCCGTTCAGAGAGTGCCATTGCTTGCGACTTCTCGATGGCAACGCATGTCGTTTCTAGCGGGGAGACTACCTGCAGAAAGAATTGACGCTCTCCGGGCAATCCAACCGTCCCGACGATGCAGCGAGATACGTTCTCGTGGCTATAAATAAATCTGCTCATACAGTTCCCTGTCCTCCACCCAAGGTGAAGCGATCACGCTTTCCTTTGACTCCCGAGGTGCCCTTCTGCAAATGCGCGGTGGAGTTAACTTGAATAACTTGGGAATTCGGCAATCGAATCGTAGTAATTGATGCGGGATCGATGGAGATCCGTTGAAATAGGTCTAGGGCCAGACCCAAGTGGAATGCGACGATCGATTTAATGACATCACCGTGAGAAACGATCAATATCCGACTCTTGCCCATCGCTTTTGCCATCACCGCCTGGTTTGCACGCAAGGACATCTCAGAGAAACTTTCACCCCCAGGAAATCGCACTGTGCTTGGACGACTTTGAATTGCCTTCCAAAGCTCCTCTTTGGCCAGAAGTGAGAGAGATTTTCCAGACCAACGACCATATTCCATCTCAAGGAGACCATCCAAGAACTCCACCTTCTGCTTCTTGAGTGCGAGAAGCGGAGCGATTGTCTCTTTGCAACGACGAAGTGGTGATGAATAAATAGCATCAAAATTTCCAGATTTAAGCAGGTCGGCTACCTCTCCGGCCTCTATCTTCCCCCGGGGCGAAAGTCCCACTCGATTGTCGCGACCAGCAAGTATCCCTTTGAGGTTGGCAGTTGAATGGGCATGCCGAAGGAGGACTACCTCGCAACCTGATGACTTTGCCATGTTCGTAGGTTACCGAGAAATTCGTCCGCGGGTTGCTAGGGTCGCCTCATGGAGAAGCGCACCTTAGGACGGACAGGTCTACACGTTTCGCGAATCGGACTCGGAACTATGACCTGGGGTCGGGACACCGATGAACACGAGGCGGCTAATCAGCTTCGAATTTACCTAGATGCTGGCGGAAGTTTTATTGACACCGCTGCCGTATATGGAGATGGTGACGCCGAACGCGTTATCGGTGGATTCCTGGGAACTCTTGTGGGGCGCGATGAGGTCACGATTGCTACCAAAGCTGGAATCACTTTCAAGTCTGGCGAGCGATCCATCAACAATTCCCGATCATCTCTCTTGAGTGATCTCGACGCCTCTCTCGAACGTCTCGGTATTGATTACGTCGATCTATGGCAGATACACCAGTGGGATCCTTCTACACCTTTGGAAGAAACCCTCTCCGCACTGGATTTTGCGGTGTCGAGTGGACGAGTTCGTTATGTAGGGGTCTCCAATTTTGCAGCGTGGCAGGTAGCACGAGCCGCCACAATTCAAAATCCATTCTTCGGAAAAGTCACCCTCAGTTCTGCGCAATCGGAATACTCTCTTCTTAATCGGGAGATAGAAACTGAACTGTTACCAGCATGTGAGTCGGTTGGGCTTGGATTCATCGCGTGGTCACCACTTGGACGTGGAGTCTTAACCGGAAAATATCGCAATGGCACTCCCTCAGACTCCCGGGGAGCTAGCCCACACTTCTCTGGTTTTATTGCACCGTATTTAGATCAAAGAGCGCGTTCGATAGTTGATGCTGTTTGCGTAGCAGCAGAAGGCTTGGGGTACTCCCCTATTGAAGTCGCACTCAGTTGGGTGAGAGATCAGCCCGGTGTCAGCAGCGCCATCGTGGGGGCTCGAACAGGAGCGCAATTGCGTGGCGCGTTGTCGGTGGAAGAGATTGAAATACCTGCCCAAGTGCGCCAAGCCCTTGACGAAATATCTACCCGCAAGTTTTAACTAACAGTTTTCGAAGAAGTGCACCAGTGCGCGCACTCCAAATTTAACTCCTTCAACAGGAACACGTTCATCGACCCCGTGGAATAGCGCAAAAAAGTCCAGGTCATCTGGGAGTCGAAGTGGGCTGAACCCGTAACCAATGATCCCCAACTCACTAAGCGCCTTGTTATCTGTTCCGCCGCTCATGAGATAAGGAACGGGGATCCCTTGCGGATCTTGTGATAAAACCGCAGCAGTCATCGCCTCTACGAGTGGTCCAGAGAAATCTACTTCTAGCGCCTTGTCGCGAACAAGTACGGAAATTTCTGCATCGGCACCAACGATCTGACGCATTGTCTCTTCGAGTTCGTGTTCGAAGCCAGGAAGGAAACGCCCATCCACGACCGCAGTTGCTGAGCCTGGAATCACATTTGCCTTATACCCAGCGTTAAGCATGGATGGATTGGAAGTATTCTGAGTTGTTGCGCCCATCATGCGAGCAGCCCCGCCTATATGTTTAAGCAGGTCAGTCGCGTTTGCGGGATCGTATTTATCACCAGTCAGCTCCGCGATCTTGCCCCAGAACTTTGCCCCGGTTGCTGTCTCTCGTTGCGGCCAGACATGTGCACCCACTCTAGAGATAACTCGAGCTAACTTTGTAACCGCGTTGTCATTATTGATGAATGAGCCATGGCCGGCCGAGCCGCGCGCTGTGATCTCCATCCATTGAATTCCTTTTTCTGCTGTCTCGATGAAGTAGAGGCGATGGCCTCCAGTAATCGTGACAGAGAACCCACCTACCTCCGAGATAGCCTCAGAATACCCCTCAAAAATATCTGGTCGATTTTCAACCATCCAGTGTGAACCGAAGGTGCTGCCAGCCTCTTCGTCAGCAAAGAAGATGAGGAGAATATTGCGAGGTGGTACGAAACCAGTGCGCGCCCAAGAGCGAACGATAGATAAGAACATGGCATCGCCATCTTTCATATCTACAGCTCCACGTCCAAGAACATAGCCATCCTTTATGTCTCCACAGAAAGGCTCGAAACTCCAATCAGCTGCATTGGCAGGCACGACATCGAGATGTCCGTGAACCACTAGCCCTGGACGGGTGGTATCTCTTCCAGGAATTCGAGCAACGACGTTGAATCTCTTTGGCGCTGTCTCTATGAGCTCTGATTCGATCCCAACTTCTGCCAATTTAGCAACTACATATCGAGCTACTGCCTCTTCATCTCCTTTACCTTCCCCGTAGTTAACACTCGGGATGCGGATTAACTCCTGGAGGATCTGGATGCAGTCATCTTCTATCGCGCTCAACTCAGTGGTTGTCATGCCCTCATTCTGCCCTAGCGATGGCAACTTGACCAAGAATGTTTTGGTATCCTTACACACTCAGTCGCTCCCCTAGAGGGATCAATGACTGCACCGGTCCGGGTGGCGGAATTGGCAGACGCGCTAGCTTGAGGTGTTAGTGCCCGCAAGGGCTTGAGGGTTCAACTCCCTTCTCGGACACAAGTGTGGAATCGACCCTTCACCAAAGCTCCTTGGGAAATTTGGAGATAAGTAAGGTACCTTGCGCCCCATGGAAACTCGTGGTTATGCAGTACTAGAAGCAAAAGCTCCCCTACAACCCTATTCATTTGTGAGACGAGAATTGCGCGCTGGAGATATTGCCTTTGATGTTAAATACTCCGGAATCTGCCACTCAGATATTCATCAGGCGCGAGAAGAATGGGGATCGGCGATATTCCCCATGGTTCCCGGTCATGAAATCGTTGGAGTAGTCACAGCCATCGGTTCATCAGTAACAAAGTTCTCCATTGGGGATCAAGTTGGAGTGGGCGTCTTTATCGACTCATGCCGCACCTGTGAGAACTGTTTGGCCGGCCAACAGCAATATTGCTTGGAAGGCATGACCGGCACCTACAACGGGTACGAGCGCGATGGAACGACGGTTGCCTTGGGCGGATACTCCAACAAGTACGTTATTGACGAAGATTATGCAGTTCTGGTTCCAGGGAACCTGGAACTCTCCGGCGTAGCGCCCTTGCTCTGTGCTGGAATCACGCTCTACTCCCCTCTTCGCCACTGGAAAGCAGGAGTCGGAAGCAAGGTCGGCGTCATCGGCTTGGGTGGACTTGGGCATATGGGCGTGAAATTTGCCGTAGCTATGGGAGCTGAAGTAACCGTATTCTCGCATTCGCCAAATAAGGAGAGCGATGCAAAACGTATGGGAGCTAAGCACTTTATTGTCACAAAAGATCCTCAGGCCTTTGAGGGACTCAATGAGAGCTTTGACCTGATTCTCAATACCGTATCTGCCGATCTTGATATCAATCTCTACCTTGGACTCTTGAAGTTGGATGGTGCTCTTGTTGTTATTGGGTTGCCTGGCAAGCCCTATGAAGTAAGTGGCTTTAACTTGCTGCGACTTCGCCGATCTTTGGCCGGTTCTATGATCGGTGGCCTCCCTGAATTGCAAGAGATGCTGCATTTCTGTTCCGAGAAGAATATTCTCAGTGATGTAGAAGTCATTAACGCCAATTACATCAACGAGGCTTACGAGCGCACAGTTGCAAGCGATGTTAAATATCGCTTCGTCATTGACGCTTCGACATTCTAAGGGATTAGATAAATTGATGTGCCGCTAATGCAACGAGCGGCGCAAAGATTAACGCCGGTAAAAGATCTCCAACGGCCATAACTTTGATGTTGAGAAGTCGCAAACCAATACCAAAGAGCATGACCCCACCAACAGCAGTCAAAGATTGCACCTGATATTGAGTCAAGATATTACCCAAGAAAAATCCTACGGCGGTCCATCCGAATTGATAGATCGCTACGGGTACTGCTGAAAATGCGACCCCCCAACCGAAAGTTGTTGCAAAAGCCATTGCGGCAAAGCCATCGAGAGTGCTCTTCAACACCAGTTGCTGTATTCCGGTGTGCATGCCATCGCTCACGCTGCCCAGAATTGCCAAGGGGCCTATGGCGAAAAGTAATGATGCAGCCATGAATCCCTCGAGAAAAGATCCCTTGTCGCGAGTGCCGAAGCGCGCCTTAATACTTAAACCTAAATTCTCTAGGCGCCCTTCGATATGCAATAGGTAGCCCACCACTCCCCCGAGAATAAGGGCAAGTAAGGTACCCAAAGTCGTCCAACCTTTGGGAACTGATGCTACAAAAGTGTGAGCCCAGATACTCTTCAGATTATCAGCGGCATTAATAAGAGCTACGCAGCCGAGTACATCGGTTACAAGTACGCGCAGTTTTGGTGGGAAGCGGGCACCTCCAAAAATTCCAAGAGCCGAACCTAGGATAATTGTTCCTATATTAATTACTGTTCCTAAACCTACAAACATCAGTTAATGAAGCCAAATCTGATTATTGAGATGAGGCCAACGACTAGGCAATAGGCAGCGAAGGGACGGAGTGAATTGCTCTTAAACCAACGTGTCAAAACCTTTACGCTGAATATTGTTGCCACGAAGGCGATGGCAGCGCCAAATGTGAGCGCTCCGTAGGACCCCGCCAATTCACCATTACCCAACTTAGGCAATTTAACAATGGATGCCCCCAGGATTACTGGAAAAGATAAGAGAAAAGCGAAATCGGCAGCGACAGAGCGAGAGAGACCCCGAAGCATTCCAGCAGAGACGGTGATTCCAAATCGACTAATACCTGCGAAGAGCGCAGCGCTCTGCCCGACTCCGATGATGAGGGCTTGACCCGTAGATACACGTTCGACGATGGCCAGATTTTGATCAGCAGGAATAGCGTGAGCGTGTCTTCTCGAAGTAAGTCTTTCAGCGCTAAAGAGGATCAATCCATTGATCGTAAGAAAGATTCCAGCGGCCAGTGGCTTTTGAAAATTGCGCTGAAAGAAATTGTTAAATGCGACGCCAATGAGACCCACTGGAATTGTTCCAAGAACTAATAACCAAAACAGTTTGAAATTTGATGAGCCCTTATTCCAGGATACAACTGAACGAAGTATCGCAATCCAGCGCGGAGCGAAGACTATAAAGAGAGCGACGGCGCTGGCCAGGTGGAAGGCCACTGCTATGAGGAGGTATTGCGGTGTATCTGAGAAGACTCGCCATGAGCCCCCCAACCAAGCTGGAACTAGAACGGCGTGGCCCAGACTCGAAATTGGAAAGAGCTCCGTGATTCCCTGAATCAGTCCAGTCATCCCTGCTTGCAAAAATGTAAAATGAAACATCTTCTCCCCTATCGATCGCTAGCGCGGGCGAAATATCGACCGCTCTCTTCTTGCACCTCGATGGCAATGTCATATGCAATCGAAAGATTCTGTGAGGTAAGTACATCTCTAAGTTCACCCTGAGCAACGACGAGCCCATCGCTTAATAGCAGACAGTGCGTCGTTCCCTGCGGAATCTCTTCAACGTGGTGCGTAACGATGATTGTCGCTGGGCTAGCTGGGTCCAGAGCAAGAGCATTCAAACGGCGGAGCAAATCTTCTCGACCGCCTAAATCTAACCCTGCTGCCGGCTCGTCGAGCAGAAGCAACTCTGGATTAGGCATGAGAGCCCGTGCTATAAGAACTCTCTTCTTCTCGCCTTCGCTCAGCGTTCCGAAGGTGCGGTCTTTAAGTGAACGAACTCCAAGAATAGTTAGCAAGCTCAAGGCTCTCGATTCGTCCCAGAGGTCATAACTTTCCTGCCAGCGCCCGACAATGGCATATGCGGAAGTCATGACGACGTTCATTACGTTTTCATCTTCGGGGATTAACTCGACAATCGCATTTGAAGTCATTCCGATGCGCGGACGAAGTTCAAATACATCAGTCCTACCCATTTGTGAATCCAGAATTGAAACCAAACCTCGTGATGGATGAATGAGTGAACCTGCAAGCGCAAAGAGGGTGCTCTTGCCTGCCCCATTCGGGCCAAGAACCACCCAACGCTCTCCCGTGGAGACCCTCCAAGAGAGTGGGCCCAGAATCGTTACACCATCCCTGATCACGGAAACATCTTGAAGATCTAATACGAGGCTCACAATGGTGAAAGATACCCTTTCATTTGGTGATACAGGCTAATCTTCGCCTCATGCCTGCACTCCAAAATGAGTTTGACGCTCTTATCCTGCTCTCATCAAATGACGTCCCCGGGGTCGAAGAGTCCCTGCGCGCCGTCTTGGAACCTTTTACACTGAAAATCCTAGAAGTCCAGAAGATTGCCCTGCGCGGCCGTCTGATCGTGGGATTCTTGATTACATGTGATCGCGCCCATGTCCAAGCCATTGAAGCTGATCTCGTTGATTTTGGGGCCAGCACTGGTTTTGACGTTGCAATCGATTACTCGGAAAGGGTTTAAAGCCTCCCGATGAATGGGCAACGTTTGGTGGTGCTCGACATGGACTCCACCTTTATCCAACAAGAGGTGATCGATCTTCTGGCCGCACACGCAGGGGTGGGAGAGGAAGTCGCCGCTATCACGGAACGATCGATGCGCGGGGATGTAGATTTCAGCGCCTCGCTTGCGCAAAGGGTGGCCCTGCTCAAGGGTTTGCCAGTAGAGATCTTCGACCAGGTTCGAAGGGAGATCTCCCTTTCTCGTGGGGCACAAGAGATGGTTGATCAACTTCACGCCGCTGGTCACAAAGTTGCCGTGGTCTCCGGGGGATTCGAAAATATAATTCATCCAATTTTGAGAACTGCAGGGGTGGATTACTTCCGGGCAAACCACCTGGAGAGCGTCGATGGCGTTCTTACGGGGCGTACGACGGGTGCATTGATCACCAGTTCAGGAAAGGCTGAATTCTTGAAGGAGATCGCCCTGCAGCTTGGGATCCCCTTGTCCCAGACAGTGGCTGTGGGAGATGGGGCTAACGACTTGGGCATGATGGCAATTGCCGGGTTGAGCATCGCATTTAATGCAAAGCCTAAAGTTCAAGCTGCAGCGATGCACTCCATAAATGATGGCAATTTACTGCAGGTGCTTGGGCTAATGGGAATTACGGAGCAAAATTAGTTTCTCTTATAGGCGACAGGCGTGAATATCGGTTACAAGAATGCCGCGTGCTCCTACCTTCCATAGATCATCCATAATTCGATTTATATCACTTCGCTTTACCATCGCACGGACGGCATTCCAATCGCTACGTTGCAGCGGAGAAATGGTTGGTGATTCGATTCCCGGCGTAAGAGCGCATGCCGCGTCGAGGAACTCAGACTTAACATCGTAATCAACCAAGACGTACTGGCGGGCGATAACGACGCCTTGCAGGCGACGTAGAAGCGTTTCAACCTCGGTTGAGCGAGTTATCGATGGACGTTCAATGAGAATCGCTTCGCTCTGAAGTATTGGGTCCCCGAAGGTGGAGAGCCCGGCTTGTCGCAGCGTTCCTCCCGTTGAAACCACGTCGGCTATTGCATCAGCAACTCCGAGCCGGACCGAACTTTCAACGGCTCCATCCAAGCGAACGACATCGACCTGGATTCCAATTTTTTGGAAATGGCTAGTTACTAGTCCTGGATAAGCTGTTGCGATGCGCTTTCCGGCGAGGCTCTTCTCAGTAAATGAGTTGCCAATAGGCGCTGCAAATCGGAATGTACTCTTTCCAAAATCCAAAGCCAAAATCTCTGTCGCAAGCGCTCCACTGTCAATGAGTAGATCACGTCCCGTGATTCCTACTTCAAGTTCCCCACTGGCAACGTAGACGGCGATATCACGTGGACGAAGATAGTAAAACTCGATTTCATTCTCTGGGTCAATCAAAGTGAGGTCACGTGAGTCTGTACGTTGGCGATAACCCGCCTCTTTTAGCATGGCGATTGCAGAGTCCGAGAGGGAACCCTTGTTAGGAATTGCTACCTTTAGCATGATGGTCCCCTGCCCCTTACAGAACTTTGTAAACGTCGGAAGGCGAAATTCCACGAGCGATCATCAGAACCTGTAATCGATAAAGCAATTGCGAGATTTCAAGTGCTAAAGCTTCATCGCTTTCATGTTCGGCTGCCAGCCAGACCTCTCCTGCTTCCTCGATAATCTTCTTTCCCATGGCGTGAATGCCATCATCGAGAGCGCTGACCGTGGAAGAGCCCGCTGGCCGAGTGCGGGCCTTTTCATTGAGCTCTATCCACAGTTCTTCGAAGGATTTCATTCCCATATTCTAAGTGTCGGGCTCCCCCACTCGCGCACTATTAAACGAGACGAGCCTCTTTTTCTCGTTTGGCCACCAGAAGCCATGTTATGAATCCCCATATTACGAAGGCGCCATAGAAGATATACATAAATGCCGTTGGATAGTAATGGCCCCGAATATCCAGCGGAACTCCGACTGCATCTACCGCAATCCATACCAACCAGAATTCAACGAAACCACGGGCTAGCCCATAGGTGGCAAGAGCTGTACCCGTGAAGATCCAGGTATCGGCAGCGATATTCCACGATCCGCCGATGGCAGTGATCGTGTAGAACGTAGCGAAGTAAAAGGCGATCGTGGCTGGAATGAGAACCATCTTCTCTCGGGGAGTAGTCCAGCGGATCTCCACTGGTGGCTTAGATGAGTCGGCCGACCTCTTGCGGTTTTGACTCCACTTCTGCCAGCCGTAAAGGCTGACTGCAATCAAGAGGAGTTGGCGACCTGCCTGCCCCAACATGATGCGACTGGTCTGATGTGGATCCCACATGCTTCCAATGAAGAGAGTAAATAGCAGAACGTTTCCGATGATTCCAATCGGCCACGCCCACATTTTGCGGCGCATTCCGAGAAGGGCGCTGCCCAACCCAAAGATATTTCCGATGATCTCTTTCCAATAAATCGACTGCGTATATTTATTCCCGAAATGAACTTGTGCATTAAAAAGCCAGTGAATAACTGACATTGGTTGTTCCCCCTTTTTGCGTTAGTTTCAGCGCATACTCCGGGGTAGCCACATTAAGGCGTGATTCAACGAGGAATCAAACCTTTACGTGTCCCTCTCATCCGGACTTTAACCGTCGGTTTTGGAATTTCGCCAAATCCACCGCTAGCTGGATGCCATCGGGTCGCGGACTTTAACCGCCGGTTCGGAATTACACCGACCCCGGAACAACGTGGAGAAATTATCTCACAGGGTGGTTGGAATGCCTCGCCGAAAGCTATAACTCTGCGGCAACTCTCAGAATGGCGATCATTTCAGCAGGATTCTGCGCCTTATATATCGCACTGCCCGCCACAAAGGTATCCGCCCCGGCACGAGAAGCGAGAGCTATGGTTTCGAGGGAAATGCCACCATCCACTTGTAGCCAAGGAAGTTCCCCGCGCATCTGGGAGATGGCAGCCCGGGCGCTTTCAATTTTGGGAAGTTGATCGGCCATAAAACTTTGTCCTCCAAAGCCCGGCTCTACCGTCATTACCAAAAGCATATTTATCTCACCTAGAAGATCAGCTATCGCCTCGAAAGAGGTCTTCGGTTTAATTGCCAAACCGACCCGCGACCCTGAACTCTTTAATTGCGCTATCGTCTGGCGAGGATTTCTACTCGCCTCAAAATGAAAGGTGACGCTGGCGCTTCCGGCCTCTGCATATGCAATCGCATCCTCATCTGGATTGGCGATCATGAGATGTGAATCTACGGGTATGCGTGAGTGTTCGATTATCTCGCGACATTCTTGCAGTGAAAAAGTCTGATTCGGTACGAAGATGTTATCCATGACATCCAGATGCAAGAGATCTGCACTGGCGACTCGGTCAATCTCTTCCAAGAGACGAGAGTGATCGGCGTTGAGGATACTCGGACAGATACGGGTCGTCATTGGACCACTCTAGCGAATCGTTAATTACGGGTGAATAAAGCCATGAACATTGAATCTGAATCATCTAGATGAGTCCACAATTGGAGCGCACCTTCTGGCGTGATGGTTCGAACCGGGAGGTGGTTCGGTAAAAAGGGCTTAATATCAACTCTCTTGAGATCCCTATTGTGATGCAACACTTCTAAAACTTGGGCCTTGGTCTCTAAGAGGTGTGGAGAACAGGTCACATAAGCGAGCAAACCACCTGGCTTGAGAAGTTGTAGGCCGGAAGCAAGAAGCTCCTTTTGGGTCATCACCAATTCTTTAAGATCTTGTGGAGTACGGCGCCAGCGTGCCTCTGGGCGGCGGCGAAGGGCGCCGAGCCCGGTGCATGGGGCGTCGATGATAATGCGGTCGTACATCGCACCAAGCGCTGGCAACTCCTGACCAGAATGAATCATGACATTTTCAACTGGTATGACGTGAGAGACGAGGCGAGCTCTATGTTCACTTGGTTCATTAGCCATGAATGAATCTTGTGGACGATTCTGCAACAAGTCGGTAAAAAGAGCCGAAGCCTTACCTCCAGGTCCGGCGCACATGTCGAGCCATGAAAGGCTGTCGCCATCTGCAATCGAATTGGCGGTGTTGAGAAATATTTGGGAAACGAGTTGAGAGCCGCGGTCTTGTACCCCGGCACGCCGTTCTCTGATCGCCTTGTAAGCACCAGGCATCTTGGCCGAAAGCACGCCGTTCTTAGTCCACGCGAGTGGCTCTCCGCCTTCAGCTATCAATTCTTCAACTGTGCTCCGACCCGGCCAGGCAATCAAATTCGGCTTTGCTGGAACGTTATCTGCTTGTAAAAGTTGCTCGACGCTCGCCCAATCTTGGAGTTGATCGTAAAACGCGGCAACGATCCATTGCGGATGTGAATAGAGTGTGGCAAGTCGCGCTTTAGAATCGGAGATAGCAGCGGAATCAGATTCGAAGGTTAGATCTGCAGTCGCTTTCCGCAAAATCGCATTGACAAACGTTGCTTTGGATTCCCCGATAGTTGCGCGAGCAACTTCGACGGTCTCGCTCACGGCAGCATGATCGGGAACGCGCATCTCTTTTACTTGGTGAATACCCATACGGAGCAGATCTATGATGCCAGAATCAACCTCTTCAAAGGGTCGATCAATATGTCGTTTGATGAGCGCATCGTGCTTTCCTTGCATGCGTAAGGTTCCATAGCCAAGCTCAGTCGCAAAGGCGCGATCGCGCTCTTCCATATTCGATTCTGATAACAATTCAGGTAGGCGCAGGTTAGCGTAAGCGCCTTGGCGATTAACTTGAGTCAATAAGTGAAAAACTAGTAGACGTGCCGCCTCTGGCTTAGGTCTTTTGCCAATGTTAGCCACTACTCGAAACGCTCTCCACCGGAAAGGCGTGCACCACGAGCGAAATCACTACCTTTCATACGCTTCTTACCGGCAGGGGTGACCTCTGAAATTTCTAAGGTGCTGTCTTGGCAACGAATTAGAAGCGAGTTTTCGACAAGAGCGACTTCGCCGGGTGTTTTAAGAGTATTGGAAAGGAGCGACTCTGTTAGTCGGTGAATACCAATTCTTTCTTCATTGAATGTGGACCAAGTGCCAGGTCGATCATCTAAGGCTCGAACTTTTCTCATGATGGCATCAGCGCCAAGCTTCCAATCCAACTTCGCCATCTCTTTGGAAATCTTTGGTGCCAAGGTGATCCCGGCAGTTGGTTGTGCGGTGGGCTTTACTCCCTTGCGAATTTCGGCGACCACGTTCATGATGCGCGTCCCTGCTAACTTACTCATGCGATCGAGAAGTTCTGAAGTTGTATCCTCGGGTCCGATCTCAACCTCTTCTTGAAGATAGACCGGTCCAGTATCCATGCCTTTATCTAGCTTAAAGATGGAGATGCCAGTTGCGCTCTCCCCTTCCATAAGCGCCCACTGAACTGGAGCGGCACCTCTCCAACGCGGGAGAAGGGAGAAGTGAACATTGAGCCACCCAAAGCGAGGTCCATGGAGAACTTCAACGGGAATCATGCGCCCATAGGAAGCAGTAATAATAAGTTGGGGTTGTGCCGCGAGAAGGTGCTGGTTGAGCGTTGGCGTGTCATATGGTTTTGCGACTAGGTAACCCTGCTCTTCGCTCCAAACCGCCAATTCGGTCGGAGTTTCAACCTGACCACGTCCCACTTTTCTGTCAGGAGTTGTGATCACAGATGCGAGGGTATGTTCAGAGGCGACAATCGCTTCGATAATGGGAAGGGCGATGAGAGAGGAGGAAGCAACAGATATTTGCAAGGTGACCTATATTCCTAAGCCACGAGTGGCATGTGGCGAGTTTTTGATGACTGGTACACGACCGTGGGCGATGGCAGATCCAAACCATTCGCTCTCTCGGATCTCTTTCATCGCTAGCTTTCGAGCCTCGCTCGGCATCCGATCGATGAAGAGAATGCCATCGAGGTGGTCGCTCTCGTGTTGGATCGCTCTCGAGAGGTATTCCGTACCTTCGATGACAATCGGTTCTCCGTGCATATTAAATCCGCGTGCTACCACCCGAAGCGCTCGTGGGGTGTCATACCGCAGGTCGGGAAAGGACAAACAGCCCTCTTCGCCATCTTGCAGTTCATCGCTCAGGGAAAGTAATGGATTAATGAGATGGCCCTCTTCGTCATCGACATCCCAGACGAATACTCGAAGTGGCACCCCAATTTGCGGAGCAGCTAGTCCTGCTCCCGGAGCATCGTGCATTGTCTCCATTAAATCTTTTACCAAGTTGCGTATTTCTTTATCAAAACTTTCAACTGGAGCGGCAGGCGTCGTCAGTACTGGATCGCCAAAGAGGCGAATAGGCTGAATAGACATATGCAGAGTCTACTAGTCGGTGGCTCAATTCAAAGAATAAGGGTTGATCTGATAGGTCAAGAGCGGCTCTTTACGCATGCTATTGATGCGATTCACGTGAGAAAGAAGTCGAACTATCTCACCCTGACTTTCATGTGGCGCTTTTACCAAGATGGTCTTCTTCCCTTCGCGTAGAAACGGACCTAGTAGTTCCATCTGAGCAACGCTCACCAATACATCTTTCACGATCTCCACACGTTCACCAACAATTATTACTGTACAAAAATGGGGAGGAAGTTGGGCGGCATCCCGTTCGGTGATCTCTCGCTCTGCAGCTCCCAGTGGCTTACCCCGCAAAATCGATTGTAGGAATGGGTCGGATGGGGGCAATGCGAAGTAAACCTCTCCCCCACTTGCCAACATGGTAAGTGTCCGTAAAATGTGCAAGCGCAGCTCTTCTGTAGCACGCAAAGTCGTGCGCAGGAGTCTGCCTTCGAGATCAAGAAAGAGAACGGCAGAATATTCACCGCGCGGTTCAACCCCTGGAGTACTAAGAACTAAATGAGTGCCATCTGGAAGAAGGGAGACTGGGTTAGTAGCAGACGATGAGAGTACTGAATGGCGTGGGAATGAACGCCCAAACTCCTCTGCTCTTCGGATAACACCACTCCTCACGATTCGAGGTTTGTTCTCCTGGCACCATGAACAGCGCCACTCTATAAATTCAGTAGAACACGTGGCACAACGAGGATTTACGCTGCGAGCGGGAAAATAGAGCTTACCCCCGCACGCACATAGAGCGATATTGCGACATTTTTGACAGGAGAATGAGGTGACATATCCGGTGGCTCCTACGCTTACCAGAACCGAACCTTTACTTAGCCCTTCCCCAATGATCGAGAAATAGTCGCTCTCCTGCGGTGAGGCAGCGCTATGGAAACGAATTGGTGCAAACGGGGGGAAACGGTAGAGAGGCAGCGATCCTTCAGATACCCGACTCGCTATTTCCAAACTTATAGACGCACTCATGTATATGACAGATAGATCTTCTTCACGAAGGGCAACCAAATCGCGCGTGTTCCAAGTTGGAGAACGCCTCTCGTAGTGTGATTCATCCATATCATCCACCACCAAAATTGATGCATGAGTAGATAATGAGAGAAGTGCCGAACTTCTAGTTCCCAAAATAATAAGTGGCTTCGCAGAACGACTCTGGAGATAACTTTCATAACGTTCGCTCTTGCCGGCTGTACTGACTATGGCAATCGATTCTTCTCTTGCTTCACGTAGAGCACCATCTAGGAGTAAGAGCTCTCTTTCGTTTGGCAACAGCACTAGCACTGACCCATGCCGGTGTCGCTCTATCGCCACAGCAGCGATTAACTCCCAATAAAGCGCAGATGTCGGCAGTTCGATAGCGCAGATGAGTTTGGAAGGATTGTTTAATATTTTCCTTAACGTTTTCGGTAGAGATGTTACAAATGGGGTGTTGCTTCCGCTCGCTGCAACGGTGCTGCGAAAGTTGCGTTCTCCGACTTTGGAAAATGGAGGTACGCAGCGACGCAGAAAATCCCATGGGTTCGTACCATACGTTATTGCAGCCCTTTGGATATTGAGTAATTGATCTGACATCACATATGGCTCAAGAGTAAGCACCTTGAGGATCTCTTTAAGAGTTCCGCCGCTCTCTGCCTCTTCGCGCCGCTCGAGAATCACTCCTTGAGTTAGAGCATGCCCAAATTCAATCTCGACAAGTGCGCCCACGGATGCACTTTCGGTAAAAAGTTCGGGGACGTCGTACTCGTAGATCTGGTCAAGATGCAGAATCTGATGATCCACTAATACTCGGGCTATTGGGTATGCAGCGGCCCGGGGACGAAAATGTTGAGCCTTCTGTTGGCGCAGCCGTAGAGGCTTTACCTCAGCCACGGTGGATTAACCTTTAACGGCCTTTTGCAAGAGAGCACTTCGATCACTCTTCTCCCACGTGAAGGCAGGAAGTTCGCGCCCAAAATGGCCGTAACTAGCAGTCTTCTGATAAATCGGGCGCAGTAAATCGAGATCGCGAATGAGGGCCGCTGGGCGTAGATCAAAGACAGCCTCGATCGCAGCTTCTATTTGTAGAACTGGAATTTTTTCAGTTCCGAAGCATTCGACAAAGAGACCAACAGGCTGAGCCTTTCCGATGGCATATGCGACTTGAACCTCGCAACGCGCTGCAAGTCCTGCCGCGACGACGTTTTTAGCCACCCAGCGCATGGCGTATGCCGCCGAACGGTCAACCTTTGAAGGATCTTTACCAGAGAAAGCACCTCCACCATGGCGGGCCATTCCACCATAAGTGTCCACAATGATCTTTCGTCCCGTGAGGCCGGCATCTCCCATTGGTCCGCCGGTTACAAAGCGGCCTGTAGGGTTGATCAGAATGCGGACATTAGAGTGATCAAGAGCTATTCCTGATAGAACTGGACGAATAACCAAGCGCTCTACGTCAGGTGCAAGAACCTTATCGAGATCGACATGTGCAGCGTGTTGCGAAGATATGACGATGGTGTTGAGCGCAACTGGACGATCGCCATCATATTCAATAGTCACTTGAGTTTTGCCGTCTGGGCGAAGGTAATCTAACTCACCAGATTTACGTACGTGAGAAAGTTGTTGAGCTAACTTATGGGCTAGCGAGATGGGAAGTGGCATAAGTTCTGGAGTATCTTCGCATGCGTAGCCGAACATCAATCCCTGGTCCCCTGCGCCTTGGGCATCGAGAGGATCGACTGATGACGAGACACGATTTTCCATCGCGGAATTTACGCCTTGAGCAATGTCACTTGATTGCTGACCCAAAGAGATTGAAACGCCACAGGAGTTACCGTCGAAGCCTTTATCTGAAGAGTCATATCCAATTTCAAGAACTGTATCGCGCACAATGCCCATGACATCCGCGTAACCCTTGGTGGTCACCTCGCCAGCAACATGTACCTGGCCAGTGGTGATAAGAGTTTCGACCGCTACGCGACTTTTAGCATCTTGAGCCAGCAGCGAGTCAAGGATGGCGTCGGAGATCTGATCGGCAATCTTGTCTGGATGGCCTTCGGTAACAGACTCGGAGGTGAATAGTCGCTTGGTCATTGGGCTAACCTAACTTATCAAGGACTAAATCTAGAAGTTTGTTGGCAAGTGTCATTTTTGGGCCATCAGCAAATTCATATTTTTGACCCTGTGCTGTCAGGATAACCCCTTGCGTTCTATCAGAACCGAAGATCGCTCCGCCAGAGACATCATTGAAATAGATGACATCCAGGCCCTTTTCCTGCAGTTTAGTCGTGGCTAATTTTAAGCCTTCATCTAGGGAGACAGCTGTCTGTGCCGCGAATCCAATCATTATCTGGTTGCCCTTTCTCTTCGAAAGATCCTTTGTGATGTCAGGGTTCTCTGTGAGAGATATAGCTGTCAGATCGCTCTTAGATATCTTGGCTGCACTGGCGTTAGCGGGACGAACATCGGCTACCGCAGCAGACATTATGACGACATCTGCTTGGTCAAAGCGCTCCATCAACGCGGCCTGCATCTCTAAAGCGCTAGTGACGTGAATAGTCTCTACGCCTTCGATATCTGCCAGCGCAGAGTTTGCAGCTACCAATGTGACCTTTGCCCCGCGCACTATTGCTGCGTACGCCAAGGCGTAACCTTGACGACCCGAAGAGTGGTTTCCGATGTAGCGAACGGGATCTATGGCCTCGCGAGTGCCACCAGCACTAATCAAGATGGAAAGACCGTGCAGGTCCGCGCGGCTGCGCATCGTTGCGCTCAGGCAATCGATGATCTTCGAGCTCTGTGGATATCTACCGACGCCCACATCACCGCTAGTAAGTTTCCCAGAATCCGGTTCGACTACTTGGTGTCCACGGGTGCGCAGAAGTTGCACATTTGCCTGCGTAGCTGCGTTGTTCCACATCTCGGTGTGCATTGCAGGTACGAAGATAAGGGGGACGCTGGCAGCAAGGATGATGTTGGTCAAAAGGTCATCGGCGATACCGGCAGCAGCCTTAGCCATTACATCTGCAGTGGCAGGTGCAATAATGATCGCATCCGCGCTCTTTGCCAAAGATATATGTGGAACTTGGTGAACGTTATTCCACAAATCCGTGGGTACTTGCCGCCCCGAGAGCGCTTCCCATGTAGAGCGCCCAACAAAATTTAGACTCGATTGTGTAGGAACTACCGTGATTAAAAAACCCAGATCTTGCAATCGACGTAGAAGATCGCAGGACTTGTAGGCAGAAATACCCCCGGTAATACCGAGGACGATTTCACGCCCGCGCGGATACATCTTCTTCTTTGTTAAGCAGAAACTTCTGAGCTAGTGGCCTCAGCGACGGGTTCCAGGTTTTCGATGGTGAGCAATCCTTGATTGATCTCACGCAGGGCTATTGAAAGCGGCTTCTCATGAACATATGTCTCGACAAGCGGTCCTACATATTCAAGAAGTCCTTCTCCCAATTGGGAGTAATAGGCGTTGATCTGGCGCGCACGCTTGGCGGCATAGAGAACGAGGCTGTACTTAGATCCAGCAGCTTCGAGAAGTTCATCGATTGAAGGATGAGTGATTCCATCGGTAAGTTCAGCAGACATGTGTGTCCCTCTATTCATCAGTTATGCAGTCGCCAAGGATACCAGTTGAGCGATCAACCCTTCGACGCTCTCATTTACCAGGATTACATCGAATTCGCCCGCTGCGGCCATCTCCTGCTCGGCAAGTGCCAAGCGCGCGGCGCGTCTATCGGGTGAGTCGGTGCCGCGGCTGGTAAGGCGACGAATCAGCTCCTCCCAGGAGGGTGGTGCGATGAAGATAAGGGTTGCCCCTGCCTCGCGGGAGCGAACCTGGCGTGCACCCTCTATCTCTATTTCCAGGATGACGTGCTTACCCATGGCGCGCCACTCTTCCACCGGAGCGCGCGGGGTTCCATAGCGGTTACCCGCAAATTCAGCCCACTCTAAAAACTCTCCAGCTTCTATCATCTCTTGGAACAGCTCTGCGGTCAGGAAGAGGTAATCGACTCCATCTCGCTCTCCAGGCCTAGGTTCACGGGTGGTCGCCGAGACGCTAATCCAAAATCTGGGGTCATTGCGCAATTGTGCGGTGATGGTGCTCTTGCCCACCCCGCCGGGGCCCGAGATGACTATCAACTTGCCGCGAATCGAGTTTACCTTCGCCACCGCCAACTCCTTTCCCAAGGCCTTGCGTTGCAGGTGCCCAAGACCACCAACTCTACGGGTTGGCGAGATGTTTCGCCGTTCCATGATCAATGTAGCCCGCGCCTTACCAACTCCTGGAAGGGCCGAGAGAAGTTCGATGACCTTCATGCGGCGAATTGACTCACGCGGATCATTTATTGCATCGAAGATATTTATCTCACCTATGGTTATCAACCGTTTCACTTCGGCACGTTCCTGACGTGAGAGCTTGGCCTTTTCTAACGCTGCATGTCGCTGCGCTTGTGAGAGTTGCGGCGGAGGAGTTGGCGTCAAGTGAGCGATTCCAATATTTGTATGGATCTATCTGACATCGCTTGTGGCGATTGTGCAAAGTATGACGTGATAGGTCGACCAATCACAAGAAAATTAGCACCGGCAGAGATCGCTTCTCGTGGCGTCATAACACGACTTTGATCCCCTAGAGCGGAATCCGTGGGCCTTACGCCAGGAGTGATAATTTCTACATCGGCTCCTACGGCTTGGCGAATTGCCGCCACTTCCATGGGAGAACAGACGATTGCTCGCGCCCCAGATGAAACAGCGTTTCGCGCCAGAGCTACAGCAAAATCTAATGGGGCTAGATCTATTCCCATAGCTAAAAGAGCTGGCGAATCCAGCGAAGTCAATACTGTTACCGCTGTAATAGAGATCGCGGGCGCCTCATCGGCTGCTGCTCTTATCATGGCAGCGCCTCCAGAGGCATGCACCGTGAGAAATCTTGGTTGCAAATCACGGATAGCACGGACAGCTCCTGCCACGGTATTAGGAATGTCGTGGAGTTTGAGATCTAGGAAGAGTTCAAAATCTCTGACAGCACGTAACTCGCGCAATCCATCGGGACCATGTTTAAGATAGAACTCAAGTCCTACCTTGTAGACATCAACGCTCTCGGCAGTGGCTGCGATCCATGCAGCTGCCGTATCGATCTCATCTGTGTCGAGAGCTAAAATGATGGGTGATTTGACCTTGTGCATTATGCATCCCCTCTATGGGCGAAACTCACAGCATCAGCAAAAGAGCTAAACCCGCGCGCCTGGCAGAGCTCCTCTAACTCATTTTTAATATTGACCGCCGCCATTGGATTGCCGAAGGTTGCAGTTCCAATAGAGACGGCATTAGCACCCGCAAGAACGAGTTCGAATGCGTCACGTCCGTTGGTCACGCCGCCCATTCCAACTATTGGAATTTTAGGAAATGCTGCACGTACTTGGTAGATAGCTCTCACCGCTATTGGACGAATAGCTGGACCGGAGAGCCCACCGGTCTTTTGAGATAGCTTGGGTGACATCGAGGTGGTATCGATAACCATGCCTAAAAGGGTGTTGATCAGCGCGAGCCCGTCGGCACCTGCATTTATGACGCTCTCGGCAATGACAGTAATGTCGGTGACATCAGGTGAAAGCTTTGCAATTATGGGTAATTCTCCCCCAATATTTCTGCGAACCGCCGCGATAACGGCGCTGGCGGCATCAGGATTACATGCAAATACTTGCCCACGATTTTCGACGTTAGGGCAGGAAATATTTACTTCTAATGCACTAATTCCAGGAACGTTACGCAATTTTCGAGCGAGAACCGCATAGTCATCTACGCTTTCGCCAGCGATACTGATAATGATTCGAGCACCTTGATCGCGCAGCCACGGAATATCATTTTCAAGGAAGAGGTCAATTCCTGGGCCTTGTAAACCGATGGAATTAAGCATTCCGCTCGGGGTCTCTGCCATGCGCGGAGTGGCTCGACCACTACGTGGCTTGACCATAATCGATTTGGTTACAACTGCCCCCAACGAAGTTAATGGAAAGAAATGGGAAAGTTCTTTACCCGAACCAGCGCACCCAGAAGCAGTGAATATCGGATTGGCAAAGAAGGCACCAGCAATGGAGGTGCTGAAGTTAATGCTCATTTGCCCCACACCCCATCGGGAATCTCGCGAGATTTATTCCAGAGCACTTTATTACCATCCATTACTGGACCTTCTATGCAACTGCGAGTCATGCGGATAACTCCATCGCCCCCCTCAACTGGCAGGACGCACGTCATACAGACTCCGATACCACAGGCCATTGATTCCTCAACGGAACATTGATGAAGTACATCCGCCTCCTGTGAAATGATCGTTATGGCTTCGAGCATCGCCATGGGTCCGCACGAATAAATAACATCGACGTTGTTCTCTTGGATCAACGATGACAAAACATCACTCACGCGACCTGCGACTCCTGCGCTTCCATCGTCCGTTGTTATCGTTAAGGAATTGACAGAACGTTTGCCTTCAAGGGGTGCATAGATTTTTCCTGCAGTGCTGGCTCCGAGCACCATATCCACTCGACACCCGCGCGACTTCAGAGTTTCGGCCAGAGAGAAGAGTGGGGCTGATCCATAACCTCCGCCGACTAGAAGAGCATTAATTGGTTCTTTAGGAATCCCAAAAGCTGTACCTAGAGGTGCGATGAGATCTACTTGGTCGCCGGGATCTTGAGCGACCAGCCACTTGCTACCACTGCCTTGAGGGGCAATAACTAATTCCAAGAGGCCAATTCCGTCAGACCGAAGCGAAGCGCGATAAATTGCGAAGGCACGGCGGAGTACGAGCGATGAACTTGCTCCCCCGACCGAGACCGCTACGAAATTTCCTGGTCGACAACTGGCTGCCATCTCGCCAACCGAAAAGACCATATGGTGATATGCGCCGACTTTCTTATTAGAGATAATTTCGGCAGAGATTTGGATAGCCTTCGAATTGATCATCTGCCCACCATTTTCTGCCAGTGTTGCAATGACAGTACCGAAGGTTCGCTTCTACCTAATTGCGTGATGCCTGCGACTGCGGCTTTAAATCCTGCGATGGTCGTAATAATCGGGATTCCGCGCTGCACTGATGCGGTTCTAATCAACCACCCATCCTGTCTGGTGCCGCGCCCGAGAGGTGTATTGATGACGAGATCTACCTGACCGGTGTTGATAATGTCGACGGCAGATAATCCCTCTCCTGGTTCGGAATTCTTTCTCACTACCGTGGAAGGAACCCCGTTTCTTGCTAAGAGCTCATGCGTGCCGATTGTCGTGAAAAGAGTGAAACCTAAATTGGTAAGTTCTCGAGCTGGTTGAACGCTCGCCGCTTTATCTCTCTCGGAGAGCGAGAGAAACACATTTCCATTCATTGGCAGCGCGCCAAAGGAAGCGGTCTGGCTCTTGGCATATGCCTCGCCGAATGTCTCAGCAATCCCCATGACTTCACCAGTAGATCGCATCTCTGGACCAAGCACCGAGTCAACGCCTGTTCCATCTACTCTACGGAAGCGATTCCAGGGAAGTACAGCCTCTTTAACGCAGACACCGAAGGGAACCCCGTCGCCCACAGAAGGCAAGAGTGCCGAGGCTCGAAGATCTGCAATAGTCTGCCCGATTGAAATTAAAGCCGCGGCCTTAGCTAGTGGAATACCCGTAGCTTTAGAAACGAAGGGAACGGTGCGAGAAGCACGTGGATTAGCTTCCAATACATATAGAACTTGATCGGCGCGCGAGATGGCAAATTGGATGTTGATTAGGCCACGTACATCAACTCCGCGAGCTATCTTCACCGTAGCGATACGAATCTGCTCTAGCTGAGAATCAGAGAGGGAGATACTTGGAAGAACGCACGCTGAATCTCCGGAGTGAATTCCGGCTTCTTCAATATGCTCCATTATTCCAGCCATGTACAGCTCTTTGCCGTCGAAGAGGGCATCGACATCAATTTCAATCGCGTCGTCGAGAAAACGATCGATCAAGACAGGCTGGTTTGGGGTAATCTGCGTTGCCTTCTCAATAAAGCCTTTGAGAGATTCATCGTCGTAGACAATCTCCATCCCACGACCTCCGAGAACAAAGGATGGGCGGACTAAAACTGGATAGGAAATATCTGCGGCAACCTTGACCGCCTCTTCGTAAGAGCGCGCCAATCCAAATTTAGGAGCGTTGAGGGAATTCTCTTGCAGAATCCTTCCAAATTCACCGCGATCTTCGGCCATATCGATGGCATGCGGGCTAGTTCCCAGAATCGTTACGCCTGCTTCAAGCAGTCCACGTGCTAAGCCAAGAGGGGTCTGGCCGCCCAACTGCGCGATGACTCCAAGAACTGGTCCAGCCGCAGTCTCTGCTGCTATTAATTCCAGCACATCTTCGAGCGTTAGAGGTTCAAAATAGAGACGATCGGAGGTGTCATAATCTGTTGAAACCGTCTCAGGGTTGCAGTTGATCATAATTGTTTCGAAGCCTGCTTCGCGTAACGCGAAGGCAGCGTGAACACACGAGTAATCGAATTCCAATCCCTGACCGATCCGGTTAGGACCGCTTCCTAGAATGATAACCGCCGGCTTTACCCTTGGCAGCACTTCAGTTTCCAAGTCGTATGACGAGTAGTAGTACGGAGTATTAGATTCAAATTCTGCTGCGCAAGTATCAACCATTTTAAAGACAGGATGAATCTTGAAAGTACCTCGATCAGTTCTGATCTGCGATTCTGATGTGTGACGCAGTTCTGCAATTTGAGCATCTGCAAAACCATTTACCTTGGCCCTTCGCAAAAGTTCAATTCCCAGCTTTGGAGCAGCGGCTATCTCATCTGCCAAATCATTGATGCCTTCTATTTGAGCAAGAAACCATGGGTCGATCTTGGATATGGCGTGGACTTCTTCGATAGATGCACCCAACCAGAGCGCGCGCTGGACCTGCTGCAAACGCCATTCAGTCGGAATTCCGATCTTGGCGAGGAGTGCCTCCAACGACTCTCCCTCGATGTTCCACGAGAATGTGCTGCCTTTCTTCTCAAGGGAACGTAAAGCTTTTTGCAGGGCTTCTGGAAAGGAGCGGCCCATCGCCATCGCTTCGCCCACTGATTTCATTGTCGTGGTCAGGCGTGGATCGGCTTCTGGGAATTTTTCGAAGGCAAACCTTGGAACTTTGACCACAATGTAATCCAATGTGGGCTCGAAAGATGCCGGAGTGCTCTTGGTTATATCATTTTGAATCTCATCGAGCGTGTAACCGAGCGCCAACTTCGTTGCAATTTTAGCTATTGGGAACCCGGTTGCTTTGGAAGCCAAGGCAGATGAGCGCGAGACCCGAGGATTCATCTCGATAACAATAATTCGTCCATCGCTGGGATTCACCGCAAATTGAATATTGCAACCGCCTGTCTCGACGCCGACCTCTCGAATAATATCAATCGACAAATCGCGTAGGCGTTGATATTCAACATCAGTCAAAGTCAAAGCTGGAGCTACCGTGATCGAATCTCCTGTGTGAACCCCCATAGGGTCAATATTTTCGATGCTGCAGACGATAACAACATTGTCGAGATGATCGCGCATAACTTCTAACTCAAATTCTTTCCATCCCAGTATGGATTCCTCAAGGAGAACCTCGTTGGTTGGACTATGTCGCAGGCCAGCACCGCCTATCAGTTCTAATTCGCTCTGATTAAAGGCGATTCCAGAACCTAGCCCACCCATTGTGAATGATGGTCTGACTACTACCGGATAATGCAGCGCGGTTGCAGCGCTCAGACATTCAGACATTGAATGACATATACGAGATCGCGCCGACTGCCCTCCCACCTTTGCAACGATAGTTTTGAAAATCTCTCTATCTTCCCCGCGCGATATCGCCTCGACATTGGCACCAATCAATTTAACGCCATATTTTTCAAAGGAACCACGTGCATGCAACTCCATGGCAGCATTGAGTGCCGTCTGTCCTCCAAGAGTTGCCAGAACAGCAGAAGGCTTCTCGATCTCCATGATCTTCTCAATAAAATCGGGAGTGATTGGTTCGATGTAGGTGGCATCGGCAAACTCAGGATCGGTCATAATGGTTGCAGGGTTGGAGTTGATCAAGATAACTCGAACTCCCTCGTCGCGAAGTACTCGGCAAGCTTGGACTCCCGAATAATCAAATTCGCACGCTTGCCCGATGACTATTGGCCCGGACCCAATAACGAGGACGCTTTCAATGCTGGTATCTCTAGGCATTATTTACCTTCGACTTGCTCATTAACTCTACGAAATGATCGAAGAGGTAGGCGGCATCATGCGGGCCGGCGGCGGATTCTGGGTGATACTGCACGCTAAACGCAGGACGTTCGATCAACTCAAGTCCTTCAACAACTCCGTCATTCAGGCAGATGTGACTCACGTGGCCCGCTCCGAACGTGGTTCGGAAATTTCCAACCATCGGTGCTTCAACTGCAAAGCCATGATTATGGGCAGTAATCTCAATCCGGCCACTCCGCAAATTCTTAACAGGTTGATTAATACCGCGATGGCCGAAAGGCAATTTATAAGTTTCTAAACCTAATGCACGACCCAAAATTTGGTGACCAAAGCAGATTCCAAAGATAGGAATTTCATCTGTTAAAAATTCGCGTACGAGATCGACTACCTGGGTCATTGTGGCTGGATCTCCAGGTCCGTTTGAGATAAATAGTCCGTCGGGATTAGTTGCCTTTATCTCATCAGCTGTTGTACCCAAGGGATAAACTGTTACTTCGATACCGCGCTCTGACATGGACCTGGGAGTCGCGTTCTTTATTCCCAGGTCAATCGCTGCTACGCGAAAACGTACCTCAGTGCCCTCTGGTGGGCTTACAACGTACTTCTCCTTGGTGGTTACATCGCTAGCTAGGTAGGCCCCAGCCATGGCTTCTGTTGCGCGGACCTTGATCACCATTTCAGAACGCGTCAACGTTGAGTCGGAGAAAATTCCCATTCGCATAGCTCCCCGATCGCGTAGATGACGAGTGATCGCTCGCGTATCGACTCCTTGAATTCCAACAACCTCAGCAGCAATGAGTGCGCTCTCCAGTGAATATTGAGAACGCCAATTGCTCGCGCGCGGAGAGGGATTGCGAACTACGAATCCCGCTACCCAAATTCTTTCAGATTCCTTATCACGGTCGTTCATTCCTGTGTTACCGATATGTGGCGCTGTCATGATCACGATCTGCTTGTGATACGAAGGGTCAGTCAAGGTCTCTTGATATCCAGTCATCCCAGTGGAGAAGACCGCTTCTCCAAAGGCTTCTCCAAGAGCGGCCCAACTTTCGCCTTCAAAGACTGTGCCATCATCGAGGACCAAAAAGGCTTTACTCATATTTGCGTCCCGTCAATTGACCGTTGCCCAGTACGTGAACTCCACGAAAGAAGGTATGTGTTACACGTGCAGGAAGTGTGAAATCGTGAAAAGGAGTATTGGAACTCCGGGAAGAGAGTTTATTGCGGTCTACCGTCCAAGTGGAAGATGTATCCACGACAATGATGTTGGCAGGCTTGCCTACCTCTATGGTGCCATGATCTTCGTAGCCGCCAATCAATGCTGGGGTCGTTGACATACGAAGAGCCAGAGTCTGCCAATCCATTAAGCCAGATTCGATCATTGCTTTCGCAACTACAGAGAGAGCCGTCTCGAGGCCAATCATTCCAAAAGCCGCGGCGCTCCATTCGCAATCTTTATCTTCCGCGGGGTGTGGGGCATGATCTGTGGCCACAATGTCGATGGTTCCATCAGCTAGACCTTCGCGCAGGGCCTGCACATCAACTTTGGTGCGAAGCGGTGGATTTACCTTGTAAATCGGATCATAGCTCTCTGCTAAATCGTCGGTGAGCATAAGATGATGCGGTGTGACCTCGGCAGTTACTGCGATTCCTTGCCCCTTCGCCCAGCGAACTAACTCGACGCCGCCTTTCGTTGTGAGGTGGCAAATATGCAAGCGGCTCTGGACGTAATGAGCCATCAAGATATCTCTGGCAATGATGGATTCTTCTGCAACCGAGGGCCAACCCTTGAGACCAAGTCGACTTGAAACAACTCCTTCATTCATTTGAGAACCCACTGTTAACAGCGGGTCTTGCGCATGTTGCGCTATCACTCCCCCAAATGCCTTTACATATTCGAGTGCGCGTCTCATCAAGAGGGGATCGCTGATGCAATTTCCATCGTCGCTAAAAATCCTAACCCGTGCTGCTGATTGCGCCATCGCTGAGAGTTCAGCGAGTGACTCCCCCTTTAGCCCAACGGTCACCGCTCCAATTGGGAATACATCACATAGCCCAGCTTCCTTGCCGAGACGAGCTACCTGCTCAACAACGCCGGCGGTGTCCGCCACTGGCGATGTATTGGCCATCGCACTGAGCGCCGTATAGCCACCCTTAACGGCCGCCTGGCTCCCGGAGAGGACTGTCTCAGAATTTTCCTTACCCGGCTCGCGCAAATGAGTATGGAGATCAACGAGGCCCGGCAAGACCATAGCTCCATCGCCATCTATCGAAGGTAAATCAGAGGTGAGGGTGTTTCCTATACGCGCTATGCGATGTTCACGGACTTCGAGGTCAATCGGAGTTCCATCGCTCGCTACTACGTTTTTTAGCAGGAAATCAGAATCGCTCATACGAGAACTCCCTCAGTCGGAATTGGGGTTCCACCCATAAGTAGATAGAGAATAGCCATCCGAACCAGGACTCCATTAGCTACCTGCTCTAAAATCACGGACTGCGGAGAATCTGCACTTGCAGCTGAAATTTCTAGCCCTCGATTCATCGGACCTGGGTGCATGATGATGGCGCTGCGCTTAAGTGCTTTGAGCCGCTCCGTTCCGAGGCCAAAATCTCGAGCATATTCGCGCTCAGTAGGAAAGAAAGCATTCGTCATTCTCTCACTTTGCACCCGCAGCATCATGATCGCATCGAGCGTTCCGATCTCGGCATCTAAACTGTACGAAATATCAACCGGCCAACTAATCGCCCCAATGGGAATCAGGGTTGGTGGGCCAATCAGAACGACTTGAGCCCCTAGGGCGGTGAGGAGAAGGACATTGCTGCGCGCAACTCTGGAGTGGAGAATGTCCCCGACAATTCCTATGCGCAAACCTGTGAAGTCGCGATCATGTTCCGGGAAGTGCGATCGTATTGTGTATGCATCCAATAAGGCCTGAGTGGGATGTTCGTGCATGCCATCGCCAGCATTAACAATATGAGCGTTAACCCAACCCGATTCGGCCAGGCGTTGGGCGGATCCTGATGTTGGGTGGCGAATGATCATCAACTCTGCGCCCATTGCTTCCAAGGTTTGGGCGGTATCTTTGAGAGATTCACCCTTGCTTACGCTGGAACCTTTGGCAGAGAAGTTGATCACTTCAGCTGAAAGACGCTTAGCTGCTGCTTCAAAGCTCAGGCGAGTTCTAGTCGAATCCTCAAAGAATAAATTGACGACAGTGCGGCCACGTAAGGTAGGAAGTTTCTTTATAGCGCCATCAGTTATGCGCGAAAGTTCGCGAGCGGTATCTAAAACTTCTAGCGCTTCACTCTTGCTGAGATCCTTTACAGAGAGCAGGTGAGGCGAATGCATCAAACGCTCAGCTCTACTTGGTCGATGCCATCAATCTCTCGAAGTTGCACTCGAACGCTCTCGCGGGCATTGGTTGGAATATTCTTCCCGACGTAGTCGGCGCGGATTGGAAGTTCACGGTGTCCTCTGTCGATGAGTACCGCAACCTGTACAGTTTTTGGACGACCTAATTCACCTATCGCATCCAGAGCGGCTCTGATCGTCCTGCCTGAGAAAAGGACATCATCGACGAGGATGAGGTCTTTACCATCTAGACCTTCGGAGGGAACCTGTGTTGGCACCAACGGTTTTGGAGGTCGCATCCGCAAATCATCGCGGAACATAGTGATATCGAGAACACCGACGGGAACTTGCGCATCGATAGAAGCGAGGAAGGTTCCAATGCGTTGGGCCAAAGTGACGCCTCGCGTTGGGATTCCAAGGAGAACAACTGATTGCAAGCCATGATTGCGTTCGATTATTTCATGGGCAATGCGTCGAAGGGAGCGATCAATCTCGCTCTGCTCTAGTACAACACTCATCTAATCTCCTTTGCCGCCTCACGGGACGTCAGTTAAAGGATATGCGGCTTGTTCCGCTTGGGAAGTCTATCAGCCCGACTAGGAGAGTGAGATTACCGACTTGAGGAGGATTACGCGGCCAAGGACGCCATTGATGTAGGCAGCGGAGTCCTTTGTGGATAGTTCCCCAGCGATCTCGACCGCCTCCGAAACGGCAATCTTGTCATCTAACTCGCTAAGCCAGAGGATCTCAAAGAGAGCGATCCGCAAAAGATTGCGATCAATGATCGGCATGCGGTCCATATCCCAACCTTCGGCATAGGTATGAATGATCTCATCTATCTTGAGGCTATGTTCAGCCACGCCCAGAACGAGAGCCCGGACGTAATCTGATTCAGATATTTCATCGATGGGGCGCATGTTGAGCAGTTGCGAAGCAACTACTCCCCGCATATCTGCTTCAAAGAGAATATCGAGTGCGCGCTTACGTGCCTTCCGTCTAGCGCTCATCTGTAGAACCGCCCTTAAGAATTGGCGCGACCGAGGTATGCACCGTTACGAGTATCAACGAGAACCTTCTCATCTTGCTTGATGAAGAGAGGAACCTGAATTTGAATTCCTGTTTCGACCGTAGCGGGTTTGGTACCGCCCGAGGAACGATCGCCTTGAAGGCCTGGCTCGGTGTAGGTAATTTTCAACTCCACTGAAGCTGGTAGATCGATGTAAAGCGGGTTCCCGTCATGTACAGCAACGAGCGCTTCAACGTTCTCGAGCATGTAATCGGCGGCATCGCCAACGACCTCAGGGCTGATCGTGATTTGATCAAAGTTCTGCGTATCCATAAAGATGAAACCATCACCGTCGCGATAGAGATATTGCATATCGCGCTTCTCAACTTGAGCTATTTCAACTTTGACTCCAGCGTTGAAGGTTCTTTCCACAACTTTGCCGCCGGGGACCAATTTGAGTTTGGTGCGCACGAAAGCTGGACCCTTACCGGGCTTCACATGCTGGAATTCAACGACGGTCCAGAGCTTATTTTCAATCTCGAGGGTCATGCCGTTCTTAAGGTCATTTGTAGTAGCCATTGGGGCAGAATACCTGAAGGTTAGATCAACTCTTTCATCGCGATCAGGGCTAAACGGTAGGAATCAGGGCCAAAACCCCCGATTGTCCCGTGAGAGACGCCTGAAATCACTGAAGTGTGACGAAACTCCTCGCGCGCTAATGGATTACTGAGGTGAACCTCTATGAGGGGCGCAGTTAACATCGCCGCTGCATCGCGAATAGCGTATGAATAATGAGTAAAAGCCGCCGGATTGAAAATCACGGGGTTGCGATTATCTGCAGCCTCATGAAGCCAGGTGATGATCTCGGACTCAGAATTACTCTGCCGAACCTCAACCTCAAGGCCAAGAGAGGTTGCGCTCTTTCCAATGAATGAGCTGAGCTGATCGAAATTCATCGTTCCGTATATGGACGAGTCACGGAGATCGAGGCGATCTAAGTTGGCACCATTAAGTACCAAAACCTTTGCTTTGCTCATAGAACTATCTTCTCATAGGTCGCCTTCAGGAGGTCAGCACTCGCCGCTTCGATCCAATCCGGTTCACCAGGTGTCCGTAATCCAACAAAACGAATTTGTCCATCTCGGCTCTTCTTGTCGCCACTCATGAGAGCGAGAAGATCGCTCCAATTATGTTCATGGGGGTCGAGCATCGTAGGAAGGTGAAACTTCTCCAATAATCTCTTGAGGTTTGCGGTTTCATTGGGGTCGAACCCTAAAGTAGCCTCGCTCAGAAGTGCGGCGAAATGCAGTCCAATAGAGACCGCTTCGCCGTGACGCGATGCGTATTGACAATTCTTCTCGATCGCATGGCCAAATGTATGCCCGAAGTTAAGAATTTCCCGGAGTTTGCCCTCCTTGAAATCGCTAGAAACGACGGTGGCTTTCACCGCGACGCTTTTAGCAACGAGTTCAAAAGCCTGCTCACGTGCCTCGCCGATAGATTTAATCGTTTCGAGCTGGTCCAATATGGTGAGGTCGCGTATGTAACCCGTCTTAATGACTTCAGCCAGGCCGGCAGAGAAATCTCTGTCGGTGAGAGTCTCTAACCACGTGATATCTGCGCAAACAGATTTCGGAGAGTAGAAAGAACCAACGAGATTTTTCCCAGAGCCAGTGTTGATTCCCGTCTTTCCGCCGACCGCCGCATCCACCATGCCAGCGAGAGTCGTAGGTATCGCGTACCAATCAATGCCACGTAGCCAGGTCGATGCCACAAATCCTGCGAGATCCGTGGTTGCTCCTCCACCAATTCCGACGATGGCATCTTTTCTTCCGAACTCCAACTCGCCAAGAAGATTCCAAAGTCGCTGCGCAGTCGAATAATCCTTTTGCGCTTCGCCGTCAGGAGTGATGAAGAGGGTGTGATCCGAATTTTGAGTGAGCGCTAGCAACTTCGCAGATGTAGCGATGTAGGAAGGAGCGATTATCAAAACCTTCTTGTGCGCTGAAAAAATTGAATCAACAAAGGGGCGCCATTCGCTACCAATTAGCACTTCATAATTGATCTCTGCGCTGACTGAAATCCTATGCATGATGCAACTCCATAATTGCAGCTAGCTCACGAGCCACTTCGTGCGACTTTTTATTATCCGAGCTGATCTCTATGGTCGCCAACTTCTTATAGATAGGCTCTCGATCTTGCAGGATCTTGAGCCACTGGTTCTCGGGATCCTGCGAAACTAAAGGTCGCTCATCTTTAACACCTATGCGGGAGAGAACATTGGAGAGACCTACCTTGAGGTAAATGACCTGGGCAGATCCACTCGACAAATTTTGCTGTACCTCTTTATCCACAATTGAGCCTCCACCCAGAGAGATAACTCCGACATTGGACTGCAGGGCTTTAAGCACAATTTCCCGTTCGATCTCCCGAAATCCAGTTTCTCCGACTTCCGCGAAGATCTCAGAAATGCTCTTGCCCTTCTCTTCGACGATGAGGGAGTCAGTATCTACAAAACTAGTTGCCATCTCGCGAGCGAGAGCCTTACCGACGCTGCTCTTCCCCGAGCCAGGCGGACCTATAAGAATAGCTTGTTGCATTTACTTGATTTCAAGCGCTTGGATATATGAAAGGAAATTCCGACGTGTCTCTGACACGCTATCTCCCCCAAATTTCTCAATAACTGCATCAGCTAACACCAAGGCGCACATCGCTTCCGCAACAATTCCTGCAGCAGGAACAGCACATACATCTGAACGTTGGTTGATAGCTTTGGCAGGTTCGCCGGTCGCAACATCGATCGTGTCTAACGCATGCGGAACCGTGGATATTGGTTTCATTGCCGCTCGGACTCTGAGAATCTCTCCGTTAGACATTCCGCCCTCTGTACCGCCAGCACGATCAGTACGGCGGGTAATTTTCCCGGAGGCATCGCGCTCTATTTCGTCATGAGCTACCGACCCGCGACGTTTTGCCGTAGTGAAACCATCGCCGATCTCTACGCCTTTGATGGCTTGAATCCCCATCATCGCGCCAGCAAGTCGCGAATCTAACCGACGATCCCAATGCGTATGTGAGCCTAAGCCTGGAGGTAGGTCAAAGGCCAAGACCTCTATGACTCCGCCCAATGTGTCTCCGGCTGCATGGGCAGCATCGATTTCAGCAACCATGGCAGCGCTGGCGATTGGATCAAAGGAGCGAACTGGATCTGCATCTACTAGGTCGCGATCGTAATATGAAGGGAGCGGAGAACCTTCTTGGCTACCGGCTGTCCCTATCGACAGCACGTGGCTCATTATTTTCACGCCGACCGATTGCTCTAGGAATGCGCGAGCTACCGCGCCAAGAGCAACTCGCGCAGCGGTTTCACGGGCACTTGCTCTTTCCAGAATTGGCCTGGCATCATTGAAATCATATTTTTGCATACCCACTAAATCGGCATGTCCAGGACGAGGACGAGTGAGCGGTGCGTTCCGAGCTAAAGCGGCGAGCTCCTGCGCTGCAACGGGATCGGCAGACATGACCTTCTCCCATTTTGGCCATTCAGAATTACCAACCTGAATAGCGATGGGGCCACCTTGGCTCTCTCCGTGACGTATTCCCCCGAGAATTGTTACTTGGTCGGCTTCGAAGTTCTGTCTGGCTCCTCTGCCATATCCGAGTCGACGACGCCTTAGATCACTATCGATCTTCTCAGTCGTAATCTCGACATGAGCCGGTAGACCCTCCAAAATCGCAGAGAGCGCGGGACCGTGGGATTCACCTGCAGTAAGCCATCTCAACATATGCGTATTGTGTCAGATAGGAGCCCATCGCCGCCTCATCACACCATCAATCGAGGTGAGATCGCCCCACTTTGAGCAGATGAGTGCGTAACTCTTCGCGATTAAAGAGCGCCCCAGTGAAAAGTGCGATCTGGTCGATAGCCTGTTCAACCAAGAGATCCATACCATCAATAGTGCGACTCCCCAGCGCGCGGGCTCTGGCCAAGAGCGGAGTGGGGTATGGCTTATACAGAACCTCGAAAAACGTTGGAACCGTACATTCGAGGGTATGCGCAATCAAATCACTTGCGCCAACAGGAACAGTCGCTATCACCAAGTCGTAGCCTTCTAATGAGGAATCCATCGCATGGAAATTCAAACGGGATTTAAGGCCAAGGCTAGAAAGAAGATCACGTCGATTCTGCGATCGCAGAAGGAAATCGATGCTGGTGGCAACACCATCAAGGGCGCAGAGCGCCGCTCGCGCTGTGCCTCCTCCGCCAATAATTGCCACCTTCTCTTTCTTAATGTCTGCAAGGAGGTGCACGAAGGCTGTTCTGTCTGTTGATAAGGCCGCGAAAGTATTACCGTTGCGAAAGAGGGTATTGGCTGATCGCATACGCAGCGCAATTGGATCAATATCAAAACCCAGATCAGCTCCAACATCTACGACGGTCTCTTTCAGCGGCATCGTCAAAGAGAAACCAATCCAATCCTCTTTCAGCGCTGCGATGAAGAACGAGCGCGCATTTTCTGGAGTCAGATCGATAGCTTCATATTTCCCAGGTATTCCTAGAAAATCGTAGGCGGCGTTGTGCAGTAATGGAGAAAGACTATGGTTTATGGGTGAACCCAGGACGGCTGCTTTGATCATTTAAATAGACCTATCGCCACGTTGTGATTGTAAACCGCAACCCACGTTTCGAAAGTACTGAAACTATTAGTGAACCTGGTGTCGTGAGGCTTCACTGTGATGAAATAAAGCCAATTGCCCGGAACGGGATTTAGCGCTGCTGTGATCGAGGTAACTGAAGGGTTTGAAATTGGCGTCGGAGGCAATCCAACATGCAAGTATGTGTTGTACGAGGAATCAACTTGTGTGGCTTTAACGCTCAGTCCGATCTGTCCTCGCATTCCCAAGACATATTGCACGGTAGAGTTGAGCTGAAGGGGCATTCCGATCTTCAAACGATTATAGATAACGCGTGCCACTTTGCCGCTGTCGGCTGGATCTGATTCGATTTGAATCATCGATGCAACTGTTAATACTTGATAGGGCGTGAATTGCTGGTAACCACTGCTCAGTTTTGTTGCTAAAACTTCATCCCCAAAACTTTTGAGCATATTTGTAAGCGCTTCATGCGTACTAGTTCCAGGCTGGAATGAATACTGAACTGGAGCTATCTGCCCTTCCAGCGAATTTCGTGGATTCGCATAATAGGGCGCAATCGTCTTGAGGTCGTCCTTCTGCGTGAGCGAGGTGATCAGGTGAAGTTCTTTTAGGACATCCGACTCAGTGGAGCCAGGCAGGACGTAAATCGAATCGACAATGCGCTTCTGATCCAAAAGCTCAATGAGAGCCTGATCGCTGGGAATAACGCTCTCAATAAGATGAATCCCTGGAGCAATTCCAACAATGTTGCGCTTGATCATCTTCGTTATGACGGTGGCAGCTTTAGCAACTACATGCTGGGTTGCGAGGTCTTGGGCGATGGCTGTTCCGCTCTCCCCTTGCGTCACAATTATACGTACAGGGGGGCCCGGGGTTCCTTTGGGGTAATCGGAGTTTGCGCTATTGGTCATGATTCGTAGCGCAACCAACGAGAGGAGAAGCAAGACAAGGCCAATGAAAAGAGAGATGAGATTTCGCTCCTTGCGCGTCCTAATCAAGGTGGCCTGCTATACGTTCGCGCTCTAGTGCGCTCTCCAAAATAGAAACGGCTGCCATTGCATCGATCTTGGCTTTGCTTGACTTGGCGTTGTGCCCTGTTATGCGCAAGTTTTTAGCTGCAGAAATTGTCGAGAGGCGTTCATCGACTAAGTGAATCGGAATATCGGTAAGGGTGCGCAAAAGATCAGCAAATTCATGAGCAGCTACAAGAGATGGGTTAGATGCTCCAGAAAGGTGTTTGGGTTCTCCTACGACAATATAAATCGGTTCATACTCGGTGAACAACGCAGTGAGTTGCCCGGTGAGATCAGTATCCGTGGCCAAAAGGGTTGCGATGGGTGAAGCTATCAAGCCAGAGGTATCGCTAGCTGCAACGCCAATTCTTACCTGCCCGTAATCAAAAGCTAATCGGCGGCCTGTCTTCATAGACTAGTTAGAACCTAGCGCTGCCTTTAACTCTGCAATTGCAGCCGTAATTTTTGTGAGATCGCTGCCGCCACCCTGAGCGTAATCATCTTTACCGCCGCCACCGCCTCCCAGAAGTGCAGAACCGGCCTTTACCAGCTGACCAGCTTTTGCCCCGGAGGCTGCCGCCTGAGGTGCAACGGCTGCTACTAACACAACTCGATCGTCGACAACCGAGAGAAGTCCAATAACAGCATGAGGATCTCTGTTACGTAGATCCAGAGACATCAAGCGTAGGTCTTCGCCCGAAATTCCATCGGCTACCTGCGCGATGAGAACTTTATACCCACCAATAATCTCAAAGTTCTTGGCCAGATCATTGATAGAAGACATCGCCTGCGCAGATTTAAATGAGGCTAACTCTCTTTCAATCACTTTGACTTTATTAAGGAGTTCGGAGATACGTTCCGGCAATTCTTCAACGCGCGCACCTTTGATAATTTCGGTGAGCGAATTGAGAAGCAGGTGTTCTCGAGCCAAATAGGAGAATGCATCGGCTCCGACAAGCGCCTCAACGCGTCGAACTCCTGCACCAATTGAAGATTCGTTAAGCAATTTAACAAGACCGAGTTCAGCCGAAGAATGGACGTGTGTTCCGCCACATAATTCTCTAGCCCAGTCTCCAACGCTCACTACTCGTACGACATCGCCGTACTTTTCTCCAAAGAGAGCCATCGCGCCAATTTCCTGCGCCTTAGCCTGGCTCATCTCTTCGGCAGTAACTTCCAAATTCTCGATGAGAAGTGAGTTAACGCGTGCTTCAACGTCGTTGAGAACACTGCCTGGCACCGCACCATTTGCCGGGAAATCAAACCTAAAACGTCCTGGTGCATTCTCTGAACCAGCTTGAGTTGCGCTCTCACCGAGAGCTTCTCGAAATGCCTTATGAACCATATGCGTAGCAGTATGGGCACGAGATATAGCCTTGCGTCGTCCTTGATCAATCTGGGCAAACAATTGCTGATCCACTTTTAAGGAACCAGAAACAATAGTTCCGCGGTGTACGTATAGTCCGGGAACGGGTGCCTGGACATCATCTATCTCGATGCGAGTTCCATCTGCAAGAGTCAGGATGCCGCCATCCGAAAGCTGACCTCCTCCTTCAGCGTAAAAAGGAGTTCGGTCCAAAATGATTTCAACATCACCGGAGTAAACCTCGTGGACGCTGGTGCCATCGACCATAATCGCTCGAACGTTCGCTTCACCTTCGGGGTGTTGGTAACCAATAAATTCGGTCTTGCCTTTTGCATCCACAATCTTGCGATACTCGGAGAGATCTGTATGCCCGCTCTTTTTAGCCCTGGCATCTGCCTTAGCTCGCTCTTTCTGTTCTTTCATGAGACGACGGAAGCCCTCTTCATCAACTTTCAAGCCGGTCTCAGATGCCATTTCTAGAGTCAGATCAAAAGGGAATCCATATGTATCGTGAAGCTTGAAAGCAGTATCGCCGGTTAATGTGGCGCTCTTAGAACTTTTTGCGTCAACCGAAGCTAAATCAAAGATCTGCGTTCCGCTTTTCAACGTCGACAGGAATGAATCTTCTTCTGCTTGCGTAACTTCGATTAGGCGACTGCTCTTGTCCAGCAACTCTGGATACTGGGGTGACATAGCGCCAATTGCCGCCATTAAGAGCTCTTTAGAGTTGTGATCAGGTGCCCCGAGAATTCGCATATTGCGAATAGTTCGGCGCATCATTCGCCGCAGCACATAGCCACGGCCTTCATTTCCAGGCAAAACTCCATCGCCTATGAGCATCATTGATGTCCGGGCATGGTCTGCGACTACTCGAAGTGAAACGTCGCTCTTGGCATCTTTGCCATATGTGACGCCAGCAAGCTCGGAGGCCTTGGAGAGAATCTGCATCGTGGTATCAATTTCGTAGATATTTTCGACTCCCTGAAGCAACGCAGCCGTACGCTCTAGCCCAAGACCGGTATCAATATTCTTAGCTGGAAGTTCCCCAATAATTGGATAATCATCTTTAGAGCCGCCATCGGCACGGATGTTTTGCATGAAGACGAGATTCCAGACTTCAAGGTAGCGATCCTCGTCGGCTATCGGGCCACCTTCGCGACCATACGCTGGTCCACGGTCATAATAAATCTCTGAGCAAGGTCCGCACGGTCCAGCAACGCCCATCGACCAGAAGTTATCTGCCATTCCACGACGCTGAATTCGCTCTTTAGGAACGCCTACCTTCTTATGCCAAATATCTGCTGCTTCATCGTCATTGAGATAAACGGTGACCCAGAGCTTCTCCTCTGGAAAGCCAAAACCGCCATCGCTGATCGGTTTAGTTAAAAGTTCCCATGCCATCGTAATTGCGCCCTCTTTGAAGTAATCTCCGAAAGAGAAATTTCCACACATTTGAAAGAATGAGGCGTGTCGAGTGGTCTTGCCGACCTCGTCGATATCCAAGGTGCGTACGCACTTCTGTACAGATGTAGCACGCGCATACGGAGCTTTTACCTCGCCGAGGAAGTAAGGCTTAAAAGGAACCATTCCAGCATTTACAAGGAGGAGATTTGGATCATCAGCAATCAACGAGGCAGAAGGGACGACAGTGTGTTTCAGCCCCAGGGCATTGTCGGACTCGAAGAAGCGCAGCCAACGCGCTCTGATTTCTGCAGATTCCACCGACTACTCGTGCTCGCGATCATCGCGTCCGAATTTTTTACCAGCGAAGGCCCCTACGAGAGTTCCAATCACTTTGAGAAAGCCGGAGTTCTTCTCAATCAATGAGGTGATCGAACCGGTAACTTTCTCTGTGAAATTTTCCGCTGTTGACACGATGCGATTAACGCTCTTGATGGTCTTCTGGACCTCGTCTATCAAATTGCCGACCCGGATGACCGCATAGCCCAAGGCAAAGGCAATCACCAATAGCGAACAAGCCGCAATGATTGTCGCAATTCCTCCGGGACCCATGTGTATTAGCCTACCTGAACTTCAAGGTCAGAGCGGTAAATTAATCCTTTTCGGGCACGTAGTCGACGGCAGCTTCTTTGCGCTGCGCCGGGGTGATCGGCGTTGGGGCGCCGGTAAGCGGATCTCCGCCACTGGCAGTCTTAGGGAAAGCAATCACTTCGCGAATTGACTCAGCTCCCGTGAGTAGGGCGCATAGGCGATCCATGCCGATAGCTATCCCGCCATGCGGAGGCGGACCGTAATTGAATGCTTCTAGGAGGAAACCAAACTTACTCTTAGCCTCTTCGGGAGTTAGCCCGATCACATCAAAGACGCGTTGCTGCATCTCGCGCTTGTGAATACGAATCGATCCACCGCCGATCTCATTGCCATTGAGCACGATGTCGTAGGCATATGCAAGTGCGCCGCCAGGATCCTTATCGAATGTATCTGCAAACTCTGGCTTTGGACCGGTAAATGGATGGTGAACCGCCGTCCAACCCGCTTCTGCATTTTCCACATCGACCGGTTCAAACATGGGTGCATCAACAACCCAGAGAAATTCCCACGTATTAGGTGCAATAAGAGAGCAGCGTTGGGCGATCTCTAGACGAACTGCTCCAAGAAGGGCTTGGGAGGCGCTCTTATTTCCCGCAGCGAAGAAGATTGCATCTCCTGGGGCTGCTCCTGTATGAGCAGCTATACCTGCAGCTTCAGTTACTGAAAGATTCTTAGCAACAGGTCCCGCCAAAGTTCCATCTTCTTGTACCAAAATGTATGCCAAGCCCTTGGCTCCCCGCGCCTTGGCCCAGTCCTGCCAGCCATCTAATTCACGACGTGGAGAACTTGCTCCGCCGGGCATGACAACGGCCCCGACGTAATCAGCCTGGAAGACGCGAAAGGTGGTGCTAGCGAAAAAGTCCTTAACGTCAACTAACTCTTGCCCAAAACGCAGATCTGGCTTGTCGGACCCGAAGCGACGCATCGCCTCTGCATATGTCATCCGGGGAATAGGTCGTGGAATTTGATAACCCACCGTCTTATTGAAAACCTCTTCCAGAATCTCCTCAGCGACCCGCAAAATATCTTCTTGATCAACAAATGACATTTCGATATCTAATTGCGTGAATTCTGGCTGACGATCGGCGCGAAAATCTTCGTCGCGGAAACAGCGAGCGATCTGATAGTAACGTTCCATACCCGCGACCATAAGTAACTGTTTAAACAATTGCGGAGATTGTGGCAAGGCATACCAACTGCCGGGTTGCAGCCGAACCGGAACCAAGAAATCGCGGGCCCCTTCGGGAGTTGAACGAGTCAAATAGGGAGTTTCAATCTCTAAGAAATCTAGGCGATCCATCACTGTGCGAATGGTGGATGTAACCCGTGAGCGCAGGCGCAAATTCTTGGAAGGACCTTCTCTGCGCAGATCTAAGTATCGATACTTCAGACGAATCTCTTCGCTAATGTTTGAAACATCTCCGCTATCTACAGGAAACGGAAGCGCCGCTGCCTCGCTGAGTACTTCCAGATTCTGGCAATCAATCTCGATAGATCCGGTTGCGATATTTGGATTTTCATTGCCTTCTGGTCGGACTCTGACAACTCCAGTAATAAGAACACACCATTCAGCCCGTAGGGCACCAGCAATATCATCTTTGATGACAACTTGGACTGCTCCAGATGCATCACGGAGATCGATGAATGCAACGCCGCCATGATCCCGGCGACGAGCAACCCAGCCAGCCAATACAACCGTGGAACCTACATCGGACTTTGAAAGTGATCCAGCATCGTGTGTGCGTAACATATTAAGGGTGCTCTCCAAGGTTTGCGATACGTTCGATTAATTCATTGGCTAAAGCACTAAGAGTAACCGAAGAGGTCACCCCTGATTTCATCTCCTTGAGAGAGATGACCCCAGAGGAGATTTCATCGACTCCGAGGACGATTGAGTACTTAGCACCGCTCTTATCTGCGGATTTCATCGCTCCCTTGAGCGCCTTATCTCCGAAAGCTAAATCCACGCGAATCCCGCGTTGGCGCAACTGCTCGGCTACGGCAAGAGCAGCATCACCAGTTCCAAGTGGAACTATGTAGAGATCTAGACCTAACCCATCTGGCAGAGAAAGGCCCTCTGCCTCGCGCGCCAAGAGGACTCGATCGATTCCGAGCCCAAAACCAATACCGGACAATTCCTGTCCTCCAAGTTGTGCCATCAACCCGTCATATCGGCCACCGCCGCCTATTCCCGATTGTGCACCGAGATCGTTGTGAACAAATTCAAATGCCGTGCCGGTGTAATAGTCCAATCCGCGCACCATACGAGTATTCACTACGAAAGCTATGTCTAGGGCACCTAACAACTCTTTGACCTTGGCAAAATCTGCCGCACTTTCGGAAGTCAAATAATCCATCAACACCGGGGCTTTGCTCATCGCTTCTTTTACCTCGGGGCGTTTGTCATCGAATAGACGTAGCGGATTTATAAGGGCTCGAGCGCTGGTCTCTTCATCAAGGGCGATCGTCGATATGAATACTCGAAGGTCGGTGAGATAGTTCTCTCTAGTCAGGGCATCACCGAGAGAGGTTATTTCAAGGCGATAGTTCTTCAGCCCTAATTGTCGGAATGCACGTTCCGCTACCGCAATCACCTCTACATCAATTCTAGGATCGGCAACCCCGATCGCTTCGATCCCAACCTGGTAGAACTGGCGATATCGACCCGCCTGGGGCCGCTCTGCTCTGAAAAATGCACCGGAGTAATAAACCTTTACTGGAAGTTGGCCTCGATCTAAGTTATGTTCAATAACGGCCCGCATCACGCCAGCTGTTCCTTCAGGCCTCAACGTGATCGAGCGTCCACCGCGATCTTCAAAGGTGTACATCTCCTTGCGAACTACATCGGTTGACTCCCCCACCCCACGGGTAAAGAGTTCGGTATCTTCAAATACCGGAAGTTCCATCAACTGATATCCAGTGACAACGGCGGATTCGATAAGAACGTTCCGCACATAATCAAAGTGAGATGAGCGGTCAGGGACATACTCGCTTACGCCTTTAGGTGCTTGGAACTTCGCCATCAGTCAGCACTCCTTAAGTATCGATCTTGCAAATAGTCATTGTTCTTCCGTTCTCGGCCAATTGTAGTTTCCGGGCCATGCCCTGGGAGCACAATTAGGTCATCATTCAGAGGAAGTATCACATTGCGCAGCGTCTTTTTCATGCTTTCGTTGGAACCCAATCGACTAGTTGTATTTCCAATTGAGTTCCGGAAAAGCACATCTCCACTGATCAAGTACTGGTCGTTGACCACAAAGACCGTGGATCCAGGAGTATGACCTGGCGCATGACGAGCCTTTAGAGTGAAACCCGCAATTTCAATCGAGGTGCCATCGAGCAATTCGCGCACATCAGTCGGCTCATCAAAACTCGTTATGCCCATCTCGTGAAGCAACGGAGCGATCGGTCCGTTGGCGTTTAACAGCCCTAATGGATTGGCTAAAAATTCACGATCTTTCGGGTGAATGTACGTGGCCACGCCATACTTCTCATCAAAGGCATGGACCGAAAAAGTGTGATCTAAATGCCCGTGAGTGACGATGGTGGCGATAGGCTTGAGGTTGTGCCGGGCAATAACATCGCCTATCTGCCCCACAAGGTCTGGGACGGCGATACCTGGGTCGACGATAAAACACTCGGAATTCTCCCCGCTGGCAAAGATCCAACAATTTGTCCCAAAATATTGGGCCTGAACCACCTCAAGAATCACTCAATAGGCCTACTTTTCAACGGTCTGGGGTACCAATTTTCCCAGGTAGAGGCTTTAAGGGTACCGTTAAGCCCTGATTAAACCTGATCAGAGGAGTAAACCCGCTCCAAAGCGGGCTTAGCCAGAGTCATCCGATAACGGAAAGTGCCTCACCTGGACCGATCCAGTAAAAGCACTCGACGCGCAACCTAAGGAGTACGTCATGTCAGTTCCAGAGAATCTCAGTGCAGCATCAGCGTTAATCGGCGATCCAGCAAAATTCGGTCGCGTAGGTGATGATGGAACAGTTTATGTAACCACTCCTGAAGGTGAACGCGCAGTCGGCTCATACCCTGGCAAGAGCGCCGAAGAAGCCCTTGCATATTTTGTTAGAAAATTTGAATCTCTTGCATCAGAAGTCGCACTTCTTGCCGCCCGTATCAAAAGCGGAGCAATGGTTCCAAGCGATGCACATACAGCTGTAACAAAATTGAAAGAGCAGATCCTCAACCTCAATGGGGTCGGAGATCTTGCGACTCTGGCCAAATCTGTCGATCAGATTCCAGAACTCATAGAAGGTCATAAGGCTGCATACGAAGCTCGCAGGGCCATAGAGAACGCAGCGAAGGAAGCCAAACGCGTCGAAGCAACAGAGATTAAAGAGAAATTGGTAACTGAAGCCGAATCCCTCGCCCTTTCAGAAAGTTGGAAGTCAACCGGGGATCGCTTAAAAACCCTGCTTGATGAGTGGAAAGCCGCGCCACGATTGGATAAGAAAGCAGATGCAGATCTATGGAAGCGTTTTTCCAGCGCCCGTAATAAGTTTGATAAGCGCCGCCGAACCCATTTTGCACAACTCGAAAGCCAGACCGCACTCGTCACTCAGTCGAAAGCTGCCCTCATCGAAGAGGCCAAGGCGTTGGCTACTTCCAAAGAGTGGCTCGCGACTGCAAATCGGTTTAAAGAGCTTATGGATGCCTGGAAGGCCGCCGGTCGCGGGAAGAAGAGCGTAGATACTCGTCTCTGGGATGAATTTAAGAGCGCTCAAGATGCCTTCTTTGCGGCGAAGAAAGCCGATTTAGAGAAGCGCCAAGGAACAATGGCCACCAACCTCGCCAAGCGCGAAGAGTTGATTTCACAATTTGAGGCCCTGTTACCGGTGAGCGATGTCAAATCTGCTCGTCATAAATTCCACGATCTTCACGAAAAGTGGGATCGCATTGGAATGACTGAGCGCACAAAACGAGCCGCCCTGGAAGCTCGTCTAGAGAAAGTGCAGATCGAGATTGATTCGCTCCACGAGGAAGTTGCTCGCCGCAGCGATCCGACTGCTATCGCTCATGCCAATACAGTTGTTCAAGGTTTACTCGATGCAATTGAAAATTATGAGAAGCAGGCTACTAAGGCCGAAGCCGCTGGGCAGACTGCCAAAGCCATGGTTGCTCGTGAAGCTGCAGCTGCTCGTAAATCATGGCTCACTGAAGCTCAAAAGGGCTTAGCCGACTTTAAGAAGTAACTTTCAGTTATTCGTAACGCGATAGACGTCGTAGACACCTGCGACGCTACGAACGGCTGATAGAACGGTATCGAGATGGAGCGCATCTGCCATCTCAAAGGTGAAGCGGGATAAGGCGACGCGATCCTTGCTGGTACTGACCGCGGCATTCAAAATGTTCACATGCTGATCAGAAAGCGTTCTGGTGATATCAGAAAGCAAACCTGAACGATCTAAAGCTTCGACTTGGATATTAACCAGGAATAAGGAACGTGCGCTGTTGTTCCATTTAACCTCAACGATGCGATCTCCTTGGTGTTCCTTGAGATCATTGACATTGATGCAATCTGCGCGGTGAACACTTACACCGCTACCTTTTGTAACAAAGCCCGTTATTTCATCGCCAGGAACCGGCGTGCAGCAACGAGCCAACTTCACGAGCAGATCGCCGGCTCCTTCAACATCAACCCCCGATGAGTTTCGCTTCGAAACGGTGGGGCGACGGAAGAGGTGTTCGATATTATCTTCCGGCTCTTGCGGATCATTTCCAAGCTGATGGGAGAGCTTTTCTACAACTGATGCGGCGGAGACGTGACCATTGCCAACAGAGGCGTACAGGGCTTCAATATCCGGAAAGTGCAAATCATGAGCAAGTTCGAGTATTGCCTGTCCAGCCAAAATCTTTTGCAAAGGCATTCCCGCCTTGCGCATCTGACGAGCAATCGACTCTTGGCCAGCTTCAATAGCCTCTTCTTTTCGTTCCTTCGAGAACCAGGCTTTGATTTTAGATCGTGCGCGTGGAGATTTTACAAAGTTAAGCCAGTCACGACTCGGGGCGGCGTTTAAGCTTTTATTTGTAACGATGTCAACGACATCGCCATTGGTGAGAGCTGACTCCAATGGAATCAACTTTCCATTGACCTTTGCGCCAACGCAGCGATTGCCCACCTCGGTATGGACAGCGTATGCAAAATCCACTGGCGTTGAACCGGCAGGAAGTGCTACTACGCTCCCCTTAGGTGTAAAAACGAATACTTCCGGGGTCCGCAGGTCATAGCGCAATGTGTCAAGAAAATCACCAACATCTTCACTCTCTTGTTGCCACTCATGAAGCTGCTTGAGCCATATGACACCTGGGTCGTTGTCAGCGCTCTTCACCCCTTTGGTTTTATATTTCCAGTGGGCCGCGATACCAAATTCGGCTCGCGCATGCATATCAGCCGTGCGGATTTGAATTTCAACCGCTTTTCCATTGGGGCCAATCACCGTGGTGTGTAAAGATTGATACAAATTGAATTTAGGCATCGCGATATAGTCTTTAAATCGCCCAGGAATAGGACTCCAGCGAGCGTGGATGGCACCAAGAACTGCGTAACAATCCCGAACATCATCCACAATGACCCGAATGCCTACCAGGTCGTATATCTCTCCAAATTCACGTCCCCGTACAATCATCTTCTGAAAGACACTGTACAAATGTTTCTGCCGACCCTTGATCGTCGCCTTGATTCCCTCGGCTGCTAAATCGCGTGTAATCTGGTCTGTAACTTCACTGGTAAATTTTTCGCGCAGTGGTTGTCTCTCGCTGACAAGTCTTTCGATCTCATCGTATTTTTTCGGCTCCAAGACTTTAAAAGAGAGATCTTCCAATTCCCATTTAATGGCATTCATACCTAGCCGGTGGGCCAAGGGCGCGTATATGTCCAGGGTTTCTCGCGCTTTGCGCGTTGCACTTTCCGGTGAGACGAATTGCCAGGTACGTGCGTTGTGGAGTCGATCGGCCAATTTGATGACCAGAACACGAATATCTTTAGACATCGCGACAACCATCTTGCGAAGGGTTTCTGCCTCTGCGGTGGGGCCATAGGTCAACTTATCTAACTTCGTAACACCATCTACGAGCTCCGCGACTTCATCGCCAAATTCACTCCGCAATGTGTCGAGCGAGTAAGGCGTGTCTTCAACTGTATCGTGAAGCAATGCGGCGGTAATGGTCGCCTGATCCATTCCTAAATCGGCCAGAATTTCCGCTACAGCGACGGGATGAGTTATGTATGGCTCCCCCGATTTACGAACTTGACCGGAATGGGCGTGGCTAGCTACATCAAAAGCGCGCTCTAATTCAGCGCTCTTAAACTCAGGAAGATTGGCGGTAAGAGTTTGGGCAAGAGGAGCTAAAAGCGTGTTCATCGCTTATCACCCCTCTCAATGAAATTTAGCGACGGCTTCTGCGCTTGGGTTGATTACGAGGACCGCGATCGCGGTTCTCCTTCGAGTGCGTAGAAGTAACAATATTCGCAGTGTCAGCAACTCCTGCGATTACGACAACTTCTCCTGGAGCCTGTGGTCCACGCTGCGCTACACGCTTAGCCAACGCCTTCATGGCAGGCTCACGCTCACGCAAGGTAGCCAAGATAGGTGTTGCGATAAAGATGGAGGAATAGGTTCCGGTAGCCAGGCCAATGAAGAGGGCTAAGGAGAGATCTTTCAAAGTTCCCGCACCCAGAAGTCCAGCTCCTACGAAGAGAATCGATGCTACGGGAAGGAGAGCAATCAACGAGGTATTGAAGGAACGTACCAGAGTCTGATTAACCGCGAGGTTGGCAGCTTGAGAATAGGTGTACTTGCCCGTGCTCGTGATCGAACGGGTGTTCTCTCGTACCTTGTCAAAGACGACGACAGTGTCATACAGCGAGTAACCCAGAATCGTCAGGAATCCAATGACGGTCGCCGGAGTAACGTCGAATCCGACGAGAGCGTAAATACCTACCGTGATGAACACGTCATGTAGTACAGCAACAATTGCCGCTTGCGCCATTTTTGGCTCAAATGCAAGGCCTAAGTAAAGCAAAATAACCAGCAAGAATCCGATCAGAGCTTGGATCGCCTTGTGCGTAATGTCTTTGCCCCAAGAAGGTCCGATACTCATTACGTTGATATTGCCAATAGCGACCTTGAAATCTTTAACAATGGCATTTTCAACTGCATCGTTCTGCGCATTGGTCAAAGATTTTGTAGTGATCTGGATCTTGTCGGTTCCGATCTTCTGAACAATCGTCTCAGATGTGATTCCGCTATCGGTTACCGCCTGCTGTCCCATCGCAATTGTTGCGCCAGGAGAGGTCAGCGTAAATTGTGAGCCGCCCTTGAATTCGATACCAAGTTTGAGACCTTGCACGCTCAAAGAGATTGCGGCGATCAGAATTACTATTCCAGAAAGCGCATAAAAGCGGCGACGGTTGCCAATAATGTTGAAGGATTTTTCGCCTCGATAGAGACGTCCACCCATTCCAGATAAACGTGACATTTATGCGACGTCCTTTCCTGTGACAACACCCAAGCTCTTTGCGGAGAATCCAGATAATCGCTGCCCGCTTGAATAGAAATTCACCCGTGCCAACAACGTGACCAACGGCTTGGTGAAGAAGAAGACCACAAGAAGATCGACGAGGGTTGTTAACCCGAGAGTGAACGCGAAGCCTCGTACATCTCCGACTGCGAAGAAGTAAAGAAGTGCAGAAGCAATCAAGGAGACGGAGTCGGCCACAATGATCGTGCGTTTTGCACGCGTCCAGCCGGTATCAACAGCTGTTCGCAGCGATCGACCATCGCGTACTTCATCGCGCAAGCGTTCAAAGTAAACGATAAATGAGTCGGCGGTGATACCGATGGAGACGATTGCTCCAGCGATGCCAGCCAGCGATAGAGAAAATCCAATCCACTTCCCCAAGAGCAGGAAGAGGAGGTATGTGATTCCACCAGCTACCGAGAGGGAACCAACGCTTACAACGCCAAGCCCGCGATAGTAGAAGACTGAGTACAGAACCACGAGGATCAAACCGAGTAGTCCGGCGAGCAGTCCATCATGTAATTGGTTAGCGCCAAGTGTTGGTGAAACTTGCTCAACATTGCCACGATCGAAGGCGAGTGGAAGAGCGCCGTACTTTAGTACGTTTGCGAGATCCGAAGCTTGGAGTTGAGTGAAGTTTCCAGTGATCTGCGCATTTCCGCCAGTAATCGCCTGATTGATCTGTGGAGAGGTATAGACCAATCCATCGAGAACAACGGCAACCTGATTCTGCGGAGAAGGCAACTTTGTAACGCGAGTAGTAATCGCACCGAATTTGGTTGTACCCGATCCGGTGAAGTTCAGAAGGACCATCCAACCATTTCCATTTGTCTGATCCAGGTTAGCGCTAGCAGATGCCACATCAGTTCCGACTACTTCGGCCGGTCCAAGAATATATTTGCCGCTTCCATCGCGATTACAAGCAACTAAAGGCGCACTTGGATCATCGATATTTCCACCTTGGCGATTGGCAGCCTTGGTGCAATCCAGTAGACCAAATTTTGTATTGAGATCTGCGCTCACCCCCGTAGGAAACGTTGGGGTAACAGCTGCAGGTGTAGAGGCCTTTGGAGTAGGAGTCGCCTTCGCTCCTGGCTTTGGAACAGTAACTGTCGTAGTTGAAGTAGATGATGTAGAAGTCGTTTTCGCGCTAGCTGCGCCCACTGCATATACCTGGCGGAAGCGAAGCTCTGCGGTCTGGCCAACTAGATCAACAATCCGAGTTCCGGTATCGCCGGGTACTGAAATAACGATCTGTTGATTATTTCCAGTTCCTTGCGCTGTCACTTGGCTCTCGGCTACGCCAAGAGAG
>Ga0214165_1000058_pt1 | contig 90278 bp, 80 predicted proteins | sample TroBogypolimnion_34_FD_153004 | JGI IMG/M metagenome (GOLD analysis project Ga0214165, IMG submission 153004) | Freshwater microbial communities from Trout Bog Lake, WI - Practice 03JUN2009 hypolimnion v3 | ecosystem: Environmental > Aquatic > Freshwater > Lake > Hypolimnion/Profundal zone ... | reverse complement strand
TCCTCGACCTGGGCTCGAACCAGGGACCTACGGATTAACAGTCCGGCGCTCTACCAACTGAGCTATCGAGGAATAAGCCGATATTATAGCAAGATGAAATCAACTCTTCCTACTTCTGTACAGATACCTAAAGTATTGACCATTGCTGGCTCAGACAGTAGTGGTGGCGCGGGTCTACAGGCTGACCTAAAAGTCATCACCGCCCTAGGTGGATATGGGATGTCGGTCATTACCGCTATAACTGCTCAAAATACCCTTGGAGTCATACGAATACAGGACGTAGACCTTGATGTGGTTGAAGCTCAAATCGATGCAGTTTTTCTGGATATTGAGGTCGACATTGTCAAAATTGGCATGTTGGCCAGCCCGGAAATTGTGGGTATTGTAGCCTCCAGCTTGCGACGCCATGGAGTCAAGAAAATTATTCTAGACCCCGTCTTGCGCGCTACTTCTGGTGCCAGCTTAGGTGGCGACGATACCGCTGGTGCAATGATTACTCAGTTATTTCCAATGGCTACCCTCATTACCCCAAACTTAGATGAGGTATCACTCCTCTTGGGTCGAGATATTGCTGGGCTACAAGACTTTAAATTGGCCGCGGAAGAGTTGCTTGATATGGGCCCCCAGGCGGTATTGATCAAGGGTGGTCATCTTGATTCCACCCACACTCAGCTAACTGATTATTTAATGTGGCGTACTTTAGAGGATGGGCTTGAGGTAGTTCAGTCAAAAGAGTTCAAGCATGATCGTGTCAATACTGAAAATACCCATGGCACTGGGTGCTCTCTAGCCTCTGCAATTGCCACTTACTTAGCGGATGGCCACGACCTCAGTCATGCGGTTGGTAAAGCGATTTCGTATGTAGAGGCTGGATTGGAGGCGGGGCGTTTCTTAAGTATTGGCGAAGGACCTGGACCTCTGTGGCATATGCATGATTTCTATCCTACTGCATTGCCTCTGGAGGAGGATAAGACTTAAGTCATTCACTTAAGTCTTCATTAGCTCCTGCAGTTTTTTCACTGTAGTCTTCGGGTCGTTTGAGCTGGTTATTGCTCTGACTACGGCAACAGAGCCGACACCGCTTTGTGCAACCGCATGAATACTGCTTTCATCGATTCCACCAATCGCAACTAATGGGTAGTGCCCCATAAGCTTGGCATACTTGTATAAACGTCCTAAGCCTTGTGGTGCTGTAGGCATCCTTTTGAGGATCGTTGGAAATACCGCTCCCATCGCAATATAGCTAGGGCAAAAACGATCCGCGTATACCATTTCGGCATAGCCATGGGTGCTCAAACCCAAGCGTAAGCCAGATAATCTAATAGCATCCAAATCTGCCGAGGCCATATCCTCTTGACCTAAGTGCACACCATACGCACCGGCCTCAATGGCCTCTTGCCAATAGTCATTAATAAAAAGCAAAGTTTTACTGCCTTGAACCGCTTCTACTGATTGGGCAATCTGCCTCTTAAGGGTGGTGCTATCTTCTGATTTAAAGCGAAGCTGCACCGTAGGAACTTCAGCATCAACCATGCGCTTGACCCAGTCTGCATCTGGCATGACTGCATATAAACCGAGACGCTTTGGGCATTCTGCAAAGGCATTAGGGTTCATATTTCTAGTCCAGGGTAGTAGATCAAAGTGCTCTGGTCGGTTGGGCCACTGGAAGGGATTAAATCCACCATCATGATGGACCATGCGTGACCAAGCTTTACCTAAAACTCGAGCATCCGCTTCAATAAATCCCATCTCCACAGCAGCTAAAATTCCGGCCAGTTCATACAGATCGGAGGCTTGCTCATTATCAATCTGAGGGGGTGGCTTACTCAGACTAAATTTTGGGATGGGAAGACATAAATCCTCGTTACGATGTGCTGCCACAATTTGATCTGCAAGGTCGCGAATTAGGCTCATCTCAATATCTTTGGTAATTTGACTAACTCTGATGCCAGAAGGGAGTTCCAACTAGCGGAGTACTCGCTTGCGCTGATTGCTGTGCTTGCATAGCACCAGATAAGAAAGCGGTGCGGCCAGCCTCAACCGCCATTGCAAAAGCTTTGGCCATCGCAACCGGATCATCCGCCAAAGCCACTGCCGTATTTAATAAGACACCATCAAAACCCCACTCCATAACAGTACATGCATGTGATGGAAGTCCAAGTCCAGCATCAACTAGGAGAGGTACCTTAAGGCGATCGCGTAACAACTTCATTGCATAAGGATTGAGGGGGCCTTGACCGGTGCCAATTGGGGCTGCCCAAGGCATTACTGCTTGGCACCCAACATCAATTAAGCGTTGGCACAAAATTAGATCTTCAGTGCAGTAAGGCAATACTTTAAAGCCATCTTTAATGAGTGTTTCGGCAGTAGATACTAAGCGTAAGGTATCGGGCTGCAAGGTATAGTCATCCCCAATGAGTTCTAACTTAATCCAATCGGTTTCAAATACTTCGCGAGCCATCTGTGCGGTAGCAATGGCTTCTTGAGGGCTATGACAACCAGCGGTATTGGGTAGCACCGGTACGGCCATCTTTTTTAAGAGATCCCAAAAACCAGAATGTACTTCAGCAGTGGAGCTGCCTTGTCGACGTAAGCTTACTGTAATCATGCCAGGGTTTGACCCTTGAACCGCATTCTCTAGAACCTGCGGAGAAGGATAGCGTGATGTACCGAGCATTAAACGGCTGGCAAAACTCTCGCCATAGAGAATGAGAGTATCCGGGTGATTCAATGGATTAAATGAGTGGGTTGTCATCGCAATAAAAAAAGTTTATTTCTAGCCACCAGTAACTGGGGAAATTATTTCAATCTTGTCGTTCTCATTTAAAACCTGGAGGGCATATTGTGTTTTAGGAACAAATGTAAGGTTCACAGCAACTGCAAAAGGTGGCTTAGCTTGAACATAATCAAGAAGGTTGCAGATCAGACTATCTTGAGGAACCTCATATTCAGTCTGATTGACGATTACACGCATGTAGCTAAACTTTCTACATCGGGTTCTCTTTGCACGCTCAGCCCCAGGTCAAGAGCCGTTTTGCTTTCGCCACTTTCCAGTAACTCTAAAGCGCAATCCAGTACTGCGGGCGAAATCATAAAGCCATGGCGATACAAGCCATTAATCAACATTAATCCAGAGGTATTTTTAACTCTCTTAATCTGAATCTCTGGTAAATTATTTTTAAGTGTTGGCCGGCATTGAGTTGCCATTTCCAAGATGCGCGCTTCCGCAAAGCCACTATGAACGGTATAAATTGCGCTAAGTAATTCCATGGCCGAACGCACGCTGATCTCAGACAAGTCCTCGGACTCAATTTCTGTAGCACCAACAACATAAACATCGTTTTCTTTAGGGGCGATATAAATTGGATAGCGTGGATGAATCAGGCGTGTAGGGCGACGCAACTTAACCTCAGGCGCGTATAAGCGAATAACTTCACCCCGGACACCGCGCAAAGGATTGGGTTGAAGTAAAGCAGGGGGCAACTCCATCGAAACAGTTTTTGCCTGCCATGCTGCCTTTGCGCCTAAACCCCGACAATCAATTACCCAGCGATAGGTGTTATTTAACTGTAATTGCTCAGGTTCTGCAGGGGTATTCCAGTGACAGGTAACCTTGAGCAGATCTAATTCCTCTAACAAGGCGGCTAAAAGCTGACGATTATCTAGCTGCCCTTCATTAGGAAGGTAAAGGCCTTGGGTGAAGCGCTCGGAAATACTTGGCTCGATAGCTCGTAAGGCCACGCTATCAAGGTGTTGTGGTGCGGCAAGCAGGGGATTGGTAGCGCTATTTTTCTCAAGGTGGGCCGCAAAACGTTCCGCATCACTTGCATCTTGTCGGTGCCACAATATTAATGTGCCATCTTGCTGAAAATAGACCGGGTTAGCTAGTTGCGTAATGATTTGTTTCCAACGTGGCAGACTGTGAATGCCCATCCGCACGACGTTATCCTCAGTAATAGCAGATTCAGCAAGGGGGGCTAACATTGCAGCTGCAATACGCGCAGGCGATTCTAATGCGTGCGGCCCGCCTTGTTCGAATAAATCTACTTGTGCACCGCGCTGAGCAAGTGCAACAGCTAGTAACCGGCCCATAAGGCCGGCACCAACTATGGCGTACTTGCTATTCATGCTTACTGATAAATCTCGCTACCGCGCTTACGAAACTCAATGGACTTTTCTTCCATGCCGATAGATGCTTCTACGGCAATGGGAATTACTTTAGGGTGACCATTGGCATCTAAGGTCGCAGCATATTCACGTACTTCCTGAGTAATCTTCATAGAGCAGAACTTAGGCCCACACATTGAGCAAAAGTGTGCAATTTTTGCGCCTTCCGCTGGCAAAGTTGCATCATGATATTCACGGGCACGTTCTGGATCTAAGCCAAGATTAAATTGATCTTCCCAGCGGAATTCAAAACGGGCTTTAGATAATGCGTTATCTCGAAGTTGAGCGCCTGGCAAACCTTTGGCTAAATCTGCGCCATGAGCTGCAATCTTGTAAGTAATGATGCCGGTACGTACATCTTCTTTATCTGGCAAACCTAAATGTTCTTTAGGAGTGACATAGCACAGCATGGCTGTACCATACCAACCAATTTGAGCTGCACCAATGCCGCTAGTAATATGATCGTAACCAGGAGCTATGTCGGTAATTAATGGTCCAAGTGTGTAAAAGGGAGCCTCAAGACAATGCTTTAGCTCTTCGGTCATATTCTCTTCAATGCGTTGCATTGGAACATGACCGGGGCCTTCAATCATAACTTGCACATCATGCTTCCATGCTTTAGCAGTAAGCTCACCCAGAGTATGAAGCTCTCCAAACTGGGCTGCATCGTTAGAGTCGGCAATACATCCGGGTCGCAAGCCGTCACCCAAACTAAATGACACGTCATAGGCTTTCATAATCTCGCAAATTTCATCAAACTTCGTATAGAGGAAGTTTTCTTTATGGTGAGCTAAGCACCACTTTGCCATAATCGAGCCGCCACGAGAAACAATACCTGTAAGGCGATCAGCTGTTAATGGAACGTAGCGTAGCAATACACCCGCATGAATAGTGAAGTAATCTACGCCTTGCTCAGCTTGCTCAACCAAGGTATCACGGAACATTTCCCAGGTAAGGTCTTCTGCGACACCGCCGGTTTTATCAAGCGCTTGATAAATAGGAACAGTACCAATGGGTACTGGTGAGTTACGAATTATCCACTCACGAGTTTCATGAATATGTTTTCCAGTGGATAGATCCATGATGGTATCTGCACCCCAACGTATTGACCACACCATTTTTTCCACTTCTTCATTAATAGATGAAGTGACTGCTGAATTACCTAGGTTGCCGTTGATCTTCACGCGGAAGTTGCGACCAATAATCATTGGCTCTAATTCAGGATGATTGATGTTGGCGGGAATAATGGCTCGCCCAGAGGCAATCTCAGAGCGCACAAATTCGCCAGTAATAATCTCTGGAAGGTTGGCACCGTAACTCTTGCCAGGATGTTGTTTGAGTAAGAGCTTGTATTCAGGGTTTTGACGTAGTTTTTCTAGGCCCATGGATTCACGCAAAGCAACGTATTCCATTTCGGGCGTGATAATTCCTTGGCGGGCGTAGTACATTTGACTTACGTTGTTGCCGGATTTGGCTACACGTGGAGCGCCGATGTGGGCAAAACGTAAATGTTGTGTCTCATTGTCCAGGGATCGGGCAACGCCGTATTCGGAGCTGGGACCGGCTAATTGCTCAGTGTCATTTCGCTCTTCAATCCAATTTTTGCGCAACAGTGGCAAACCTTTTTCTAGGTTGATCACAATATCTGGGTCACTGTAAGGGCCAGAAGTGTCGTAAACAGGCACCGGAGGGTTGGGAACCATTTGCTCTCCCACGAGAGTCGATAGTTGCTCAATCATGCGAATGGGTGCTTTGATGTCTGGACGTGATCCCTCTAAATATGTCTTAGTGGATGCTGGGTACGCGAATTTCTGCCCAAAGTCATGTTCTAAGCTCTTTAAGCTCGGAATCTCGTGTTTTGTTTTTTTGGTATCACTCATGTCCATCTCCTGACTGTTGTAGATGGACGAAACCGGGTGTCGGTCTGATGTAACTCCCCACGCCAGCATTACCTGGATCGGGTTATAGGGTCTTTCTCAGCGCCTCACAGCAAATAAACTATTGGAGGGCACCCCTGTTTCATCCTTAGGGCTAATTTAACCACGAAAATCCTTTAAGGTGAATGACTGTGATCAAGCTCGATACTGACGCAAGATAAAGTCAGCAGTCACAAATGCAGCATCGCTCGTGAATTCATCGGCCAAAATGCGCGCTGCAGCTTCAGAAAGCGGAATTTCAATGAAACCACTCACTTCACCATCATGATTTGTAGGGATAAAACTCTCCATGAGCTCTAAATCATAAATAAAGAGTTGCTCATCATGAAACCCCCGATTGGGAATCGGGCGACACATATGAATTCTTCCAATAGGTTGAATTAGGTCGGAAATATGTGGTGGAACACCCGCTTCTTCCCATAGCTCGCGACGGGCACAGACCCAAGGAGTTTCACTTGCGGCAATACCCCCAGCGGCTAGGTTATCTAATTTTCCTGGATCGGTAGGCTTATTTTCACTGCGCCTACCCAGCCAAATATTTCCAGCTCTTGTATAGCCATTAATATGGGTTGCCATGCTCCGAAAGCCAAAAGTTCTAAAAGCAGACCTTTCTAACTGGAAGTAAGCATGTCCATCTTGGTCAATCCAAGCAAATTCTTCATGGCGCCAGCCAGGAATAAAGCCGCCTTGCTGCATTCGATCAGCTAGTTTAGCCAAGCTAATAGATAGGGCCATGGGTTTAGCGGCTGCAATTGTTAAGTGATCGTGAGCCATATTTAGGTGGTCGATGGGCTCTTTAGCTAAGGATTCTTGCAAATAGGGAATGAAATCAGGATTGAGGTGGCCAATGACTTGCCCTGGTTTAGTGCCTCCCAAGAAATGAATCGACATGAAGTCCTGAGGGGCTGATCTGGCGGTGTTTTGGAGTAGTTCCTCCAGGGCTGCAAGAGTGCTAGTGTTAAGCGTATACATTTTATAAGTGTAAGAGAAATAACTGCAAGACTAAAATAAATACCCACAACTCAATCCCATTTGTCAATTAAATCTCGTATTAATTTTTATAAGTGGCAATGCTTAATAATTAAGCAAGCTAGGTCATCCTATACAAATCGGATACTTACGAAAACTTTTGGAGTTTTATCCACAAAAGCTGTGGATAAGTTTCTATGGATAAATGGTCCCGCCGACAGGGACATGAAACAGCCACATAGCCCAATGGATATATAGCCTAGTAGTCTGTTAACAGGCTACATAACAGACTACAAGAGGGCTACAATGGCTACATTCCAGTTCTACGAGAACGCTTTTGAAGTGAAATACCTCAAGCACATTGGTGCTACTAAAACCCCGTACTATCAGCGCCGCGTTCCTGCGCAGCTAGTAGCTCGCTTCAATACCAAAATGCTGAAGATTCGCATTAATCTGGCTAAGGGCTCGGTGATTACACAGGTAAATGACTTGGCTAAGTGGCATGACAGTCTATTCAAGGGCATGATGGATAATCCAAACGTCCGACTGCCTAGTGATAAAGAGGCTGCTATCAGCTTGCTCTATGAGTACGGGCTGAGAGAGGGGCAAGGTTTCACGCCAATTGTCCCCTCTAAGAACGCTGCACCTGAGTACGGTGACACTCCCCACTTAGATGACTTTTTTCACTACTACAACGAGCGCAAAGTGGAAGGGCGTCTTACTGATATAGATGACCTGGCCTTACAGGCACTGAAGAGTCCGCTGCCCAAAATGCTTTCTGAGCTTTTTGATGTTTATATCAGCGTGAAGCCGCGCCCAGATTGGTGGATTATTAAGAAAAGGAGGGTATGGGCAAGGTTTTTATCTGTGGTCGGTAATATGCCCGCAGTTCTGGTAGACAGGGATGCCGCTAGAAAATACAGAGACGCTAGAGAGTTGGCTACAGTTAAGAGACGCAATGAAGCTGGTGAGCTTGTAGATCGAGCTATTAAGAGCGGCACCATGGAAAGTGAGATTAATCTATTGAGAGCAGTGTTCTCCGAAAGCCTGCCGGAGCTTAAACTTAATATCCCCAATCCGTTCACTAGGATGCGCTCTACCAAGCAAGGCAAGGACGCATACAAGCGAGAGACGCTAGATCGTGGAGAGATGGAGCATTTGATCAAGTACTGCCGCGAACAGAATGATGATCTGGCCACCGTGTTGTTAATGGAGGCATTTAGTGGTGCCCGTTTAGGTGAGTTGGTTGGTCTTCGTAAGTCAGACGTAAGGTTAGATGACCCAATTCCTAGCTTTACGATCGCTGAGTATGGAGAGAAGACGGTTAAGACAGAGCAATCCTTGCGTACAGTGCCAATTCATCCGGTAGTGTTGCCATTACTTCGCACCCAGCACAAAAGGACCGCTAAGAGTGACGCGCTCTTTGGTCAATACAACAACCTTAAAGATAGGCCCAAGTCAGATGCTGCATCGGGGGCATTAAACAAGAGGCTGAAAGGTATTTTCAAAGATAAACACATTACCAACCACTGCTTCAGGCACTCTCTTATTGATGCCTTTGATAATGCCAACATCAGTGAAGATAGGCGCAAACAGTTCATGGGTCATTCACGCCAAGGTGTAGCTGCTAATTATGGCAAGGGTAGATCGCTTGAGGTGAAATACGAAGACTTGCTTCTGGCAATGGACTACAAATGAAGGTTATAGGATTTCTGGCGCTAATATATGGTTTGGCATCCTTAGGTGACGGCAGATTCGGTGTTGAGGCCATCGCCAGTGTTGGTTGCGGCGTCTATTTTTTATCAAGCTGCTGGTGCAAAAAATAAGCATGCGATTTGCTTATTAGTAGGGTTGGTAATATTTATTTTTGTTTTGTCCTTTAAAGCATCTCAGTTTGTGCATTAATATAAAGGTAAGGAATTTGTTTGTATCACAGTAGAAGATTTAGGGTGAAATTAGCTGTTTTTGCTTATTAGTACGGGTGGGACACACAGTTCTCTGTATTTGGAGCGCAAGCCCTCCTAAATTTATATTTATATATAGATAGAAAACTGAGTATTAGAAGTAAGCCGATACGTCGGTAGTGCGGTCACCAATGCGCTGACACCACTTAGCAAACAAATCACTTTTATTCGTTAATTTATTCATTTAAAGGAGCTCCTATGCGCTCGTCTGTATTGCATCCCCCGAAGAAAAAACCACCACATATCCAAGATCCCATTGGAGAATCAACCGCCCCTATGAACAACGTAAAACTCACTCAATCTCAAACCCAAGAGCTAAAGGCAATTTGGGCTCCAATACGTCGCAACCAGCTAGTTGAGGACCGAAAGTCTGCGCCAATTTGGATTAAGCTGGGCCAATCAGAGGCTCGGATGTCACACGCCCAGCTCTATGCCTGCGCCACCATCTTGGCGGACTTGGAGCTAGAAGTACCTCACTTTGTTCTCGATATTTTGTATGGAGGTGAGTGATGAACGCTCAGGAGATCAATAAGACCTTGGATAAGGCGCACGACTACACAAATAGCATTCTTAAAGAAATGGATGGGTTGTATTTGCCTGAACAAATCCCTTACTTTTTGCACGTTTGGTTATTGCAAGCGGCGCATGGCCTTTGTTATCACGGCTTTTGGTTTGCCGACATACAAAATCTTATTAACGAGGAATTTAAGTCTGCAAAAGAAATTACATTTGACGATGTGTCGGAGCTGTTACCCCAGCCACGCAGTCTAGCCCATGAAGCGTGGGAATTTAGGTTTTTATTGGCCGAGTATGAAGTGTCAAAACGGATATATGTTGAAGCCGACGAAACACTAGCAATGCTCCGATTGACTTTCCCGATGCGCGGTGAGAATGGTCGCGCCAGAATATGGTTAAAGCGCTCTGAAAGCCAAGAGAAATTAGATCAGACGGATCTACGTGATTTTGTTCGTATTGTTGAGCAAATTCGTGACCTAAGCGGACTGGAGGTGGTAGTGACGTCATCAGCCCATGATTGGCTGGTCAAAACAATTGCTGCCTCTGAGTTCTTTGAGCACCCAAATGTTTCTATTGCGAAACGTGGAGGCGTGAGATGAGTAAGGGTATTTCAAAGTTCATAAAAATCATACCAATACCAAAGTATCAAAAGGAGTTTGAAGATAGAATTATTGAGCTTGGAAAGGCTGGGGCCACACCTTCAATAATGGCTGATGAGCTAGGCGTGAGCGTTGATCAGTTAGAAGATTGGGCCCGCTCTAAAAAGCTATTCAAACAGGCCTTATCGGTCGCAATGACATCCAGCCGAGCATTTCATGAAAGAAGGCTTATTGAGTCATACAGTAATAAAGACTCAAACAGCACGTTAATTCAAACGCTTCTGAAGGCTAACTTTGGGGATGCTTATCAAACCAGTACATATCAGCCCGTTGGCTCTGGCGGAAGAAGTAAGAAACAAGAAATCTCAGATCCGATTGATTTCCAGACGGAAATTTCAGCATTATTAAAAGAGTTGAGAGGTGATGAGGATTCAAAGCCCATTGGAATCATGAAGTGTAAAAAGAAAGCAGAAGAGCAGTAACTAAAACGACTGGGCAGGGTCGCCCAATTGGTTGATAGCTACGAATTAACCATGTAAGACCGAGCAAGTAGCTCTCCACTGAGGCGGAATGAGTCAGTGGTAAATCATGTTGCGGGGCGGCTGGAAACAGTGAGAGTCCCGACGAAAAATGAATCCGCACCGAGTTCGTGGCATTTAACGATCGAGTGAATGAAGGATTTACAAAAATGAAAGAATCTACAGGCGCGAAGCGCCCAAAGTGTAACTACAGCTCAATACCTAAAGAATTAAGAGCTGAGCGCATATATATCTATTGGAAGTTGGAGCAAGACCATAAAACGGGCAAGACTATCAAGCGACCAATAAATCCAAAAACAATGTTCTATGGCGGTCAGAACGACCCGACCTGCTTTGTCACCCTAGATGAGGCAGAAAAAGTCTTCACCCAAGAAGCAGCAAAACAAATGCCTGCGATTCACGGCATTGGTATGGCGTTTAAAAATGACCAAATAATTGGCATAGATTTGGACAAAGTGTTTGATCAAATCGGGAACTTAAAGCCTGTTGCCAAGGATATTTTGGAAAACGCCAGAGGATTTGTGGAGAAGTCTGTCAGTGGTCAGGGCTATCACATCATTACCAAAACAGATAAGCCTTTTACCAACTACAAGGACCATGACATTGGCTTTGAGGTCTTCAAAAGCAATATGTTTATCGCGCTCACTGGAGACGTGGACGAGCAATACAGCGCCAAGGAGTTCCCCAAGTCACCGGTTGATCTTGCGGTATTGGATAAGTATCTAAAACGCTCTACAGAGGTATACGAGGCTTCTAAACAGGCATTTGATGGCTTCGCTCAAACAAGAGATTTAAATCTCTGTAATGACGAATTAAGAAGCATTGTGATGTCCATACAACCACCTGACGATGGTTATGAATTTTGGCTTAAGGTGGGCATGGCAATCCATCACCAAACCAGAGGATCGGACGAAGGTTTAGATATTTGGAAAGAGTACTCAACTCAAGATGCGGATGTGTTTGGTGCTTATGGTGGTGACTCACAGCTTAATTACAAATGGCGAACCTTCTACAAAGGCGGAGCCAAAGAGTCTGTTACGGCTTCAACATTGCGTTGGTTGGCTAAAGAGTTTCCAAGGTTTGGACAGGCTGCGCTTAATGATCAAAGCTACGAACTGGAGCAGACTTCTGCCACCGAATATGTAATAGATGGAATCATTGCCGAAGGGATCTTTGTGTTGGCTGGGCAGAGCGGAATTGGTAAGACAACTTTGCTATTGCCATTGGCTGCATATGCCGCACATCTTTGCGCTGATGGAGATGAGCTCAAGCCTGCATTAAGAAGACCAGTTCTATACCTTACAGAAGATAGAAAACAAGCTCTTAGGATTCTCTCAGGCTTGCGCAATCATTGCGGTGTTACTAAGTCTGAGGATGAGTTTAATAAGTGGTTCCACGTTAGAGAAACTCAGCGCATGTCTAAAGGACAGATTGCAAAGTTAATAAGAGGCTTTGCGGCTGAGAATAAGGTTTATATGGACGGAGCTAATGGCGAACCCGTTTTAATACCCCCACTAATTGTTGCGGACACACTGGCTGCCACGCTGGACCTAGAGGACGAAAATAACAACGCACTGGTCTCTGAGTTCATCAGCACCATTAAGTTAGCTTGCTCTGAGACAGGTACATCCCTATGGCTCATTGCCCATATCAGTAAGGTAAACAACAAGGCGGATATAGAGAGCATGACAGCCAGAGGAGCATCAGCTTTTGGTGCGGATGTTCATGGCACTGGGTTTGTAATCAAGGATCCACAAGTCGGCGAAGACAAGCGGTTCTTGATTATGGGCAAAAAGCGTTACGAGGCCATATTTAATGAGTTGCGCTTCAAGACTGAGCGTTATGAAGTTGAGGTAACCAATCGCCTTGGTCATAAGCTAATCGAGTCTTATCGCGTTGGCTTCGCTTCTAAGTCAGGATTTGAGGAGCGTAAAGAGGAAGGCAAGATCCGCCAGATTACCAAGTATGAGACCGAGGTGATGGGTGCTGTGCGTGGGTATGGGCAGCCATACATCACCATCAAGACCCTTTCAGCCCTCATGGACTCAACTGGGGGTAATAAGTACCAAAAGCTAACAGCATCAGTCAGCAAGTTAGTTCAAGACGGCGCGTTGGAAATGATGAGCGGCAAAGAGGCAATCGAGCTTGGGATACCTGTGGAATCCAATACTAAGGCGGTGTATTCGCTGCCAAAAGTCGAGGATTTTCAAGTATGAGAAACGGAAATAGCTTTTGGAAACTACATGGAAATAGGTGGATACAACCAAAAATGGACCCCTATAAACAGGGGCTCTACGGGGAGGAGGTTGTTTCTTCCCCTAAGGAAATAACAGATGGAAATAAGGAAACAACCTGTGCAATTTCCAAAATAAAAAGGTCCTCGAAAGATGGGAGGGAGAGATTAAAAATCTCTCTCCCTTCCTCCCCATCTCTCTGTTTTCGTTCTTTGAGAAACAGATTGGAAATAGCTAGGAAACAACTTGGAAATAACCCGAAACAACCTGTGGTTACAAGGCCCTAATTGGAAATAGCTTGGAAAAAACCCCAACAAATAACAATGGAAAAACACAATGAATGAATCGAAAACAACCCTTCACACACTAACCGCAGCTCAAACTTTAGAGCTTAAGCAGATTTGGGAGGGGCAGAGAGCAAAACTAAAGCCTGACGACTTTATTTTTATCAAGGTGAAGCTAGGCAGGCCTCAAGCCAAGCTGACTATCAACCAGCTATACCGAATGACTATGACTTTGGCAGAGGCTGGCTACGAAGAAATACCAGAGTGGCTGCTAAGCATGCTCGACCCCGAGTAGTACCGACAAAAAAATGCCGAGGTGGTGAATGGACATAATGTTTCCGCTTCCTCGGTAAAAAGCTATACGAACACCGCGCCCATTAGCAATAAGGGCTATGTGGCAAAACATCACACACGCATCACTAGCAGCAACACAAATAACAGCCAATTAGGCGCTGTGTAAATACTCTAAACACAGCATTTCAAACTTAATGGAACAGTAGCGCCCAAACCAAATATGCAAAGGAACTAATTAATATGGAACAGAAAATAACCAAAACACGCAAACCAAAGACTCCAAGGCGTGTAGACCCAGCCAAAAGAGATGTCCGCAAGGCTGACACCACCAACTTGGATGTAGTTAAATTAGCTCGCACCTATTGGGAACTAGCAGACCTGCTTGAAGGCACGCTTGAGAACCTAACGCTTCATAACTCGCAGCGGAAGGTTAACCTCGCCCTCATGTACAAATGCCGGCTGCAAGCGAAGTCACTATGGCATCACATGGACCCACCACGTAAAGATTGCTTCATTAGTTACGAACTAACGGATCAAATGTATCGAGCTGCTTTAGAGGAGGAGAAAAGACGTATATCTAGGGGGGCAGCCGCAACCCCAATAAGTCCCGAAATAATCTACTTTAGCTAGCTTGTGGGGTAGGATATGGGTATAACTTTAATAATTATTTGGTAGCCATTAGATGCGACGTATATTTGCTCTTTCGCTGTTGCTAGTCTTGGGGGCATGTGCGTCTCCGATGGCATCTATGCAGCCCAAATATGTTGTTGGGCAGGGGGATAAAGCAGCCTCAATATTTAATTTACATATTTGTCGGCCATCCAGCTCAGAGCATTTTTACAAAAGCGTTGGCTTCACTGTAAATGGTGATCTAGTTGCAGAGATTGGCTCTGGAGAGAGTCTTGACATAGCATTGCGAGTAGATGATAACTACAGATTGGGGTTCTACCCCCCAGAGATTAATATGCTTATCAAAATGATGGGACGTGAAAAAGCATTCGGAATATCTGTGGATGGTAAAAAAGCAGAGATATATGTAATTTTATCTACTGATAATTTAATGCTGTCTATTGAGCAAGAAAAAACAGATGTTATTAAGAATTACTATGAGGTAGCTATTTATCCATGGCAAGTAAGGGTGGTAAAAAAACCATTATTTGAAAGTCTTTGCGGTGAAATAAAGAAAACCTATCTTTTCAAACAATAGTCTAGTTAACTAAAGGAATTTGCTGTGAATAAATTACGTATTGGTTTTGTCGTACTTATTGTATTGTTATCTGGGTGCTCCTCAATGAGGGAAAAGAATACACAATTTGCTTTTGAGAAAAAGGCTAGCGACAAACCTAGTCAGACCGTTATGATTTGCCGCCCTCAATCCATCATGTTTACCTTTTCTGATGTTGGGGTGATGGTCAATGGCGCGCCCGCCTTTGATCTAGGTAACAATGAAAAATGGAGCCTAGAATTGCCACCCCAGACTTTTCAGCAATTTAAGTTTGTCACGCCAACTGACCAAACGTTTGATCTTAGGGTCCCTAGCACCGCACCCAAAACGTATGTGATGTTAACTGTAAAACTTGATCAGTTCTATGTGCTTGTATCTATCCATAAGTGGGAGGCAAAGATTGTTGATGAGGCAACCTTCAATCAGGAGTGCTCGGGATCCAAAGTAATGGATCTAAAACATAAATCTTTATAAATAAGAATTTTTTAACACCTACATTAGGGAATAATGATGAAAAAATTGATACTCTTAAGCGTGCTAGCCCTGTTTGGAGAAATTGCTTACGCTGAAATATCGCAGGCAGACTCCTTTCAGGCTTGTGAAGATATGGTAGTCACTGTTCAGGCTAAGAATAAAGTGCAGGAATTCTCGTGCCAGAAAGGCTCAGAGAAACCAGCAATGTACGTTGTGGTTCTAAAGGGCGCGGATGGCCTTTTAGTCGGCATGCCAAAGCCTGTCAATGAGTTGATACAGGCTCAATGTTACAAATCGTATATGAAAGATCTTTTGAAGAAATATGATGCTAAATATGTTTATGGCGATGGTAGTTTTATTGTCACTGAAAGCGTTTGCGCCAAACAGTAGTAGATCTTAATTTCAATATTAACCGCGCCCAGATTAATGAATGACGGATCAATTTTTTTTAAAAATTTTGATTTCAGGTTTCTACAGAAATTGAATGAGCATCTGATTTGTTAGGGTCCCATGAGTTACTCCTTAGGTACTTAAGATTTAGGGTATCGGTTATATAAAAAAGGTGTCCTCGATAAAGGAGGGGTAAATGGTTTTACTTTGATGGGGCGCGCAGGCTACAAATTAGGCTACATTCACACCAAACAGACTACAAACAGGCTACAATCCTAACTGTGCAGACTATTAGCGTCTTTTATCTATTGAGTTAAATGGCTGTTGTGTAGCCAGTTTGGTCCCGCCGACAGGAATCGAACCTGTATCCCACGCTTAGGAGGCATGTGCACTATCCATTGTGCTACGGCGAGAAAAATGAATTACTTGAATATAAAATGATTAAAGTGGGGATTGCAAAAAAAAGATGGGGCGAGGTGATTATCAACGCATTTGCTAATTTACCATCCGCACATCGCCCAAACCTGATTCGTTAAAGTCACCATCATCTCAGGGGCAAGGTAGGCCAAAAAAATAATAGTTAAGAGCATGGCAAGTATTAAATACGAAAGCCATCGTATTAAAGTCCTCTTATTTCTATTGGTGAACATGTGAAAAGTATAAAAAATAGTCGCTAGAAATCTAGGCAGTAGCAATGCGATGAATTGCACGCTCTTTGACTGGCAGGTTGACCAAAAAAGCAACCACCCCTAATGCAATTGCTATTTCCCACACGATGATGTAAGAGCCGGTGCGATCATATAGATAGCCACCAAAGTAAGCACCGCAAAAGCTCCCTAACTGGTGCGAGAAGAAAACTAGTCCAGATAACATCGAGAGGTATTTAACGCCAAAAATCTGTGCCACAATCGCATTGGTGAGGGGAATAGTTGATAGCCATAAAAAGCCCATAATTGCTGCAAAGATGTAGGTGGTCATTGGGCTTAAGGGTAGCCAGAGAAATCCCGTAATAGCAATTGACCTTCCAATATAAATACCTGAGAGTAGATAGCGCTTAGGAAAGCGTTGACCAAAAATCCCTGCGCTATAGGTCCCAAAAATATTAAATAAACCAATTAAAGCAAGTGCTGTGGTGGCAACTACTGGCGCCCCTACATCAGGATAGATCTGCGATAGATCCTTAAGATAAGGCGCCAGATGAACTGCGATAAATACCACTTGAAATCCACAGACAAAATATCCTATGGTCAGCAGTCTAAAGCTTGGATTGGCAATAGCCTCTTTTAGAGCTTGCTTGATGGTTTGGTCGCCTAGATCATGTGCATACACAAAATTCTTTTCCCGAAGCATAAAAGCAGTAGGAATCATTAAGCTGGCCATAAGCGCCAATATTAGCAATGCATCTTGTGCACCAAAAGCAGAGATTAAGCCTTGCTCTGTTGGGATCATTAAAAACTGTCCAAACGAACCAGCGGCGGCTGCGATGCCCATTGCCCAGACTCTTTTTTCAGCTGAGACGTTTCTGCCTAAGATCCCATAAATAATGCTGTAGGTTGTTGCTGTTTGTGCAAGGCCAATTAGCAAGCCGCCTGCAAGAGAAAAATTCATCGCATCGGTAGAGACTGCCATGCCCGCCAAACCTAACGCGTATAAAACACCGCCAGCAACCATGATTTTAACTGCGCCATAGCGATCTGCCAGTGCGCCAGTAACGGGTTGAACTGCGCCCCAAATGAGGTTTTGTAATGCAATTGTTAATGCAAATGTTTCTCTTCCCCAGCCGTTAGCAGACGTGATGGGAAGATTAAAGAGTCCAAATCCATGGCGAATACCCATGGATAGTGTCACCATGAGTCCCCCATAAATGAGGACATGCGCAATTGTGAGTTTTGGGGCAGTAGCTGAAATGCTCATAGTCCCTAGACAATACCCTTAATACGCAATTCTTGAATTGACCTTAGATCAAGCTTCAAACGGTCACGTAAGATTTCATCGGTGTGTTGGCCCAGCGTTGGTGGAGCTAAACGCACCTCAACGGGTGTTTCGGACAAATGCATCGGGCTGGAGACTAATTTCATACTCCCTGCAGTTGGATGGGGCACCGAAATTTGGACTCCACGAGCCTGAACTTGTTCATTTTCAAAAACTTCTTTCAGGTTATTGATTGGACCGCAAGGGACGCCAGCCTGCTCTAATAAGTAAATCCATTCTGCTTTGGTCTTTTTTCGAGTCATTGCTTCCAGCAGTGGAATCAGTTCTTTGCGATGCTGAACACGCGTTGGGTTTTCAGTAAATAAGGGGTTATCGGCGAGATGAGCTTCCCCGCCAGCTGTCACTAGGTGTCTAAATTGACTGTTATTCCCTGAGGCAATGATGATCCATCCATCGGATGTGGGAAACGTTTGATAGGGGACAATGATGGGCGAGGCATTTCCTAACCTTTGGGGAATTTTCTCTGAACATAGATAGGCGCTGCCTATATTGGCCATGACAGCCACCTGAGTATCTAGGAGGGCCAAATCGATGTATTGCCCTTGGCCTGTTCGATCTCTATGGACGATTGCAGCCAAAATAGCTGTGCTGGCATACATTCCAGTAAAAAGATCGGCAATGGCTACCCCCGCTTTTTGTGGGCTAGACCCCTCAAGATCAGATGGCTCTCCAGTGACGCTCATAAAACCTCCCATGCCTTGCACAATAAAGTCATAGCCTGGGCGGTGAGCATAGGGGCCAGTTTGACCAAAACCAGTGATAGAGCAGTAGATAAGATTGGATTTGACCTTTTTCAGGCTTTCATAATCTAGGCCATATTTAGCCAGTTGGCCCACTTTATAGTTTTCAATGATTACATCGGACTCCAAAGCTAGCTGGCGGATAATTTCCTGGCCTTCTGGCTTGCTGATATCGACTGTAATAGAGCGCTTATTGCGGTTAATGCAGATGTAATAGGCGGTTTCGCTGGTATCTTGACCTTTTAGGTCTTTGGCAAAAGGAGGGCCCCAATGACGGGTATCGTCACCCTCGATTGGTTTTTCAACCTTAATGACGTCGGCCCCTAAGTCGGCGAGGTTCTGAGTACACCAAGGGCCAGCCAGCACCCTGCTAAGGTCTAAAACGCGAATATGACTTAAGGATCCCATGCCGTAATTTTGGCATGAATGAAGGGGTAATTTGGAAAAATTCCGGATTTTGTTGAGATATGACTACAATTTGCGCGCATGGCTACCCGTAAAACTTCTGAATACAGCGAATCATCAATTCAAGTCCTCAAAGGGCTTGAACCAGTCCGTCAGCGACCTGGTATGTATACCCGCACCGATAACCCGCTACATATCATTCAAGAGGTGTTAGATAACGCTTCGGATGAGGCATTGGGAGGTTTTGGCAAACACATTACCGTGACCTTGCATGTCGACAGCAGCGTGAGCATCGAGGATGATGGTCGCGGCATTCCAGTTGGAATGCATCCTACTGAGAAATTGCCAGTAGTGGAGATTGTCTTCACTCAACTCCATGCTGGTGGAAAGTTCGAAAAAGGTTCTGGCGGAGCATATGCTTTCTCTGGTGGTTTGCATGGCGTTGGGGTATCGGTAACTAATGCGCTATCAAAGCGACTTGAGGTCACTGTATGGCGCGAAAACAAAGTTTCAACATTAACCTTTGCTGATGGCAAGGTAATTGAAAAATTAAAAACCATTCCGGCTGGCAAGGACGATAAGTCTCATGGAACTCGGGTGCGAGCTTGGCCAGATGCAAAGTATTTTGATAGCCCTGTCATACCAATGACAGACCTGATTCGTTTATTGCGTTCTAAGGCCGTTCTCTTGCCCGGCGTAAAAGTCACTCTGATTCAAGAAAAGTCAGGGGACAGCCAGACTTGGCAATATGCACAGGGTTTGCGTGGTTACTTGAATGAGGCAATAGCTCAAGCAGGTCATGGACCAGAAGTAATCCCCCCATTTGAAGCTGAGCAATACGCTACAGGTAACGGCGATGACGATTCTTTCGCGGAAGGTGAGGGCGCAGCATGGGTTGTTGCCTGGACCGAAGATGGACCACCTGTGCGTGAAAGTTATGTCAACCTAATACCAACCCCAGCAGGCGGTACGCATGAAAGTGGTTTGCGTGAGGGCCTATTTAATGCAGTCAAGGGTTTTATTGAGATGCACGCATTGCAACCAAAAGGCGTCAAACTGATGCCCGAGGATGTTTTTGCAAGAGCATCCTTTATTTTGTCTGCCAAAGTATTGGATCCTCAATTTCAAGGGCAGATTAAAGAGCGTTTGAACTCACGCGATGCAGTACGTTTGGTTTCTGGTTACGCTAAATCGGCATTAGAGTTATGGCTCAATCAGCATGTCGATTACGGCCGCAAACTCGCTGATTTAGTTATCAAACAAGCGCAAGCAAGAACCCGCGCAGGTCAAAAAGTCGAGAAGAAAAAATCTTCTGGGATAGCGGTGTTGCCTGGCAAGCTTACTGATTGTGAAAGCCAAGACATCACCTTAAATGAAATCTTCTTAGTAGAGGGTGACTCAGCAGGTGGTTCGGCTAAGATGGGTCGCAACAAAGAATACCAAGCGATATTGCCACTCCGTGGCAAGGTCTTAAATACGTGGGAGGCAGAGCGCGACCGCCTGTTTGCCAATAACGAGGTGCATGATATTGCCGTGGCGATTGGTGTTGATCCCCATGGTGCTAACGACACTCCTGATTTATCTAATTTGCGCTATGGCAAGGTCTGCATTTTGTCAGATGCAGACGTGGATGGTGCGCATATTCAAGTGTTGTTGCTAACATTATTCTATAAGCATTTTCCTAAGCTGATTGATTTGGGCCATATTCATATTTCACGGCCACCCTTGTTTAGGGTTGATGCACCAGCACGCGGTAAAAAGCCGGCACAAAAGATCTATGCTCTAGATGCTAACGAGCTGCAAGCGATTGAAGATAAATTGCGTAAAGAGGGCTTAAAAGACTCGGCTTGGCAAATCTCCCGCTTTAAAGGTTTGGGTGAGATGAGTGCCGAGCAATTATGGGACACCACTTTAAACCCGGATACCCGCCGCTTGTTGCCGGTGACATTAGGTAACTGGACCGAAATTGAAACCATTAAGACCATGGATATGTTGATGGGTAAGTCAGAATCTGGAGCGCGTAGGGATTGGTTAGAAGAACGCGGTAACGAAGTTGAGGCGGATATTTAATGACAACGAAAAAGACACCTGGCGATCATTTGGCTACAGAACAGGCGGATTTGTTTTCAAATTCCATTGAAATGAATGTTGTAAAAGTCAATCCAGTTGATCCTCAGCCTTCGGTTGCTCCATCCACTGATGCTGGCGGGCCGAATAATCCACATGATCCTAAAACGATGGATTTAAATGAAGACGGCAAAGACAGTCTGACCTTAGCGGTTTACGCCGAGCGCGCATACCTTGATTACGCCATTAGTGTAGTTAAAGGCCGCGCATTACCTGATGTGGCTGATGGCCAAAAGCCAGTACAGCGTCGAATTTTGTTTTCCATGAGTGAAATGGGTTTGCGCTCCGATGCAAAGCCCGTTAAAAGTGCACGTGTAGTTGGCGATGTGCTGGGTAAGTTCCACCCCCATGGCGATCAATCTGCATATGATGCTTTAGTTCGTCTAGCTCAAAGCTTTTCTCTGCGCTACCCATTAATCGATGGTCAAGGTAACTTTGGATCTCGCGATGGCGATGGTGCTGCCGCGATGCGTTACACCGAGGCTCGATTAACCAAGATCGCAAGCTTATTAATGAGCGAAATTGATCAGGGTACCGTCGACTTTGCACCAAACTACGATGGCTCTTTTCAAGAGCCTAAATTGTTACCAGCTCGCTTGCCATTTGTTTTGTTAAATGGTGCATCTGGTATTGCCGTGGGAATGGCAACAGAGATTCCTTCACATAATTTGCGTGAAGTCGCTAGTGCAGCTATTGCCTTGATGAAGTCTCCCAAGATGACAACGCCAGAGCTTCTGGAGATCATCCCTGGCCCAGACTATCCAGGAGGTGGTCAGATTATTTCATCGAGCGCTGAAATTGCTCAAATTTATGAAGTTGGTCGCGGTAGCTTAAAAGTACGTGCCCGTTGGTCTGTAGAAGAATTGGCTCGCGGCCAATGGCAAATCATTGTTAATGAGTTGCCTCCATCAACTTCATCTCAACGTGTTCTTCAAGAGATTGAGGAGATCACCAATCCAAAGATCAGGGTCGGTAAAAAAACCCTTACCCCAGAGCAAAACAATCTGAAATCCACCATCCTTAATGTTTTGGATTGTGTACGAGATGAGTCAAGTAAAGATGCAGCTGTCCGTCTTGTATTTGAACCTAAGAGCAAAAATATTGATGTAAATGAGTTTGTTAATCTCTTGCTGGCTCACACCTCGCTAGAATCCAACGCACCTATGAACTTGGTGATGATTGGCAACGATGGTCGTCCTCGTCAAAAAGGCCTAAAAGATATCATTTCTGAGTGGATTGCTTTTCGCGTAGGAACGGTTACACGTCGTACGCAATATCGCCTAGGCAAAGTAAAAGATCGGATGCATATTCTGGAAGGGCGCTTAACTGTTCTCCTGAATATTGATAAGGTCATACATATTATTCGTAATAGCGATGAACCTAAAGCCGCCTTGATCACAGAATTTAAATTGAGCGATCGGCAGGCAGAAGATATTCTGGATATTCGCCTGCGTCAGTTGGCGCGCTTAGAGGGTATCAAGATTGAACAAGAGCTTAAAGAGCTTAGGTCTGAGCGAGATGACTTGGAGGGCTTGCTTCAAAGTGATGCCGTCTTGCGTAAACGCATCATTAAAGAAATTGAATCTGACATGAAGGAGTTTGGCGATGATCGCCGGACTTTAATTCAAGAAGATAAACGCGCCATAGCTGAAACCAAGGTGGTTGATGAGCCCGTAACGGTAATTGTTTCTCAAAAAGGCTGGGTACGTGTACGCCAAGGTCATGAACACGATGCGACTCAATTCGCCTTTAAAGCAGGCGATGCTCTTTATGCGACCTTTGAATGTCGCACAGTTGATGTGATTCAAGGCTTTGGCAGTGATGGTCGGGTCTACACAGTACCCGTTAGCGATCTGCCAGGTGCAAGGGGTGATGGATCCCCCTTAACCAGCTTTGTTAATTTAGCGAGCGGCTCACAGATGGTGGCATATTACGCTGGACAGTCTGACGATTTAGTCTTGATTTCAACCAGAGCCGGTAACGGATTCTTGGCTAATGTGGCTGATATGACCACGCGCAATAAAGCCGGCAAATCATTCGTTGGAATTGACGTTAAGTTTCCCGGTGGCGATGCTCCTTTAGGGGCATCCAAGGTTGTTACTGGTATGAAGCATGTTGCTTGTTTGTCGGAAAGTGCGAAGTTATTAGTTTTTCCATTAGATGAACTCAAGCGCCTACCAACTGGTGGCAAAGGGGTTATTTTGATGAGTTTAGAGGACAAGGAAAAATTGGCTTCAGCAATAGCTGTGGGTCCAAACGGGGCTACTTATTACGGCGCAGGACGTGCTGGCAAGCCAACCGAACTGAGTCTTGATGCTAAAACTCTCAAATCCTTTGCTGGGAATCGTGCCCGCAAAGGGCATTTTATTGAGCCCCGCTTAAAAGATGGCAAGCTGACATCAAACTAAAGTTTTGATGCAAGACGCTTTACAAGAAACCTGACCAAGCATGCTTGGTCAGGTTTTTCTTTGACTAGATTTTTTTTGGTATGCAAACGCCATACTTCACGGCAATCACTTCAGCCAATATGGATATGGCGATTTCAGGAGGCGTGAGGGCTCCTATATATATTCCTACAGGGCCATGTAAGCGCTCTACTTCAGCTTGGGTAACATCAAACTCAAGTAAGCGTTCTTTTCGCTTAAGTGTGTTGCTTCGACTACCTAAAGCGCCAACATAAAAGGCCGGAGACTTAAGGGCCTCCATTAAGGCCATATCATCAAGCTTTGGATCATGGGTTAAGGCAACCACTGCCGTATGAGAATCTACCCCAATTTCCAAAAGAACATCATCGGGCATTCCCTTGATGAACTGAATATGCTCACGATTGATGCCTTCGGCGTATTCTTCGCGAGGATCAATCACAATCACCTCAAAGTCTGAAGCTAAAGCAAAATCAGCCGTGTACAAAGAAAGTTGACCAGCGCCAATAATGATCATGCGCCATCGTGGGCCATAAGAGGTTTTCATGGTCTTCTCATCCCAGCTAAAGATATCGCTGCGATCACCCAACTCTAAGCTTGATATACCAGTATCTAGACTGACTATTCTGCGGGTAATTTCATGATTGGAAATGGACTGCAGAAGGCCAACAAGAACATTGAGTTCAGGTTTTGGCTCTACTAATAACCTCAGAGTACCGCCACAGGGAAGGCCAAAGCGCGCGGCTTCTTGCTGACTCACACCATAAACCACCATCTCCGGGGTGTTGCGGGTCAGAATTTCACCTTGAACGCGCCGAATTAGATCATCCTCTACGCATCCACCAGAAACAGAACCAGCTACTTGACCGTCCTCTCGTATAGCAAGCCAAGAGCCAACGGGTCTAGGAGAGGAGCCCCAAGTTTGAACTACGGTTGCAATAGCCACTCTGTGGCCGGCTTTTAACCACTCTACGGCCGACTTTAGTACGCTTAAATCAGTGCTATTCATTATTTGGTTTTATTTTATTTTTATTTATTGTTAATAACTTATTATCACTCTAATGATTATTTCTAGCTCAGCCTCGCAAACACCTCGGTTGCGCCTTGCGGTTTTACTGCTGGCGGCCGGCGAGGGGAGTCGTCTAGGATCCATCCCTAAAGGACTTTTGAAGAAAGATGGCGATACATTACTAAGGCGTTTTTGCTTGGCCACCAAACTACTCAAGCCCGTCGAATTTGTGGTGGTCAGTGGCTTTCATGCTGAGGTGATTGAGGCAGAATTAAATCAAATCACCGCTGATGGTCTTATTTCATTGGCCATTGCTAGAAATCCGAATCCTCAACAAGGACAATCTAGCTCAATTCGTTTGGGGCTTGAGGCATTAAAAAGCGAATTTGATGTTTTGTTGATCACTCTATCTGATCTGTCGGAGATAGGATTATTGGAGATTTCAACATTGCTAGAAGAATTCTCAAGGCGCACTGAGGGTCAAGAAATCGTCCTGCCGATGGTCAATGGACAACGAGGCAATCCAGTGCTTTTTTCAGCAAAAGCAATTGCCAATATTTTATCTGAGCCTGAAATGGTCTGTAGACCCTATATGGATATACATCCAAGTCAAGTACGCTCTATGGTGACCTTAAATTCAGCCTATATATTAGATGTTGACACTCAGGAAGATGTACAAAAATTGGGGCTTAGCTTTAATTAAATTTCGGCGATGAGTTCAATTTCAACACAGGCGCCCAGAGGTATTTGAGCTACCCCAAATGCGCTGCGGCTATGCCTACCAGCATCTCCAAATACTTCAAATAGTAATTCAGAACAGCCATTAATTACTAAATGTTGCTCTGTAAAATCAAGGGTAGAATTTACTAAACCCATCACTTTAACAATGCGCTTTACTTTATCAAGTGAGCCCAAATGATTTTGTAGGGTAGCGATTAGATCAAGCGCAATAGAGCGCGCAGCCTCTTTTCCCGCATTGGTATCCATATTCTGCCCAAGCTTTCCAACCCAAGGCTTTCCATCTTTCTTAGCAATGTGACCTGAAAGAAAAACCGTACTGCCCGTCGTTACAGCCATAACATATGCAGCTGCAGGCGGACCTGCGGGGGGTAACTCAATTCCAAGGGTTTTCAGGTGATCGGTAATATGGCTAGTCATGGAGTTTCTCGTAGGTAATGAAAAGGTATAAAAAGATTAAAAATCAAACAAGAGAATCTTACTTGGAAAGTTGGCGCATAGCACTTTCAAGGCCATTTAACGTAACTGGATACATGTGATCTTTTACAAGACCGCGCATGATGTCAATGGATTGACGGTACTGCCATATGGATTCGGGCTCGGGGTTAAGCCAGGCAAAGTGGGGAAAATGAGCCATCAATCGATTCATCCAGGTAGCCCCTGACTCTGTATTGTTGTATTCAACTGAGCCATTAATACTTAGAATTTCATAAGGCGACATAGTGGCATCTCCGATAAAAATCAATTTATAGTCGGGTCCATATTTATTTAATATATCCGAGGTTGGCGTAACCTGATCACGACGTCTGCGATTGTTTTGCCATAGATAGTCATAAACACAGTTATGAAAATAGTATGACTCTAAGTGTTTAAATTCAGATTTAGCGGCAGAAAATAGTTCAGCAATTCTTTGAATATGATCATCCATCGATCCACCAACGTCCATAAGCAATAAAACTTTAATTTGGTTATGCCGCTCTGGCCTCATTTGAATATCTAGCATGCCAGCATTGGCTGCAGTACAGCAGATGGTTTTATCCAGATCAAGCTCCAAGCTGGAGCCCGCTCGAGCAAAGCGTCTGAGGCGGCGCAGGGCAATTTTGATATTACGGGTACCTAAAGCCACATCGCTATCGTAATCTTTAAACTCCCGCTCCTCCCACACTTTGATGGCCGTACGATTACCAGCAGTCTCGCCACCAATACGAATGCCTTCCGGGTGGTAGCCGCTATGCCCAAATGGAGAGGATCCACCTGCACCAATCCATTTATTTCCCCCGCCATGCCAATCTTTTTGTTCTTTCATTAACTCTTCAAGGCGCTTCATTAAGGCTTCTGGCCCACCAATTTTTTTGAGCGCCTTTTTTTCTTCCTCACCCAGAACCCGTTGAAGTTTTTTCTCCAGCCAATTTAAAGGGATACCGGGTTGAAGTGCGATGATCTGTTCAACGCCATTAAAGTAGGACCCAAAAACTTGATCAAAGCGATCAAAGTGCTGCTCATCTTTAATTAAAGTTATGCGCGCTATTTGATAGAACTCATCAATTGAGGGGGTAATTACACCAAGCTTGAGCGCCTCAAGCAAGGTTAAAAATTCCCTCACAGAAACCGGAATCTTTGCCTCCCTTACTTTAAGAAAAAATTGAATCAACATGAATGGTTATCGATGATTACGGTTCATCAGGACTAATCGTTCAAATAAATGAATATCTTGCTCGTTTTTTAGTAGAGCGCCATGCATCGGCGGGATAACAACCGATTCATCATTGCTGTGCAGGGATTGGGCAGTAATGTCCTCAGCCAACAGTAACTTAAGCCAATCGATTAACTCTGAGGTAGAGGGTTTTTTCTTAAGGCCCGGCAAAGAGCGTATCTGATAGAAAGACTTTAGGGCAGCATCCAATAGATCTTTTTTAATGTTGGGGTGGTGTACGTCAATAATGCTTTGCATGGTACCGGCATCGGGGAATGCAATGTAATGGAAAAAGCAGCGACGCAAGAAAGCATCTGGTAATTCTTTTTCATTATTGGAGGTAATGATGACTAAGGGGCGATGCTTGGCTTTAATGAGTTCGCGTGTTTCATAAACATAAAATTCCATGCGATCAATTTCACGCAGTAAGTCGTTAGGAAACTCAATATCCGCTTTATCAATTTCATCAATTAGCAAAACTGTGGGTTCCTCAGCTTCAAAGGCTTGCCAAAGAATTCCTTTGATAATGTAGTTGCGAATATCGTTAACCTTGGCATCCCCTAACTGAGAGTCACGTAAGCGGCTGACGGCGTCATATTCGTAAAGACCCTGTTGGGCCTTGGTAGTGGATTTAATGTGCCATTGCATGAGGGGCATATTGAGCGCAGTCGCCACTTCCTCGGCTAGCATCGTTTTGCCAGTTCCTGGCTCACCTTTTATCAAGAGCGGACGCTGCAACATAAGGGCGGCATTTACTGCTAATTTAAGGTCTTCAGTCGCAACATAGCTGCGCGAGCCATTGAAGCGGGATTGGGTATTAGCCATAATTTAACAATCAAATGTGGTTTAAAGAGTGCTTCAGTATAGGTAAAAGGACTTATAAATTCAGTGTTTACACTAGTTTATGGGTTGTTGAGGCAATGTAAGTAGCTGGTCTCCGCTATACTTTGAACGAATTGATCTAAATCAAACTTCTTATCGATGATTTTTATGAAAAAACACTTGATTCTCTCCAAAATTGCACTAATTGCTAGCTTGGCATTGGTTGGATTTGTTGCACATGCTGCAGATGTCAAAGGCGATGCACAGGCTGGTCAAGGCAAAGTCTGGCTTTGTATTGGTTGTCATTCCATACCCGACTACCGCTCGGATTATCCTTTTGTCTATAGCGTGCCCATGTTAGGTGGCCAAAACGGCCCTTACATAGCTACCGCCTTATCTGAGTACAAAAAAGGTGAAAGAAAACATCCTACGATGCGCTCTATCGCTACGAGCTTGTCTGATCAAGATATGGCTGACATCGGCGAATACTATGCTGCGCAAACTGCCAGCTCTCCTAATAACCCATTGAAGTGATATTTAGAGACATGTTTATGAAAGTCGCACTAATTACCGCCATTTTGTTTTCTAGTATTGGCTTGGCAGCTGCCGCTAATATAGAAAAAGGTCAGACATTGGTCGAGAAGGCTAATTGTGCTTCATGCCATGGTGCAGGCCTTAATGCCCCAATCTTGCCTACGTACCCCAAGCTAGCCGGTCAACACTCGGATTACCTGTATTACGCCTTGCACGCCTATCAAGTGGGTAATACGAATGCGCAATATGGCCGCAATAATGCAGTCATGTCTTCACAAGTTCAGGCCTTCTCTAAGGCTGACTTACAAGATATTGCAGCTTATGTTGCTTCATTACCGGGCAACTTGGTTATTAAAAAGTAATTCCAAATACTGGCAATACTTTATAAAATGGCTTAGGTTAATAACCTAAGCCATTGTTATTTATAGGTTTATTTAACCGCTTCCAATCCTCTGGCTAGATGCTTACGCATAGCCAGTTCGGCACTGGCAGCATCTCTCTTGAGGATAGCCTTTAAAATTTCTCGATGCTCCAATAAAGAGCTTTGCATTCTTCCAGTTCTACTTAGCGAGTCTCGGCGCTGTAACTTCAGCACCTTTCTTAAGTCATTAATCACGCCATTCATCCACTTATTGCCCGAAATTTCTTGAATCATCTCGTGAAATTTCACGTTTATCTCAAAAAACTGTTCTAAATCTCGATCTGCTGCAGCTTTTTCAAGCCTGTGGTGTAAGTCATCGAGCTGAGTAAGATCCATTTCGGTTGCAATAACAGCAGTCTCTTTTGCTGCTTGACCTTCCAACAAGGAGAGAATGCTAAAAATTTGCTCTAAATCGTTACGATCAACTTCAGTGACATACGCTCCGCGATTCATTTTTGTGGTTACCAGCCCCTCTGAGGCTAATACCTTAATAGCCTCCCGCATGGGTGTTCGGCTAATACCAAACTCTATCGCAAGACTTTGTTCATCTAACCAGCTACCTGGTGCAAGTTCATGTGCAAAAATTTGCGCACGAAGGCGTTCTGCTACGACTTCAGAAAGTGGCCTATTTAGTAGTTTTGTATTCATAATAATGTATACAGTATGTAGACAAATATAAAAATGTCAAGCAAAATGGGGATACAAATCTAGCAACAAAGTAATAAGGCCAACTAGGAGCGCTTTATGGGTGATGGTGATAAAAAGTCGGTAGCCAATACATGGCCGAATGTTCAAAGTAAAAATTTGGAAGATTGGAAAAAATCAGCAGAAAAATCTGCCCCCAATGGTGATATTGATAAATTGGGCTGGAAGACCCCGGATGGGATTCATTTAAAGGCTTTGTACACATCAGATGATGTGGGCGGTCTGGAATACACCAATACATTGCCAGGTTTTGAGCCTTTTGTTCGTGGTCCACAGGCAACAATGTATTCAGTGCGGCCATGGACTATTCGTCAATACGCTGGTTTTTCAACTGCTGAAGAATCAAATGCTTTTTATCGCAAAGCTTTGGATGCTGGCGGGCAAGGCGTTTCTGTGGCTTTTGATTTAGCAACTCATCGAGGGTATGACTCTGATCATCCTCGTGTCACTGGTGATGTGGGTAAGGCGGGAGTAGCGATTGATTCAGTTGAGGATATGAAAATATTATTTGATGGAATTCCATTGGATAAGGTTTCGGTATCGATGACTATGAATGGCGCGGTGTTGCCAGTATTGGCTGGATACATTGTTGCTGGTGAAGAGCAGGGCGTTAAACAAGAGTTGCTTTCAGGCACTATTCAGAACGATATTCTGAAAGAGTTTATGGTGCGCAATACTTATATCTACCCACCAGAGCCGTCCATGCGAATTATTGGCGACATCATTGAATATACCGCTAAGCATATGCCTAAATTTAACTCGATCTCGATTTCGGGTTACCACATGCAAGAGGCTGGCGCCAACCAAGTTTTAGAGCTGGCATTCACGTTAGCTGATGGCAAGCAGTATGTCAAAACGGCTTTGGCAAAAGGCCTTGATGTTGATGGTTTTGCCGGACGTTTATCATTCTTTTTTGCGATTGGCATGAATTTTTATTTGGAAGTGGCTAAGTTACGTGCGGCACGCCTTCTATGGTGGCGAATTATGAAATCGTTTGAACCAAAAAATCCAAAATCACTCATGCTGCGTACGCATTGCCAAACTTCTGGTTGGTCTTTAACTGAGCAAGATCCGTATAACAATGTCGTTCGCACCACTGTCGAGGCGATGGCAGCAGTATTTGGCGGTACGCAATCCCTACATACAAATTCATTCGATGAGGCCATTGCATTACCTTCAGAATTCTCAAGCCGTATTGCTCGCAATACCCAACTAATTCTTCAAGAAGAAACACACATTACTAGCGTGATTGATCCTTGGGCAGGTTCTTATATGATGGAAAACCTGACCCAGGAAATGGCCGATAAAGCCTGGGAAATTATTCAGGAAGTAGACGCCATGGGTGGCATGACTAAAGCCGTAGAAAGCGGATGGGCTAAGCTCAAGATTGAAGCTGCTGCTGCAGAAAAGCAGGCCAAAATTGACTCTGGATCGGATGTTATTGTCGGCGTGAATAAATACAAGCTAAGCAAAGAGGATCTCGTAGATGTCCGCATGATTGATAACGATCAGGTTCGTGATAGTCAGGTTGCCCGCTTAAAAAATATCAAAGCTAAACGTGACTCGAAGAAAGTAGAAGCGGCGCTAGAGAGTTTGACTAAGGCTGCAGAAGAAAATACCGGTAATTTACTGGAGTTAGCTGTTCAAGCTGTTCGATTGCGCGCTACTGTCGGTGAAATTTCAGATGCATTAGAGAAGGTTTACGGGCGCCATCGCGCCGATACTCAAAAGGTGACTGGTGTGTATGCTGCTGCTTACGACTCAGCTGAGGGCTGGGAAAAATTGAAGGTAGAAATCGATGCTTTTGCTAAAGATTTTGGTCGTCGACCACGTGTCATGATTGCAAAATTAGGTCAAGATGGCCATGATCGAGGCGCTAAGGTAGTTGCCACTGCATTTGCCGACTTAGGATTTGATGTCGATATCGGTCCATTATTTCAAACGCCAGAAGAGTGCGCACGCCAAGCCATTGAGAATGATGTTCACGCTCTGGGTATCTCAACTTTGGCTGCTGGGCATAAAACTTTAGTACCAGCAATTATTGCCGAACTAAAAAAACAAGGTTCGGATGACATTATCGTATTCGTTGGCGGAGTGATTCCAAGGCAAGACTATGAGTTCCTTTATGAATCTGGTGTGAAGGGAATTTATGGTCCAGGAACTCCTATCCCAGCTTCCGCTAAGGATGTACTTGAGCAGATTCGCAAGTCAGTAAAACCTACTTAAGCACAGTCATATAACAATGCTCAATATTGCTGATCAAGCTTTAGTTAATGATCTTATAGGCACGCCTTCTCCAGCGCAGCGTCGTGCTTTAGCTAAGATCATTACCCTGCTTGAGTCAACCCGCTTGGATCACCGTAAGCGCGCCGATGAAGTGCTCAATACATTACTACCTAAGACAGGTAAATCTTTTCGCCTTGGAATTTCTGGTGTTCCAGGTGTTGGAAAGTCCACATTAATTGAGTCTCTAGGCTTATATTTGATTGGCAAAGGTCACAGAGTTGCAGTTTTGGCGATTGATCCGTCTTCAACATTGTCTGGCGGGTCTATCTTGGGTGACAAGACGCGCATGGAGTTCTTGTCTGTTAATGAAAATGCTTTTATACGTCCAAGCCCTTCATCGGGCACTTTGGGTGGGGTTGCTGAAAAAACTCGGGAAGCCTTGTTAATAGCTGAAGCTGCAGGCTTTGATGTGGTGATTGTGGAGACGGTTGGTGTTGGTCAAAGTGAGATTGCAGTAGCAGGAATGACTGACATGTTCTTGCTTTTACAGTTACCCAATGCAGGCGATGATCTCCAAGCTATTAAAAAAGGTGTCATGGAGATTGCTGATCTTATTGTGATAAACAAGGTTGATATCGATCCAGACGCAGCGATGCGTGCACAACTTTTTATTAGTAGTTCACTGCGCTTACTGGGATTTCAAGGTAACCCCGACCATGCCTCTCATGATCAAGAGTATTGGCACCCATCTGTGATGACTTTGAGTGCGCTACACGGTAATGGCATCCCTGAGTTGTGGGAAAAAATTCTGCATTTTCAAAAATTACAAAATGCGAACGGTAAACTTCAGTCCCGTCGCAAACAACAATCTGGGGCCTGGATGTGGGATCGGATTGATGCAGGATTAAAGAATGCATTTCGAAATCATCCGGCCGTACAGGAACTTTTACCGAGCTTAAGTGCTCAAGTAAATCAAGGAACTGTGGCCGCTTCTGTGGCGGCAAGGCGTTTGCTCGAAGCAATGGGGCATGAATTTTTCTAAGGAGTAGGAAATGAAGGACATTATTGTGCAGCTTGAAGCAAAGCGCGAGCTTGCCCGATTAGGTGGTGGGCAAAAGCGCATTCAGGCTCAACATTCAAAAGGTAAGCTCACTGCACGTGAGCGTATCGAGCTTTTGCTTGACGCTGGTACTTTTGAAGAATGGGATATGTTCGTTGAGCATCGTTGTCATGATTTCGGAATGACCGAACAAACCGTTCCTGGTGATGGCGTTGTTACTGGCTACGGCATGATTAATGGCCGTTTGGTTTTCGTGTTCTCTCAAGACTTTACAGTTCTGGGTGGCTCACTCTCCGAAGCGCATGCTGAAAAGATTTGTAAGATCATGGATCAGGCCTTAAAGGTTGGAGCACCAGTCATTGGTTTAAATGATTCTGGTGGCGCTCGAATTCAAGAGGGCGTGGCTTCTTTAGGTGGTTATGCTGAAATTTTCCAGCGTAACGTGACTGCTTCTGGTGTCATTCCTCAGATTTCACTCATCATGGGTCCTTCGGCTGGCGGTGCGGTTTACTCGCCTGCTTTAACTGACTTTATTTTCATGGTGAAAGACAGCTCATACATGTTTGTAACTGGCCCTGAAGTGGTTAAAACAGTTACTCACGAGGATGTTACTGCAGAAGAGTTGGGTGGTGCGGTCACACATTCAACGATCTCTGGCGTTTGTGATTTGGCTTTTGATAATGATGTCGATGCCATCATGATGTTGCGTCGTTTCTTCAACTATTTGCCCTTATCAAATCGTGAAAAACCACCGATGATCAATGGAGCAATGCGTACTGAGGAGCCCGATTTCTCTTTGGATACTTTAGTACCATCAAACCCAAATCAACCATACGATATGAAGGAATTAATTCATAAAATTGTAGATGATGGCGACTTTTTTGAATTACAACCTGACTATGCAAAAAATATATTAATAGGTTTTGCTCGCATGGAGGGGCGCTCGATTGGTATTGTTGCCAATCAGCCATTAGTCTTGGCTGGCTGTTTAGATATTAAGGCTTCAGTTAAAGCAGCGCGTTTTGTACGATTTTGCGATGCTTTCAATATTCCTGTAGTAACTCTAGTAGATGTCCCTGGATTTATGCCAGGGACAGCACAAGAGTACGGTGGGATCATTAAGCATGGTGCGAAGTTGCTATATGCCTATGCTGACTGTACTGTTCCAAAAGTCACACTGATTACTCGTAAAGCCTATGGTGGCGCCTATGATGTGATGGCCTCAAAGCATTTGCGGGGTGATGTAAATTTTGCCTGGCCGTCAGCAGAGATTGCTGTAATGGGCCCCAAAGGCGCTGTCGAAATTATTTTTCGTGAAGAAAAATCAGATCCAGCAAAGATTGCCGCACGTGAAGCAGAATACAAAGCTAAGTTTGCCAATCCTTTTGTTGCAGGTCGCCGTGGTTATATAGATGATGTGATTTTGCCCCACGAAACTCGCAAACGTATTTCACGTTCCCTAGCGATGCTAAAGGATAAAGAATTGAAGAATCCTGCCCGTAAGCACGGCAATATCCCCCTTTAAGGCGCAGACTTAATATGACCACGAAAATGTTTAAGAAAATTTTGATTGCAAACCGCGGCGAAATTGCTTGTCGTGTAATAAAGACCGCTAAGAAAATGGGTATCAAGACTGTCGCAGTCTACTCAGAGGCAGATAAAGAGGCGCGTCATGTCCAAATGGCTGATGAGGCTGTTTTTATTGGGCCTGCTCCATCACGTGAATCTTATTTAGTGATGGACCGGATTATTCAAGCCTGCAAGGATACTGGTGCGGAAGCTGTTCATCCTGGGTATGGTTTTTTATCTGAGAATGAACAATTTGCTCGGCGTTGTGAAGAAGAGGGTGTTATCTTCATCGGGCCCAAGCATCAATCTATTGCTGCCATGGGTGACAAAATTGCCTCGAAAAAATTGGCCTTGGCGGCTAATGTTAATACCATCCCAGGATTTAATGAGGCGATTGAGAAGCCAGAAGAAGCCGTAAAAATTGCACAGAATATTGGTTATCCAGTAATGATTAAAGCCTCGGCAGGAGGGGGTGGCAAAGGTTTGCGAGTGGCATTTAACGACAAAGAGGCTTTCGAAGGTTTTACAGCTTGCCGCACCGAAGCTTTAAATAGCTTTGGTGATGACCGTGTTTTTATCGAAAAATTTGTTGAGGGCCCGCGCCATATCGAGATTCAAGTTTTAGGTGATGGCCATGGGAATATCGTGTATCTAGGAGAGCGGGATTGCTCCATTCAGCGTCGCCATCAAAAAGTAATCGAAGAAGCGCCTTCTCCATTCATTGATCCTGAGACCCGTAAGGCGATGGGTGAGCAAGCAGTCGCATTGGCTAAAGCAGTTAACTATCAATCGGCCGGAACTGTAGAATTTGTCGTAGGTAAAGATAAGTCCTTTTACTTTTTAGAAATGAATACGCGCCTTCAAGTTGAGCATCCAGTGACGGAAGGTATTACAGGCTTGGATTTAGTAGAGCAAATGATTCGAATTGCTGCTGGTGAAAAGCTAAGCTTCACGCAAGAAGATATTAAGCTAGATGGCTGGGCAATGGAGTGCCGTATTAATGCAGATGATCCATTCCGTAATTTCTTGCCATCTACAGGCCGCCTAGTTAAATATCGCCCTCCTGCTGAGATAGACGGCGTCCGGGTGGATACCGGTGTATATGAGGGTGGTGAGATACCTATGTTTTACGATTCCATGATTGCAAAGTTGATTGTGCACGGCAAGGATCGTACTGAGGCCATTGAAAAGATGCGTGCCGCCTTAAATGATTTTGTTATTCGTGGCATTCACTCAAATATTCCATTTCAATCCGCCTTATTGCAACACCCACGATTTGTTTCTGGTGACTTTACTACTGGGTTTATTGCTGAAGAATATCCAGATGGCTTTAAGACCGATTCAGTACAGCCTGTAGATCCAAAACGCTTAGCAGCCTTAGCAGCCTTCATGCGCTATCGTTACCTAGAGCATATTAAGATGATTGACGGACAGTTAGTCGGTCATGAAATGACGATTGCTAAGAAATTTGTGGTCGTTACTGGTGCAAGAGTAGGTTCAAAAGATGATCCTCAAGAGATTGATGTTCGCGTCGAACTAAATGATGCAATCTACTCTGTCTACATTGACGAGTTAGATGGAGTCAGTCGCTACGATATTGTGAGTGATTGGCGTCCAGGTCAAATTTGCTTATATGCAACTATTAATGGCACTAGTAAAGTCACTGTCCAAGTTGAGCGTCGCGGTACCAGATACTTTTTAAGTCTGGATGGTGCTCAATACCAGTGCATGGTATTAAGTCCTCTTGGCGCTGAACTTCAACGACGCATGCCTATAAAAGTACCGCCAGATACCTCTAAATTCGTGATGTCACCAATGCCGGGCCTGTTAACTGCGATTTCTGTAAAAGTAGGCGAAGCAGTCACGGCTGGCCAGAAATTGGCTGCGATCGAGGCTATGAAGATGGAAAATACTTTAATTGCGGCGCAGGATGGAGTCGTTGCTGAAATTTGCGCAAACGTTGGTGAGAGCCTGGCTGTTGATCAATTGATCATTCGTTTTGAATAGACCTCAATTATGAACAGGCCATTTAAAATTCTAGGAATTCAGCAAGTTGCTATTGGTGGTGAAGATAAAAACCGCTTACGCAAGCTTTGGTTAGATCTATTGGGCTTTCAATACAAGAGCACTTTTGTTTCTCAGCGTGAAAATGTTGATGAAGATATTTGTGCGATTGGTTCTGGGGCTCATGAAATTGAAGTAGATCTAATGCAGCCCTTTGATATTGATAAAAAACCAGCAGTACATCAAACGCCGCTAAATCACATTGGCTTATGGGTTGATGATTTACCAAAAGCGGTTGAATGGTTGTCGGCTCAAGGGATGCGCTTTGCTCCTGGTGGAATTCGTAAAGGGGCCGCTGGACATGACATTACATTTGTGCATCCCAAAGGCAATGAAGAGTTTCCTATTTGTGGTGAGGGTGTCTTAATTGAGTTAGTTCAAGCTCCACCCGAAATCATTTTGGGCTTAAGCCTTTAAAATAAGGATTTGATTCTTTAGAAGGCTCAACAAGTGTCACGTATATTGGCCATCGACACCTCAACAGCCTGGTGTTCCGTGGCTTTATCTATAGATGGATCACCGTCTTTGATTCGACATCAGGCAGTGTCGGCTGGCGCTAGCCAGCTGTTATTACCCTGGATTGAAGAGCTCCTAAGGCTATCATCCACCCCTTTAAACACCTTAGATGCTATTGCCATTGGAATAGGCCCTGGCGCTTTCACTGGGGTTCGTTTGGGTGTTGCCGTAGTTCAGGGTTTAGCTATTGCAACAAAGCTTCCGGTCCTACCCGTCGCGAGTCTCGATGCGATTGCGGCTCAGCTAGTCCATACGCCATCCTTTATAGCCTCTGGGGCCTCCACTTTCGTAGTCGCAGTCGATGCCCGCATGGGCGAGGTTTATTGGGCAAAATATGCATACTCATCCTTGGGTTTACCAAAGCGAATAGGTGGTATTGAGCTTTCCGCCCCCGAGTTAGTGGATTTAATCGGCGCGCAGTATCTTGCTGGTAGTGCAGTAAAGGAGTTTGGTGATCGTCTATTGTCGAATTTGGAAATTAGATTGCCAGATAGCCACATTAATACAGACATTAGTATTCATGCCCTAGGTATTTTGTCCTGTGCGCAGGTAATGTGGTCAGACGGGCTTCAGCAAGATGTTCATCTGCTTGAGCCTCTATACATCAGAAATAAAGTGGCGCTCACTACCTTAGAGCGCTCTTTGAAATCCCATGTCTGAAATAGCCGGAGTTTCTGAACTTTCTTTTTTACCCATGGGTTTGGCAGACCTAGATGCAGTTCTGGCCATTGAAAGTATTTCTCATGTCCATCCATGGACTAGAGGGAATTTTACGGATTCACTGGCCGTAGGTCATTGGGCTTATTGCATCCGTCCCCAAGTAGATAACCCCATTGAGGGAAGTTATCTCGACCCACACATTCTTTGGGCTTATTGCATTCTTTTTCCCGCTGTTGATGAGTTGCACCTTCTCAACATTACCGTGTCACCCAAGCTTAGAAGTTTGGGTATTGGTTTGCGTATGATGAAGGCTATAGAAGGGGTCGCAGCCCAACAAAAGATGCCCCGTATTATTTTAGAGGTCAGGCCATCTAATAATAGTGCCATAAGGCTGTATAAATCCTTGGGTTATGAGCAGATTGGAATACGTAAAAACTATTATCCAGTCGATTTAAGCAGCGGCCGTCGTGAAGATGCCTTAGTAATGGCTAAATCGATTAAGCTAGAGCTATGAATACAGACGTCAACTCCACATTTCTTAAGGAAATGGGGATTACTGAATGGTCCGTGCGAAATGCGCCGGAATCAGGCGTTATCGCCCAGACCCCCGTCGCAGATGAGGTCGTTGAGAAGGCCTCTTCTCAACGAAAAAGTCTAGGAACGTGGTGGTTTTTTGGTAACAAGCCTCAGGGTGATTCCGAGATCTTATTTCAGAACGTTATTCGAGCGCTGGGCTTAATGGCAAACGAATGGTCTTGGAAAAGTCCGAATGAAAAAATGGATCACATGTCGGCACCTCAAGATGGCAGCCCCATTGTAGCTATTGCTTTTGGTGGTTCTGCTGCGCAAAAGTTATCCGGAGAGCGGGATTCTCTTTCTGAACTTAGGGAAACTGTGCTGGCTATAAATTCACCGGGGCTTGAAGAGATACCCTTAATTGCTACTTTTGAATTAAATCAATTGATTTCAAGACCAAATGACAAAGCATTGTTTTGGCAAGACTTACTACTTGCTAAATCAGTACTGCAAAATATCTAAATTTTAGAGCTTGTGCTCACCAATGAGGTGCATGGAGTCATATTCTGATTGATTGGCTTGATGGCGCTTGATGACTAGCCACATGATTAAGCTCACAACAATACCAAAACCAATGATCACATATTGAATGGGTATGTCTAACCAAATCAAGCCTGAATACATCAACAGCATCATTAATACAGAAATATTTTCATTAAAGTTTTGGACTGCAATCGAGTGGCCAGCAGACATTAAAACGTGGCCACGATGTTGCAATAAGGCGTTCATAGGTACAACAAAAAAACCAGCCAACCAGCCAACCAAAATTAATAAAAAATAGGCCGGCAATAAATTAAGAGTTACCTGTAGTTTCCCAAAAGTCATAATGGGTGTATTAGGTAACATGTCAGCGTTATAAATGGCTAAAGCGCAAACTACTGCACCCATTGCTATACCGTAAGGGAGTACCTTAAGGGAGTGGCGAAGGGGTACGCGCCAAGCTGCCCAAATTGCACCACCAGCAACCCCTACAGCAGAAATTGCCTGCAGAATGGCGCCTTGGGATAAATTCATATGCAGGGCAACTTGCGCCCACTTAATGACAATAAATTGCAAAGTCGCTCCAGCACCCCAAAATAGGGTTGTGACCGCCAAAGAGATTTGGCCTAAGCGATCATCCCATAGAGTCTTTAAGCAGACGGCAAAGTCTTTTATAAGCTCAATTGGATTTGTTTTTTGAGATACGTATCGAGCCCCCGTGTCTGGAATGCGTAAGTTGATCAGCGCAGCCAATACATAAATCATCATGATGATCAGAATGGCTGATTCAGCAGCGGTATCAATGCCAGTGTCAAAAGCGGGCATATCAAAACTCAGTAGGGTTTGAGAGACGGAGGTGCTAATCAATACACCCCCAAGCACTGTGCCCATAATGATGGAGCATACCGTTAAACCCTCTATCCAACCATTGGCTGCTACAAGTTTTTCTGGGGGAAGTAATTCAGTCAAAATGCCATATTTAGCAGGGGAGTAGGCAGCCGCACCAAGACCTACAACGGCATATGCAATTAAAGGGTGGCTACCTAGAAGCATCACGACACACCCAACAAATTTAATCGTGTTGGTGATGAACATGACATTACCCTTGGGGCGAGAATCAGCAAAGGCGCCAACAAAGGCAGCCAAGATGACATAAGAGAGTACAAAGAATAATTTGAGTAAAGGAGTCATCCAAGGCGGAGCATTAAGCTGGGCCAAGAGGGCGATTGCTGCTATCAGCAAAGCGTTATCAGCAAGCGACGAAAAAAATTGCGCCGCCATAATGATGTAAAAACTGCGGTTCATTCGTACAATATAGTCATTACTGTAATTAAAACATGAAAGGAGGGTTGGATATGGGTACTTCAGCTAATCATCCGATTAATAGACCTATTTTGGCATCTATTGACACCGAGGCCTTTCGCCATAATTTAAACCGAGTTCGGGAGCTGGCCCCTGAATCTAAAATTTGGTCTGTGATCAAAGCTAAGTCCTACGGGCACAGTTTAGAGGCGGCTCTTGTTGGTCTAGAATCCACTGATGGATTTGCCTTACTTGATATTACCGATGCGCAATGGCTTCGAGAACATGGTTGGCAGGGTCGGATTCTCCTTTTGGAGGGCTTATTCCATCATAATGAATTAGCTCTCGCAGACAAGCTCCAATGCGATCTAGTAGTACATTCTGAAAGTCAGGTTCAATGGCTTGAATCTTATAAAGGCCGGTCTGGTCATGAGTTCAACCTGTTTTTAAAATTAAATTCTGGTATGAACCGTTTGGGTTTGAGGCCGGCTCAATATAGAGTGGCGTTTCATCGTTTGCATGCCGCAGATTATCGTATGCACCATATGACCCATTTTGCCAATGCTGATCAAGTTGATCGATCCCCATCGGTAGGAGAGCAACTAGAGTGCTTCAATCATGCTATAGATGGTCTCCATGCCCCTACCTCGTTAGCTAATTCAGCTGCAATCTTATGGCACCGAAATGCATTGGGGGATTGGATTCGCCCTGGCATCATGCTCTATGGTGTATCGCCAACAGGTATTTTTGCTGATATTGTTCGCTCTGATTTTCAGGCTGTTATGCAATTACGCAGTGAAATTATTGACATTCAAGAGCTTAAAAAAGGTGAATATATTGGATACGGCGGTCGATATCAAGCTGGCGAGGATATGCGTATCGGTGTGATTGCGTGTGGATATGCTGATGGCTACCCGCGACACGCTGAAGATGGTACGCCCGTCTGGATACAGGCTGCTGGTAGTGACGATCAAGGTGTTATTTGCCCAATAGCTGGTCAAGTTTCCATGGATATGATGACTGTTGATCTGCGCGATGCTCCCAATGCAAAAGTTGGAAGCGTTGTTGAGCTATGGGGTAAAGAAATTCCAGTAGATGATGTAGCTCAGATGAGTGGCACTATTGGCTATGAATTAATTTGCGCCTTAGCCCCACGCGTGCCTTTGGAAATCAGGTGAATTAAACGGCTAAACGAAGGAAAGTTCAACAGCATTAACTCGTGCTGTTGAGTTTCCTTGATTGTTTATTTATTCCAGATCTGCCACCATTGGCGTTGTTTTTTAACGCGTTGACCGGTTACTAACATTTGGCTGTCAGGAAAATTTAATTGCAAAACGCGCAGAGCATCACTGCTTAAATCCGGCATTCCAAGTTTTTCATAAGACTTCACTAAAAGATAAAGCGCCTCCTCTACAGCGGGCGCTCGATCGTAGTCGCGAATCACAAGCTGAGCACGGTTAGCGGAAGCAAGGTAGGCGCCACGCTGATAGTAAAAGCGAGCAATCATCACATCTGATTCGGCCAAAGAATTGACTATATAACGCATACGGTCCAAGGAATCGGGAGCGTATTTACTATCAGGGAATCGTTCAACAACTACTTTGAATGACTCAAATGCTTCTTTAGATGCCTTGGGGTCACGCTCACTGAGATCTTGGCCTGTAAATTTACCAAGCCAACCCAAATCATCATTAAAGGTAATTAAACCTTTTAGGTAGTAGGCGTAATCAAGACTTGGACTTCCCTGGTGCAATTTAAGAAATCGATCAATCGCTACCAAGGCCTGAGCTTGCTCTTGGGCCTTCCAATAGCAATAGGCTGCATTAATTTGTGCTTGTTGTGAGTACGGGCCAAATGGGAAGCGAGCCTCAAGTTTGTCAAAATACTTGCCACATTTAGCAAAATCAGCATCATTAAGCTTATCAGTCGCCTCTGAATAGAGTTTGGTTTCCGACCAAATATCAGTATCGTCTTTTTGGCCATCACTCCCTGCACAGCCACTCAGTAGAAGAATAGTCGCACTAGCGACCAGAAAAAACGCAAGTGAAATCGCCCTCAAAGAACTTGGGCTTTTTTGCTGAGTTGGCTCAGCAATAGCAGCAAGCCTTAAACTGGCGTCTGGAATAACGTCCGACATAACTAAAAGGCTCTTTAAGCGTGGCATTGCTGCATACTCCTGATTCGAATCCCATTGATTATATCGATGAAGAGGATTTCATTGCTCTAGAAATTCCCCATGATGTGGATGGCGAGCGCTTGGACAAGATCCTAGCGGCTGCGTTGCCTGATTATTCCCGTAATCGCCTGAAGTCCTGGGTTGAATCTGGCGCCGTAACTGTGGATGGCAGGGTCACCAAAGCCCGACATCTACTGCGTGGCGGTGAAAGTATCAAGGTTTATCCGCAAGACATGCCCGAACAATTTGATTTTGGCCCTGAAAATATCCCTTTAGACGTGGTTCATGAAGATGAGTCGCTGATTGTGCTAAATAAGCCACCAGGCCTAGTTGTTCACCCAGCCGTGGGCAATTGGACCGGAACTCTATTAAATGGACTCTTGTTTCGCTATCCAGAGCTAAAACACTTGCCTCGGGCTGGGATAGTTCATCGCTTGGATAAGGATACTTCTGGGCTGATGGTAGTGGCTCGGACAGCTCACGCTCAAACCGCACTGGTACGGCAGCTGCAAGATAGAACGGTAGGGCGCCGCTATTTGGCTTGGGTTTGGGGCGAAGCTCCTTCCCAAGGCAAAGTATTGGCAACAGTAGGGCGTGATCAACGCGATCGCCTCAGAATGGCGGCTGGCTCAACTCAAGGCAAACCAGCAGCAACACTTTTTAGGCGTCTAGCCAAAGGTCAATTTTTAACTAGTTCAGTCACCTTGCTTGAATGTCGCCTGGAAACCGGACGAACACACCAAATTCGAGTCCATCTGGAATCTTTGGGATTTCCTCTTTTGGGCGATCCGGTGTATCGCAAAAGAACTCCAGGACCAGCCAAGACTCTTCCGTTTGAGCGCCAAGCACTCCATGCCTATGCTTTAAGTTTGCAGCACCCGGTTTCATTGGAAACAATGACTTGGTTTCGCTTGCCTCCTGCTGACCTACTTGAGTTGTTGTTGCAAGTTGGAATGACTGAGGCCGATTTACCACAAGAGGCGGCTTTATTGGCCTCCATAAAGAATGATCAGCGCTAATCTTTTTTTTAAACCGGACTGGTCTTCGCAGCCAAAATCAGTGCATGCCATTGTTACCACCCGTGAAGGTGGTGTGAGTATGCCGCCATATAGCTCTTTAAATTTGGCTGACCATGTTGGCGATAGCATCGAACATGTCATCCAAAATCGTTTGATCCTCTCTCGAGAGCTTCCTGGTTCGCCTATTTGGCTAAAGCAGGTTCACGGCACAGATGTGAGTACCCCGCAAAGTAGGTTAATTAATCAAGGTTTCGAAGTTGAGGCGGATGCTGCGGTAAGTAATATTTCTAGTGAGGTATTGGCTATTCTCACAGCAGATTGCATGCCAGTACTATTCGCCAGCAAAAAAGGGGAATGTATTGGAGTAGCTCACGCAGGTTGGCGCGGACTTTGTAATGGTGTTCTTGAAAATACAGTCTCTGCGATGTTAGCGCTGTCGCCAAATTTATCTCCAGCAGATATTTTAGTATGGCTAGGACCAGCCATTGGTTCTGAGGCATTTGAGGTTGGCGCTGATGTATTCGAGGCTTTTATAAATCAGGGCTCTTTAATACCGAACCAGGCATTTATACCCATTAATAAACGCCCAGGTAAGTTTTTGGCCAATTTATATTTGTTAGCACAAAGCCGTCTAAAAGCGGTTGGGGTTACTTCAATCGAGGGTGGAAATTTGTGCACATTTACAGATTGCACCCAATTCTTTTCATATCGTCGAGATGGTCAAACTGGTCGTTTCGCCTCGTTAATCTGGCTGAGCTAAGAAACTTTTCTTGGGGTTATCACTACCTTTGACCTAAGGCTAGGGTTAGTGCGTATAACTCTGATGGCTTTATAGATGGAGAATGACACTTAATTCTTTAAGAGATCAATATGTTTGCAGGCATGAATACAGGCGCAGTCCCTTCTTTGGCGCCACACCATATGGCAATGATTCCATCAGAACGCCTGACGGAAATACAAAAAGAATATTTTGCAGAATTAGCGCACTTAACAACAAACCCCGAGTCTATCGAACTAAAAGATCGTCGCTTCGCTGGCAAAGCGTGGCATTCATCTTGGAGCAAGATTATTGCGGCAACCTATTTATTGAATTCCAAGCATTTAATGGAATTGGCCAAGGCGGTTGATACAGACGACAAGGCCAAACAAAAAATTCTCTTTACTACAGAGCAAATGATCGACGCTTTGTCGCCATCTAATTTTATTGCAACCAATCCAGAGGTTTTGGAAAATATCATTAGCTCGCAAGGACAGTCCATCCAGAATGGAATCGTTAATCTTTTGGGGGATATGAAAAAAGGCAAGGTGTCTCAAACTGACGAGAGCGCCTTTGAGGTCGGTAAAAATATTGCTACAACGGAAGGGCAAGTCGTTTTTCGTTGCGAGTTATTTGAAATTATTCAATACAAACCTTTGACTGAAACAGTTTTTGAGCGCCCGTATTTAATGGTTCCACCCTGTATTAACAAGTACTACATTTTAGATTTACAGCCCGATAACTCAATAGTGCGTTACATGGTGAATCAGGGGCACACTGTCTTTTTGGTTTCCTGGAAAAATCCTGATACCTCGATGGCCGAGGTTAGCTGGGATGATTATGTTGGTAAAGGCGTTATTCGCGCCATCGACGTGGTCAAAGAGATTGGCGGTAGCAAACAAATCAATATCTTGGGTTTCTGCGTTGGTGGCACGCTAACAGCATCTGCACTTGCAGTCCTGGCTGCCCGTAAAGACAATTCTATTGCTAGCTTAACCTTATTCACCACTTTGCTTGATTTCACAAATTCAGGCATCTTGGATGTTTTTATTGACGAATCCATGGTGAAGATGCGCGAAACTTCCATCGGTGGTGCAGACGGTAAGTTTGGGATGATGTCTGGTCTTGATTTAGGAAATACTTTTTCCTTCCTTCGTCCAAATGATTTAGTGTGGAACTATGTTGTTGAGGGTTATCTTAAGGGAAATTCGCCTCCCCCATTTGACCTCTTGTATTGGAATGGCGATTCAACTAATTTGCCAGGTGCGATGTATTGTTGGTATTTGCGGCACACTTATTTGCAAAATGATTTGGTAAAGCCTGGCAAGATAACCTTATGTGGCGAAAAGATTGATTTAAGCAAAATTTCTTGTCCAGCTTATATTTATGCATCCCACGATGATCATATTGTTCCTTGGAAATCAGCTTACGAATCCTCACACATTCTTAAGGGGGAAAATCGATTTGTTCTTGGAGCTTCTGGACATATAGCTGGCGTGATAAATCCGCCGAGTAAAAATAAACGCTATTACTACGAAAACAATAAGATCGAAAAGACTGCTGATGAATGGCTCGCAGGTGCAAAAGAAATTAAAGGTAGTTGGTGGCCAAACTACTCAAAATGGCTTGAGCAATTCGGTGGAAAGAAAATCCCAGCCCGTAAAACTTTTGGTAATGCTAAATATAAAAAATTAGAAGCTGCGCCTGGTCGTTACGTCAAAGAAAAATCAGTTCCAGCAGATTAATAAAGCACTTAATTATTTTTATAAAGGAGAGCACAATGTCTCAAAAAATAGCATATGTAACTGGCGGTATGGGCGGTATTGGTACTGCTATATGCCAGCGCTTGGCTAAAGATGGCTATAAAGTTATTGCGGGTTGTGGACCCAATTCACCACGTAAAGACCGTTGGATTGGAGAGCAAAAAGTACTAGGTTATGACTTTATTGCTTCTGAGGGCAATGTTTCTGACTGGGATAGCACTGTTGCTGCTTTTGAAATAGTGAAGGCTGAAGTTGGGCGCGTGGATATCTTGGTAAACAATGCCGGCATTACACGTGATAGCGTTTTCCGAAAAATGACACCAGATGCATGGAAGGCGGTGATTGATACAAACCTCAATTCCCTTTTTAACGTCACCAAGCAGGTAGTTGATGGCATGGCCGATAACGGCTGGGGTCGCATTATTAACATTTCATCTGTAAATGGCCAAAAAGGGCAATTTGGTCAATCCAATTATTCCACTGCGAAAGCAGGTTTACATGGATTTACAATGGCTTTGTCACAAGAGTTGGCATCTAAAGGGGTAACGGTCAATACCGTTTCGCCGGGCTATATCGGCACTGATATGGTGAAGGCGATTCGCGAGGATGTATTGGAGAAGATTGTTGCGGGCATTCCAGTCAAGCGTCTTGGTACCCCAGAGGAAATAGCATCTATTTGTTGCTGGATTGCTTCTGATGACGGGGCCTATGCTACTGGCGCTGATTTCTCCCTCAACGGTGGCATTCATACCGGCTAATAGATCTAGGCAAGCGTTTTTAGTTGCACCTTCATCGGCATATTTACCTTTAGGTCAAACTAGAGATAAACTATGCCGATGTTGCGTTGCAATAGAGACAGTTAGGAAAATTAAAAGATGGCCACAAGAGCAAAAAAAGTTGGTGCAGACCGACTCATAAAGAAGTACCCCAATCGTCGTTTATACGATACCCAAACAAGTTCTTACGTTACCTTGACTGACATTAAAAGCTTGGTAATGGGCGGCGAAGTATTTAGTGTTGTGGATGCGAAAACTGAAGAAGATTTGACGCGCAACATTTTGTTGCAAATTATTTTGGAGGAAGAGGCTGGTGGTGCACCTGTTTTTTCCACCCAAATGCTTTCCCAGATCATTCGATTTTATGGTAATTCTATGCAAGGCTTAATGGGCACCTATCTCGAAAAGACTATGCAATCCTTTGTCGATATCCACAATAAATTAGGCGATCAATCCAAAGGGATGGGTGCGGGCAGTAGCCCTGAAGCCTGGGCCAAATTGATGAATCTTCAAAACCCATTGATGCAAGGTCTTATGGGTAATTACATGGACCAAAGTAAAGATTTATTTGTGAAGATGCAAGAGCAAATGCAGGGGTCGCAAAGCTTGTTTGGTGGATTCCCCTTTACACCGCAACCCACTAAAACAGAAAAAGAATAATTGTGGCTGGTAAAGTTGGATTTGTTTCCTTGGGATGCCCCAAAGCATTGGTTGATTCTGAACTTATCCTCACACAGCTCAGTGCTGAAGGTTATGAGACGTCCAATGATTATGCAGGCGCAGATCTCGTCATTGTCAATACTTGCGGCTTCATTGATTCTGCAGTAGAGGAAAGTTTGGCCGCTATTGGCGAGGCCTTATCCGAGAACGGTAAAGTGATTGTGACGGGCTGTCTAGGTGCGCGTAAGAATGCGGATGGCAGTGATCTCATTCGTAGCATTCATCCCAAGGTCCTTGCGGTTACTGGGCCGCATGCCACCGCTGAAGTCATGCAAGCCATTCATCAGCACTTACCAAAGCCGCATGATCCATTCTTAGATTTGCTTCCACCTATTGGTGTGAAGCTTACGCCCAAGCATTATGCGTACCTAAAGATCTCTGAAGGTTGCAACCATCGCTGTACCTTCTGCATTATCCCTAGCCTTAGAGGTGATTTAGTTTCTCGTCCTATTGGCGAAGTATTGCTTGAGGCTAAAAGACTATTTGAGTCAGGTGTAAAAGAGTTGCTAGTTGTTTCTCAAGATACGAGTGCTTATGGTGTTGACGTTCAATATCGAACTGGGTTTTGGGATGGCAAGCCTGTCAAAACGCGAATGTTTGATTTGGTAAACGCGCTTAATCAAATTGCCAGAGAGCATCAAGCTTGGGTTCGATTGCATTATGTGTACCCATATCCTCATGTCGATGACATTTTGCCTTTAATGGCTGAATTTTCTGAGTATGGCTATGGCGTACTTCCTTATTTAGATATTCCATTACAGCATGCCCATCCTGATGTTCTTAAAAGAATGAAGCGCCCAGCCAGCGGTGAAAAGAATATAGAGCGAATTCAGGCATGGCGTGCAGCTTGTCCTGATTTGGTAATTCGCAGTACTTTTATTGCTGGATTTCCAGGCGAAACTGAGGAAGAATTTCAATATCTGCTTGATTTCTTGGATGAGGCTCAAATTGATCGGGCTGGCTGTTTTGCCTATTCTCCAGTTGAGGGTGCAACCGCGAATACTTTAGAGCATGCGGTTCCAGATGCTATACGTGAAGAACGGCGCGCTCGTTTTATGGCTAAAGCTGAAGATATTTCCATTAAACGGCTTGCCAAAAAAGTGGGAAAACGGATGCAAATACTGATTGATCGCATTGATGATTCGGGTGGTATTGGGCGTACGGTTGGGGATGCTCCTGAAATTGACGGATTAGTCAGAGTTTTGCCTTCTAGTAAACCTTCAAAGCGTTACCGCGCTGGTGAATTTGTCCGCGCAACCATCATTAGCGCCCAAGGGCATGACCTAATAGCGCAAACTTGACTATTGCACTAAAACTAAGCTTGTTTACCAATTAAGCCTAATTTATAGGCTCATCTAAGGGGATTGATATGAGTCGTGATGTCGTTGTCTTAAGTGCAGTTCGTTCAGCAATCGGCAGTTTTGGCGGGTCTCTTAGCAGCTTAGAGCCCTGCGAGCTCGGCGGTATAGTGATGAAAGAGGCGATTACGCGCTCTGGAGTTGATCCTGCTTTAATTAATTACGTTACTGTAGGCAACACTATCCCTACAGACAATCGCTATGCTTATGTTGCTCGTGTAGCTTCTATTCAAGCTGGCCTGCCAATGGAATCAGTGGCTATGGCATTGAACCGATTGTGTAGCTCTGGTTTGCAAGCAATTGTCAGTACTGCTCAAGCGATTATGTTGGGAGATTGTGATTATGGTATTGGTGGCGGGGTTGAGGTGATGTCACGTGGTATGTATGGTTCCACAGCAATGCGTAGTGGTGCACGTATGGGCGAGACCAAAATGCTTGACTTAATGGTTTCTGTATTGACCGATCCATTTGGTGTAGGTCATATGGGAGTCACTGCTGAGAACCTCGTTGAAAAATATCATTTCACTCGTGAAGAACAAGATGCATTGGCGGTAGAGTCTCATCGTCGCGCTGCAAATGCTATTAAAGAAGGGCGCTTTAAGTCCCAAATTGTTCCAATTACCATTAAATCCCGTAAGGGTGATGTTGTATTTGATACGGATGAGCATTGCAAGCCTGAAACTACGATGGAAACTTTGGCGAAGATGAAGGCTGTCTTCAAAAAAGAGGGTGGTACTGTAACTGCTGGTAATGCTTCTGGTATTAACGATGGAGCAGCTTTTTTTGTGCTCGCATCTGCAGATGCGGCAGCGAAAGCAGGGCATAAGCCTATCGCCCGATTGGTATCCTATGCAATTGCTGGCGTGCCAAATCACATCATGGGTGAAGGTCCAATCCCGGCAACTAAAATTGCCTTAGCGCGTGCTGGCCTTACATTAGATCAAATCGATGTTATTGAGTCTAACGAAGCATTTGCTGCGCAAGCGTTGGCTGTTGCGAAAGGTCTCGGTCTTGATCCGGCTAAGACAAACGTGAATGGAGGTGCGATTGCTTTAGGTCATCCCATTGGCTGTTCAGGCGCGGCAATTGCCACCAAAGCGATCCATGAATTGCATCGCGTTCAGGGTAAATATGCGTTGGTGACTATGTGTATTGGTGGCGGACAAGGTATCGCCACTATTTTTGAGCGCCTTTAATTGCTGACAGCTGCATACCTAATTTTTTAAGCAATCAATAGCAAGGCAGCATCTAAGCCGACCCGGTCAAAAGCCGCGTCGGCTTTATCTTTAACAATAGGCTTCGCTTTGTAGGCAACGCTAACGCCAGACCCGTGCATCATTAATAGGTCATTGGACCCATCGCCCATCGTAATGGAATTAGATTTATGGCATTGCAAGGTTTGGCATGCTTTATCTAGGAAAGATGCTTTAGCAGCTCCATCTACGATATCTCCTATAACCTTGCCGCTTAATTTGCCATCGATAATTTCTAGGGTATTGGCTTGAGATTCTTTAAAACCAAGTTCTTGGCACAGTTTTTCTGTAAAGAAGGTAAAGCCACCAGAGACTAGTAAGGTGTAAAGACCCCGCGCTTGTGCCCCTGCAAGCAATTCTGTTGCCCCAGGATTTGGCTTAAGGCGATCTTGATATACCGATTCCAAAACATTGGCAGAGACGCCAGCTAAAAGTGCAACACGTCTTCGCAAGCTTTCTTTAAAGTCTTTAATTTCACCTCGCATGGTGGCTTCTGTTATTTCTGAGACAGCGGCTTTTTTTCCGATGAAATCTGCGATCTCATCAATACATTCAATGTTAATGAGGGTCGAATCCATGTCCATTGCTAAAACACGGATATCTCGTGGTTTTAATCCAGGGGATAAAAAGGCAAGATCTACGCCATGCAAATCAGCAATTCCTCGCAAAGCAATGCGCGCCTCAGGCATTAAGCGCTTAGGACAGGACCAGCGTTGCGAGTGGTAAGCGGTAGGCGACAAATTATCCACAATAGAGTCAATGTCAAAACCCAATACCTGGGTGTGCTTCAGGAGTGCAATACTCAGACTTGGAGAAATAGGCTCCCTAGACAACGCTACAAGTGTTTGATGAGTAGTCATAGTGTGCATAGTTGGCAAGGAAGGTTAATGAGCTTTGGATGTGGTTAACATGGCAGATTCATTTAGGCGACGTAGTACATGGCGAATATAGTCTAGACGCTGCTCAAGCTTTTCAAAATCCCGCTCTTTTGGAGGTAGGATTTTTAGCTTATCTTGCCCGTTCAGCTGGATATGCTTTGATGACTGAATTAATTGAATAATTTTCATCGGATCAATTGGTGGATTTGGGATAAATTGAATCTGTATAGATGAAGGTGTGGCGTCTATTTTTTTAATCCCGAATCCTGTCATTTCTAAACGTAAACGATGTGTCTCATAAAACGATTTCGCTTGATCTGGTAAGTCACCAAAGCGATCAACAAGCTCTTCTCGTAAGCCCATCAGTTCTGAGAAATCACTAGTGCCAGCAAAGCGTTTGTATATCGATAGGCGCTCATGGACATCGGGGCAATAATCGCTTGGTAGTAACGCAGGTACGCCAAGATTTACGTCAGTTGTTGCCTGCAGCGGTGAGAGCAAGTCTGGTTCTTTACCGCTGCGCAAGGATTTAACGGCGCGGTTAAGCATCTCGGTATATAGCTGAAAGCCAATTTCATGAATTTCTCCAGACTGTTTATCGCCTAAGACCTCACCAGCACCGCGAATTTCCAGATCATGCATGGCTAAATAGAAGCCAGACCCCAATTCTTCCATTGCTTGAATAGCATTGAGGCGTAACTGAGCTTGCTTACTAAGAGCCTCTGGATCGGGAACTAAAAGATAGGCATAGGCTTGATGATGGGAGCGACCAACGCGTCCTCGCAACTGATGCAGCTGAGCCAGTCCGAACTTATCGGCACGATGCATGATGATGGTGTTGGCTGTAGGGACGTCAATGCCAGTTTCAATAATTGTGGTACATAACAAAATATTTGTGCGTTGAGTTACAAACTCTCGCATCACAGATTCAAGTTCTCGCTCATGCATCTGCCCATGAGCAACACTAATGCTGGCCTCTGGAATGAGTTCTTGTAAAGCCTGCTTACGATTTTGGATAGTTTCAACTTCATTATGTAAAAAATAAACCTGACCGCCACGCTTGATTTCGCGAAGTATTGCTTCGCGAATTACTCCATCACCCTCTCGCCGAACAAAAGTTTTGATTGCTAGGCGCTTTTGAGGAGCAGTGGCAATGATGGAAAATTCACGCAGACCTTCCATTGCCATCCCTAGGGTTCTGGGTATTGGAGTGGCTGTTAGGGTCAGTATGTCTACCTCAGCTCGCAAGGCTTTTAAAGCATCTTTTTGTCGTACACCAAACCGATGTTCCTCATCAACAATAACCAATCCTAGATTAGCAAATTGGGTTTCTTTTGAGAGTAGTTTATGTGTACCGATGATGATGTCTGCATTACCTTTAGCTATAGCCTCTAAAGCTGCATTAATTTCCTTTGTAGTTTTAAAGCGAGAGAGTTCAACGATTCGTACTGGCCAGTCTGCAAAGCGGTCTTTCCAAGTGGCTACGTGTTGTTCGGCCAACAAAGTGGTTGGCGCCAAAATGGCAACTTGTTTACCACCCATCACAGCAACAAAACTTGCTCGCAGAGCAACCTCTGTTTTACCAAAACCGACATCACCGCACACCAGACGATCCATTGGGGTTCCGCTGGTCATGTCACCAATCACAGCGGCAATTGCATTGGCTTGATCTGGGGTTTCTTCAAAGCCGAAGCTTTCAGCAAAGGCTGCGTAATCATGGGCAGAAAATTCAAAGGCGTGACCCTTACGGATCGCGCGTGCAGCATAAAGACTTAGTAATTCTGCTGCTGTATCTCGAATTTGTTGTGCAGCTTTACGTCTAGCTTTGTCCCATTGCCCAGATCCCAATTGATGCAATGGTGCCGAATCTGGATCTGAGCCTGCGTAGCGGGTAACCATTTGAAGCTGTTGGACTGGAACATACAAAGTGGCTTCTTTTGCATAAACCAAATGTAAGAATTCTTCAAATATAGGCGCTTCTTTGGGGGGCGCTAGATTTAAAAGTACTAAACCCTGATAGCGACCAATGCCATGGTCAGAATGCACAACAGGATCACCAATCTTAAGTTCAGAGAGATCCTTAAATAAAGTGTCGGGATCGACACTTGCACTTCCTTTGCCTTTGCGACGTTGGCGTGCAGTTGAGGTAAAAAGCTCAGCCTCAGTAATGACAATGAGATTTTCAGAGGGCCAGGTAAATCCATTAAAGAGCGATGCTGTAACTAGCCCGAATAAAGAATTACTCTTCAAAAATTCATCAATCCCTTCGAAGCTGTCAGGCTTTAATGGGTAGAGCGCCTTGCCGTCTTGTGCGGTAACCGAATTGCTTTCTTCAAATAACTGGCGGATAGACTCTTTACGTCCAGCGCTATCACTGCAAAGTAGAATGCGCATTTTTTCTTGCAACACAAGACCGCGAAGGCGATTGATGGGATCGGCATCGCGTCTATGGACTGCAATATCAGGAACTTCTAAAAACTGAGGATCCCCTGGATGATCTTTAGATGTTTTTAAGTCGCGCTCTAAAACTAGTCGCGCATTAGGCTTGGCGGCTGAAAAAAATTCGTCTACATCAAGAAATAATTCTCTAGGTTGAAGAATTGGGCGATCAAGATCATGCTTTAAAAACTCGTAACGTTGTTGTGTATCTTTCCAAAAACTCTTGATTGATTCCTCTAGGTCACCAATACTCACAATCCATACGGGATCACCGGAGCGAGGAAAATAGTCAAAGACATTGGATGACTCTTCAAAAAAGAGGGGTAAGTATGATTCGATCCCTGCGCTTGGGATTCCTAAATTCGCATCTCTGTAAATAGAGCATCGAGTTGGATCGCCCTCAAATACTTCTCTCCACCTTCCACGAAAGGCAGTGCGCGATGCATCGTCAAATGGAAATTCATGTCCAGGCAGTAAACGGACTTCTTTGACCGGGTACAGACTCCTCTGGGTATCCGGATCAAATGCTCGAATTTGATCTATTTCATCGCCAAATAGATCAAGGCGGTATGGCAGGCTTGATCCCATCGGAAAGAGATCGATCAGTCCTCCTCGGATGCTGTATTCACCAGGCCGCATCACGGCACTAACAGGGTCGTAGCCAGCTTGTTGTAGCTGCAGTTTTAGGGCAACTTCATTGAGCTTATCGCCTTGTCTAAAAAAGAAAGTGTGACCAGATAAGAAGCTCGGTGGACCAAGCTTTTGCAACGCTGTAGTGATGGGAACTAAAACAATATCGCAGCTACCATTGAGTAACTCATAAAGCGTAGCTAAGCGCTCGGAGACCAAATCCTGATGAGGGGAAAAATGGTCGTAAGGAAGAATTTCCCAATCGGGCAATAGGCGGGTTTTAAGCTGAGGTGCGAAAGTCGGAATTTCTTCCAAAAGTCGTTGAGCTTCTTGCGCATGAGCACAAAAAACAACCATAACCGAATAATTACCACGATAACGCAAGCCAGATTGCGCAATCAAAGCGGCATCTGCCGATCCCACTAGCCCGGAAAAGGTAAAGCGCTGCCCAGCCCGCGGCGCAGGTATGGGGGGTCCTAGTTTTAATGCATCTGACATCTGCGCTCATTATAGAATCAGGTATGCACATTGCTAACTTAACCACTCGAAAATGTCATGCGCTCTTACCCACGGCTGGCAGTGGTTCTCGTTTCGGGGGCGAATTGCCCAAACAGTTTCAATTGCTATCTGGCAAACCAATGCTGGCTTATGCTATCGAGGCTTTTGCCAAAACCCCCGAAATTGCATCTATTTGGGTGGGTGTAAGCTCAGGCTTTATTCAGAATCCAGTATTAAGCACTCTTGTTGCCAGTAAACCATTGCAGTTTTTAGCAACCGGTGGCCCAACGCGCCAGAAAACTGTTCGTAATACTCTGGCTGCCATGCTTGAAGCTGGAATCGCAGAAACAGACTGGGTGCTGGTGCATGACGCTGCTCGCCCAGGAATTACCTGTGCATTAATTCAAAGATTGATCTTGGCAGTAAGTAATGCAGGCGAGGGCGGATTACTGGCTATGCCAGTTGCAGATACTTTAAAGCTGGCTGATTTAAGTTCTGCCGTTGCTGGAAATTTAGTGCGCGTTGAGAAAACGATTGCAAGAGCCCATCTTTGGCAGGCTCAAACCCCGCAAATGTTCGGCCTTAAAAAATTACATGACGCCATTGAGGAAGGTATTCGCCTGGAGAGTGACATTACTGATGAAGCTAGTGCGATGGAGTTGATGGGTCACAAACCTCTGTTGGTAGAGGGTGCAACTCGTAACTTTAAAGTAACCCATCCAGCGGACTGGGAGTTAATGCAATCTCTACTTCTTTCACCTTCCCTTAAATAAGAATCCAATCCATGACTCAAAATTCAGTACATTTGCCACAATTCCGGATTGGGCAGGGTTATGACGTTCATGCCTTGGTTGCGGATCGAAAACTGATCATTGGGGGTGTTCATATACCCTATGAAATGGGTCTTTTAGGGCACTCTGATGCCGATGTCTTGCTCCATGCTCTGACTGACTCTTTACTTGGCGCTGCTGGATTAAATGATATTGGGCAGTTATTTCCAGATACTGATGAGCAATTTAAAGATATGGATAGCCGTATTTTGCTCAGAGCTGCTTTACAAAAGGTTCAGGCTGCTGGATTTCAAATTGGTAATGTGGATGCCACCATCATTTGCCAAAAGCCTAAATTGGCCAATTTCTTGCCAGAGATGATTAAAAATATAGCTACCGACTTGGCAGTAACCCCAAGCCATGTGAACCTCAAAGCTAAAACAAATGAATCTTTAGGCCACCTAGGACGAGGCGAGGGAATAGCTGTTCATGCGGTGGCTTTGCTCTATAAGGTCTAAATATCCTCCAAAACCTTTAAGCATTGTAGAATTACGGTCTTTAGAGTGAAGTTTGAGCTAGGTAGTCCTTACAGAAATTTGCGAGGATGGCGGAATTGGTAGACGCACCAGGTTTAGGTCCTGGCGCCAGTAATGGTGTGGGGGTTCGAGTCCCCCTTCTCGCACCACAAGGTTGCTACTAGGCTTGGGCTTCACATATCCTGTTTTTCAATTAAGAGACGAGAATGGCTGTGCAGATAGAAAATTTAGGTCAGTTAGACCGCAAAGTGACCTTAGAATTTGCTCGTGCCGATTTGGCCAAAGCAAGAGATGCCCGCCTAACTAAGCTGGGTAAAACTATGAAAATTGCTGGCTTTCGCCCAGGCAAAGTGCCTAAGAACATGGTTGAAAAGCAGTACGGAATGCAGGTTGACTTTGAGCTTCAGTTCGATAAAGCATCTGAGATGTTTTATGACATTGCACAAAAAGAAACTATTAAGCTAGCTGGTCAGCCACGCCTAGATCCTAAGAGTGAGTTGGACGCAGATAAAATTGTGTTTGATGCTTATTTTGAAGTTCTCCCAGATGTCAAAATTGGTGACTTCAGTAAAGCAGAGGTAACTCAATACATCACCGATATTTCTGATGCAGAAATTGACCGTGCCTTAGATGTACTGCGTAAGCAGCAAGTACACTTCCACCCTCGCGGAGAAGCGGGTGAGCATGGTGATGGGGGCGTAAATACCGCCGCCCAAACCGGCGATCAAGTGATTGTCGATTTTATTGGTAGGGTTGATGGAGTTGAATTTGCTGGTGGCAAAGCTGAAAACTTTGAATATGTTCTTGGTGATGGTCGCATGCTCCCAGAATTTGAGGCTGCAACATTGGGTCTCAAGGCTGGCGAAAGCAAGACCTTCCCATTAAGTTTTCCTGCTGATTACCATGGTAAAGATGTGGCCGGTAAAACTGCTGATTTCACAATCACGATTAAATCTGTTAATTGGGCACACCTTCCAGCAGTTGACGATGCTTTTGCTTTGTCATTGGGAGTTACCGAGGGTGGTGTTGCTAAGATGCGTGAGGAAGTTAAAGAGAATTTAGTGCGCGAAACCAAGCGTCGCATTACCAATCTCTTAAAGGGCGAAGTGATGGATAAGCTCAATGCATTATGTGAGCTGGATGTACCTAAATCTTTAGTAGCCTCTGAGCAAGATCGTCTAGTAGAGTCAGCTCGTCAAGACCTAATGCAGCGTGGAATTCCAAATGCTAAAGACGCACCAATTCCCGTTGAAATGTTTGCAGAACAAGCATTAAAACGTGTGCGCTTGGGGTTGATTCTGAGTGAGCTTGTAAAGGAGCAAAATTTGGCTGCTACAGCTGACCAAATTAAAGCCGAGATTGATGAGCAAGCCGCCACTTACGAAGATCCAAAAGAAGTTGTTCGTTGGTTCTACAGCAACCCAAGTCGCCTCAAAGATATTGAGAACTTAGTACTTGAGGACAATGTGATTAAGCATTTCACATCCCTGGCCAAAGTAATCGACAAAGCGGTTAGCTTTGAAGAGCTCAGTAAACTCAACTAAAATTAACAAGTATTCAATCATTAAAGGCCTGATCATATGAACCAGAATCACTTTCCATCCGAGAATTTAGAACCCCAAGGCTTGGGTTTAGTTCCCATGGTGATTGAAACTTCTGGGCGTGGTGAGAGGGCCTACGATATTTACTCTCGCCTATTAAGAGAGCGAGTGGTTTTCTTGGTTGGTGAGGTTAATGATCAAACTGCGAATCTGGTAATTGCGCAGTTACTTTTCCTTGAGAGCGAGAACCCAGATAAAGAAATTTCTCTGTATATCAACTCGCCTGGTGGTTCCGTATCAGCTGGCTTAGCTATCTATGACACGATGCAATTTATTAAGCCTCATGTCAGCACTCTGTGCATGGGAATGGCGGCGAGTATGGGTGCATTTTTATTATGCGCTGGTGAAAAAGGCAAGCGTTATGCTTTGCCCAACTCACGCGTCATGATTCATCAACCCTTAGGCGGCGCGCGTGGCCAAGCCTCCGATATTGAGATTCAAGCTCGTGAAATTCTGTATCTTCGTGAGCGTCTTAATAAGATATTGGCTGATCGCACAGGTCAAAGCATTGAAAATATTGCAAAAGATACTGACCGTGATAATTTCATGTCCGCCGAACAAGCTCAGGAATATGGTTTGATCGACAAAGTCATCGATAAACGCTCTTAATTTTTTTAGGTAGACAACTTGAGCGATACATCCTCACCAAATAGCACAGATAAAATTCTGTATTGTTCTTTTTGCGGCAAGAGCCAGCATGAAGTTAAGAAGCTAATAGCCGGTCCATCCGTTTTTATCTGTGATGAATGTATTGATCTGTGTACTGACATCATTCAAGAGGAAATTGCTAAGTTGCCAAAAAACGATGGTGATGATTCCTTGCCAACGCCACATCAAATCCGTGAGAATTTGGATCAGTATGTTATCGGCCAAGATCATGCTAAGAAAAACTTGGCAGTAGCGGTCTACAACCATTACAAGCGTTTACAGCACTTACCGAAACCCAAAAAAGAGAAGCTTGATAAAGATGGCAAGCCATTGGAGGTTGCCGATAAAAATTCTGACAAACCCAAGTCTAAAGTTCCAGCCAAAGCTATGGTTGATGGGGTTGAGTTAGCAAAAAGCAATATTTTGCTGATTGGTCCTACCGGCTCTGGAAAAACATTACTAGCTCAAACTTTGGCCCGCATGCTTGACGTTCCGTTTGTGATGGCGGATGCGACTACTCTAACTGAGGCTGGTTATGTTGGTGAGGACGTAGAAAATATTATTCAAAAGCTACTGCAAGCTTGTGACTACAACGTTGAAAAAGCCCAGCGCGGTATTGTTTACATTGACGAGATTGATAAAATTTCTCGCAAATCCGACAATCCATCTATCACACGCGATGTATCGGGTGAAGGTGTGCAGCAGGCTCTCTTGAAGTTGGTGGAAGGTACTATGGCTTCAATACCGCCGCAAGGTGGTCGTAAGCATCCCAATCAAGATTTCTTGCAGGTCGATACTACCAACATCCTCTTTATCTGTGGCGGCGCTTTTGATGGTCTTGAGAAAGTGATTCAACAACGAACTGCGAAGACGGGTATCGGGTTTAATGCCACCGTTCCAGGCAAAGATGATCGCGGCGTAAGTGATCTGCTTGTTGAGGTTGAACCTGAAGATTTGATTAAGTTTGGTTTAATTCCGGAGTTAATTGGTAGGCTGCCTGTTGTAGCTACATTACTTCAATTAGATGAAAAAGCACTGATTCAGATCTTGACGGAACCTAAAAATGCTCTTGTGAAGCAATACCAAGCGCTTTTAGCTATGGAGGGATCTGACCTCGAGGTTCGCCCAGCAGCTTTGTCTGCTATTGCCAAGAAGGCAATAGCTCGTAAAACTGGAGCCCGTGGTCTGCGTTCTATCCTTGAAGGCTCGCTGATGGATGTGATGTATGACTTGCCATCGTTAAAGAATGTTCAAAAGGTTGTTATTGATGAAAGTTCAATTGCTGATGGGGGGAAACCGATCTTGGTATACAAGCAGGGTGAAGAATCTTCAGAAGTAAGCAAAAAAGCATAGTTTTTAAGGTTTTTGCATCATTTACGGCTTATTTGGCTCATTTTTGACTTATTTCCCTCTTGTTTTTCTCATGGAGGCACCCATATAGGTAGTATCCTATTTGAAAATCATGTCTGTATGTAGCGCACAGTCATTTTTGGTTTTTTTAAGGATTCACTACTTTGGAGGATTTGCCCTATGCCTGGCCACTTATTATTACCCTCTGAACCTATTTCATTGCCATTGCTCCCATTAAGGGATGTGGTTGTATTTCCACACATGGTGATTCCTTTGTTCGTGGGCCGCCCTAAATCCATTAAAGCGCTTGAAGCAGCTATGGAAACGGGTAAGAATGTTCTCCTGGTTGCCCAAAAGACAGCTGCTAAGGATGAGCCAGGCGTAGAGGATCTCTACGAAGTGGGTTGTATCGCTAATATTCTCCAAATGCTCAAGCTACCCGACGGGACTGTCAAAGTCTTGGTAGAGGGAGTTCAACGAGCACAAGTAGCTCAAGTTGAAGATAATTTAGGTTACTTCAGTTGTGAAGCTACCCCGACCGCTATGTCTATCTTGGATGCCCATGAGACCGAGGCTTTGCGCCGTGCGATCATGGCGCAATTCGATCAGTATGTAAAGCTAAACAAGAAGGTGCCCCAGGAAATCCTATCTTCATTAGGGGGTATTGATGACCCAAGTCGTTTAGCAGACACCATTTGTGCTCATCTCCCAGTAAAGCTAGAGCAAAAGCAACGTCTTTTAGAAATGACTGATGTTGTGCAGCGTTTAGAGAGTCTTTTGGCTGATCTAGAAAGCGAGATTGATATCTTGCAAGTAGAAAAGCGTATTCGTGGACGCGTTAAGCGTCAGATGGAAAAGAGTCAGCGTGAGTACTACTTAAACGAACAAGTTAAAGCGATTCAAAAGGAATTGGGCGAGGGAGAAGAGGGCGCTGATCTAGAAGAGCTTGAGAAGCGAATAAAAGCAGCTCGGATGCCTAAAGAAGCGTTGAAAAAAGCAGAGTCTGAGTTGAAGAAGCTTAAGCTTATGTCGCCAATGTCCGCTGAAGCTACGGTGATTCGCAATTTTATTGATACCTTGGTTAACCTTCCTTGGAAGAAAAAAAGTAAGATCAATAATGATTTGGATAATGCTGAAAAAGTATTAAATGAGGATCACTACGGTCTTGACAAGGTTAAAGAGCGAATTTTGGAGTATCTCGCAGTTCAACAACGAGTTGATCGTGTAAAAGCTCCTATCCTTTGTTTGGTAGGTCCCCCAGGTGTAGGTAAAACATCGCTGGGACAATCTATCGCCCGCGCAACCAATCGTAAATTTGTTCGAATGGCGTTGGGTGGTGTGCGAGATGAATCAGAAATTCGCGGTCACAGACGGACATATATTGGCTCAATGCCTGGCAAGATTTTGACCAGCCTGACGAAGGTTGGTGTCCGTAATCCTCTATTCCTTTTGGATGAAGTGGATAAGATGGGAATGGATTTCCGTGGAGACCCTGCTAGCGCCTTGCTAGAGGTATTAGATCCAGAACAAAACCACACTTTTCAAGATCATTATGTCGAAGTAGACTTTGATCTATCTGATGTAATGTTCGTGGCTACAGCTAATTCCTTAAATATTCCTGGCCCCCTCTTGGATCGCTTGGAGATTATTCGACTAGCTGGCTACACCGAAGATGAAAAGACCAGCATTGCAATTAATTACTTAATTCCTAAGCAAGTTAAAAATAATGGTCTTAAAAAAGACGAGTTAAAAATTGATGAAAGCGCTGTACGCAGCATGATTCGTTACTACACTCGTGAAGCTGGTGTACGTTCGCTAGAGCGGGAGATTAGCAAAATCTGTCGCAAAGTGGTTAAGTTGCTGTTACTCAAAAAAGAGGCTGCGCCCATTACGGTTGATGCGGATAATCTTGAGAAGTTCTTATCTGTTCGTATGTATGACTTTGGTTTAGCTGCGAAAGAAAATCAAGTTGGGCAAGTGACTGGTTTGGCTTGGACTGAAGTGGGTGGTGATTTATTAACCATTGAAGCAGCAGTCATGCCGGGTAAAGGTGTTATTACGCGCACTGGTTCTATCGGTGATGTAATGAAGGAGTCTGTAGAGGCTGCCCGAACCGTGGTTCGCTCACGAGCAAGACGAATGGGTATAGCAGACGAGGCTTTTGAGAAGAAAGATGTACATATCCACTTTCCAGATGGCGCCACTCCTAAAGACGGCCCATCAGCTGGTATAGCGATTACTACAGCTTTGGTTTCAGTTCTAACGGGCATTCCAATTCGTTCTGATGTGGCTATGACGGGTGAGATTACTTTGCGTGGGGAGGTGTTACCTATTGGCGGGCTGAAGGAAAAGCTATTAGCGGCTCATCGTGGTGGCATTAAATTAGTCTTGATCCCTGAAGAAAATGTCAAAGATTTGATTGATATTCCTGATAACGTTAAGAACGCCATTGAAATTGTTCCTGTTCGCTGGATAGATAATGTCCTAGAGCTTGCTTTAGAGAGAAAACCTGAGGCCTTACCTGATCCAACTCCAGAAGAGCTGGCTAAGAAGGCCTCAGAAGCGAGCAAGGCTAGTGAAAAGTCTACGGCCGGTGAAGCTCTGAAGCATTGATGTTTGAAGGGTTTTGAGTCAAATTAGGCGAGTATCTTTAAATGCCTTTGATAAAGAACCCTTCTTTTATTGCTGCACTAGGTTACAATCTTGACTGTATTAAATTAGGGCGCTTAGCTCAGATGGTAGAGCGTCTGCCTTACACGCAGAATGTCGGCGGTTCGATCCCGTCAGCGCCCACCACTCAATATATTTTGGGTGGCAATTTCAAGGCACCAAACTGACTAAATTTGTGCGTGGTGGTATCGCACTGTTTTGGAGCAAGTGTTGAGTGCCTACGCCAGTTCATGCAACATCTAAAAACTTGTCCCATTTTTAGTAGCGAGTTATCTGAAACATGCTCTTGTTCCTAGCTGTGTAGATTTAAATTCAAATCCCTTTCCATTATCTGCATTGCTCATCTGAGTTAATTTGCTTATTATTTAAGCAAATTTAAGAAATTATTAGGCATTAATTGACGGTAATGCTTAATTCAACGAAGCTAATTAGATCGGTTCTCTCCAAGCCTAGTAAACTCGCACAATTGATTAATTTCTAAGCGATCCATCCATGTTCGATACAGTCCGTAAGCATCAAAAGATTTTGCAAATAGTTTTAATGCTTTTTATTGTTCCTTCCTTTGTCTTTTTTGGTATTTCAAGCTACTCCGGTTTTATGGACAAAGAAACTGACATTGTGAAGATCGGCGGCAAATCTATTACTGCTCAAGAAGTTGAGGCTGCGGCAAAGCGCCAATCACAGCGCGTAGGGGGCAATCTTCAAATTGCTCAAAGTCTTCCATTCCGTCAGGCTATTTTGAATGAGTTACTGCAACAACGAATTCTAGGATTTGCTGTAAATGATCTGAATCTCCAGGTTGGTAAACAAGAGCTTGTAAATAGCTTGCAAAAAATTCCTCAAATTCGTGGGTTATATCGCCAAGATGGCACTTTTGACGACGATCGCTTTAAACAATTGCTCGCTAGCAATGGCATGAATGAAGAGCAGTTTTATGCTGGTCAAAGTTTTGATCTGAAAATTTCTCAATTGGTCAATTCTGTTGCAAGAAGCGAATTGGCTACCCCTAAGTTAGCTGAGATTGTTTCCTCCTTATATGAAACTGAACGCCAGGTTCAGGCCTTGCAATTTAATGCAAAAGATTACATCGTTAAAGTGAATCCCTCATCTGATGAGTTACACGCCTACTACGATGCCAATGCTAAGTTATTTGAAAGCCCTGAATATATTGACGTGGAATACATCGTTCTGAGAGCTGACCCTAAGGAAGATGCGAAAGTCTTTAGTGAAAAAGCAGATCAGTTTTCAAATCTGACTTACGATCAAGCTGATAGTCTTAAGCCCGCAGCCGAAAAATTAAAGCTGAGTATTCAGACTCAGAAGGGCGTGACTCGCGGTGGAGCTGGTGGCGTTTCTAAAGATCATCCCTTAGCCAATTCAAAAGTAGTTCAGTCCCTATTTGGTGACGAGGCACTAAAAAATAAGCGCAATATCGAAGCGGTTCAGATCGCACCCGGTACATTTGTTTCTGCTCGTGTGGTGACATTTCACCCCGCCCAAATTCTTCCATATGCAGAAGTGGCTGCAGAGGTTAAGCGTCAAGTGAGTCAACGTGCAGCCGAAAAACTAGCAGTAGCAGCTGCGGCTGAGAAATATGCAGCTTTACTGAAGGATCCGAAAAATGCTGCAGGTTTTGCTAATGCCACTTGGGTTTCTCGTAATAAGCCGGGTAATTTACTAGGCTCATCCTTGGATGATGTGATGGCTGTCAATGCAGATGCCTTACCAGTAGTTGTCTCAGTCTCCAATCCAGGTCTAGGCACTACTCTTTATCGGATTGATCAAGTGAGAAAGCCTGATGTGGTTGATTCAAAAATCCACAAAGCCCAAGAACAGCAAATGCAGGCGCTGGAAGCTCAGTCTGAGTTTGCAGGCTTTATGGCTTATTGGCGCAGTGCAGCCAATGTGAAAGTGATTAACCCACTTAAGCCAACAAATTCAAATGGTGCTGGCAGCTAATTTAAGGAGCGCGTTTTAACGTGTCACGATATGGGGCCATTGAGCCCCATACGTTCTTAAAGAGAATGCTTTGTGCTTGCTCATTAGGATGTATTCGATCCGCCTGAAACAGCTCAGGTCTTGTAGCAATGCCCTCTAGAAAAAATGGTAAGAGCTGAATATTTTCTTCCCTTGCCAGAGTCGGGTATAAGGCCTTAAATTGAGCCGTGTATTTTTGCCCATAGTTAGGCGGTATCTGCAGTCCAAGTAAAAGTACCTTAGCACCTGATTTTTTCCCCTTTACGATCATATTTCGTAAATTAGATTCTGTTTCGCTCAAAGGTAGCCCTCGGAGTGCATCGTTAGCGCCTAACTCAATGATGATAATTCCGGGCCTTTTTTGCTCTAACAAAGAGGGTAGACGGGACAACCCGCCAGAACTTGTTTCACCGCTAATGCTGGAATTAAATACCAACCAAGGGCTACGATCTTGTAAAAGTTGTTGCTCTAATAAATTGACCCAGCCAGATCCACGTGATAAGCCATATTCAGCAGAGAGGCTATCACCCAAGACTAATATCAATGGATTTGTTTGGGCCCAAGAGGAAAAGCTAATAAACAGGCAAAATAAGCCTGCAAGCAAAAATTTTTTATTCCAGAAGTGAGTCTGCTTCATTATTAACAATTAAAGTTCCCATCCTTCATGAGTAATGCTCCTAAGACTATTGATGCCAGATGTATTGGCAAAACTGTTCCAACAGGCGATGGTGACCTGACTATTTTGCACGACATTAGCCTGCAAATAGACCATGGTGAGAGTATTGCCATTGTGGGTAGTTCCGGATCAGGAAAAAGCACTTTACTGAGCTTGTTGGCTGGCTTAGATCGACCGAGCACTGGTGATATTAGTTTAATGGGCCAGAATCTGGGAAATTTAAATGAAGATGCTTGCGCACAGTTAAGGGGTGAGTATGTAGGTTTTGTGTTTCAATCCTTTCAATTATTGCCACATCTTAACGCCATCGAAAACGTCATGCTTCCATTGGAATTAAATGCTGTCCCTGAGGTTAAGGCAAGGCAAGAGGCTAAGCATTGGCTTGAAAAAGTTGGGCTTGGTAGTCGGTTAGAGCACTTTCCAAAAACCTTATCGGGCGGGGAGCAGCAGCGAGTAGCCTTAGCCAGAGCATTTATCAATAAACCCGCCATATTATTTGCTGATGAGCCTACAGGAAGCTTGGATCGAGCGAGCGGAGATAGGGTAATTGAGCTCCTTTTTGAGTTAAACCAGGAAAATAATTCAACCTTAGTTTTAGTTACCCATGATCCTGCCTTGGCCGCACGGTGCACTCGTCAATTACATCTGCAGGATGGACGCCTAGCGTGACCAAAACCTTATAATCACAGGATGTCTTCATTCTGTTTCTTGCCCGGGGCCGATGCCCTTTCAGCCTTTCGCCAACAGCGACTTTTAGCTTCGCTTGCCGCTCAAGGAATTGATCTTGAGTCCATAGAGGCTCAGTATCTCCATTTTATTTGGTCTGAGCTAGGACTTGGCGCCAAGGACAATGAAGTATTGGCCAGTCTCTTGACCTACGGTCAGGCATTTTCCTCAAAACTAAAATCTCAAGATTCTTGGTTTGGTGCGGGAGCTGTCAAACAATCTGCTATAGCTATTCCTCGTTTTGGAACGCTATCGCCATGGGCCAGTAAAGCGACTGATATCGCTCGCCAATGTGGCTTGAATATATTGCGTCTTGAGCGTGGCATCCAATATGGATGGCAAAGCAAGAAACCTTTAAATTCTGAGCAAGTACAAATTGTTTTGGGAGTATTGCATGACCGCATGATTGAAGTAGTTATTAATGATGTGAATGAGGCGAGCGCTTTATATCAAACCTTAGCCGATCGCCCTTTAAGCAGGATTCCATTATTAACCGATGGAAGGGATGCTTTAGATAAGGCAAATCAAGCGTTGGGTCTAGCCCTTTCAGATGATGAGATTGACTATCTCACCGAGAGTTTTATTAAGCTTGAGCGCAACCCCAGTGATGTTGAACTCATTATGTTTGCCCAAGCCAATAGCGAGCATTGTCGCCATAAAATCTTTAATTCAACCTGGACTATAGACGGAGATGATCAGGAGAAATCCTTATTTGCGATGATTCGTAATACGCATCAATTGCACCCTGAAGGTACGATTGTTGCTTATTCAGACAACTCAGCGGTGATGGTAGGTTGCGAATCTGAAACTTGGGTTCCTCAGGGCAGTGATCACCATTATGAAAAAAAGACACGCTTAGTTCATACCTTAATGAAGGTGGAGACTCACAACCACCCTACAGCAATTGCGCCTTTTCCAGGGGCCTCAACAGGGGCGGGGGGTGAAATTCGTGATGAAGGTGCCACAGGTATTGGCGGAAGACCTAAGGCGGGCTTAACTGGTTTTTCAGTATCTAATTTGAATATTCCCGGCACAGACTTGCCATGGGAATCCGAGAAGTACGGCAAGCCCGACCGCATTGCAACCCCTTTACAGATCATGATTGAGGGCCCACTGGGCGGGGCTGCATTTAATAATGAATTTGGCCGTCCAATTCTAGGTGGCTATTTCAGGGTTTTCGAACAAACCTTGGAAGGTGTACGTCGTGGCTATCACAAGCCCATCATGATTGCTGGTGGCATTGGCAGTATTGACGCAATTCATACGTCTAAGAAGGCAATTCAAGCGGGGCATTTGCTGATTCAACTCGGTGGCCCTGGTATGCGCATTGGCATGGGTGGTGCTACTGGAAGCTCTGTTGAAACGGGTACTAATACTGCTGATTTGGACTTTAATTCTGTCCAACGTGGCAACCCAGAGATGGAGCGTCGAGCTCAAGAAGTGATTAACGCTTGCACTGCAATGGCTGAAAATAATCCCATTGTTTCTATTCATGATGTAGGTGCAGGCGGCCTTTCTAATGCCTTCCCAGAGCTAGCCGATGGGGCTGGTCTTGGCGCTCACTTTAAATTACGCAGCGTCCCACTTGAGGAAAGTGGTATGAGCCCAGCAGAAATTTGGTGCAATGAATCACAAGAGCGCTATGTTCTTGCCATTGAATCCAAAAATTTAGATCTATTCAAATTTTTATGTGAACGTGAGCGTTGTCCATTTGCCGTAGTAGGGGAGGCAACAACAAAACGCCAACTTCAGCTTAGTGATAGTGATGATAAGCAGGGCACCGGATCAGATCTAGCAATGCCGATTGATATGCCTATGGAGGTGCTTCTAGGTAAACCACCGCGCATGCATCGCGATGTTAATCGAGTGGCCCAATCTTTTGACGAGCTCGATGTGACTGATGCTGATCTAGGGCAATGTGTTGCATGGGTCCTTCAGCAGCCTACTGTCGGCAGCAAATCATTTTTAATCACAATTGGCGATCGAACTGTTGGCGGCTTAAATGCTCGCGATCCTTTTGTTGGGCCATGGCAAGTCCCTGTTGCAGACTGTGCTGTAACTCTTATGGATTACAAGGGCTATCGCGGTGAAGTAATGACAATGGGGGAGCGGTCGCCGCTTGCCGTCATTGATGCTCCTGCGGCTGCTCGTATGGCCGTTGGCGAGGCGATTACCAATCTTTTGGCTGCCGATATTCGCTGCTTAGAGGATGTGAAACTTTCAGCTAATTGGATGGCGGCCTGCGGTGCTCCCGGGGAGGATGCTAAGTTATACGACTCCGTGCAGGCAATTGGTATGGATTTATGTCCGACTCTGGGTATCTCCATTCCCGTAGGAAAAGACTCCTTATCCATGGCTACCGCATGGCAAGATGGCGATCAGCTTAAAAAAGTGATATCTCCAGTTTCTCTAATTATTTCTGCGTTTGCTGCCGTACAGGATGTACGTAAAACCAACACCCCTTTTCTGCTTTTAAAAGACGTCGATGAATCCGTTTTGGAGACTGAGCTGATCTTAATTGATCTAGGACGAGGAAAAAATCGTATGGCCGGAAGTATTCTGGCCCAAGTTTTAAGTCAATCTGGTAAATCTGCTCCAAATATTGATAATCCGGAAGATCTCAAAGCGTTAGCTGCAGCCATCATCGAGCTGCGCAAAGCTGATCAGTTGTTGGCTTATCACGATCGCTCGGATGGTGGTTTATTAGCCTGTATAGCGGAAATGGCTTTTGCGTCCCATTGCGGCATCTCTATTAATGTTGACATGATTGCAGTAGATGTTGGTCAAGAACAAGATTGGGGTGACGCCAAGAACTGGGCACAACAAGTGTCTGGTCGTCGCCATGAACAAACTCTTCGCGCCTTATTTAACGAAGAGCTTGGTGCGGTCATTCAGATTCGAAAATCAGATCGAGATGCTGTTTTTGCACTACTGCGAAAATTGGGAATAAGCGCTTTCAGTCATGTGATTGCGAAACCCAATACCAATGGTCGGATTGAAATTTGGCGGGATGCGAAAAAGATCTTTGCCGAACCTCGAGAAGTGCTACAAAAAATGTGGGCCAATACCAGCTATCAAATTGCCCGTTTACGAGATAACCCAGCATGTGCTGATAGTGAGTTTGAGCTCTTAGATAATATTGCTGATCCTGGCATGGCGCCTAAAGTTACCTTTAACATTGCCCAAGATGTTGCTGCGCCATTCATTAATAAAAATGCTAGGCCTAAAATTGCCATCTTGCGCGAGCAGGGTGTGAACTCACACGTAGAAATGGCTTATGCCATAAACTGGGCTGGCTTTGACAGTTACGATGTGCACATGTCTGATTTACTCTCAGGTCAAACAACGTTAGGTGATTTTCGTGGCCTGATTGCTTGTGGCGGTTTTAGCTATGGAGATGTGTTGGGCGCAGGTGAGGGTTGGGCTAAGACTATTCTATTTAATGCGCATCTAAGAAACCAGTTTTCAACCTTCTTTAATCGCCCAGATAGTTTCGCATTAGGCGTATGTAATGGCTGCCAAATGATGAGCAACCTTTCTGACATCATCCCTGGGGCGCAGGCTTGGCCTAAATTTACTCGCAATCAATCGGAGCAATATGAGGCTCGCTTAGTGATGGCCGAGATAATGCCGTCTCCATCGATCTTTACCCAAGGCATGGAAGGAAGTCAATTGCCAATTGCCATTGCCCATGGAGAAGGTTTTGCCAATTTCAGTCAACAAGGTAATCTTGCGCAGCTACACCAACAGGGTCTAGCGGCAATGCGCTTTGTTGACCATCACGGCAAGCCTACCGAAATCTATCCAATGAATCCTAACGGCTCACCTGGTGGCTTAACAGGTGTAACCACGCCTGATGGCCGCTTCACAGTCATGATGCCGCATCCAGAGCGTGTATTTAGAGCGGTCCAAATGAGTTGGTGTCCACCCGAATGGTTAAATAATCCTGATGGTGCAAGCCCATGGATGCGCTTGTTTCGCAATGCACGTCTCTGGGCTAAGTAAATAATTTATGTTGATGGAACCAGTTACCTTTTCTGAGAGCGGTGGAATTCTTTACCTTCATTTTGGTAGCGAGTTAATTCAAGGCGCCATGAGGATTCGGGATCCAGATGAAATTTACCTTGAGTACAATCAGCAGATGATGGCATGGTTACTATTTTTAGAGACTAGGCCTGGAATGCGTGTTGCTCAACTTGGTTTGGGCACTGGCGCCTTAACTAAATTTACCCATCGCTACTGCCCAGCAGTAAAGACCACGGTGGTCGAGCTAAACCCCTCCGTTATTGTTGCGGCTAGAAGTATGTTTTTTACTCCAGATAATGATCGGTGTTTAGAGATACTCCAGACTGATGCTAAAGAATTTATTCAAAGTAAAAAATACCAAGGTTATTTTGATGCTGTTCAGGTTGACCTTTATGATGCGATTTGCGATGGCCCATCAGCAAGTTCTTTAGATTTCTACAAAGGTTGTTACAACCTTCTTAAAGAACCTGGTGTGATGACGGTGAACTTGTTTTCTCGCCATAAAAGCTTTGACATTAATCTCAAAAATATTTGCGAGGCATTTGATAACCGTGTTTTATTATTTCCTGAGTCTCATGATTGCAATGTTGTTGCTATTGCATTTAAAGGCCCTCAATTAGAAGTCGAATGGAAGGAAGTTTCTAGGCGCGCTAAGCTGATCATGGAAAAGACGGGATTACCTACGAATACCTGGACATCTGGGCTTCATCGTGAAAATGCGAACCAAGAGACTAGACTATCTATTTAGCAACCTATTGAAAATACCCATGTTGGGCATAATGCCCGTTTGTACGACCCTAAATGTCCGTTTACAGCAACTGAAATCAACGAATGTTTGATAGTCCTAGGTACTTTTACCAATGAAAAAATATGAGACTTTTGATATAAGTTTGATTGGTTAAATATTTTTATTAGCCTCTAGTTCATTTTTTTGGTGCATATACAAACTCTATACCATTTTGAAATACGACTTATGTAAAAAAAATAGGTCAAGATGAATCGAAATCATTTGGCTTTTGCGCCAGTCCCACATAGTGCTTAGATGCGCTCTTTGTTAATTTGAAATAATTTAGTTCGATATTAAGGAAATAATTATGAAATTTGCCACTAAATTCATCTTAGCCCTATTAATGGCTCAATGCGCAATCACTTTTGCCAAAGGTAATGCGGATACTATTTTTTATGGCGGTCCAATTGTGACTGTGAATGATAAAAACGAAGAGGTTGAGGCTCTGGCTATCAAAAGCGGGGTGATTGTGGCGACTGGTTCGAAGGCCGCTATTAGCAAGGATTGGCAAACAAGCACAACTAAGATCATTAATCTAAAGGGGCAAACTTTAATGCCCGGGTTCGTAGAGCCTCATATTCACATTATCGGCACTGCTATGGCTGAAGGATTAGGTTTAAATCTCTCTAATTTTTCCTTGCCTTACGATACCTTGGATACGCTAGATGCCAAGATGAGAGCCCATTTAAAAACCATTCCTCCTGGTGGATGGTTATTTGGATTTGGCGTAGACCCGTCCCGTACATCTCCTTTCATGGCTGAACTTACTGCCGATACTTTGGATAAAGTTTCCACTACAGTTCCCATTTTCATCATTAATCAGTCTGGTCATATTGGTTATGTCAACCATAGGGCGATGGAATTAGCCGGGGTTACTGAAGAAACAAAAAATCCCAGCGGTGGTGGTGTGTATGTCAAGAATATACAAGGCAAGCTAACTGGTAAATTGATAGAGCCACCTTCCTTTGCGCCATTTATGGCAAAAATGCCCGCACCCCCACAGGCAGATTTGATAAAGGCAATTAAGAAAACAGCGCAGCGCATTGCATCAGCAGGCGTAACTACTTCAGCTGAGATTACGGTTGGCTTTGAGTCCGGCCTGGAGAATGAAGTAAAGCTCTATAAAGAATTGACAGCCAATGAGGGTTTGCCAATTAGGGTTCGGGCTTATTTGTATGGCCCAGCAATTCCTGCTGGATATAGTGGCTTAAAGCCAAACGAGGGTGATGATCGATTGCGTTTTATTGGCGTTAAGTTTATTTCTGATGGTTCAACCCAGGGACTAACTGCGGCCTTAAATGATGCGTATGACTATCCTAAAAATACCCAAAATAAGGGTGAGCTCGATTACAAAAGCGAAGATCTATACAAGTCTATGAAGGTCTATTTCGACCAAGGGTGGCAATTAGCAGTTCATGCCAATGGCGATCGTGCTATTGATCAAACGCTGAATAATTATGAAAAATTATTAGCTGGTAACTCTCATCCAGGAGAGCGCCGTTTGCGTATCGAACATTTCACAATCAATACACCGGAGCAGGTGAAGAAAGCGGTGAAATTAGGTGTGATTCCAGGCTTTACGATTGGTCACGTCGATTATTGGGGTGAGGCATTCCATAATCACATCGTGGGTCCTGCACGCGCTGACCGAATTGATCCTTCCGCTGCTTTTAAGAAGGAGGGTGGTCGCTTCGTTTATCACAGCGATTCCCCGGTTTCCAATGTTGGTCCACTAAATTACATATCCGAGGGCGCTGGTCGCTTATGGCAAAACCCACCTCAAAAAGTTCTCGGCCCTGATCAGAGGGTTACCGTTGACGATGCAATACGGGCTGTTACCATCAATGCGGCCTATGAAATGTTCTCTGATGATAAGTTAGGTAGCCTAGAGGTTGGTAAACAAGCTGATCTAGTTGTGCTGGCAGCTAATCCACGTAAAACCGCAGTTAATCAAATTCGAAATATTAAGGTTAAAGAAACTTGGATTGATGGCAAGAAACAGGTTTGGTAGGACGATATCTGAAATATAAGCGCCCTGTAACTTCGTCGCTCATTAATAATAAATATAAGGAAGTCTAGAATGCTGGTTGCTAAAATATCTTTTGCAATAGTCACTCTATTGGGCTCAATGGTTTGCTTTTCCGAAGAGGCCGTTACGCCAGATCGGGTAGTTACAGCAATTGAAAAGCGGTTTGGCGTTACTCCAGGGCAAAGGCGTAACCACATTAACGGGGTGTGTGTGGCAGGATCATTCACTGGGGATAAAGCTGTTCAGGCGTACACGACATCTCCATTGTTTACTGGAAAACCTATACCAGTTATTGGTAGATTTTCATTAGCTGGTGGTAGTTTAAAGATCCCCGATACGGCTAGGAATCCCCGCGGTCTGGCTTTGGAATTTGAGCTCCCGAAAAATAATATTCACCATTTCACCATGCTCAATGTCCCAGTATTCGGTGCTGCTACCCCCAGCTCTTTTTACGATGGCGTCATAGCAAATACGCCTGATCCCGCAACTGGTAAACCTGACCCAGAAAAAGTTTCCTCATACAAAGCAAGCCATCCAGATGCCCAAGCTTTAGGTGAATACTTAGCTAAAAATAATCCAGTTTCCAGCTACGCTAATAGCGATTTTTTTAGCGTTCATACTTTTAAATTTATCAATAAAAATAATAAAACTACTTTGGTTAAATGGCGCTTCATCCCTCATGATGGTGTTAAACGCCTGAGCGATGACGAATTGAAGGCTACCCCAACTCGTTTCTTAGATCAAGATATTATGGCTAGAACTCAAGCTGGTCCTGTGCGCTGGAATATGGTCTTAGTTATTGGTGAGCCGGGTGATGAGCAAAATAATTCAACGGTATATTGGCCAAGTAATAGAGAGGAAATAAAGGCTGGTATCTTAACTCTATCTTCAGCCAGTCTTCAGCAAGGGGGAGCTTGTGAAAAAATTAACTTTGATCCTTTGGTAATGGCGCAAGGTGTTGCTCCAAGCAATGATCCCGTGCTCTTATTTAGATCACCAGCTTATGCGGATTCTTACGCAAAAAGGATTACCGGCCATTAATACTGAAGCGAATTCTTTAAGCCTCAAGTAACTCTTAGCGCTAGATTGAACTTAGAAGTCACTAGATTATTAATGCACTAGTTAGGACGATAAAAAAGCCACCAGCATTAAAGCGGTGGCTTTTCCGTTATCTACTGCTCAGTATAGAAGTAACTTTTCTTAGATGGTCACCGTATCAGCAACATCACTAAATGATTTAATCTTGTCGAAGTTCATGTATCGATAAACTTCACCAGCCTTGGCATTTAATGACTCTACTTGCTCAAAGTATTCCTTCGGTGTTGGCAGGCGCCCCAAAAGAGCGGCAACAGAGGCTAGTTCAGCAGAGGCTAAGAACACTCGAGTATCAATCCCTAAACGATTTGGGAAATTGCGTGTCGAAGTAGAAACTGCTGTAGAGCCTTTGCGAATCTGTGCCTGGTTACCCATGCATAGTGAGCAACCTGGTGTTTCCATGCGAGCACCAGTACGGCCAAGAATCCCGTAGTAACCCTCTTCAGTTAGGACCATTTGATCCATCTTGGTTGGGGGTGCAATCCATAAGCGGGTGGGCATATCTGTTTTTCCTTCGAGAACTTTGCCAGCTGCACGGAAGTGACCAATATTGGTCATACAAGAGCCAATAAATACCTCATCGATTTTTTCACCAGAGACTTCAGAGAGAAACTTCACATCATCTGGATCATTAGGACAGGCCAAAATAGGTTCTTTAATTTCGCTCATGTCGATTTCAATAATTTCAGCATAGTCAGCATTCTCATCAGCCTTCAATAATTCGGGCTTAGAAATCCATGATTCCATTGCCTTAATGCGACGAACGAGCGTGCGCTTATCCTCATAACCATTGGCAATCATCCACTTCATCAAAGTAATGTTTGAACGCATGTACTCAATAATGGGTTCCTTGCTTAACTGAACGGCACAACCGCCAGCTGAACGTTCCGCTGAAGCGTCTGATAACTCAAAGGCTTGCTCTACCTTCAGATCTGGTAAACCTTCGATTTCTAAAATACGGCCAGAGAATATATTTTTCTTGCCCTGTTTTTCTACAGTTAATAAGCCCTTCTTAATGGCATATAGAGGAATGGCATTAACAAGGTCACGCAATGTTATGCCGGGCTGCATTGTTCCTTTAAAGCGAATTAATACCGACTCAGGCATATCTAAAGGCATCACACCAGTTGCTGCAGCAAAGGCCACTAAGCCAGACCCAGCTGGGAAAGAGATGCCAATGGGAAAGCGAGTATGACTATCACCGCCAGTACCGCAGGTATCTGGCAAAAGAAGTCGGTTTAACCAGCTATGAATTACACCGTCACCTGGTCGTAAGGCAACGCCACCACGGTTTGTCATAAATGATGGCAATTCATGATGTGTACGGATATCAACTGGCTTTGGATAAGCCGAGGTATGGCAGAAAGATTGCATTACGAGATCTGCAGAGAAGCCCAGGCAAGCAAGGTCCTTCAACTCATCACGAGTCATTGGGCCAGTAGTATCTTGTGAGCCAACCGTTGTCATATGGGGTTCGCAATAAGTGCCTGGTCGAACGCCTTGACCTTCAGGTAAGCCACAGGCACGCCCAACCATCTTTTGTGCCAAGCTAAAACCTTTTGTACTATCTGGAGGGCTTATTGGTAGGCGGAAGGCGGTTGAAGCAGGTAAGCCAAGAGCTGCACGCGCTTTAGCTGTAAGGCCTCGACCAACAATTAAAGGAATGCGCCCGCCAGCACGAACTTCGTCCAAGATCACAGGGGATTTGAGGGAAAACTGAGCAATTTCTTGACCGTTTTTAAAGGCCTTACCTTCATATGGTCGTAATTCAATTTCATCGCCCATATTCATTTGAGTGACATCAAGCTCTATCGGTAAGGCGCCGGCATCTTCCATCGTATTAAAAAAGATGGGGGCAATTTTTGTTCCCAAACAAACACCACCAAAGCGCTTGTTAGGAACAAATGGAATATCTTGTCCAGTCCACCACAGCACTGAATTGGTAGCAGACTTGCGTGAGGAGCCAGTACCTACAACATCACCAACATAAGCAATTTGGTTACCTTTTTTCTGCAGGGCTTCAATTTGCTTCATGGGACCGCGAACACCAATTTCATCGGGATCAATGCCTTGACGTGGATTTTTGAGCATGATGGTGGCATGCAGCGGAATATCTGGACGACTCCACGCATCTGGGGCTGGCGAAAGATCGTCGGTATTAGTTTCGCCGGTAACCTTAAATACGGTAAGCTTTAAGCTTTCAGGGACTGCAGGGCGGGAGGTAAACCACTCGGCATCAGCCCAGCTTTGTAGCACTTCTTTCGCTAGTGCATTTCCTTTTTCTGCCATTTCCTGAACATCGTGGAAATAGTCAAACATCAGCAAGGTCTTTTTAAGTGCGGCAGCCGCCGCAGAACCACACTGTTCATCAGCCAAAAGCTCGACTAAAGGCTTGATGTTGTAACCGCCGAGCATGGTTCCCAGTAATTCAGTCGCCTTTGTACGGGATATTAATGGTGATTTCTCATCGCCTTTTGCGACGGCATCCAAGAATTCTGCTTTAACCTTGGCGGCATCGTCGACCCCAGCTGGCACGCGATTGGTAATTAACTCTACCAACTCATCTTCCTTACCCTTTGGTGGGTTTTTGAGCAATGCAACCAGTTCTGTGGTTTGATCTTTTGTGAGAGGTAGAGCTGGGATTCCGAGGGCTGCGCGTTCCGCAACATGTGCGTTGTAGGCTTCTAACATCATATTTCCTATGGGGTAAGTGTTATCAACAGAAATGCAAATGGGATTATTGATCCCGATCAACATTCATTGTAATTGTTTGAACTTGGCTTGAGTATGGGTTTTACTACTGATATTGCCTATAAATAAGGCATAAAGGCTATTTTTCCCTAATCCAGGTTTGCGTTCTTCCTAGCAGCGGTATTCCTATGTAAGCCCGAAGATCAAGCTTGCTACCTTGATCTTTTAATTTCATTTCTGCGCGATAAACATCTCCATCATCGGGGTCGAGTATTTGGCCGCCACTGTAGCTCTCCCCTGTTTTTTTCATGCCCGATAATATCTCCATCCCTAAAACAGGCTTTCCCTTGCGAAAGTCTGTGCATTTTTCGCAGGTTGACAGTGCATTGGGATCCAATAGCTTTAAGATAACACCAGAATAAAGGCCTCCCTTTTCACTAATTTCCACTAAAGCAGCGGGTTGGTTAGTGTCATCATCAAAGGTTTTCCATACCCCGGAGATAGTGCCCCCTGTTTGGGCAATGCTATAGGGGGCTGGCAGGAGCAAGGCCAGAGTCAATAAAAGGGTTCGGGCCTTACTTTTATTCGTATTTAGCATCCAATACTCCTGTAATTAATAGATATATTTCAATGACCACTTTACTGAATTTTCCTCTTATTGCTAGCTGTCGTTATAATTACTTTTTCCAACAGAGCTAAAGCGATGACCAAATACGTTTTTGTCACTGGTGGCGTGGTTTCTTCCTTAGGGAAAGGAATCGCGGCTGCCTCGCTTGCCGCGATTCTTGAATCCCGCGGCCTGAAAGTCACCCTCCTAAAATTAGACCCCTATATCAACGTTGATCCAGGCACCATGAGCCCGCTTCAACATGGCGAAGTTTTTGTAACTGAAGATGGCGCTGAAACAGATCTTGATCTTGGCCACTATGAGCGTTTTGTTTCGGCAAAAATGCGTAAAAGTAATAACTTCACTACTGGACAGATTTATGAATCTGTCATCAGTAAAGAGCGCCGCGGTGAATATCTCGGCAAAACAGTTCAAGTAATTCCACACATCACCAATGAGATTCAGGCTTTTATAGAGCGTGGCGCTAGGGCAAGTCATGACGGCCATGCCGACGTAGCCATATGCGAGATCGGCGGAACTGTAGGCGATATTGAATCATTGCCTTTTTTAGAGGCTGCACGTCAAATGAGCCTGCGCCTGCCATTACATCATTGCGCGTTTGTTCACCTGACTTTGGTGCCTTACCTAACTAGTGCAGGTGAGCTTAAAACCAAGCCAACCCAGCATTCAGTTCAGAAGTTACGTGAAATCGGCATCATGCCAACAGTTTTGCTCTGCCGTGCTGACCGCCCAATTCCAGAGGATGAGCGAGCCAAGATTTCTCTGTTCTCAAATGTGCGAGAAGAGGCTGTTATTTCTGTTTGGGATGTAGACACTATTTATAAGATTCCAGAAATGCTACATGCACAAGGCATGGATGATCTTATTTGTCGTGAATTGCAAATTGAGGCCAAACCAGCCGATCTATCTGTATGGGCCCATTTAGTTTATGAAATGGCTAACCCTCAACATGAAGTCACCATTGGTATGGTGGGTAAGTATGTTGAATTGACGGAGTCATATAAATCCTTAATTGAGGCCTTGAGACATGCAGGCATTCATAACCACACTCGTGTAAATATTAATTACATCGATTCTGAGCAGATCGAAAAAGATGGCATTGATTGCCTTAAAACACTTGATGCCATTTTAGTTCCAGGTGGCTTTGGTAAGCGTGGCACTGAAGGCAAGATCGCAGCAATTCGCTATGCCCGTGAAAATCAAATTCCTTATCTGGGAATCTGTTTGGGCATGCAGTTGGCAGTAATTGAATTTGCTCGCCATGTCGCCAATATTGGTCAGGCCAATAGCACTGAGTTTGACCCAGAAACAGATCATCCGGTGGTTGCCCTGATTACTGAATGGCTTGATAGGGAAGGGCGTGTTGAGATACGTACGAATGACTCTGATCTTGGCGGCACAATGCGCTTGGGTTCTCAGCGTTGCCCGGTTAAAAGTGGCACCTTAGCCCATGAAATTTATGGTGCTGAAGTGAATGAGCGTCATCGTCATCGTTACGAAGTCAACAATGTCTATGTGCCCCGGCTAGAAAAATGTGGCATGATAATTTCAGCCAGGACCCCTAATGAATCTTTGCCAGAAATGATGGAGCTTCCAAGCTCTATGCACCCATGGTTTTTTGGTGTTCAATTTCACCCAGAGTTCACTTCCACACCACGAGATGGTCACCCATTATTCTCTGCCTTCGTAAAGGCTGCGTTGATTCACCAAGATGTTTCCACAAAGCAGGCAGCGTAAGAGGACATTATGAGTACTTTCAAGCTTTGTGGTTTTGATGTTGGTTTACAGCATCGATTCTTTCTGATTGCAGGACCTTGCGTTATCGAGTCAGAGCAATCTGCTCTTGATATTGCTGGGGAGCTCAAAGAAATAACTGCCTCACTGGGCATTCCCTTTATTTATAAGTCTTCATTTGATAAAGCAAATAGATCTTCTGGCAGCTCTTTCCGTGGCTTGGGCATGGAAAGAGGTCTTGAGATTTTAGCTAAAGTAAAGCGTGAAATAGGCGTGCCAGTGCTTACCGATATCCACGATATTAGTGAAATTAAAGCCGTTTCTAAAGTGGTCGATGTTTTACAAACCCCTGCCTTTTTGTGCCGACAAACAGACTTCATTCGCGCTTGCGCCCAAAGTGGTAAACCTGTGAATTTCAAAAAAGGACAGTTTCTGTCCCCCCATGAAATGCTGAACGTAATTGAAAAAGCACGTGTTGCAGCTGCAGAAATCAATTTAGCCGATCAATTTATGGCATGTGAACGTGGCGCCTCTTTTGGTTATAACAATTTGGTATCCGATATGCGTAGCTTAGCTATCATGCGTGAGACTATGGCCCCGGTAGTATTTGATGCTACCCATTCCGTGCAATTACCTGGTGGTCAAGGAAGTTCAAGCGGTGGGCAACGCGAATTTATACCGGTATTAGCACGCGCTGCTGTAGCTGTTGGTATTAGCGGTCTTTTTATGGAAACCCATCCCGATCCTGCAAAAGCTTTATCGGATGGTCCCAATGCTGTTCCACTTAATCGCATGAAAGAACTTCTTGAATCCTTAGTAGCAATTGATGCAGTAGTGAAAAGGCCGGGTTCTTTTTTAGAAGATAGTTTTAAGTAATACCCAATTAAATTTTATTTAGGAGAAGGTGCATGAGCGCCATTGTCGACATCATTGGTAGGGAAATTCTGGATTCACGTGGTAACCCCACGGTCGAGTGTGATGTATTGCTGGAGTCTGGTGTGATGGGTAGGGCGGCCGTGCCATCGGGAGCCTCAACTGGTTCACGTGAAGCAATTGAATTGCGTGATGGAGATAATGCCCGCTACCTAGGTAAGGGCGTCCTTAAAGCCGTCCAGAATATCAATATTGAAATTGCAGAATCCATTCTTGGCTTAGATGCTATGGAGCAGGCTTTTTTAGATCGTACTCTCAACGAATTAGATGGCACTCATAACAAAGCTCGCTTGGGTGCTAATGCCACTTTGGCCGTATCTATGGCTGTTGCTAGAGCCGCAGCTGAAGAATCTGGCCTTCCTTTGTATCGCTATTTTGGTGGGTCTGGAGGCATGCAATTGCCAGTGCCGATGATGAATATAGTCAATGGTGGAGCGCATGCCAATAACAGCCTAGATATTCAAGAATTCATGGTGATGCCAGTTGGAGCACAAAGCTTTCGCGAGGCTTTGCGTTGTGGTGCTGAAATTTTCCATGAGCTCAAAAAGATACTGGGCTCCCAAGGTATGCCAACCACGGTAGGTGATGAGGGTGGCTTTGCCCCCAACTTTAAAAGTAATCAAGAGTGCCTACAAACCATTATGAAGGCTATTGAGGGCGCTGGTTATCAAGCTGGTGAGGATGTCCTATTGGCCCTGGATTGTGCCGCCAGTGAGTTCTACAAGGATGGCAAATACCATTTATCTGGTGAAGGCTTGCAACTCAGTTCAAACGAATTCTCTGACTACCTCGGTCAATTAGCCGATCAGTTTCCTATTGTTTCAATTGAAGATGGCATGCACGAAAGTGACTGGGATGGATGGGCTGATATCACTCAGAAATTGGGAAAGAAAATCCAACTTGTGGGTGATGACCTGTTCGTAACCAATACACGCATTCTCCAAGAAGGAATTGATAAGGGTGTTGCGAATTCAATTTTGATCAAGATTAATCAGATCGGCACTTTGACTGAAACTTTTGCTGCAATTGAAATGGCTAAGCGCGCCAATTACACCGCAGTAATTTCTCACCGCTCCGGAGAAACTGAAGATAGCACTATCGCAGACATTGCAGTGGGAACAAATGCCGGCCAGATTAAGACGGGCTCACTGTCACGCTCCGATCGTATTGCTAAGTACAACCAACTCTTGCGTATTGAAGAAGACTTAGGAGACGTTGCAACCTACCCAGGCAGGTCTGTTTTTTATAACTTAAAGCGGTAATCTTAAAGTTTCAATAGATTATGCGGATTATTATCTACACGATGCTGTTATTGCTGATGGCAATTCAGTACCCGCTCTGGTTGGGTAAAGGTGGCTGGCTTAGAGTTTATGAAATGGAGCGGCAACTTGAATTGCAGCAGGCTAAAAATAGCCTTCTGAGCTTACGTAATGCAAAGCTGACTGGTGATGTTAAGGACTTAAAAGATGGAACAAGAGCAATTGAAGAGCGTGCAAGAGTAGAGCATGGCATGATAAAGGAAGGCGAATTCTTTGTGCAAATCCTGCCGGCTACAAAATTAACAGACACAAATTCAAAGCAAACTAGCGCTCAATAAATCAATGGCCACTTGAGGGTGGTCTGGTGGCGTCAAATAATAAGTCGGTTTTAAACACCTGCAGACAATCAACGGCATCAAAACGGTAAACTTTTGCACAAAAGTCACATTCCGTTTCTACCGATCCCTGCTCCTCTAAAATGCCTTCTACCTCTTCTTCACCTAGCATTTTTAGAACATCGGCAACCTTGGCGCGGGAGCATCTGCAAGAAAAGTGAATTGGACGTACTGGGAAGCTACGCACCCCATTTTCCACAGATTCCTCAAGAAACAGCCGACGTAAAGTCGTGTCTGGAGAAAGTGTGAGTAACTCTTCAGTGGTGATGGTTTCACCTAGGGCCTGTATGCGGTTCCAACCCTCGGCCGCAATTTGAGGGTCGATGTGTGTATGTCCACCTGAATCGGGCAGGCGCTGCAACAATAATCCCCCAACATGGGTTTCGTTTGAAGCCAACCAAATCCGGGTATCCAGTTGTTCCGAATTTTGCATATATAGGGCAATAGCTTCAGCAGCTGTAGTAACGGGTTTAATCACCGTTCCACGGTGCTCTTGCAGAGCTACTATGCCCTGATAAGGGGATTGACCTGGCTGACGATCAGCGGGGTCTAGAGTGATGACCAATCGCCCAGAGTTTGCCACATCCAATAGATCCCCTAATGTTGCAGCAGCGGATATTTCTGACGCATCAACGGAGAGTTTGACAGTGGCCCTGATGGTAAGGTCTGACTTACATTCCACAACGAGAAGCTGAATTGGGCCACTACTTTGGGCCTGAATGATCAGGGTCCCATCAAATTTTAGGCTTGCACTTAACAAGGTAGCTGCCCCAACGAAATCACCTAAGATCTGACGAACTACGGGAGGGTAATTACGGCGCTCTAAAACAGCCTGCCAAGCAGTGCTTATTGAGACAATTTCCCCTCGAACTGGGGCGCCATCACACATAAAGACAAGTAATTCATTCATGAGTGAAAGTATCCACTTTTTTTAAAATATCGGTAGCATTTGATCAGATCCACCTCCTTGACCTGAGATAATGTCCCCTATGCATATAAGAACACGTTTCGCCCCAAGTCCCACGGGCTTTATTCATCTGGGAAATCTCCGCAGTGCACTCTATCCATGGGCCTTTGCCCGTCATAACAAGGGCGACTTTATTCTCCGTATCGAGGACACCGACTTAGAGCGATCCACTCAAGAAGCCGTAGATGTCATTATTGAAGGTATGGCTTGGTTGGGGCTTGATATAGATGAAGGTCCCATCTATCAAATGCAACGGATTGATCGCTATCGCGAGGTGGTGCAGCAATTATTAGATGCTGGTCTAGCCTATCACTGCTACATGAGCGAAGATGAATTGAATAAATTACGTGATCACCAGATGGCTAATAAAGAAAAGCCTCGTTATAACGGTTTATGGCGCCCTGAGCCCGGTAAAGTACTTCCAGCAATACCTCAGGACGTATTGCCGGTAATTCGCTTTAAAAACCCCATAGGCAGCTCCGTTGTTTGGGATGATGCTGTTAAGGGAATAATCGAGATTAATAATGACGAGTTGGATGATTTGGTGATTTCACGTCCTGATGGCACGCCAACATATAACTTTTGCGTAGTTGTAGATGATTTAGATATGAAGATCACTCACGTGATTCGAGGTGATGATCATGTAAACAACACCCCTAGGCAAATTAACATTATGAAAGCGCTAGGCGGGATTCAACCGATTTATGCGCATTTACCCACCGTATTAAATGATGCTGGCGAAAAAATGAGTAAGCGTAATGGCGCAATGAGTGTGCGCGATTATCAGAAAGCAGGGTACTTGCCTGAAGCGATTCTCAATTATTTAGCGCGTTTGGGTTGGTCTCATGGTGATGCAGAGGTATTCACTAAAGAGCAGTTTGTTCAATGGTTTGATTTAGATAGTCTGGGTCGATCACCAGCACAACATAATCCAGAAAAATTGCTTTGGCTTAATCATCAATATATTCAGAACGCAGATCCTTTAATCCTGGCTCAGGCAACAAAACCATTTGCGCATACCCTAGGCATTGATACCGAGAACGGCCCCGACTTCACCCAAGTAGTAGCATTACTAAAAGATCGTGCTAATACTTTGATTGAGATTGCGGAAGGTGCAAGGCTTTTTTATCTGCCAGCGCCAACTCTTAGCGCAGAACAAATTGCGCTAAATATTCCTCAAGCAGTTATTCCCGCTTTGCGAGATTTAATTGCTGCTCTGAAAACTACCGAACCATTAAAAGAGGCCTATGGGGCTGTTTTTAAACAAGTGCTAGCCCAGCATCAGATCAAGATGCCAGCTTTAGCTATGCCCGTTCGTTATGCCTTATTTGCCACTACTCAGACCCCAGCGATTGATTCTGTCTTGGTAGTACTGGGAAAAGAGGAGGTTATAGAGCGTCTTTCTAAGGTCATCCTATAAGCAATTTGCGCAGTCGTACAAAAATAGGATAAAATCTTGGATTGTTTTGAGTGTCTTGTAGTTTTATTGCGAGATTTTGGGGGTATAGCTCAGCTGGGAGAGCGCTTGCATGGCATGCAAGAGGTCAGCGGTTCGATCCCGCTTATCTCCACCAAGCATTTAAAATAGAGGCACAAGTAGTACAGGGTCCCCATCGTCTAGAGGCCTAGGACATCACCCTTTCACGGTGAGTACACGAGTTCGAATCTCGTTGGGGACGCCAGTTTTTTTGTAAATGTAATAAGTAAAAAGTATTACTCGAAGTTTTCTGGAGCGGTAGTTCAGTTGGTTAGAATATCTGCCTGTCACGCAGAGGGTCGCGGGTTCGAGTCCCGTCCGTTCCGCCAAAATTAGTGACAAAAAAAGCCCGTTAATTCGGGCTTTTTTTCGCTCAGTAAAATCTAATTATTGACGGGTGGTGGATTGATAAAGCTTGATGTATCGGTAGGGCTGACTTGATTTACTTGTTTGGGCTCACCAGGTTTTAGATTGGTGTTGACAGCAGTGGGGCCCGGGGTTAGGGAAACGGATTTTGTATTATCGAAATATTTCGCGCCACTCGATGAGATATTTTGGGAGGAGGGCTTCATAATATTTTGCTGCATCAAAGGCGTGACAGAAGGCGTCTTTTCAACACGCTTTGGAGCTGCCTTGACAATAGCTGGAGTTGTTTTCACGATAACATTAGCAAATACTAGGGCTGGAGCAGCTAATGGCAAAAGAAATAGGGCTACCAACATCTTTTTAGTGGGCATAAAAAAACTAATTTTCACTTGTATTTCCCTAGTTAAATTTTGGTACTTGAAAATCACCACTTAGACGCTGCAAGAGTATCAGAGTCTTGGCATGAATAGTTCTTGCATCAAATAATTCGCCTTGAGCTTCTCTAAATGCAAGCACGCCTGTGATGCCATTATTTTTTTGGTGTTTAGCTGTTTGGTATGCCTTGTTGGAGCTTTCCAAGCGATTTTTTGCTGATTGATATTGCAAATAGGTCTGATTTAGCTCTGTAACAATTTTAGTTTTTGTTGCTTGAAGCATTATTTCCTGTTGAGTCTGAGCATTTACTGCGCTCAATACATCCGAATCATTAAATAAAGCATTTGAAAGGGGGACTGACACTATAAAACTAAATGACTTTTGTGAGCCATAGCTCGTTCCAGAAGATGAATAGGGAGGGGTTTCGGAGTAATAAATACCAGGCATAACATCAATATTTTTACTTGCTTTAATAACCTCTAAATTAGCTGAGGCAGATTCAATAGCCGCTTGTGTTGATGTGATGTCAGCTCTATTTGAATTTGCTTGCGAAATTAATTCAGAGATTTGAAAACTCTTGGGCTCGAGATTGAGGGTTCCAATGGGTAGCGGCAACTCGTTTTCTGATTTTCCTAAATAATTAATTAAACTATATGCATAAAATTTAAGATCATTTTCTAAAACTTTTTGGATATCTTTAAAGTCTAATATATTTTTTTTGGCCAAGGGTGATTGATATGAAGCTAAATCAATAATCGCCTCTTGGTAGGATTGCCATAATAATTTTGTTCTCAACGCATCAATATAGGCAAAGATAGCTTCGGTTTCAATAGTCTTTGATTCGGTAATCATCTCTGTATTTAAGCGGTTTGCTTCAGCTAGTGCTTGAGCTTCCCGAGCGGAGCGCTTACCCCAACCTTCAACAGTTACCATGGCTCCCAATGTATTGGAAGATGGATTGTTGTAGCCGACATATGGTGATTGCGTATACATACTGCCGCGTGCATAGGTGATGATTGGACTTAACAATAAGTTTCCAGCACGCTGAGATATTGCAGTGGCAGAATCCGCGCCTAATCTTCTTACTTTTAAAGTGCCATTGTTGGAATTCACTTGATCCAAAAAGGTAGAAATTATTATTGGCTTATAGCGCTCATTATTATCGCTAAATGGCGGAAGAGACTGGGCGCTGACTATTCCAATGTGGATAAAAGCAAATATGCCAATGGAGTAATAACTGGTTTTATATAGCTTAATCAATTTTTCTAGGCTCGCGAAGTTTTATCACCAAATCAGCATTCTGAAGGCTATGCCTTTCCGCTGATAGGGCCGCATCAAGAGTTTGATTTATAAAGCTATTGGTTTCATTGGCAACAATCTCTCTTTCGTTGTCAACAGTAATCATGTGATAACAATTGCCCAGCCATATTATTTTTTTTGTCTCAGAAGACGCGAGCTCTAAAATCATTTCCGGATTCTTTGGTGAGGCAGTCTCATCATCAATGGAATGAATAATAAGTAGATCGGCATAAATTTGATTTAGGCCTTTTTTGGCACTTGAAGCGAGCATTAAGGATTCGCATATATGCCTAGCTGGAAGGTGAGCTGCACCAAGTTCGCTCACCATATTTGACTTTACGGCTCTCTCAATACGTCGTCGCAATTCAGGATTTTTCACGCCATAAGGAGCTTTTTCCATATAGTGCCAATTTCGGAACCCCACACGATAAGCCAAGGATAGTAGTGAGTGATACCAGGGTATGGACCAACCATCAAATACAAGCACGGGTGCCAAAATAACCAAACTTTGAATCTGTTCATTTCGCTCGGCTACTGCCAGCGCTAGAGTAGCGCCCATACTAAGCCCAACAATAGACGCTGAATGGTGCGTTTTTAGTAAATCCAGTACCAAATGATCAACAAAATCGATCCATGTCATATAGCTAGTTAGGCCAGTGTGGGCAGAGTACCCTGGTATTCGCGGCACAACTAAAGTGTGCCCAGATTGACGTATTAGCTTGGGAATCACTCCCATCTCTAATTCAGAGCCGCAAAGACCGGGCAGCAAAATAACTACATGATTGCTTGAGCCTTGATAGAATGCCTCGAAGTGTTCTGTATTTGACTCGTTAGTCATTCAAATCCTGAATTTGTCGCGTTTAATTTAAAGAGTGATTATTGCTGATGCAGCTTAAAAATGTAAGAAGATGGTCAAAACCAGGCTTTTCAGGCTTTTACTTCGCCATTTTTGGCGTATTTATTTCTTTTTGCATTCGATACACTTTGCACCCTTTTTTAGAAGGGGCCCTTCCAATGACATTTTTCATCTTAAACACGATTATTATCGCGCTTATTTACGGCTATATTCCCAGTCTTTTGACTATTGTCCTATCCGTCCCGCTGGCCTTTTTCTTTTTTATCCCTCCATTTGACTCTTTTGACCTACCAACAGCTCAAGATGCCTTTGTTTTCGCCTCTTACATCTTAATTGCCTTGCTTGCTGTTGGTGTTATTGAGTGGCTTCAGAGGGAGCGCTACAAGGCAGTTTTGATTTCTAAAGTGAGTGATAGTCGATATCGACTTCTAGCCCAGGCAAGCTACTCTCTGAAACATAGCTATGACGCTGGAAGCGCTCCAAAAGCACCAATCTCTTCAGTTAATTGAATTGTTGGGATATTGATTAATTATTGATTTACATCAATAACTTAGCGTGCACGCTTGACCAATTTAGTCTATTCTTAGCGGTTATGAAGATTTTTCTCGGAGTGACTTCCTGTTTCCTTTTTGCCGTCCCCGCCTTTTCGGCTGGGTTGGGTGTTAATCCCTTTTTGCCATCCTCGCCTACGACTTCGAAATATACCCCAAGCAAGCAGGTTCCCTCTGGCGTATCTACCCCAGCACCTCCAAGACTTCCGCAGGGCTCAAGTCCAACACCACCACCAGCACCAGCACCAGCAGCAAAAAAATAATAGGTCACGAATTTTAATAGCCTAGCAATGGGCCATGCCAATCAGATGATCATGACTTTGTTTGGGGCTATCAATTTTTGAGCTTTGTTGGCTAATTTATGCTGTTCCATCGGTTTATTGGGGGTAAGATTACTTTTACTACTTCCCATTCATCAAGGGTTCCCCGTGAAATCTTTTTATATTGATTACCCCCAAGAGAAAATTGATGACTATCAGCATGCCTATCGTTGCATCTTCTGCAAGATACCTACAACCATAATCTTTGGCTTATTAGAAAATCATTCTGAAAATTGCGCCTATAGGAATAAGCAGGGTAAGTCGGCGCAATTAGAGGCTAAATTAAAGCCCCATATAGAACGTTTCAATGAATCCTTAACTGACGAGGTGGATTAAATGAACAGATATCCTATTGCCCTTGAATTAACTGTTTGGGTTGAATTAGGAATCAATCAGTATGAAATCACAATTGATAAAGAATCGACACTCTCAGTAAAGCGAACCGATGATGTACTCCATTCTCGCGAACTCACTTTTGCCGAGGTGACCTCAATATTAGAGGCTATTGCATCGGTAGAAATGCCTATCCTTGAAATGGTTAATACAACATCCGCCAAAGCATCATCTAGCTATGAGCTCATTATCGAATCTTCCCATTTCTCAGTGGAATTTAATTGGGAAGATCTGGATGTTGAAATGGATCAAAGTGAGTCACTTTTATCTATTTCAAAATTATCTGAACTCGTAGAAAAGTTGGGACAATTCCATTAGGGTTTATCCATATCTTTCAGGCGAAACTATTAGTCACTATTTGTACGTCGCATTTACTCTGAGGAAATCTAGATCCTAATATGTCCTTAAAGTCGCTCTACCTCTTACGTCACGCAAAGGCTGTGGAAGGAGGCATTCTTTACGAGGACAAGGATAGACCCTTATCAGAAAAAGGCCTAAAGGATGCTAGGCGCATAGGTGAGAACTTACTCAAAAAATCTTTTAGATTTGATAGAATTCTTACAAGCCCTGCAATGCGCACGATTGAAACCGCTCAATTGGTTGCAAAAGGATTGGGTTACAAAAAAAATGATATTACGATTGAAGGGCATTTATATTCCTCCAATGTGGAAGCTATATTGAATCTTATCGCCAGCACCGCTAATAAAATCAATAGCCTTCTAATTGTTGGTCATAACCCTGAAATATCTGGCTTGGCATCCTATCTTTCAGGTAAATCTATCTCCATGGATACATGCAGCATGGTTGAGCTTATTTTTGAGATTAAGGACTGGGATGGCATTAATAAAAATAATCTAGTAAAACTAAATTTACTAAATTAGCTTCTTGTGTTCACTGTAAAAATAAAAAATATATATGCAAAATTCCAGTCGTGAATTTGAAATAAAACTTTTATTCCCTGAAAATAAATTAAAGCCGATAGAACAATTTATTATTTCTAGGGGTGGGGTGCGTCGTCAGCACCTTTTAGCTGACTATATTGATACGCCTGACTTTTTGTTGCTAAATGCCGGCATAGCTTTTAGGCTTAGGAGAGAGGGGCGGGAATGGGTGCAAACTCTCAAGATATCTACCTTAAATCCTTTAGATCGAATTGAGCACAACGTCAGACTAGAAGCCAAAGGTGCAGAAATTCCCCAATGGTCGATTTCATATCATTATGAACACCCAGCATGGCAAGAGGTGATCAAAAGATTACCAAAATTGCCCATAAATAATTTAAGCGCGCAGTTTCGAATTGATGTTTGGCGTCGCAAAGCTTGCATTAATACAAGATCAGGCGTTTTGGAATATGCCCTTGATCAAGGATTTATTTATAGCAATATTCAAGGCGGTCCAAAGACAGAGCTCATTCAAGAGCTAGAAATTGAGCTCAAAGAAGGCCATGCAATCGATGTGCTTAATCATGCTAAAGCCATGATTAAGCGATTTAAAGCGAGGCTAGATACTCGCAGCAAATCAGAGCGGGGCTATTTATTAGCAATAGGTAAGCAAGTTAGCCCAGCTAACAGGGCTGGCGCTATTAAGCTAAAGAAATTAAAAACTAGGGAGGAGGTGATTAGTCTTTTAATTAACTCCTGCCTAGCTCAAATACTGCCAAACCAAAGTGCCTTAGCTGCTAATTTTGAAGGTTATGATGAGCACCTCCATCAATTACGTGTTGGCTTAAGAAGATTGAAAACATTATTAAAATATCTATCCTGCCAAAATATTTTACTAAGCGATGAAGGTGGGGCTATATTTACTCAAGTATTTTCTACATTGGGTAGGTATCGGGATAATCACTACGTATCTGAAGTATTGAATCCAATACTAAAAGCCCACAACGGTCAGCCCGTTGAAATGGAAGCCACTCAGAATTTACCCCATCCCAGCATTTTTTTGCGACAAGCTGAATTTCAATTATTTCTCCTTGAAATAATGTCCTTAGATCCCCTGTTAGCCACCCCCTCTCAGGTTTTCCGCAGCAATGAGAAGTTCGAAAATATAATTAAAAAAACTGTTTACAAAATATTAAATAAAACATTTCAATTCTTTTCTGAACAGGTTCCTAAGATCGACATTCTGGAGGATGAAGCACTTCACACGCTAAGAAAGAAACTAAAGTTCTTGCGCTATTCGCTTGAATTTTTTAAGGATTTTTGTCGTCAAGATAAATTTACTCCATTTTTTAAGCAGCTAAGCCTTACACTAGATAATCTGGGGAATTTTAATGATATTTGCGTTTCAATCACTCGCATTGAGTTGATGGCAAAGTCAGATCCACTTCTTTTATTTGCAATAGGCTGGCTCAAAGCTGAGCGACTGAGAACTAGAGGCTTATGTGAGTCTAGTATTAAAAAACTATCTCGAACTAGCTTGGCTTGGTAATGCTTATCTTTTTCTTTATTGTGGCTTACCTCCTTTCGCCCCAATTAACTTTGCTTTAAACACCATTAATACTATCGTCATTTACACCCTATATAGTGTATAAATGAAAACTCTATTATTTTTCCTTCTGATATTAAATAGAATCAAGTTAGCATGAAAAGAGATATATTTGACTTCCTAAATGCAATTAAGTCTGAGGTGATGAAGTCTTTTAATAATTCAGACACCACAGCAGCGCCAGCAAGAGTCAATAGTGATGAAATCATCATGGATTCATCAATTGCAGAGCGCAAGGAAGATGCCGTTGAGGCACCACCATTTCAAACGCCTGTATCTAAATTATCTGTTGAAGCACTTGTTCCTGAAACGCGTTACTTTGAAATCAATGAACTGGGGTACGTAAAGAAAATAGCTTATACGATCTCTGGAAATTTAAACGCGGATAAAGTATTGCTATGTCTTCCTGGGCTTTTAGAAACTAAGACGTCATTCTTAATTTTGCATGCATATTTTTTAAAATTTGATGAATGCCAAGTAATCAGCATTGATGTCTCTGGCCGAGGTGAGTCTGACTTTATTCATGAGGGCAGTGAATACACTATGTCCTTATATCTATCTGAGATTAGCGCCTTGATTTACCAAGTTATCCTGATTAATAAAAACCCCTCTACAAGAATAACCATCATAGGTACGAGTATGGGCGGTGTTCTTGCTATGTATTTGACGAAGATATTTAAAACAAGAATTGCCGGAATTATCTTAAACGATATTGCATTGACCGTTAATTGGACG
>Ga0214165_1000056_pt1 | contig 90670 bp, 99 predicted proteins | sample TroBogypolimnion_34_FD_153004 | JGI IMG/M metagenome (GOLD analysis project Ga0214165, IMG submission 153004) | Freshwater microbial communities from Trout Bog Lake, WI - Practice 03JUN2009 hypolimnion v3 | ecosystem: Environmental > Aquatic > Freshwater > Lake > Hypolimnion/Profundal zone ... | reverse complement strand
AATTAGATAATGTACCGAACATCGCTAACCCAAATTCGCATTCGAAATCTCTGGCTATAGTCTTAACGGTTGAGAAGACGGCTCAAAGAATTGTTAACGGTATATTTATGGATAGTAAATTAAATGCTTTTGATTTATATCAAATAAATGTCAATTAATTGAATAATTATTATTAATTATAAATTTATCATTATTAATAAACATAGAGTGTTAATTCTGATTTTGGATGAATGGCTGCTTCTGGCCCATAACAGACTAACGCTCTATTAGTTGCGCTACCTCTAAGCAGACGTCCGCAAAGAAAAAGGGCTGGAATTTACTCCAGCCCTTCATCATTTCATTTATTTTGGGTCAATAGCGTAGTAACCCCCTTGGTGCCAGTTTTAGTGCATGGACATGCGTTTTAATGTACCGTCTTTATCAATCAGCTTGTGTTTTATTGCGCCTAGTATATGCAGTCCAATCACAACTAAAATCACAATACCAATCACTTCGTGCGCTTCTTTGAAAATTTCGCGCATCGGGTTGTTGTCCAAGCCTTGTACTAATGGTTTACCAAACCATTTAATACCATACTTGCTGTAAGTGGCCATGATAATACCGCTCACTGGAAGCGCGATCATCAGTAGGTAAAGTAAGTGATGCGTGCCATTAGCGAGTTTTTGTTCCCACTCTTTGTAAGTTGTAAGTAATGCCGGTGGGCGGTGAGTAATGCGCCATAAAATACGTAAAGTGATCAGCGCCATGATGGTGACTCCGAATGATTTATGTAGATTGAAATAGAAAGTTCTAGGTGTGGCTTCAGCGGCGAGTTGCCAAGTATAGATCCCCCAGTTGAATATATCGTAAGCCATTTGCTTAGGTGCTTCTTTTGGCAAATCAGCCATATACCAACCCAAGGCAAACATGCCGAAAATACAAAATGCGATTAGCCAATGTAAAACAACAGCGGTCTTGGTGTAACGTGAAGCACTATCCATGATGCGAATCCCTTAATTAAAAATCGTGATACTGTGACACTATTACATTAAATACGAATATGAGTATTATTATTGCAAATAATGAAGTTAGCAAGCTATTGAAAAGGCAATTTCTATGAAAAAAATAAATTTTAATATAAGACTTGCGCCTGCAATATCGGCATTATTTTTTTTACTATCTGCAACACAGGTACAGTCTGCTGATTTTGGGATTGAGGATTTAGGTAACGGTATCTATGTGCACCATGGGGCACATCTAGATATCGATACAGGCTACCAAGGAGATATTTGCAACATTAGCTTTGTGGTTGGCAGTCGTGGTGTTGCGGTGATAGATACTGGTGGCAGCTTGAAGGTAGGCAAGCAATTACGCGATGCGATTAAAGCCGTAACGCCATTGCCGATTTTATATGTGATTAACACCCATGTGCATCCCGATCACATTTTTGGCAATGGGGCTTTTGTTCAAGATAAACCTGTATTTGTTGGTCATGCAAAGCTAGGTGACACCATGCAATTGCGTCAAGAAGCCTATAACAAATTAAATATTAAGTACTTGGGCGCTGACGCAGTAGGCAGTGACATGGTAAAACCGAGCTTGGTGGTGTCAACTGGATCTAAATTAGACTTAGGTGATAGAAGCTTGCAGTTAACCGCCTATGTTTCGGCGCATACGGTGACTGACATTTCATTGATTGACAGCAAAACACAGACTTTATTTACCGGAGATTTATTGTTTATTGAGCGCACGCCAGTAATTGAGAGTGATATTAAGGGAGTAATTGCTGCCATAGATAGTTTGAAATCCTCCCAAGCCAGTCAGGTGGTGCCAGGTCATGGCCCGTTTACTAAAGATTGGATAGTTGCACTCAATAATGAGCGCCTTTATTTAGAGGCCTTGCTAACCGATATTCGAGCCAATATTAAAAATGGTGTCAGTATGGAAAAAACCATGGAGACGGCAGCAGCATCTGAAAAAAATAAATGGCTACTATTTGACGTGGCTAACCGACGCAATGTGAATACGATTTATCCAATCTTAGAATGGGAATAGGCGTAAAAAAAGCGGCTAATTGCCGCTTTTTTGTATATTCAACCTACGTTATTTCTTAAAGTTATCTAAGCTACAAGCAGTAATTGGGTTGACGTATAAAAGTAACAAACCACCGGCAATAGCCAAGTATTGCAAAACAGGCAGTCTAAGGATGAATGAAAGGATGACGATGTAGATTGCCATAATTAAGGCAAAAGCCTTAGTTTTATATCCTAATAATAGGGCCAGTCCACCAACTAAATTCATGAAAATAATCAATGGTGCAAAAATACCTGGTAAGCCTAAACTACCTAGTCCAGCTTGATATTCTTGGTAGCCTGTAGGATTGCTCATAAAGCCAACAATCAAGGCAATTACTTGTAATAGGAAAATTTGTGCCAGTAATACTCGTGCGGCTGTTGCTAAATATTTTTGCATATAAAACCTTTAATCATTAACTTGAAAAGACCAAGACGCATAATGCCTGTTACTGCCATAGCCCGCAAGGGGGTAAACCTTGCAACCTGAGTTCAGCATAGAAAAAGTCAGCTGGCAATCACACGCTTCATCATTAAAAATGGTGCGTGAGCGAGTCTTTATTGTTGAACAACAGGTCCCCATCGCGCTGGAGTGGGATGGTTTGGATCAGATGTCACAGCACTTGCTGGCAGTCAATGCATTGGGTGAGGCGATTGGTTGCGCCCGCTTGCTGGATGATGGCAGTATAGGCCGCATGGCAGTCCTTAAAGAATGGCGCGGCAAGGGCGTGGGGTCAGCAATACTAAAATCTGCGATTGCTATTAATCAACAACAAGACAAACGCAACATTAGGCTTTCAGCGCAAATGCATGCCGTCCATTTTTATGAGAAATTTGGTTTTGTGAAATGCAGCCCACCATATTTAGAAGCCAATATATGGCACGTAGATATGCGACTCGAAACCAAAATTGCTTAATGCATTATGATTCTATAAAATCCAGCTACTTAAAAATTTTAGCCGCAAGGTTTTAACCGTTTTTTATACATCAACATTCAAGGATAGGGTATGTCAAAAATTATTTTTAAAGCTGGCGAAGCAACAGTATATACAGAAGGTAAAGACGTTTCAGCAGCGATGCCAGAGATTTTAATCGGTAGCGTGGATGGTCCAGTAGGACAAGCATTTGCAAATATGATGGCGCAAAGTAAAGGCCATACCGCGATGTTTGCTGTGCGTGATATTAATCAATTGGTTCGCCCAGCTTGTATGATGGCGCCTAAAGTGACTTTAAAAGATAGTGCTAATATCGCCCTATTTGGTGGCTTAGTACAAGCAGCAACAGCCGATGCTATTTTGGATTGTGTGATTGAAGGCATTATTCCTAAAGATCAAGTCAATGACCTCTGTATTATTAGCTTGGTTTGGATTGATCCAGGTGCTGCAAAAGATCCAAATCTAGATAAAGCGGATATGTATAAAAATAACTATGACGCGACAAAGCTTGCAATTAAACGTGCATTAAATGACGAACCAAGTATTGATGAGTTGATTGCCAACCGTCATAAAATCAAGCATTGCATGTGGGAAGAGTCTTGGGATCAGAAATAGGACGAATTAATATTAGCATTTTCGGATAATTCCGATAGGTATAAAAAAGCGGCATTAAGCCGCTTTTTTTATACCTGACTGCCAGTATTTACGGTTTGGAAAGCCAGCCACGAGTCACTTGCAACAACAGCCAGCTTCTATGCAGCCATTTGCCAACGCGGGTTGGACGTAGTATGCCCAGCAAAGTCATCGTACCCAACATGAGCATAGGACTACTTTTGACATAACGGATTGCACTTAAGCCACGATCGGCTAGCGTCAAGGGCGCGCGCCAAGGGTCTATACATTGTTTTAAGGCCTCTCGTTGCGCCGACGCCTGCACGATCAGTTTATGCCGACGTTTGGCTAATTGAGATAATTTTGTACTCATTTAAGCGGATCTAATAGCTCGTGGTCTTTAGACAACTCAGCCAAACTGGCGGCAAATACTCTAGGCATATTGCGCAGTGCGCGCATCGCTACCATAGAAAGAATCGCTCCTGCGAGCAAGAAAAAGCCCGTGAGTGCGCTAAGCGCCAACAGTCGATGGGTGTCCCAAAATACTACTACCACAAGCATAGCCAGCAACACCATGCCTAAACATAGGCAAAATAGTGAAACAAAGGTGAGCACCAACAATGAAAGCAAACGCTCTCTGGCCTCTTCCATATCGGTAGAAAGTAAGTCGAGCCGGTTGTAAAGAATAGCAATTAAGGTTGTGGACAAGCTTTTTAATGAATTCAACAAGCCTACCCCCGCCTTATTAGTATCTTTCTCAGCGCTCAAACTAGCGTCGTCCAATGAGTAGTCCAATGACTAGACCGATGCCCGCCGCCGCACCTATAGCACGCCAAGGATTATCATGTACATATTCGTCCGTTACTTTGGCAGCGGCTTTACTTTTTTCCACTACAATATCTTGCGCATCAGCCATCTTGGCCTTGGCAACTGCCAGTGATTGTTCGGCTTTACTGCGCAAACCCACAATTGCCTCACCGCTCTGATTAGCAGTAGCCTTAATCAACGCTTCAGCATCGGCAACTACCACTTTGAAATCTGCAATCAGTTGCTCTTTGCTCACCGCTACTGCATCTGTTTTACGAAAAGAATTACTTATAGTCATTAAATTTTCTCCTTAAATTGTTAGTGTTAACAAGGCGGGACAGGCTTTGAAAATAAAGTTCTAAGCGAGGCTTGTCCAAGAACTACTGAACTCATGCTACCCCTAGCAATATGATTGATCAAGTTTTGCCTAATAATAAAGCAGGCTTACTCATCGTTATTACCACTATTAACCCACAGCTTAAATCCTATACGCCAAGTTTGATTTAAAGATTGATTTAAAACAAATAGGGTGCAAAAACCTTCATGGAATTAGATTGAGGCTAGCTTTTTCTGTAGGGACTGTAAAATTTTACGTACCGGTGTTGGAATGGCTGCCACAATAGCATCATCAATATTTAGCCATATTTGTCCAAGTTCAGCAACGCTTGACTTACGTTGCATGACGTAAAAAGTGCGTGGTTCAATATGTAATTTGAAATGGGTGAAGGCATGACTCAGTTGTGCTAAAGGCGGCCCCGCATGCGTAGTGACTCCAAAGCGCGTTAGCGCAAGATCCGGATATGTGGTGTTCTCGGCCTCAGGAAAGCTCCATAAGCCACCCCAAATGCCAGTTGGCGGACGCTTTTCTAGCATCACCTCATCACCATCTAGCAATATGAGCATCGTGGTATGTTTTTCTGGAATGGCTTTACGCGGTTTCGGTGTGGGCAACTCATGCACGCGCTGCTTCTGAAATGCCGCACAGCTTGCCTGCAGTGGGCACGTGTCGCATTTCGGTTTGGATCGGGTGCAGAGTGTGGCACCGAGATCCATCAGGCCCTGCGTATAGGCCACCATATTTTGTTGAGGCAACAAGGTTTCGGCGAGTGACCATAAGACCTTCTCAACGCTAGGTGAACTAGGCCAACCTTCAACCAAAAAGTGTCGAGATAGCACACGCTTTACGTTGCCATCTAAGATGGTTTGTATTTGATGGAAGGCAAAAGAAGCAATCGCGGCAGCCGTAGTGCGGCCAATGCCTGGCAGGGCTTGCATTGACTCAAAGTCTTGTGGAAAGGCTCCATGATGCTCATCCATAATGCGCTGCGCGGCATGATGCAGATTGCGCGCCCGTGAGTAGTAACCTAAGCCGCTCCAGTGTTGTAGCACTTCTTCTTGGGTTGCCTGCGCTAGGCTTACAATGGTTGGAAACCGATGCATAAACTTTGCATAATAGCCAATCACTGCCGCCACTTGAGTTTGTTGCAACATGATTTCTGAGACCCAAATGGCGTAGGGATCTGTAGTGTTTTGCCAAGGTAGATCATGCCGCCCGTTCACTTTTTGCCAGGCGATGAGGGTGGTTGCGAATTCAGACATGGGGTTTGGTTGTGCTGGATTTTAAATGAATCAGGACTTTAGTAGCTTTTGCTTCGACATATTTAAGCTGGCCTATTCGCACGGAGCCATCTACATTTAAAGCTTTAAGAGTTTCTAGGTTAAATCCCTGGCTTGCTCCGCTTGGTTTTGCCCCTAGGTACTTATCGGCATCAAGCTTATCTATATCCAAATCAATCGTGTAAAGCGGTGTGGCATAGTGGCTGATTGCAACATTGCCGGTAATTTGGCTGTCGTCCATTTTTAACTTCAGTCGGCTGACTTCGAGATTGTTAGCATCCAATTTAATGTTGAACTTTAGATCAGAGGCTTGATATTGCTTGTACATAAGACTGCCGACATTCAGTTGACCGTCTATATGCAAATTTTTAAGAAAACTCAAATCTGTGGCCGAATTGGTTGATTTTGATTGGACTAAAAATTGATTTAGATTCACTAAGTTGGCATTTAACTTCATTTGGATATTAGGCGCCTTGAAATTTGTTAGCTTGAGATTGCCTTCAAGCTTGGTTTTTAGCGTATTAAAATTAAAATCAGTGCTTAATAGCTCATTTTTTATATCGGCGTGCGCACCTAAATTAAAGCCTAATTCTAGATTAGCTAATGTGGGTTGCTGAAGATGGGCGTTGCCAGCTAGCGTGGGAAGATCAACAATCAGGCGGCTCAGATCGGCAGTAAACGAGGAAGAAAAATTGGTTTTGGCCGTCAACTCTGGACTTTGCATGAACATTTCACCATGGATATTGCCCTTAAAGAGTTTGTCTATGCCTTGCAGGTTGATAGTCGACAGCAGAACTCCGTACTTGGTACCAGCTTTTTCAAGGTGTAAATTGATTGAGGCCAATGCGCATTTGATACTGTTGTTTTCAATATTGAACTTAGGTGCATTGAAACCTATGTTTAACTGAGTGCCATTCCATTGGCTGCTAGCCTCCAGTTTAAGGTCGGAGGCTACTATAATTTTTTTGCTTGGGTCAATTAGTAAACGGGCGCTCAGTAAGGTATGAATAACCCTGGAAGCAGGGATGGTGGATAGAAACAAGTCTGCGCTTAAGTTAATGGGTTGTGCTTTGGCAATTGGGCCGGTTTTGAGCTGGATATGATCAAGGCTATAGCGTGCCCCGCTCGCTAAATCGCTAAAGGTAATGGCAGCGTTGGTAAATTTAAGCCCTTCAATTGAAAATTGAGGGTAGGTTGAAGATTCATCTTGTATAAGTAAGTCGTCAAAATTGCTGCTGCCATCTTGATATTGAACAAGGTTTGCACGCACGCCGTCTATGTTGATCGTATCCACGATTAATTGGCGTTTAAGGAGTGGCAGTAGCGCTAAGGATAGTTGCACGTTATTCACGGTGGCAAATTCAACCCTACTATTACGTTCAGATAGGGAGGCTTTGCCCAAGCTGATACCAAGTTTTGGCCAAAAGGCTAACTTGATATCACCATCAAGCTTGAGTGTGCGGTTCTTTTTCGCTTGCACCAATTCTATCAGTTGCGGTTTGTAATCGTTAGGGTTAAAAGTTGTGATAAGTACGGTGGTTGCAATGGCTAGCAGGCTAAGCAAGCCTGCGACTCCGTACGCTGAATATTTAAGGCCTTGCCTCATGGTTGACTATGATAGATGCCAATAATAGAACAACACTGTAGCGCCAAACACAATACGATACCAGGCAAAAACTTTGAAGTTGTGCGTGGCAACAAATCGCAGTAGCATTTTAATCACCAATAAAGCTGAAGCAAAAGCAGTAATAAAGCCTACTGTAAACATTGCGATATCGTTGACTGATAATAACTGCCAATTTTTCAGCAAATCATAAGCGGTGGCGGCAAACATAATGGGGATCGCCAGAAAAAATGAGAACTCAGTTGCAATTTGTCGGTTAAGGCCAAACACCATTCCACCCAAGATAGTGGCGCCAGCTCGTGACACACCAGGAATCAGTGCAAGTGACTGCGCGAAGCCAATTTTGATAGCCTGTATTTTAGTGATTTGGTCGATGCTGCTAACATTAGCCAATGGCGTGTTTGCTGCTTTGTATTCAATCAACAGAATAGCAAAGCCACCTATAATCAGCGCTATGGCAACAGTTAACGGCGAAAATAGGTAGGCTTTAATCGCGCTGTGAAAAGCTAAACCGAGCACTGCTGCTGGTAAAAATCCTAATAGCAAGTTAAGCACAAGTTGATTGGATTGCAATACTTGCGTTTTTTGATTCCCCTGTATATCTAGTCGTCTGCCCGTCACATCACGCAACGTTTTAAGTAACTTAACTCTATATTCCCAGCAAACGGCTAAAATCGCCGCCAACTGAATCACGATTTCAAATACCTTACCTTTTTCGTCGTTGAAGCTAAGTAAATCGCCAGCAATAATCAAATGTCCGGTGCTGCTTATCGGCAGAAACTCGGTCATGCCTTCAACCAAACCGAGGATGAGGGCTTTAGCTAGTAAGAGTAAATCCATGGTGATAATTTCCGCTTCAGCCTTTGGTGTGGCTTCAAATTGTAAGTGTGTACATAAAACAAAGGGCGAATCATCGCCCTTTGTTCAGTTTTATCTAACGTTTACTTCATCATGCTCATCAGTGCACCGAGCAGGTTGCCGCCATCTTTTGGCACCATGCCATTCGGCGTTAATTTATCCACCAACTTAGGCAAATTCTCAGCAATGTTCCGGCTTAGCTCATCGGGGCTTATGGCAAATTTTTGCGCCATTGCCACAATTTTGGCTTGACCTACTAATGCAGTGATTTGTTCGGCTGAAATGGTTAAGTTATCTCCTGGACCTACCCATGATGCTACTTGTTCTGGCAATCCCTGCGCATTAAGTTTATCTAAGACGCCGTTTAAGCCCCCGAGTTGGTTGAACATATCCAGTGCAGCCTTCGCCATACTGGCTTGATCCCCACCCATTTTAGCCAACATGGCGCCAGCTAAGTTATCAAACAAACCCATCTAAAATTTCTCTTCGTTGCGCAGGTAACGCCATTGACCGACGGGTAGTTTGCCAAGATTGACACTGCCAATGCGGATGCGTTTTAAACCCACCACATGTAAGCCGACCATTTCACACATGCGACGAATTTGACGTTTTTTCCCCTCACGTAATACAAAACGCAGTTGGTCTTCATTTTGCCAACTCACTTTGGCTGGCTTCAGTTTTACATCATCTAAAGTCAGGCCGAAATTAAGTAACTTCATGTTAGCGTCAGTTAAGTTCCCCTCTACGCGCACAAGATATTCTTTCTCTACGCTAGAGTCTTCGCCGATTAAATGCCGAGCCACGCGCCCATCCTGAGTGAACACTAACATACCTGTAGAGTCAATGTCCAGGCGACCTGCTGGCGCTAGTCCGTGTAAAAATCCACGCTGAAATTGCTTGGGATGATAACCGTGAAGTTCTGGATCGTCCGGCCATTGGTTGTCTGGATGAATTAATACCACGGCTGGTTGATATCCGTCTTCAGCTTGTCCGCTGACATAACCCACAGGCTTATGCAGGATAATCGTCACTGTTTCTGCTTGCTGTTCTTGCGCATAACTACTGATAATAATTTCGGCGTCAGGGTTAATGCGCGTGCCCAGTGTTTCAATAATTTCGCCATCTACTTTGACCCAGCCGTTGACAATCCACTCATCAGCTTCACGTCGTGAACAAAGGCCTAGCTCAGCCATACGTTTAGATAGTCGTGGAAATTCAGGATCGCTGGCTACCGGTTTAGAGGCAGCAAAAGCGGCGCGGCCATGAGTGGACTCGTTGGGCTCATACCCATCACGCATCTTGCCACCACGGCGAGGTGCTTGTCGGTATTGCGGTTCGTTAGTATTCGCTCTAGGGTTTTGAGCTGGCCTTGGTCTTTGTGGTCGCTCAGGTGTTGTAGCGCTAGAATTTCTTGACTCAGGCTGACGCGGTTCAAATGAGCGTGTAACTGATTCTCTAGCTGGAGATGCTGTTTCTGACTCATCACCATGCAGCTTGCCATCAAAGCGATGATTGCGTTGACGGCTAGGCGCCTCGCTCGCAAGCCCAGGCTCTGATCGGCTGATTTGTGCTTCTTCTCTTACTGGCATGACCGTTTTTGCGGGCGCTACGCTACGATCACGCTTTGTAGTTTCTGCGCGACGCACAGGCGCCTTAGTTGCTTTAACAAGATCACTATCTGGTTTCTTGCTGAGTTTAAGAGTAGTCAAAGTGGTCTGCATTTAGTTAATTTATGAGAACATTTTAACAAAAAAACGCACATTCTTTTTATTTATTAAGGCCTTGGCCATAAAAAAAGCAGGCACTCAGCCTGCTTTTTTGTAAGCGATGATCGAGACATCGGCTACATAAGACTAAACTTTCTGATAGACCTCACTGCCTTTTTTCACAAACTCGATGGATTTCTCTTGCATGCCTTTTGTTAAGGCTTCTTGCTCAGAAATATTTAAATTAGCCGCATAGTCACGCACATCTTGCGTGATTTTCATTGAGCAGAAATGTGGACCACACATTGAGCAGAAATGCGCTTGTTTAGCTCCATCTTGTGGCAAAGTTTCATCATGAAATTCCTTGGCCTTATCTGGGTCTAAGCCAAGATTGAATTGGTCATCCCAGCGGAATTCAAAACGTGCTTTTGATAATGCGTTGTCACGGATTTGCGCACCAGGGTGGCCTTTTGCTAAATCGGCAGCATGCGCGGCAATTTTGTAGGTAATAATGCCGACGCGCACATCTTCTTTATCGGGCAGACCCAAATGCTCTTTTGGGGTCACATAACAGAGCATGGCACAACCATACCAGCCGATCATGGCAGCGCCGATGCCAGAAGTAATGTGGTCGTAGCCTGGTGCGATATCAGTGGTTAATGGGCCTAATGTATAGAATGGGGCTTCACCGCAATGCTCAAGTTGCAGCTCCATGTTTTCTTTAATTAAATGCATGGGTACATGACCTGGGCCTTCAATCATGCACTGAACATCATGTTTCCAAGCGATTTGTGTCAACTCCCCTAGGGTAATGAGCTCGGCAAATTGTGCTTCATCATTAGCATCGTAAATTGAACCTGGGCGCAGTCCATCGCCTAAGCTAAACGATACATCATAGGCTTTCATGATTTCACAGATATCTTCAAAATGCTCATACAAGAAAGATTCTTTATGATGCGCTAAACACCATTTCGCCATAATAGAACCGCCACGCGACACGATGCCGGTCATTCGTTTTGCGGTCATCGGGATATAAGCCAAGCGCACGCCAGCGTGAATCGTAAAGTAATCCACACCTTGTTCCGCTTGCTCAATCAGCGTGTCACGGAAAATTTCCCATGTTAAATCTTCGGCTTTACCGTCAACTTTTTCTAGCGCTTGATAGATAGGCACAGTCCCAATCGGTACGGGTGAGTTACGGATAATCCACTCGCGGGTTTCATGAATGTTTTTACCGGTAGATAAATCCATCACGGTATCGCCACCCCAGCGCGTGCTCCACACCATTTTTTCAACTTCTTCGCTGATGCTTGATCCTAGCGCCGAGTTGCCGATATTAGCGTTAATTTTTACCAAGAAATTACGGCCAATAATCATCGGCTCAATTTCAGGGTGATTAATGTTCATTGGAATAATTGCGCGGCCACGGGCTACTTCATCGCGGACAAATTCCGGGGTAATGGTTTGTGGAATGCTGGCACCAAAATCCTTACCTTTATGTTGGGTTTGTAGCAATTCACTCATATTGTCGCGGCGTTGATTTTCGCGGATAGCAATGTACTCCATTTCTGGGGTAATAATGCCTTGTCGTGCGTAGTGCATTTGACTCACGTTCATGCCAGCTTTAGCGCGGCGTGGTTTGCGAAGTAAATTGAAACGCATTTCAGCTAGTGCTGGATCAGCTTTACGTTGGTTACCGAATTCTGAGCTGGGGCCATCTAGTTGTTCAGTATCGTTACGCTCTTCAATCCAAGTTGCGCGTAATGCAGGCAGGCCATTACGAATGTCGACATTAATCGTTGGATCTGTATAGGGGCCTGAAGTATCGTAGACCATGACAGGTGGGTTTTTTTCCGCACCAAACATAGAAGGGGTGTCGCTTAGGCTAATTTCACGAAAAGGTACTTGTATATCGGGACGTGAACCTTGGATATATATTTTACGTGAGTTAGCAAAAGGCTTTTTGGTGGCAGGATCAATCTCAGCGGTTTCGTTAACAAATTTAGCGAGATTTTTTTGCAGATTTTTATCGTTGGCGTTCAATGGAGCTCCTTAAAAGCAATGGCGTAAGAAGCATTTGACTGCTGCTCCTACTTGTTTATTTAATAGGGCAGCATCTTGATGCTTTCCTACGACGGTATGACCCGTATCAGGTTCGAAGGGTGATTCTCACTATCATATTTTAGAATTTTTTCTAAAAAATATAGACCCCTAGCAATGGACGAAAATTACGCTAAAACCACAATAAAAGCAAGCGACTATAGTAGAGGGCGGCATAAAATTAGGAGCAATAGAAACGGTGTTTGCAGCGTTTGCAGTTAATTTGGCTTAAATAAAATATTTCCAAAAATAATCCACCTATATTTATACATCGGACTATGATGCATTCAGCTTGGTTGCACTATCAAAACCCAGCCAATTTAATGCTTAAAATTTTAGGAGAACTACCATGGCTAAAGGTCAAGAACGCGGCAACAAAGAAATAAAAAAACCGAAAAAAGATAAAAAAGTAGTCGTGCTCACCAGTTCTGTTATTCCAACTAAAGCTAGCGTACCACCTAAAAAGTAAGCCATTTTTAGCGATTAAAACTGCGCTGCATTAACCAGCGCTGTATATACTTGCAGGCAGTTTGCTGCATTAGTAGCGTTTAGCCATGGGCAATCTATTTTTTGGCAAGAAGCAGTAAAAAAGAAAGACATCCTGTAAAATTCAAAGCGTTAGTGCAGTGAATAAGGCAGTAAGCCTGGCTTTTTAAGTCAGTGCCGATGAGTCGTCATTGACCTAGTGTGATTCTGCCGATATAGATTAGGCGCACTAACACCTTCTTATGTTTATAATAAAGCTATAGTGTCATTTATTTATTTTATAAATATTATAGCTACACACCTAGCTACACGAAAAGGTTGTGCTAGGCATTAAAAAAGCCAGCATATAGCTAGCCGAAGCGATGAGTGAAGTAAAACTGCCCTAAATCAGACATTCAAGCAACATTAAGCCCTAATAGCTCTTGAAGCGTATATAAAATAACGAATGTTAATTAACGTTGGGATTAACAAAATCAACATAATAACAACTGCATTTGGAACTCCAACATAAATTGATTTTTCAATTAAATCTAATGCCAAGAGTGCATTAATTAAATTAAGTGCTAGTGCTAATTTTCTCAGTAATTTAGCACTTTTTTTATATAGGGCAATCGCTGTAACTATTGGAACGACTAATACATAAACATTAAATATCTTCTCAGCAAGAGTTGCCTCAACATAATCAATATTTAAAAAGAAGAATAGAAGAAATGATATTGAGAACATCCCTGATAATGCGATGTTCATGATGAATGTCTTTTTGTAGCTAATAATTTTCAATATTAATTCTCATTTTTCAGCGCACTAGCCCCAAGGATTAAAAATAATTAAATACAAGATAATAGAGTAAGAAATTACCCAACCTCTATAAATAGGACTTGTAATTATTTTTTCCATCAAACTCATTTCTAGACCATTGTCTTTAAGAAATTTCCTTGTATTCCAATCGGTAAAATCAATGCCAGGGTTATCTTTGTAATAGGCTTGAATTCTATCTATCCTAAATTGTATTCTGTGCTGAAAAAAGAAAGGGAAGAATCCACGACTTAAGAAAGCCGTATTATTATCGTTCCAATCTTTCGGATCTTTTTTACTGAATTCAAGAAGCTCTAGTAAATTGCTTCCCCCTTTGACTACATATTCAGCCTCTTCTTTTGTTCTTCCATCTGATGGAATAACGTCAACAAAAATATTGAAGATAAACATGAATGCTTTATCTAGCCAGTTTAAAAAAATAGCTAAAAGTATTTCTATAAATAGCACAGCAAGCAAGCTAACCAAAATTTGTAGAATTCGGTTATTGGAAACTTGTAACCCCAATTCGTAATATAAAAACGGCAAACCAATTATGGTTGCCCATCTCAATATGAATAAGGGAATTCCAAAAAGGAGGATGTACAGTTTATTTGCTCTGTAATCTAACATTCCAAACATAAATAATCCTTATTGATACTATCTCATAATTGTTACAACGAGTCTTTTAGGTGATGCCATCCGTCTTCAGGCAAGGACCTTAGAAACTCATCTACCATATCAATTGCATCATGTTGGTCAGCCCACACTATATGCTCACGCAATCGCAATATTTTCATTAAATTACTAGTGATAAACCATGCTGCTAAAATTAATGGTAATGATGGACGTTTTTCATTATGTGATTTATTGGGTAACATTTCATAAAGCTCAACCCATTTATGCGGACAAACACGATCATTAACCTGACAGTATTCTATTAACGCAATTGCTCTAGATGATAATTCGGTCACTTTAAATATTCCAACTTATTGTTTCAAGATGCTTAAAGGAGGTATTTTTGTAAAATATTAATTAATATAGATATTTTTACCGAACCTTGCCTATGTAGTTTCCATTGTTGTCGTAAACGGATCCTTGGCTATTAAAGCCCCCTCCATTGTCTATTCTCCCAGATGGATTGCCATTTTGGTCATAGATATTTAATGTTGATGGGGGTGCGGAAATTGCTGGTGGGGTGTAGCTTGGTGGCACCTGTACTGTACGGTTTTGCTGTTCATATTGTTGATATGATCTACCCCAATTACCAAATCGTTCTAATAATGATGGGCCTGTGTTAATTGGTGCAACTGGCATATCAGTTGCTATCCCATTTATTATGATTCCTTCTCTAATAGTAAGTCGTGTAGTTGAGTCAAAACTTCTAAAATGACCATACGGTACTCCTCTATTTATAAGTCCCATTATGCCTTTTCCTTTGTTCGGGCCGCTATAAAATTCAATAACACCAAACCCACTAATCTCACCATATTTCCACTCTCCTCTATAATTCATGTCAGTATTTGTGACTTCTAAATAGCAATCTGTTTTTGGCTCATTCTCTAAACACTCAGGTAATTGACTTACCTTGCCATTCCAATCCTCTACTCTAGGAGAAGGATCAGCTAATACGGGCGTTGATAATGCTAAACCAATTACTAACACTAAATATTTTTTCATGATTAGTGCCCTTTATTTTAGGTTCCTATGATTTTTACGTTGATTTCTTTTATGTTCATTTAAATAGTAATAATTGTGATATTTGTCATGTTTTGAGCCTTCATTTTCTTTTGCAGCTATCCAGAAGAAAAACCCTATTATTGAAAAGATAATGGTTACCCAAATACCTGTTTCAGGCTCTACATTTAAGGCAAAGATTGCTAATATTCCAATAATGGTAAACCACTTAAAAAATAGTTTGGCTGTTTTTCTATCTTCTTCACTCATACCTTCAGAGACACTTGTCACTACAGCCCAAATGATAAACCCAAAAAACCAAATAATTGCGCACCACCCAATAAATGCCATATTAATTCACTTTAAAAAATTTAATATAAAACACTATTGCGCCTATCAGTGCCCCAAGTGCTGGGTTAAATATAGTAGCTATTACGATTACTACTAGAATAGCAATGAACTTAAGGATCCTTTTCATGACTTCAAACCAACCCAAACCCCATGTTTCTCGCCATAATAAAATTTTATAAATAAACCAAGCAAAGATAATGCCGAGAAGAAAATACTGCCACATTAGAATAATTTGCATAATTGTTCTCCTTGAACCGTAAACACTTTGGGCATGTGTTCAACGTTAAAGCCAAGCCTGATATTCCGAGCAATGTCAGAGTTACTTATATACTTAGCTTCTCATCAGCGTCTGCTGAATTCAAATAAGCGTGAATATCCGAAAGACCAACTGTCTACCTAAGTGAGAAATTAAGAGTAGAAGTGTACTGTGCGCTTCTCATCAATAAGAACCTTGACCTGAATCAATGAAGTTCTAACGAATTAATTTATAACTTATCAGTTAAGCATTCCTTCATAGCCTTTAAAAGCTCTCTCACAGCCTTCTTTTCTTCCTTTGAGTGCTTAGTTGTCCGACCATGAATTGTTGGTCTACCCCCTAAGCCTTTGCTAGTGCTGTTATTCATTTTTTTCTCCCCTCCCCCTATGAATACTTCCAATCACAGCCTGACCTCCATCATTCACATGAACATGCTGTACAGTCATTGTTTGATTGCCCCCACTACGAATCTTCTGAAGTGTCAGGTAATGGGTTGAAAATGCATTCATTAACTTTGCGGTGCTATTTGCTAGACGCTGATACTCAATGCCTTCCTCTTGATGATATTGGCGACTAATTTGTTTTTTATTAAGTTTTTCAAGTTCGTTCATAGCACTATTGGCACTCTTCATCATTAACTCATGTGCCGCTACCATTTGGTGTGCAAGCATCTTCTCTAATGAGTTGTCTGCTTTAATGCTGTTAGACGCATCTAATGCCATAGAGGCGATGTCTAGGCTCTCCTGAAGAAGAAGGTCAGTCCTCCTAATACTAGCCTCCTCAGGCACGATCCCAGCCATTTTAAGCGTATCTGTTGCCAACCCCTTACCTTGCTCCCAAAGCCCAGAGATATGAGGATGTGATACCTCTCCAAGCGCTGTTATAGGCAGTTCATCTACAGCCAACATTGTCTCAGCCTCGGCTTCAATACTCTTTGCAACACGCTCATCAATAAACCCTGAATATTTACTCATTCCATTCAGCCTTACCATATGAGCTTCTCGCCTTTTCTTCATCGCAAGTTGCGTTACCTCTTTATCTTTAATTGTCATGATTTTCCTGTTCTAGAATTGCCATTAGCTCTATTTTGTATTGTTTTATTAAGGACATTAATTCATCATCAATCCATCTTGCTTGCCTTACATCTAAAGAATTGCCATTTAACTCAAGGGTAAAACCACAAGCTCTCATAGCACCTAATAACTCTTTTGCTGTTTTGGGCGTAGTCATAGTTAAAACCTCATGGCTTCATAATCACTAGGGATGGTTGCGCTACTTTCTTGTGGTGTGGGCTTAATTTCAGGTAACACCGCCAAGTCCGCCACACTATTTATATGGCGATGTTGGCGATGTTGGTCTTCATTGGCGGAGTTACAACTTAATTTCCAATACCAGCATTTATCCAACACGCTTTTACTTGAGCGTATATTTAGCTCTTTTTTAGCACGTTCAACAGTTCGCCATGCGTGGCTTGCACCATGAGCATCATCCTTAATTTGTTTTTGGGGTAATTCCCCATCAGCAAGTAATAAGTTTAGAAATGCTTTTGCATCATCCAATGCACTTTGATCGTCAATACCATTTTCACGATTATCAGGTTCTGCTAATAACTCTCTAGCACTACCTTCTACCGAGTCACCCCATAATGCGTAACTAGAAAATATCCCATTACCAACGTCTTTTTGTTGCATGTCATATTCAAAGCCACCGCTATCAATACCAATATTACTTTTGGCACGACATACTATGCGCTTGATGTTTTCCCCATCCACTATTTTGGCGGTGGCTAAAACAATGCGTGCTAATGCTCCAAAGGCAAGACTTCCAGTTACTCGTTCAAGTGGGTCTTTGCCTTGTCCACCTTTACTAAAGTGGGTGATTCCTAAGACAGCACAATTCAGCTTTTCACCAAATTCAACAACAGGTTGTAATGCCCTTCTGACTTCACCATTTTTGTGACTGTCACCAGCAACAGCATTAACAATCGGGTCAATAATTAATAAGGCTAGGTCTGGTATTGATGCCGCCTTAATCATCAGAGGCTGCATATCGGTTGCAGGATCAAAACTTCGTAATTCATAATTGGAGGTTGTATCACCAACAAAATGTACCTTGCTTAAATCCGCACCTGCCGCCATCAGTCTAGGTACAAGCGTATCTGCTGGACTATCCTCACCACTCCAAATCAAAACGCTACCAATAGGACAATGGCTACCGTCAGGGAATCTGCCACCTATAGTGATTGTTGAAGCTAAGGCTATAGCAATAGTTGTTTTACCAGTCCCTGCCATGCCAGCAAATATATGCAACTTACCTTTTGCTAACCATCCATTCCACAACCAATGTATTGGTTCTGGCGTTATATCTACGGCACATTGCAGACTAACGGTTATAGAGGCATGACTAGTCAACTCTGAATTTACTCGGTCTGCATCAAAGGCTTCTATTACATTAGATTTATAAGCCATTTTTAGCCACCTCATACGCATGATTGATTCGTGATGTAGCGAGTAACAATCTCTCTTTATCGTTGCTAGTGAGAACCAAACCTTTTGCCAAATCTGATGCATAGATATAAACAAGAGTTGCTTCAAATTTGATTATCTTTAATACATCTATTGCGAAGAACGGCTTCTTATCCTTCTTTAAGTTACCCTTAGAATTGTCGGGCATGATGTCAGCAAATGTTAAGCCTATTGCGCCTAATACATCGGCAGTTTCACATCCGCCAAAGCAATGTAATAACAATCTGCCACCATCGTCTTTAATGGCTAGGCTGGGGCTTCTATCGTCATGGGATGGGCAAATTGCTTTGTATCTATCATTGCCGATGCGTTTAACTAGGTCTAGGCGAGAAAGTAATTTGTCTAGATTGCTCATAGCACACCGCCATATATATCTACTGGCAAATTGATTGTATATGAGTATAAGTTATTGAATTTAATATATAAATTTACAAATATTGGGCTATAATAACTTCTGCAAGAAAGCGTTCTTACTTTGGTCGGTGGGGCGCTTTTTTCCATTTAAGCCTCCACTTTTGCTGCTAGCAGACTGCGTAATTGAGCTACGTTAAATGAGGTGGTTCGTTCAGTTAATTTGTAAGCCGTCAGCTTCTTGGCTTTCACCAATCTCCACACAGTTGCCCCACTCACGCCCAGCATGATTTTTACTACAGGCAGTCTGACATGACATTCGGGGCTAAGTTGATGGAAATTTTTTACCGCATCTGGGATTGCTTGAGCTACTTCTGATTTGAATTGTTGCATGACTACTCACTCCATATAAGACAACATCATGTCGTCAATGGATTTGTATTTTATGCACTAAATTTCAGATGAATAGGCTCAAAGGTTTAAACCAATTATGAAAAAATGGGTTTAACAGCAGCTAAGAACCTTGCAAATACTTAGTCTAGGGGTTCAACCCTTCTTTTTTTTGGGTTATGGTTATGTGGCTTAATTATCGTAAACATTGCATGTGCGATATTTTCAGAGATGTCTATTTTCTTCTCTTTACCTTTTATTTCTAACCATTCATATATATTTTCTGCTTTAGCATCTACATCGTGTCGTGGATTGAAAAATTCAATTACTGCTAAGTTCAATATATCTAGTAAATCTGTGGTGTATGCTACTTGAGGCAGAGTTTCAACATTAACTACGTCATCAACATACTTATGTCCAATAGATTCTAATTTCGGTGGTATCTCCCAACCAATTGTTGTGGCCCATTTTGCAAAAATAACTAGGTTTATTGATTGTAATGTGCAATCTTTTCTACCTTTAAGCAGCTCATGATAACCAATATTTGCGTTTGTAATGCGCAATCTAACATCAAAATCTTTTCCTTCATTAAATATTGGTTGATGTCCCACTAGCCATTGGTGTGGATTGCGTTTTATTTGGTGTGGGTCTATGTTGAAGGATAATGCTACAGCCTCGCTTAGCTCCACTCTAGGTGTCCGCTCCCATTCACTCCAATTTGGTTCTCTATTACTCATAACCGCCCCGATTTTCACCCCATAAAATAAGAAGCCACACCATCCATATAGGGCGTTCGGTGTTCACACGTGGTAATTAAGCACGTGCTAGGTGTGGCTAAACTGCTACGCTTGCTTAAATGGCATTAACTTTGGTCGTTTTAAGCACTTTTGAATTGAATAATATTATTATTATTTTTCTGCCAAACTTTACCACTCTCGCACGCTAAGATGAAGTCAGTCCAAAGTTCTAATGCGATCCTGCGTTCGGACATATAGTCATGTTGGTCATAAATACCAATTAATCCACCTAGAGAGTGGTTTAGGCAACGTTCGGCTACGATGATATTAATGCCCAATTCTGTTAAATGTGAACGTGCTGTTGAACGCAAGTCATGTGGAGTAAATCGTCTTACATCTTCAAGTTTTTTGCATAGTTTGTTTATAGCAACACCAATTGTAAGTAGCGCAAGGTGTGTTTTCTTGCCTGACCTTGATGGCAATACATACTTAGAGCCATAAGCGTGTTGTTGCAACTCTTTAAACCAGCTCACAGTAGCTTTAGGTAGCGGTATCGTAAAGCCTTTGTCTGTTTTGCTATTGGCTTTAGGGATTGTCCACTCGGCTTTATCAAAATCAATGTCTACCCATTCAGCTTTAACCAATTCGTTCGTGCGCACACAGGTTGATAAAAGTATCTTTGTTGCTAGTGAGTTTTCTATGCCAATAGACGGTAGTGATGGCAGTACCAACCGCAATTCATTTTCTGTTAGCTTTAAACGTAACCTTGTAGGTTTTGGCGCATCACAGATAGCTTTTGCAGTAATGCCAAGACATGGGTTGCTTAGTGCAGCATGTTTAGTAATGCCATATTGAAATATTCTTGAAAGTGCAATCAGTACGAGACTAGCCACATGCATCTTCCCTACAGATTCTATAAGATATACCACATCACTAGTTGTTACTTCACGAACAGGTAGTGTGCCAAGTTTAGGCAGTATTACATCGTTGATATGGTGCTTGCGTTGCTTGAAGGTTGAATCAGCTAATTCAAGTTTCGCTTTGGTTAAGTAGTCATTAGCCAATTCACGTAATGTTTTGGCGGCAGCCAATTCTCTAGCTACAAGTTTTTTGGTTCTAGCTACATCCACACCTTGCTGGATTTTTGCACGACTTTCAGTAGCCAACTCTCTAGCCTTGCCAAGAGTGATGTCAGGATAACGACCGATAGTAAGTTCTTTTTGACCTCCACCATATCTGTAGCGCAATACCCATGCAGCCGTGCCGTTCTTAGATAGCGTGAAGGTTAAACCATCACCATCACTTCTAGCGATTGGTGTGCCAGTCCTAATCCAGCTTTTAATCTGTATGTCTGTAAGTTTTGCCATAGCCACCCCGATTAATTCTAGCTACACATGTAGCTACACAAATTATACGCCATTTAGTGGAATGTGATGAGACTGTATGATGATATATTCTTGCTAGATGCTGTTAATACTTGGCTTTGTGCAATGTTGTGAAATCAGTAGAAATGCCGATATAGATTAGGCGCACTAACACCTTCTTGCGTGATTCTAAACATTGCCTTTGATAAACCGCTGTGGTGCTAATCAGCAACCTGCGCAATTGCAACTTTAGGTACGCGCCACAAATACCAAGTGGCAATGCTGCGATAAGGGCTCCATAGCTCGCCAATTTCTCTGATTTTTTTAGGTTTAGGCGGAGATGTCAGCTTTTTAAGTCGCTTATAACCTTCTGCCACACCAAGGTCATCGGCAGGTAGCACGTCCATGCGCGCGAGGGTGAACATGAGCATCATCTCTACTGTCCATCGGCCTATGCCTTTTAGCGTGACCAGTTGTGCAATCAGCGCATCATCGGTCATGCGCTCGGCATCCACACGTGACGGAACCAAACCCGTTAATGCTGCCGCAGCAACGCCGTATAGCGACTCTATTTTTTTAGCAGAAAAGCCGCAAGTGCGAAGCGTTTCAAAGTCGGTAGCCAATAATTGTTGGGGTGATGGAAACTGTTGGTCATAGAGCGAAAGCAGTCGGCCCAAAATGGCATCTGCTGCTTTCGCATGTAATTGTTGATAAGCCACGGCCCTCATTAAAGCCTCATAGGGTTCCCGCGTCAGTTTGGTTTGAAAAGTACATGGCCCGACCGTCGCAATTAATTGCGCCCAGTCTGTATCTAGATTGGCAAGAAAGTCAGTGGCGGCTTGGTAGTCTAGCATTTTCATCACTCACTAATCGCTAAGTTCAGTGAGCACTTCTAGCACATGCAGAATCAATCAATCTACCTACTAACTAGGCCGAATGATCAGCGCTTATAGTTTGAGTTTTAATTTAAGACGACGATAAATGCGACCTAGCAATGAACCGTCTAAATGGTAGTGCTTGTGTAGTGCTTTTTTAACTTCCCAACTAGCTGACATGCCTGCAGGGAAAGTGACTAAATCACCTTTCCCAAACTTTACTGGTTTTCCATCGATTGGCGTAATCACACACTCACCTTCAAGGATATAGGCAATTTCCTGCTCAGGGAAAACCCAAGGAAAGACGGAAACTTCTTTCTCCCAAGTGGGCCACTTGCTAACGCCTAACGCCTCTAGTTGAGCAGGTGTAGGTTTCTTTTCGACAGTAATTTTGGTGCTAGTAGTTTGGCTCATTGTATGATTTTCAAAGATTAATGTGGACCTATTTTAGCGCATAGTGCGTGAATTGTCGTGGTGGATGGTGTTCAGTGTAAAATATGCTTTTTTCATAGTCAGTGCAGTCAATATGCGCATTAGTTTAGATCAGGCAGCCGTTTTGCTTAAAGCGGGCGAGGTGGTGGCTATCCCTACTGAGACGGTTTACGGCTTGGCAGCAGATGCTCACAATGATCATGCGCTACAAAAAATATTTTCTATCAAGCAACGTCCTGCTGACCATCCATTAATTGTCCATATTAGCGATATCAGTCAAGTTGAAAACTGGGTGACCGCGTTTCCTGCTGTGGCGATTAAGCTAGCCACAGCCTTTTGGCCTGGCGCGTTGACTTTGGTATTGCCGGCAAAGCCGCAGGTGTCGCGTGTGGTGCGCGGTGGAGAGTCTACAGTTGCCTTACGTGTTCCTAGTCATCCTGTTGCACTGGCTTTGCTTAAACTAAGCGGCCTAAGCCTCGCCGCGCCATCAGCTAATTTATTCACTCAATTAAGTCCGACTTCAGCTGACCATGTGGAGGTTGGATTAGGGGATGCCATCCCCGTGGTTGATGGAGGCCTTTGCCAGGTGGGCATTGAATCTACGATTGTTAGTGTCAACGCTGCCGGTGAGTGGCAGCTTTTACGCCCAGGGATGATTAGTGAGGCGGATATCATTAACATTGCAGGCACCTCGCAACAATTGAGCTTAGGGGGCACGTCGCATGAAGCGACCCCCAAGGCCCCTGGCCAGCATGCCCTACATTACTCACCGCGCACGCCGCTGCTCTTATTTAAAAATAGAGCCTCACTGATTTTAGAAAGTCAGCTTTTAAAGCAAACTCACATGGACTGCGCGGCCTTATTAATTGGCCCTGGCGACCTACCAGACTGTCAATTGTTGCAACTGGCTGATAATCCTCAGCAAGTGGCTGAGCAGTTATATAGCGCACTTCATCACCTTGATGCTTTAAAGCTAGATCGCATACTAGTGGAATTGCCTCCCCATACAAATGCCTGGGCTGCTGTGTTAGATCGATTAAGTCGAGCTGGTTATCAAGGGCCTATTTGATTATTAGGCTATTTTCACTAAACTATTAATCAAATAGCAACACCTCCTCTATAAATCAGCGTTGCCGATTGGTAAAGAATGTATACACTGGCAATATGTAGTTTCACCCTTTAGTTTTAAATTTTACAGGCTTGAATATGACCATCCAAAGTAATCCATTAAATACGTTCGCAAAATTATTAATCAGCGCAGCTATGCTGACCTTAGTATCAGCTTGCAGCACGATTAAAATCCCTAATCCATTTTCATCTGATACTAAGGTGCTGGGAAACGCGCCTGTGAATGCAACTGGTTATTTATGTGAGGGTAATAAGCGTTTTTACGTGCGAATGCTGAATAATGGCAACGATGCTTGGCTCATATACCCTGATCATGAAGTTAATTTAAATAAAACTAGTGATGGTCGTTATACCAGCGGAGTGATTACCTTGATAATTAATGCTACTGAAGCCAGCTTAGATGACGGCGAAAAAATAGCTTACAAAGCGTGTAAGGCGCAGGCAAAAAACTAAAGTAGCCAAGTACTCACACTGAGCGTAAAGTGCAGTGTAGCCATCAAGTTTAAACATTGATGTTGCTTAGATTCAGGAAATTTATACGCTATGGAGTGAGCCATGGATAATAAATATGGATTAGGTAGTAGCAAGGTAGCGACTGAGCACCATGAGGCGCACGATAAAAAGACTGGGCAACCGGCTGCAGCATGTAAGTTTTGCGCAAGCACACACTTGGTCATGAGCCCTACTATGCATGATCACTGCTGTGCACATTGCGGTGAATGGCAAAATGATATCCCGCAAGGCTATTCTGCTGGCAGAAGTAGTGACTATTAACGACTCAAGCCAGCAGCGCAATAGAGCTCCTAGACAATTTATTGGCTGTTAAAAATCATCAAATTGGTTTTTATTGCTGAAAATCCGCAAAATATAAAAAAATACCGCTCCAACCTCAAGATTTAAGTACTAGGTCCGTTAAAAGATTCTATAATATTGCCTACAAAAACACCCTTTCCATTAAAAACTCCAAAAGAGAACATAAATGATCACCAAGAATGCTGATATTGGCCTAGTTGGCCTAGCTGTCATGGGCCAGAATTTAGCCTTAAATATTGCCGACCACGGCTACACCATCGCGGTTTATAACCGTGACTCTAAAAAAATGGTGAAATTCATTGAAGAATGTAAAGCCAATGAGCCTTCACACGAACGCGTAGTAGGTCATGCGGATTTAGCCTCATTTGTATTAAGCATTAAGCGCCCACGTAAAATCATTCTGTTGGTTAAAGCAGGTAGCGCAACTGACGTAACAATCAACGCAATCTTGCCGTTCTTAGAGCAAGGTGACATTATTATTGACGGTGGTAACTCGCTATGGACAGACACCATTCGCCGTGAAAAAGAACTTGCGGTTAAAGGCATTGATTTCATCGGTTCAGGTGTGTCAGGTGGCGAGACTGGTGCACGTTTCGGCCCATCATTAATGCCATCCGGAACACGCAAGGCTTGGGCTTCATTAGAGCCAATCTGGCGTGATATCGCGGCTAAAGTTGACCCAGTAACCGGTGCGCCTATGGAAGGCGGCAAACCAGGTAAGCCAGTTGAAGGTGGTTTCTCTTGCGCTGAATATATTGGTCCTGATGGTGCTGGGCATTACGTAAAAATGGTGCATAACGGTATTGAATATATTGATATGCAGCTGATTTGTGAAGCGTACTGGTTGATGAAGAACCTGCTGGCGATGCCGGCTGATGAAATCGGTAAAGTATTCGAAGAATGGAATAAAGGCGAACTTTCTAGTTTCTTAATTGAAATTACTGCCGATATTCTGCAACAAAAAGATCCTATGGGTAAAGGTTTCCTAGTGGACCAAGTCATGGATACTGCTGGTCAAAAAGGAACAGGTCAATGGACTGCAGCTAATGCACTTGAGTTGGGCGCTCCAGCCAACGCCATCGCAGCCGCTGTTTATGCGCGTGCACTTTCTAGCTTAAAAGAAGAACGCGTCGCGGCTAGTAAGATCTTAAAAGGTCCAGTGATTGTAAAAGAGACTGACAAAAAAGCGATTATTGAAGCGATTAAGAGTGGTTTGTATTGCTCTAAAATCTGTGCTTATGCACAAGGCTTCCAGTTGATGGACAAAGCACAAGTGGCTTATAACTGGAAACTTAACTTCGGTGAGATTGCACAAATTTGGCGTGGCGGTTGTATCATCCGCGCAAGTTTCTTGCAAAAGATCACGGATGCTTATGCATTGAACTCACGTCTAAAGAATTTAATGTTAGATCCATACTTCACTAATTCGCTTAACGACAGTCAAGCGGGATGGCGTAAAGTGATTGCCTTGGCAGTGACTAATGGTATTCCAGCGCAAGGGTTTAGCGCGGCTTTAGCTTATTATGACGGCTATCGTAGTGCAGTATTGCCAGCTAACTTGTTGCAAGCGCAACGTGACTATTTCGGCGCGCACACTTATGAGCGCGTTGATCAAGCACGTGGTCAGTTCTACCATTTGGATTGGCCAGAAGCAGGTCGTCCGCAGTTAGAAATAAGCTAAGACTAGAAGCAAGTTAATGCATTAAAGCAGACAAAAAAGGGCAGAAATTCTGCCCTTTTTTTCGCCTAAAGCTTAAGAGATATTGCTAAAGTGTGCGGCTAAATAAATTTAGCGCTAGTTGATAACAGAGTAATGCAGTTTGGGCGTCGTATCTGTCATCACCATCACGCATAAAGGCATGTTGCGCATTAAACTCATGCCAGGTGAAATTCAGCTCAGCCGCGGTCATTTTTTCATACACCTGCATCCGGCCGGCGGTTGGAATATGGCTATCTTGCTTGCCCCAGATCATTAGTAGCTCTCCACCAATATCATGCAGCCTATCCATGCTGTGTTGCCCAGTCTTATTAGGAATAGTGAGTGCATGTAAATCCGTGGCATAAAAGCAAGCTGTGCCTTTAATCTCAGGCTGTAGCGCTGCGCGAAAAGCCAAATGCCCACCTATGCAGAAGCCCATAGTCCCTATGCTGCCGCAATACCAAGATTGTTGTTTAGCATAGTCAATCAGTGCGGCGTTATCACTATCATAGCCTTGGACATCTTTGGCCGCTTTATCAGCATTGCCTTTGTCTCGGCCGGCATCGTCATAACCCAAGATGGTGCCAATGGGGTTTAGCTCATGAAATACTTCTGGCACTAGCACTACATAACCATGGCTGGCCATTACTCTAGCAGCGCTTTCAATTGGTCCCGTTTGCTGAAATATCTCCGAATAGAAAAGTATGCATGGATATTTTTCAGTAGGGGCGTTATTTGCTCCCACGGGGCGGTGAATGTATGTTCGCATTAGGCCAGTAGGCGTAGTGATGTCGGCAGCAAAGCTTTGAACTTTCATGAATGACTTTCTATTGGGCGGTTAAATGATAATTTTGTTATTGTACCGCGTGGTTATCGCTTTTTGCGACAGTGATTTTCAAGCGCTATGTTTTCGGTAAAATTTGCCTTAGCGATTAAATAGTCGATATAAGGTTTGCTAAGGGACCTAGAATTTCCGTAAAATAGTGACTCAAAATTGTTGTTGCGCAGCGCCTTCTTCGTCTAGGCTTATTGGATCACGTGGCGCATAATGGTTTCAATTAAGCTTAACCTCACTGATACCAAAGAATATGCAACTTACTATTAACGGAAAGCCACGTAGCTTTGATGCGTCAACTTTTAGCGTCGCATATTTGGTTGGCCAGCTAAATTTAGAAGGCAAGCGACTTGCCATTGAGTGTAATGGTGAAATTGTTCCCCGTAGCCAGTTCGCTGAAGTGCACTTGGTGGATGGCGATAAGCTCGAAATTGTAGGCGCAGTCGGTGGCGGCTAGCCATATAATCAACATGCAGTACAGCATGATGTCTAAGGATACCAAGTGTCAGATCTATTAAAAATTGCAGGACATAGCTATCGCTCACGTTTATTAGTGGGCACCGGTAAGTATCAGGACTTTGCGCAAACGCGCGCGGCAATCGATGCCAGTGGTGCCGAGATTGTGACCGTGGCAATCCGCCGCACTAACATTGGCCAAACTGCGGGTGAGCCGTCTTTACTAGATTTTTTGCCGCCAGACCAATTCACTTATTTACCGAATACGGCCGGTTGTTATTCTGCCGATGATGCTGTGCGCACTTTGCGCTTAGCCCGTGAGTTGTTAGATGGACACAAACTGGTTAAATTGGAAGTACTAGGTGATCCAAATACGCTATACCCGAACATGATAGAAACCATCGCGGCGGCCAAAGTGTTAGTGAAAGATGGTTTTGATGTAATGGTGTATTGCTCAGATGATCCTATTATTGCTAAGCAATTAGAAGAAATAGGGTGTTGCGCGGTGATGCCATTGGCCTCGTTGATTGGCTCTGGCATGGGTATTTTGAATCCGTGGAATTTACAAATCATTATCGCCAATGCGCAAATTCCAGTATTGGTTGATGCGGGTGTGGGAACTGCGTCAGATGCAGCTATCGCGATGGAGCTAGGTTGCCAAGGCGTGTTAATGAATACCGCAATTGCGGCGGCAGGTGACCCTGTGCGCATGGCAGGCGCAATGAAAAAAGCAGTCGAAGCCGGTCGCGAGGCATTTTTAGCCGGCCGTATGCCAAAAAAACTTTATTCAGCCAGCCCTAGCTCGCCTAGTGCCGGCCTGATAGCTTAGCCTATGAGCCGAACATGAGTAGCGCCAAGCATTATGAATGTACCGTGCTAGTGGAAGCGGTGTTTATCCCAGAGCAATCGGATGTAGAGCACAATCGCTACGCCTTTGCCTATCAAGTTAAAATCACGAACACCGGTAATGTCCCTGCGCAACTGATAAGTCGGCATTGGATTATTACTGAGGCCAGCGGAGAGCAGCAGGAAGTCAAAGGCTTAGGGGTGGTGGGTGCGCAGCCATTGCTTCAACCCAGTGAGCATTTCGACTATACCAGTGGTACGGTCATCAATACCCCGATGGGTGAAATGCACGGTAGCTATCAAATGGTGGCTGAAGACGGTCACCGTTTTGATGTGAGCATCGCGTCTTTTGCGCTGAGTATGCCTAGAGTATTGCATTAGTTAGCCGCCTGTTACTTTCCAGAATGAATAACTACAACGATTATCAATTGATGAAAAAAATAGTGATGTGTGGATGGCTAATATTGGTATTAGCGAGCCTAGGTGCCTGTAGTCAAGTTAAAACCAAGAAGGCTGAGATAGCACCCGCTGCGCCTGTAGTGGCTAAATGTGATTGTGAAAAGGGCGTAGATGTCACGCCAGTGTTACCTGCAGAGCCCTGCAAAGCTGCAGACACCAAGGCGGCGGAGGTTAAAATCCCAGATTACGGCTTATTAAAGTTAGCCGCATGGGAAGATGTGGACGGAATCAATCAGGCTAATTTATTGACGGCTTGGCCAGCATGGATGCAAAGCTGTAGCACGCTGATTAACAAACCGCAGTGGCAAAAAGTATGTGGCGCTGCCAACGATCTAAACAGTCAGGTGACTAACGGTGCCAAAAAGACTAGCGCAGAGGCTGTGCAGGCTTATTTCAAACAGTATTTCTCTGTGTATAAAACCACCAATATAGATGGTACAGATAACGGTTTGATTACTGGCTATTATGAGCCTTTGTTAAAAGGTAGCAGAACTAAGTCAGCCAAATATGCCCATCCTTTATATGTCCAACCAGAAGACTTGGTGACGGTTGAGCTCGATAGCATCTTCCCTGAACTTAAATACAAGCGAGTGCGAGGCCGATTGGTGGGCAATAAATTGGTGCCCTATTACAACCGCGCAGAAATTGAAGCGGATGCTTCGCCGCTACAAGGCCGCGAGCTCATCTATATTGATGACATTATTGATGTCTTTTTCTTGCAGATTCAGGGTTCAGGTTTGGTGCAGTTGGACAGCGGAGAACAAGTGCATGTAGGCTACGCCGATCAAAACGGACAAAGTTATAACTCCATTGGCCGCATTTTAATTCAGCGCGGCGAACTCACAGCCGCTAATGCTTCGATGCAAGGCATTAAAAATTGGGCGCGCAATAACTTAACTAAATTACGCGAGCTACTCAATAACAACCCCAGTTATGTGTTCTTTAGAGAGCTACCAGCAGGTTTGCCAGGACCTTTAGGCGCCCTTGGTGTCCCAATACTAGGTGAACGTAGTGTGGCGATTGACCCCAAATTTGTACCATTAGGCGCACCATTATTTTTGGCAACCACAGAGCCCAATAGCAGTAAGCCATTAAAGCGCATGGTGATAGCGCAAGATACTGGTGGTGCTATTAGAGGGGGCGTACGCGCAGACTTTTTTTGGGGCGCTGGTTTTGAGGCGGGTGCAAAAGCAGGTGCAATGAAGCAACCTGGAAAGATTTGGGTATTTTTGCCCAAAGAATTTATCTTTAAAACAACGCCATAAAAATCAAGGACCCCTTGGTCCTGTTCTGTTTAGAATTGCTTTAATCTAGCTTTCAGCAACGCCATATTGCTGACGATATGCTTCAACGGCATGTAAATTATTGGCCATTCCCGGTTGGTTTTGTAAATAACTCAGCAAGTCATCTAGATTGGTAATGGCGCAGACAGGTATTTGGTTGTTTTTAATGACTTCTTGAACTGCTGAAAGTGCACCTAAGCCCTTTTCTTGTCTATCAATGGCAATGGCAACGCCACATGCGCTGGCGCCGTTTGCGTTGATCATTTCAACAGATTCACGCACTGAGGTGCCGGCAGAAATTACGTCATCAATAATCAAGACACGCCCTTGAAGGGGGCTTCCAACGATGACGCCACCTTCTCCGTGATCTTTAGCTTCTTTGCGATTATAGGCATAAGGAATATTGTGGCCATTACGGGCAAAGGCGATGGCGATACTGGCAACCAAGGTAATACCTTTGTAAGCAGGCCCAAACAACATGTCAAACTCTATGCCAGACTTACTAATGGCAGCAGCATAAAACTCTCCCAGCTTCATTAAGCTCTCACCATCATTAAATAGCCCCGCATTAAAAAAGTATGGGCTTAGGCGGCCGGCTTTGGTTTTAAATTCACCAAAGCGTAATACCTCTTTTTTAATGGCAAATGCGATAAACTCTTGTCTGAAGTGGTCAGGTTGCTGATTCATATTGTTGTAATGGTCAATTGAAGGAATAAGGTTTTGAAGATTATATCGCTAAATTTAAACGGCATACGCTCGGCAAAAAACAAAGGGGTCTATGCTTGGTTAAAAAAGCAAGATGCAGACCTTGTTTGTCTGCAGGAAATCAAGGCGCAGGCTGCCGATATGCATGACGATATGCTGGCGCTTAAGGGCTATTATAGCTACTTTCATTATGCCGATAAAAAAGGATATAGCGGTGTTGGCATTTACAGCAAACAAAAAGCTGACGCAGTCATTGAGGGCCTAGGAATTGCCGATATTGACAGTGAGGGCCGTTATTTAGAGGTGCGTTTAGGTAACCTCAGCGTGGTTTCACTATACCTACCCTCTGGATCCAGTGGCGAAGAACGGCAGGCATTTAAGTTTAGTATGATGGCGCGTTTTATGCCGCAATTAAAAGCACTTAAAGCCAGTGGCCGCGAAGTGATTATTTGCGGTGACTGGAATATCGCGCACCAAGAAGCTGACTTAAAAAACTGGAAAGGCAATCGCAAGAACTCAGGATTTTTACCTGAAGAACGCGCGTGGCTGACAGCATTGTTTTCTGAAGTGGGCTGGGTTGATGTTTATCGTCACTTATATCCGAACGCGACCGAGGAGGGTTACACTTGGTGGAGTAATCGCGGTCAGGCTTGGGCCAACAATGTGGGATGGCGTATTGATTACCAAATTGCGACACCCGCAATCGCAGCCAAGGCCATTTCAGCCAGTATTTACAAAGATGAGCGCTTTAGTGATCATGCGCCATTGATCGTCAATTATGCTGATTAATGTCAGTGGTCGCGTATGGCCGGTTTTAGTAAGCCTAATGGCTGACTTCCATCTATAGACCATGGCGCCACTTTAATCAGCAACAACATGCCGGGAATTGCGGCGACAAAGCAGAATAAGAAGAAGTTGCGCCACCCTAAATCCTCTACTAGATATCCGGTGGCAGCGTTCGCGAAGGTTCGTGGCACTGCCGCAAGGCTGGTAAACAACGCGAACTGGGTGGCTGTATAAAGCGGATGTGTGGTGTAGGCGATGTAGGCCACAAAAGCTGCTGTGCCGAGACCGACACCAAATGCTTCTAGCCCGATGGCCATGCCGAGCACAAATAAATTATGGCCGACCATTGCCAACCATGCAAACCCTAAAATCGCCAGCATTTGCACCGCACCAAAAATCCACAGTGCGCGGTTAATGCCTAGCTTCACCATCCACGCACCACCTAATAACCCACCAATCACACTCGGCCATAACCCTGCATTTTTGGCAATCAAGCCAATCTCAGTTTTGCTAAAGCCCATGTCTAGATAGAACGGTGTTGCTAGTGCGGTAGCCATGCTGTCACCGAGTTTATAAAAGAATATAAAGGCTAGTATCAACAAGGCGGTTTTAAGGCCGTTACGGCCTATAAACTCATAAAATGGTTCACTCACTGCAGCGCGTAAGGTTTTTGGCGCAGCATTTCTTAAGTTGGGCTCTTTTACAAATACAGTCATGGCCAAACCCGGCAACATAAACAAGGCTGTAATGATAAATACGCTATGCCAAGGCAGGTAGTCGGCAAGGATTAACGACAGTGAGCCGGGAATTAAGCCTGCAATTTTGTAGGCATTCACATGGACTGCATTGCCTAACCCTAATTCAGCATCCAGCAGCAATTCGCGTCTATAGGCATCCAGCACCACATCCTGCGAAGCGCTAAAAAATGCCACTACTGCAGCTAAATAGGCAATTGACCAGATATCGAACTGTGGATTAAAGGCGCCAAATATGGGGATGGACAACAGTAATAAAATTTGTGAAATCAGCAGCCAGCCACGTCGCCGGCCCAATGGTGGGCTATAGCGATCAAATAAGGGCGCCCACAAAAATTTCCAGGTGAACGGTAAATTAATCAATGCAAATAAGCCGATGGCTTTCAGGTTGACCCCTTCAGAGCGAAGCCATGCGGGCAACAGGCTGATGAGAATATACAAAGGCAAACCTGAGCTAAAGCCTGTGAATATGCAAATCAGTATGCGTTTATTCAGTAAAGCCTGCCAAGCGCTAGTTTGATTTACCATAAAGTTGAGATTTTTTGAGTCACTTGGGCGTGTTGTATCAATGAATGCGCTTATTTTTTTGGCATACTTTCTAAGCGATACATGGCTAGACTGCCCATTAGGTTCGGCATAAAGGTGACCGGTTGATTAGCAGTCAGCACAAGACGTTCCTTCACGTTAATGTTGCAGTTAATGCAGAACTGATCAAAGTCATAAATCGTGCATAGATGCACATTGGGCGTGTCATACCACTGATAAGGTAGATTCTTAGACACAGGCATCCGGCCTTGTAGCGACTGTGCGCGATGGCGCCAATAGCCAAAGTTAGGGAAGGTCACAATCACTTCGCGGCCTATCCGCAACATTTCACGCACAATCCCTTCGGTATTGTGCACCGCCTGCAAGGTTTGCGACAAGATGACCGTGTCAAATGACTGATCTTCGAAGTCAGACAGGCCTGCTTCTAAATCCATCTGGATCACATTAATGCCTTTTGACATGCAAGCCAGCCAGTTGGCATCATCTTTTTCTACCCCGTAACCGCTTATTTCTAAAGAGGATTTTAAATATTCAAGCAAGGCGCCATCGCCACAGCCTAAATCTAGTACCTTGCCACCAAAGGGTAACCAGCCTGCAATGATGGCAAAATCATGACGAAATTCTGCAATATTGACACTCATGACGGCTCCCCTACTTTAATGTTGTGTAAGTAGTTCCGCAAAATGGCGTGATAATGAGGATCTGGCATTAGAAACGCGTCATGACCATGGGCTGCGGTCACCTCGGCATAGCTCACGGTCAACTCATTATCGAGTAGGGCTTTCACGATTTCGTGTGAGCGCGCTGGCGAAAAGCGCCAATCACTAGTGAACGACACCAATAAAAATTGCGCGCAGACTTTATCTAGCGCTTGACTTAAATTACCGTCAAATGGCAACGCTGGGTCATAATAATCTAAGGCCCTTGTCATACGTAAATAGGTGTTGGCATCAAACTCACCAGCAAATTTATCGCCTTGGTAGCGCAGATAAGATTCCATTTCAAACTCAGCATCAAAACTATATCTAATCGTATCTTTTAGCTTACGCCCAAACTTGGCGCCCATAGCATCGTCACTTAAATAGGTAATATGACCCAGCATGCGCGCAATGCGCAGGCCGCGACGAGGCACTACGCCGTGCGCATAGTAATCACCACCATGAAACTCAGGATCCGTAATAATGGCTTGGCGCGCGACTTCATTAAACGCCATATTTTGTGCGGTAAGATTGGGAGCAGAAGCAATCACCAAGGCATGGCGTACGCGCTCAGGATAGGCAATCGTCCACTGCAAGGCTTGCATGCCGCCTAGGCTTCCACCGACCACGGCCGCGAGTTGCTGTATGCCAAGATAATCTGCCAGTAGCGTTTGTGAATTGACCCAGTCTTCTACGGTCAGTACTGGAAATTGCGAACCCCAAGGCTGATGCGTTTGCGGATTAATGCTTGCTGGCCCAGTACTTCCACTGCATCCGCCTAAGTTGTTGACACCGATTACAAAAAACTTATTGGTGTCTAATGGCTTATTGGGCCCCACCAAGTTGTCCCACCAACCGGGGTATTTATCATCGGCATTATATTTTCCAGCCACATGATGGGTGCCAGATAGTGCATGACAGATTAAAACTGCATTAGATTTATCCGCATTTAATTGGCCATAGGTTTCATAAACCAAATCAAATTGTGGCAATATCGCGCCACTCTTAAGACACAATGGTTGCTCAAAGTGTGCAGTTTGCGCGGCAACAATGCCGACAGATTGTTCGGCTAGAGAGGATGGGTTAATTTCAGACATGGCGTGATTATACTATAGGATTTCAGTAGGTTTTTTTGTGTGCATTATAGTCATGATGTTAAGTCAGTATTGGGTTTGTTGTATTAGCGTCAATTAGTCCCAATGCTTACTCACAATCAAGGGATTTTTGGCTACTGTGACACGATTATTGCCCCCTAAATCCTGCAACGTGACGATATCAATCAAGCCAGTTTCTGCCATCAAATCTGTCACTTGCGTGGCTTGATTGTAGCCATGCTCTAGCATGAGCCAGCCTTGGGGTTTGAGGTAGAGCAGGCTATGCTCAATAATGCGACGTATATCATCAAGCCCGTCATGCCCCGAAGCTAAGGCGCTTAAAGGTTCAAAGCGCAAGTCGCCTAGGCTTAAGTGGATATCGTTTTTTTCAATATAGGGTGGATTGCTGACAATTAAATCAAATTGTTGCTGAGGAACCTGGCTAAACCAATCGCTTAAGATGAAAGCGACATTATCAATGGCCAAGGCCTGTGCGTTTTTCTCAGCTATTTTTAGGGCTGCTAAGGAGGCATCCGCTGCGATAACATTCGCCTGTGGGCGATGCTTGGCAAGTGCCAGAGCAATGGCGCCACTTCCAGTCCCCAAATCTAGAATTGAGGCAGCGACATGATTAGAAATTTTAGCCAAAGCCGCGTCTACCAGTGTTTCGGTATCGGGTCGCGGAATTAATGTATCTTGGTTGACCATCAGATTTAAGCCGTAAAACTCGCGTACGCCTAAAATGTAGGCGATGGGCTCGCCTTGAAGGCGTCGCGTTAGTAATACCTCAAAAGCTTGCACTATGGAATCTGTTAAGGCTTCACCTTCATGTGCGATTAGCCAAGCACGATTCTTGTGAGCTGCAGTTTGAAGTAGCAGTTGCGCTTCTAGTCGCGCATCGCTAGCCTCTAAACCTAAGCTATTGATAAGCTGGCTTTGAGCCGCAGCACAAGTTTCCCGTAGCGATGCGCTCAATTAGTTATCGTCACCCAAACTGGCCAGTAAGTCAGCCTGATGTTCAGCTGATAGCGCGCCAATTAATTCATCCATATCACCTTCAGTAATTGCATCAATTTTATACAAGGTTAAATTAATGCGGTGATCGGTAATACGTCCTTGCGGATAATTGTAGGTGCGAATACGTTCTGACCTATCGCCCGAACCAATCAGCGATTTACGCTCACTGGCAATTTTAGATTGTTGTGCGCGCACTTCCGCGTCTTTAATGCGTGCGACCAACACGCTCATGGCTTGCGCTTTATTTTTATGTTGGCTACGATCATCCTGACATTCGACCACGATGCCCGTTGGCAAATGCGTAATACGCACAGCGGAGTCGGTCTTATTAATATGCTGACCACCTGCGCCACTCGCTCGGTAGGTGTCAATCCGAATTTCCGCTGGATTAATGACTACATCACTTACTTCATCTGCCTCGGCCAATACCGCTACTGTACAAGCTGAAGTATGAATTCGACCTTGGGTTTCGGTATCCGGTACGCGTTGTACTCGATGCACGCCAGACTCAAATTTTAGTTTCGAGTAAGCGCCGTAACCTTCAATTTTTGCAATAATTTCTTTGTAGCCACCGACTTCAGATTCATTTGCTGAGACTACTTCAACCTTCCAGCGTTGACGCTCGGCGTAGCGCGAATACATCCGAAATAAATCGCCCGCAAATAGACCTGACTCATCGCCACCTGTACCTGCGCGAATTTCTAAAAATAGGTTTCGGTCGTCATTAGGATCTTTAGGGAGTAGCAGTTTTTGTAGCGCGGTTTCAATCGCCACCATTTTAACTTTGCCCTGCTCAATTTCATCTTGGGCAAACTCTTTCATGTCGGGATCGCTTAGCATCGCTTGCGCTTCGTTCATGTCGGCTTCTACCTGCTCAAAAGCACGATACTGCTCTACGATAGGCGTAATCTCGGCGTGTTCTTGCGTAATTTTGCGATAGTTATCCATGTTGCTTGTCGCATTTTCCGCACTCATTAAGCGGTTAATTTCTTCTAAACGCTCGCTTAGAGTGGCGAGCTTTCTAATCATGCTGGGTTTCATTCTGTGCCGTTTATATTTGGTGTAATGGGTTTAATAGTAAGGCGCTTGCAAGAGACTAGTCGTTTAAATCTTTAATTTGATACAGCTGTTTCAAGGTATTTTCCAGCCGCGTATGCTCGTCACCGTGAGCAATGTTCAGCGCATGACTAGGCGCATGTAAAAATTTATTGGTAAGTGCGTTGCTTAAGGCTTCTAGTACTTTATCTACGCTCTCGCCTTTTTGTATCAGCTTAAGTGCTTTTTCTAATTCGGATTTTCGTATCACTTCAGCTTGGTCACGAAGTGCCTTAATCGTAGGCACAGCTTCGCGTTTTTTTAGCCAATGCATAAAGTTTTCCACGCGCGCTGACACGATAAGTTCGGCATCAAGGGCTGCTTCTTGGCGGTTGACCATGCCGTCGCTGACGACTTGTGCTAAATCATCTACTGTATATAAAAACACATCGTCTAATTCCGCCACTTCGGCTTCAATGTCACGCGGTACAGCTAAATCAACCATAAAAATTGGACGGTGCTTACGTGTTTTAATCGCACTTTCCACCATGCCTAAGCCCACAATTGGCAATTGACTGGCGGTACTGGTAATCACGATATCAAAATCGGCAAAGCGCTCAGGTAGATCGTTGAGTAGTATGGCGTGGCCACCAATTTTTGCTGCTAAATTTGAGCCACGTTCTATGGTGCGGTTAGCTACAGTCATGCTTTTAGGTTTTTGTACCGAAAAATGATCGGCGCATAACTCAATCATTTCACCTGCGCCAATAAATAATACTTTTTGCTCACTAATGTTGCCAAAAATACGTTGTGCCAGTTTGACGGCAGCCGCAGCCATGGATATAGAGTTTGCACCGATATCGGTATTTGTACGTACTTCTTTAGCCACTTCAAAAGTGCTCTGAAATAGCTTATGGAGCATAGTGCCAAGCGTCCCAGCTTCCTGCGCGATTTTAACCGACTGCTTAAACTGCCCCAATATTTGCGGCTCACCTAACACCATGCTGTCTAGGCCGGAGGCCACTCTAAACGCGTGCTTAACCGCTTCATCATTAGGTAGGGTGTAAATGTAAGGCTGTATGCTACTAGCCTCTAAATGATGGTATTTCGATAACCAGTTGAGCGGCTTGTTTGGATTGTCTGTGCGACAATAGAGCTCAGTACGATTGCAGGTTGATAAAATCGCTGCCTCGCTGGCGTCGTGCAGCGTCAATTCGCGGAGCGCGCTAACGAGATGTTCGCTGTTAAACGCAACATGTTCGCGGATTTGGATGGGGGCGGTCGTGTGGTTAACGCCGATGACATATAACTGCATAGGTGCAATTTTGATGGATTGGCTTATGATAAGCAAGAAATACAGGTGAACTACCCCGCCATAAATGGCAAATATTTCGTCGCAATCCTGTTAAAATATCACTTTAGTGCTTATTTTCAAGCTAAATATAGCTTGAAGCTATTTGATTATATTAAATGAACGGATTCCACCATGGATAAAACTTTTAGAATTGCCCCTAGTATTCTTTCTGCGAATTTTGCCAAACTTGGCCAAGAAATTGAAGATGTCATTATTTCTGGCACCGATATTGTCCATTTTGATGTGATGGATAACCACTATGTGCCGAATTTAACTATAGGACCATTGGTCTGTGATGCGATTCGTGAAATCTCGAAAAATGTGGGGGCACTTATTGACGTGCATCTAATGGTAAAACCAGTGGATCGTATTATTCCTGACTTTGCTAAAGCTGGCGCTAATATCATTACCTTTCACCCTGAAGCATCAGATCATATTGACCGTAGCTTGAGCCTGGTGCGTGAGCAAGGTTGTAAATCAGGCCTGGTATTTAACCCAGCCACTTCACTGAGCTATTTGGATCATGTGATGGATAAGATTGATATGATTTTACTGATGTCAGTCAACCCGGGTTTTGGTGGTCAGAAATTCATTCCAGAAACGTTGCATAAATTAACATTGGCGCGCGCTCGTATTGATGCTTACTATGAAAAAACCGGTCGTCAAATTTGGCTTGAAGTGGATGGCGGCGTGAATGCCATGAATATTGCGGATATCGCTCGTGCTGGTGCGGATACTTTTGTTGCAGGCAGTGCAATTTTTGGCTCACCAAAAGACACTGATAAAAATCGCTACAACACTGTTGTAGGCGAGATGCGCGCAGCTTTAGCTACGGTAAAATAATTGCAAAAACTGAAGGTGAAGGCCGTCATGATTGATCTTGATGGCACTCTGGTTCATAGTGCGCCTGAGATTGCGCGCGGCATCAATGCAATGTTGGTAGAACTATCCTTACCCACTTTATCGGCAGTCCAAATAGAAGCTTATATCGGAGATGGTGCAGAAAGGCTGATCAAGCGCGCGTTAACTCAACAGCCAGATCATGAGCCAGATTCGGCACTTTTTGTTCAAGCCAAACAGTTGTTTTTTACCGAGTATGCAAAAGTTGTGGCGCAAAGCCAGCCTTATCCTGGTGTAGTGTCGGCTTTGCAGGCATTAAAAAGTGCGGGTTACCGCTTGGCCTGTGTCACAAATAAGCCGCAAACTTTTACACAGAAGGTATTAACAGCGAGCAATTTATTGCCCTATTTTGAGTTGGTGGTTGCTGGCGATACTCTGGCCAAAAAGAAACCGGATCCGGATCAGCTTATTTATTGTTGCGAGAAATTTGGCGTGGCGCTTAGCGAGGCAGTGTTGGTAGGTGACTCAAAAGTAGATGTTGCGGCAGCGCGCAGTGCAGGTTGTTATATTATTGCGGTGTCTTATGGCTATAATCATGGTCAGCTCATTGAGGCCAACATGGTTGATGCCCTAGTGGATGATTTACAGGATGTGCTTAAATTATTGCACTAAATACTAAATTAAAGATGAATACCTAGAAAAGCTAAATCCATAAACATGAATGCTCATTTGATTAAGGCCAAAAGTTGGCGATGGTGGTAATTTTATAGGCGTAGCTAGTTGCGCCCGAGCGCCATTCAACCCAATAAAAGTAGGTAAGGAAGTTTATGTTTAGCACAATTAATTTAACCGAATTTAATAGCTTGGCTGCGCAGGGATACAACCGTATTCCCTTGGTACTGCAAACCTTTGCTGATCTTGATACGCCACTATCACTGTATTTAAAGTTAGCCAATAAGCCCTATTCATACCTGTTGGAATCGGTACAAGGTGGCGAGCGCTTTGGTCGTTACTCTATTATTGGCTTGCCAGCAAAAACCCGTATTGTTGCCCATGGTAATCAGGTGCAAGTGTTAGAGGGCAGTAAAGTGTTGGAGTCTGTCGACCACACTAACCCATTGGATTTCATTAAAAGCTATCAGGCGCGATTCAAAACGCCACCCTACGAAGGTTTGCCCAGGTTTACTGGCGGCTTGGCTGGTTACTTTGGTTATGAAACCATCCGCTATATAGAAAAACGATTAGCGCACACGCAAAAGCCGGACGCGATTAATGTGCCTGATGTGCTGTTGATGGTTTCGGAAGAGCTTGCGGTGGTGGATAACCTCAGTGGTAAGCTCTATTTTATTGTGTATGCCAATCCAGCTGAAACTGATGCTTATGCTAAAGCACAAGCGCGCTTAACTAACTTATTAGCGATGCTCAGAACTTCAGTTGCCATTCCAAAAGCAGTAGCCACTGAAAAAACAGTTGCCAGTTCGGAGTTTGGTGAAGAAAACTTCAAGGCAGCGGTCAAGTCTGCACAGCAGTACATTTTAGAGGGAGACATTATGCAGGTGGTATTGTCTCAGCGCATCTCGCAAAAGTTTAGTGCGCCACCGCTATCTTTATATCGCGCTTTACGTAGTCTAAATCCATCCCCATATATGTTTTACTACGACATGGATGATCACCATGTGGTTGGTGCCTCGCCAGAGATTCTAGTGCGTTTGGAAAATGGCACTGTAACAGCGCGTCCGATTGCAGGCACACGCCCGCGCGGCAAAGATCGTGAACATGATTTGGCCTTGGCTGAGGAATTGCTAGCCGATCCTAAAGAGCGCGCAGAACATGTGCAGTTAATGGACCTAGGCCGCAACGATGTCGGCCGCGTGGCGGTCACTGGTTCGGTAAAAGTGACTGATAATATGATGATAGAGCGTTACTCGCATGTGATGCATATTGTCAGTAATGTAGAAGGCAAGCTCAAGCCAGGCATGGATGCCATTGATGTAATTAAAGCAACCTTTCCGGCGGGGACTGTCAGCGGCGCGCCTAAAGTGCGAGCGATGGAAATTATTGACGAATTAGAACCTAGCAAACGCGGCATTTACGCTGGCGCCGTCGGCTACTTGGGTTTTAACGGCGATATGGATGTGGCGATTGCGATTAGAACCGGCGTGATTAAAAACAACATGCTCTATGTTCAGGCGGGAGCTGGCATCGTCGCCGATTCCGTGCCGCAAAGCGAATGGGATGAAACGCAAAACAAAGCACGCGCAGTATTGCGCGCGGCAGAGTTAGTACAAGAAGGGCTGGATTTAAACTAAATGCGACTTAAACTTTAAGCATTGCAGCGCAATGCTTAAAGTGATCTTGGTTGTTAAGCTTTGAGTTTTTTCATCAACAAGTCGTTGACCTGCGCTGGGTTGGCCTTGCCTTTAGACGCCTTCATAATCTGTCCGACTAGGGCATTGAAGGCTTTTTCTTTACCGGCTTTGTACTCTTCCACCATGGCGGCATTGGCTGTTAAAACCTCGTCAATAATGGCTTCAACAGCACCACTATCAGACATTTGTTTTAGTCCTTTGGCTTCAATAATTGCGTCAGCATTACCTTCCCCAATCCACATGGCTTCAAATACTTCTTTGGCTGCATTGTTGGAAATGGTGCCGTCAGCAACGCGTTGGAGTAATTGCGCGAGGGCTTCAGCTGCAACCGCTGAACTGGAAATGCTTTTATCTTCGGCATTCAGTTTAGCAGAGACATTCCCTGTGACCCAGTTTGCCGCTTGTTTAGCCTCGGCGCCCGCTTTTACGGCGGCTACAAAGTAATCTGCCAAGCCGCGTGAGCTAGTGAGCGCGCCAGTATCATAGCTAGATAATCCATACTCAGCTTCAAATCGGGCTTTCATTGCTTCCGGCAACTCAGGCATGCTAGCCTGCACGCGCGCCTTATCTTCAGCAGAAATCATTAAAGGTAATAAATCAGGATCTGGGAAGTAGCGGTAATCGTTAGCCTCTTCTTTGCTACGCATAGCACGCGTTTCGCCAGTATCTGGGTTAAATAACACAGTGGCTTGATGAATGGACCCGCCGTCTTCCAGCGTTTCTATCTGCCAGCGTGTTTCATATTCGATAGCTTGCTGCATAAATTTAAAAGAATTCAGGTTCTTAATTTCACGCCTAGTTCCTAGTTTTTCACTGCCCTTATGACGCACAGATACGTTGACGTCACAACGGAAGCTACCTTCTTGCATATTGCCATCGCAAATGCCAATCCACTGCACTAGTTCGTGCAACTGTTTGGCATAGGCCACTGCTTCGGCGGCTGAGCGCATGTCTGGCTCAGTCACAATTTCTAATAATGGTGTGCCGGCACGGTTCAAGTCAATGCCGCTCATGCCTTCTACTGCGCCATGTACCGATTTCCCAGCATCTTCTTCTAAATGCGCGCGGGTGATATTGATTACTTTTTCATAGGCTGGTTTTTTGCCCTGTGCTGGCACTTGAATGGTTACAGCGCCCTTGCCGACCACTGGCAATTCAAATTGGCTGATTTGGTAGCCTTTAGGCAGGTCTGGATAAAAATAATTTTTACGCGCAAATACCGAGCGTGGTGCAATTTCAGCATTGATTGCCAAGCCAAATTTAATCGCACACTCTACGGCTTGTTTGTTCAGTACTGGCAGTACGCCAGGTAATGCAATACTGACTTCGCATGCTTGTGTATTGGGTTCGGCACCGTATTTAATTGGCGCGCCCGAAAAAATTTTCGTATTCGTTTGTAGTTGGGTATGTGTTTCTAACCCGATGACGACTTCCCATTCCATATTATTTCTAGCCTTATGCGCGTTTCAAATCAGGCATTTGTTGATGCCAGTCTGTGACTTGTTGATACTGATGCGCGACATTAAGCATACGCGCTTCATCAAAATAATTACCTATAATTTGCAACCCTACTGGTAAGGCTGGAGCGTCTTTAGTTTGTGCAAACCCAGCAGGTAAACTCATGCCAGGTAGGCCAGCTAAGTTGGTCGATATTGTGTAGATATCTTGCAAATACATGGCGACTGGATCGTCCACTTTCTCTCCAGCTTTAAAGGCAGTTGATGGTGCAGCTGGACCCATAATCACATCACATTGTTTAAAAGCTTCGATGAAATCATGGGCGATTAAGCGTCGAATTTGTTGGGCTTTTAGATAGTAGGCATCGTAATAACCAGCACTCAGTACGTAGGTTCCGATTAAGATACGGCGCTTCACCTCGGCACCAAATCCCTCAGCGCGACTCTTGTTGTACATATCGTTAAGATCGGCATATTCAGCAGCGCGGTGGCCATAGCGCACGCCATCGTAGCGAGATAAATTGCTTGATGCCTCTGCTGGTGCTAGGACGTAATATACTGGAATTGACAAGCCGGTATTAGGAAGCGAAATATCAATAATCTGCGCACCTAGTTTTTTATACACATCAATTGCTGCGGTAATTACTTGCGCCACGCTCTCGTCTAAACCTTCAGCAAAGAACTCCTTAGGTAAACCGATTTTTAGACCAAGTAAAGGCTGGTCAGTCTGCGGCTTGTTGAGTTCACGGCTGTAATCTTCTTTATCACGTTGAAGGCTAGTGGAGTCGCGCTCATCAAAACCGGCCATTACGTTCATCATCAAGGCGCAGTCTTCTGCGCTTTTGGCCATTGGGCCGGCTTGATCCAGGCTGGAAGCAAAGGCAATCATGCCGTAACGTGACACTACGCCATAGCTTGGTTTTAATCCGGTCAGTCCACAAAGTGAAGCTGGTTGGCGTATTGAGCCGCCGGTATCCGTGCCCGTTGCTGCTGCACACAAGCGAGCGGCTACGGCCGCTGCGCTACCACCGCTACTACCGCCAGGGACATGATCAAAGCTCCATGGATTTTTAACGCCACCAAAATAACTGGTTTCATTAGAAGACCCCATGGCAAACTCATCCATATTGGTTTTACCTAAATTCACCGCACCGGCTTGATCAAACTGCGTGATCACGTGCGCATCGTAAGGCGCAATAAAATTCGCCAACATTTTTGAGCCGCAAGTGGTTTTCCAGCCTTGGGCACAGAAAATATCCTTTTGCGCTAGAGGGATGCCAGTCAGTGCAGTTGCATTGCCAGCTGCAATGCGCACATCAGCAGCTTTGGCCTGCGCCAAGGTCTTCGCTTCATCTAAGGCAATGTATGCATTAATGCTGGGGTTGTATTGCGTGATGCGGGTAAGGAAGCTTTGCGTAAGTTCAACGCTAGATATTTTTTTAGCTTGCAACATACTGGCAAGCTGTTTTAGGCTGCTATTTATCATAATTCGACAACTTTATTGATTGATTTTATTCGATGACTTTAGGAACAAGGTAAAGGCCACCCGCGACCGCTGGCTGTGTGGATCCGTTGCCCAAGACGGGTGCATTTTTTTGAAAAGCCTCGCGCTGATTGCTTTTTGTCACGACATCATCGCGTAGACGCTGATGAAGTTCTTGGGCATGCGACATGGGCACAATGCCAGTGGTATCCACAGCTTGCATTTGCTCAATCAGGCCTAAAATCCCGGTGAGTTTACTTAAGGTAGCAGTCGCTTCGCTTTCGCTGACCTCAATACGCGCTAGGTGCGCAATTTTTTTAATATCTTCAATACTCAGAGCCATGTTGGAAAAATCCAAAATTTAATGGGTGCGGTTAGATGAATTTAAGGATGTTGTGATGTTTGAATACTTTTGTTTCTTAACAACATGCGATTACATCTTAATTTCTAACACAATTTCGGGTATTATACCTTGTTTTAAGCGTGCCTTTATTGTACTCAAAGATTAAGCGGGCGGCTGGCCTTAACCAAGCAACAATCCACAGGAAAAACAAAATGTTCGGTTCTTTAAATAGTTATTTTTCAAACGATCTTGCCATTGACTTAGGCACGGCCAATACCCTTATTTATGCGCGTGGCAAAGGCATCGTTTTAGATGAGCCTTCAGTCGTCGCGATTCGCCTTGATGGTGGCCCTAACGGTAAAAAAATTCTGCTAGCGGTTGGCGCTGAAGCCAAGGGTATGCTCGGACGTGCGCCGGCCAATATTCAAGCAATTCGCCCAATGAAAGATGGCGTTATTGCCGATTTCACCATAACAGAACAAATGCTTAAGTATTTTATTCGCCGTGTGCATGATTCACGTTGGTTCTCACCTAGCCCACGTATCATTATTTGCGTACCGGTAGGCTCTACCCAGGTAGAGCGCCGTGCCATTAAAGAGTCAGCCGAGCGGGCTGGTGCTAAGCAAGTATTTTTGATTGAGGAGCCAATGGCTGCGGCGATTGGTGCTGGCATGCCAGTTTCTGAAGCGACCGGATCGATGGTGGTAGACATTGGCGGCGGTACAACAGAAGTGGGCGTGATTTCACTTGGCGGTATTGTTTACGCAAAATCTGAGCGCGTGGGTGGTGATAAGTTTGACCAAGCTATTATTGATTACATTCGTCGTAACTATGGCATGCAAATCTCTGAGCCTACAGCTGAAGCTATTAAAAAGAAAATTGGATCTGCATTTCCAGGCTCAACAGTATTAGAAATGGAAGTCACTGGACGCAACTTGGCTGAAGGTTTGCCGCGTAAATTTACGATTTCTAGCAATGAGATTCTAGAAGCATTAACTGAGCCTTTAAATGCCATTGTTGGCGCTGTTAAGTCTGCGTTAGAGCAAACCCCTCCTGAGTTAGGTGCAGATATTGCCGAAAAAGGCATGGTACTGACCGGGGGTGGTGCATTGTTGCGTGATCTTGATCGTCTTTTAGTCGAAGAGACTGGCCTGCCGGTAATCGTGGCTGAAGATCCGCTGACCTGTGTAGCGCGTGGATGTGGTCGTGCTCTTGAGGAAATGGATAAGTTGGGCAGTATATTTGCTTACGAATAATCTGTGATTAGCATTAGATTTTAGGCCGTTCGCGGCCTAATTTCATTAAAGAAATCTAAGGGCAGTCACTGTCTATTTTTTTAAGTGTCACAATTTAACCAGCCTAGATTTAGCTAACAGAGATAATCGGCATCGCTTAAACATGATCAAAGGCTTTAATCATAAACTTGAACAGCAGCCCGCCCCCGCGTTTTTTGTGCGGGGCCCGAGTAGCTTTGCGCGGTTAGCATTTTTTTCCGCACTATCAATAGCGCTTATTGCCACCGATTCTAGGTTGCAATATCTCACTGCCTTACGTCAAGATTTGGTCGCTTTACTGCAGCCTTTACAGACGGTGGCAAACGCGCCAGCCCAGCTTTATCGAAATACCGATGAGTACTTCACTGCCCATCACAATCTACTAAATCAAAATCGACAATTTAAACAACAGTTACTAAAACAAGACGCTGCCCTGCAACGATTAAGCACCTTAATGTTGGAGAACGAGCATTTGCGCAATTTGTTGCAAGCCAACAAAGCTTTGGAAGAAAGCAGTATTGTGGGTGAAATTGTGCATATTGGGCGTGATCCATTCACTAAGAAAGTCATTGTTAATCGAGGAGACAACGATCACGTAGTGGCAGGCGCAGCGGTAGTCGATGCAGTCGGCGTGATTGGTCAAGTGACCCGCACTTACAGCGGCAGTAGCGAAGTGACGTTGATAACGGACACCTCGCTGGCAATCCCGATTCAGGTGGAGCGTAACGGTTTGCGCGCCATTGCTTTCGGTCATGGGCGTGACCAAACCTTGGATTTACCATTCCTGCCCGCCAATGTGGATATTCGCCGTGGTGATGTGTTGGTAACCTCTGGTATTGATGGTGTTTACCCTGCCGGCCTTAAAGTCGCAAGCGTGACAGAAGTTAAAATTAGTGCAGATTCACCGTTTGCGCGCATCGTTGGCGTGCCGACGGGAGGTGTGGAAAATCATAGTCAAGTATTGTTGGTCAGCTTGGCGCATAGCGAGATGTGGGAGGGTGATGAAGTGATTACAACGCCTAAAGCGTCAACCAAAAAAACACGCGTTAAGCCCGCGCCAGCAACTAATAATCCGAGTAAAATCCATGCACCCCAGTAAGCTTCAATCATTGTGCTTATCATTATTGATCGCTTACATTGCGATTTTGTTGCCATGGTCAGGGATAGGTCTGACTTTGCGCCCAGATTTTTTATTGTTGGTGATTATTTTCTGGATGATACGAGCACCGAATCTATGCAATATCGGTACTGCATGGGGCGTAGGGTTGCTGATGGATTTAGCCTCTGGTGGTGTGTTTGGTCAGTATGCTTTGGCCTATACAATCGCCGCATTTTTTGCAGCAACATATCAACGTCGGTTAGTGCTGTTTAATCACTATCAACAACTGCTTTATGTATTTTTGTTGCTGTTAACTTCACAAATCAGCCTGTTGGTTTTGAAAATGTTTACGGGCTCGCAACCAGCGGGTTGGCAATATTTCTTGCCTAGTATTAGTGGCGTTTTATTATGGCGTATTGCCTTGATGTTGGGCTTGAAAACAGGCGCTCGCTCGAGTGGCGCTTGATTCTGGACATAATCACTTTATGTCCGATTGTTAAACATGCGCCCTGAAGTTAAAGACTATCTGTATGAGCAATATCATTTCAAGCTTAGGCTAGGATTTACCGCATTTGCCGTCATCGGTTTATTTGTATTGTTGGCTTTCCGTTTTTTCTATCTGCAGATTGCGCAGTATGCGCATTACCAAACCCTTGCTGAAAACAATCGCATTTCTTTAGTGCCTATCGTCGCTAATCGAGGCTTAATTATTGATAAAAATGGTGTGGTCCTAGCGCACAACTTCTTTGTGTACACCTTGGAGATCACCCCATCAAAAGTCAAAGATTTGGAAGCAACTATTACGGGACTTAGCCAATTCGTTGAAATTGGCGCGCTTGATCGTAAGCGCTTTAATAAATTTCGTGCACAAAGCCGTAATTTTGAAAGTTTGCCGATTCGGACCCATCTCAATGAGTTGGAGGCAGCCAAGTTTGCCGTGAATCATTACCGCTTTCCAGGCGTGGAAATTAAATCACGCCTATTTAGGCATTACCCACTAGGCAAGTTGGGTTCGCACATGGTCGGTTATATAGGAAGAATCAATGATAATGACTTGGTCGGCCTTGAGAAAAGCGATCAGCTTTCCAATTACAAGGGCTCAGACCATATTGGGAAAAGTGGTTTGGAGCAGTTTTACGAAACCTATTTGCATGGCACTACCGGTTTTCAACAAGTTGAAATTGATGCGGATGGCCATGCGGTGCGTGTGTTATCAAGCACTTCACCAACCCCTGGTGACAATCTGATTCTATCTGCGGATAGCAAAATGCAGGAAATTGCTGAAACTGCATTTGGTAATCGTCGCGGCGCCTTGGTGGCTATTAACCCCAAAACGGGTGAAGTACTTAGTTTTGTGAGCATGCCAACCTTTGATGCTAACTTATTTGTTGATGGTATTGATGTTGATAATTGGAAATCGCTGAACGACTCTCTGGATAAGCCCCTCATTAATCGTCCTCTGCGAGGTATTTATCCGCCAGGCTCTACTTTTAAACCCTTTGTGGCCTTAGCTGGGCTGGAAAATGGTAAGCGTACGCCGCCGTTTTCAATTCAGGATTCAGGTTTTTTTACATTGCCCAATAGCACTCATCACTATCGCGACTGGAAGCCAGGTGGCCATGGCATGGTGGATATTCAGCGCGCAATTACCATTTCTTGCGATACGTTTTTTTATGGCTTAGCAATGGAATTAGGTATTGAGAAATTAGCCGCATTTGTCAGCCATTTTGGTTTTGGTCGTCTGTCTGGTTTAGATATTAAAGGCGAGAGTGCTGGCTTGTTGCCAACGCCAGATTGGAAGCAACGCCGCTTTAAGCAGCCCTGGTACCAAGGTGAAACAGTGATTACTGGCATTGGTCAAGGATATACCTTAGTGACGCCCATGCAGCTAGCGCAAGCGACGGCGATTTTAGCTAATAATGGTGTGGCCATGAAGCCCCACTTGGTGTCAAAAATTGAAAAAGCCATCACGGGTCAACCCTTAGTGATAGCCCCCCTGATTCAAGATAAAATTGCAATTAACGCAGAAAATTTAGAGATAGTAAAACGCGGCATGGTAAATGTGACGTTGCCTGGGGGTACCGCCGCTAGTATCGGTGCGAACGCACCATATTCAATTGCCGCTAAAACTGGGACCGCACAAGTGGTAGGCATAAGGCAGAACGAGAAATACAATGCCAGTAGTATTGATGAGCGTCATCGTGACCATGCTTTATTTATCGCATACGCGCCTGCTGAAAATCCTACAATTGCCTTGGCCGTCATTGTTGAAAACGGTGGTCATGGCGGTTCTGCCGCAGGACCGATTGCGAGGAAAGTGATGGATTATTATCTGTTAGGTAAAGTGCCAGAGGTTGAAGCAGCTGGCGCAGACAAAAAGCCATCAGTATCCACCGCTAGAAATAACGCACCTTCGCCGGAAGAGTTACATGATTAGTAAACTATTAAAGCCGCTTGGTAAACATATAGACTCATTTCTGATGACATGTTTATTGCTGACTATGTTGGTTGGATTGTTTGTGCTGTATAGCGCATCTGGACAAAGCTTTGAGCGGTTGTATGCGCAATGTATTAACATTATCGTGGCGCTAGGTTTTATGTGGGGTGCAGCCAATATTGGTCCAACTAAGTTAGAGCGTATTGCCCTGCCACTCTATGTGATTGGTGTTTTATTATTAATAGCCGTCGCATTATTTGGCTCAATTAGCCATGGTGCGCGGCGCTGGTTAAATTTAGGGGTGATGCAAATCCAGCCTTCTGAGATTATGCGTATTGCCATGCCCATGATGCTGGCCTTCTATTTCTCTAAACGAGAAAGCAAGCCCGTGTTGGCTGACTTTGCTATTGGAGGATTGTTGTTGGTGGTCCCGGTGATGTTGATTATGAAGCAGCCAGATTTAGGTACGGCCTTATTGGTGGCAGCCTCCGGTTTTTATATACTATTTTTAGCGGGGTTGAGTTGGAAGTGGTTGGTGGGCGGCATCGTGCTGTTCGCAGCTTCTACACCCATACTCTGGCCGCTGTTACATGACTACCAGCGCCGACGTATTGAAATTTTACTCGACCCGACTCAAGACCCCCTAGGCGCCGGCTACCACACGATACAAGCGATCATTGCACTGGGTTCTGGTGGCATTGCTGGCAAGGGCTGGCTCAATGGTACGCAGGCTCAGTTAGACTTCTTACCAGAGCGCACTACAGATTTCATTTTTGCGGTATTTGGCGAAGAGTTTGGCTTACTGGGTATCTTGTTATTACTATTATTATTTAGTTTAATCATCATGCGCGGCTTGGTAATTGCCTCGCAAGCGCAAAGTACTTTCTCTCGCCTATTGGCAGGGAGTATTACGCTCACTTTCTTTACCTATGTGTTTGTAAATATGGGCATGGTCAGCGGCATTTTGCCGGTAGTCGGTGTACCATTACCGCTTGTTAGTTACGGCGGCACATCTATGGTAACTATATTGTTAAGTTTTGGTATTTTGATGAGCATACATACGCATAAAAATCTGGTGGCTAATTAATGACAAAGTTTCGTGCCTATATTGCGATTTTAACTTTTTTATTGTTAGCGGCATGTGGCGGCGTCGCAACAAAGCCTGACGCTAAGGTACCAGGCGCCCTGGCTAAGCCCGGAGCTGGTGGTTATTATTTAGATGACGGTCCTGGTGATGACGCCCCTGCTGATATTGATGGTATTCCCGATGCTACCTTAAGAACAGAGCCGTTACTCGCTCGCGCTAATAAACCCTACGTTGCTTTGGGCCAAGAATATATCCCGTTTACCAGTTATGCCCCTTACAAGCAGCAAGGGGTAGCCTCCTGGTATGGCAAGCGTTATCACGGCAAAAAAACATCAGTCGGTGAGGTGTACGATATGTATGCCATGTCTGGCGCACACACAATTTTGCCACTGCCTAGTTATGTCAAAGTCACCAATCCTGTTAATGGCCGCTCAGTCATTGTCCGCATTAATGACCGAGGCCCATTCAAGCATGATCGTCTGATTGATTTATCTTACGCGGCTGCCTACAAGTTGAGATTGATAGGACAAGGTAGCGGCTTGGTTGAGGTGGAAAGCATTGATACTAGCGCTGAAGCTCTGAAGAAGTTGGTGGGCGGTAAGGTTGAACCGGCTGCCGATGTCATCGCCAAGCCTTTAGCGCCAGCAGAACCACTCGTCAAATCTGTCGGCTACTACGTGCAAGCCGGCGCATTTAAAACGGAAGCCAATAGCGATCTGTTGCAGAAGAAAATTCAGGGATTACCATTAGCAGAAAATGTAGCCGTAGGTAAGGTGTATAATGGTGACCTTTACCGCGTAAGGCTTGGGCCTTACAGTAGCCGTGAAGAGGCAGATATTTCTGCAGCCCTAATTCGCAAGCAATTAAATATTGCTACTATCGTTCAAAATCAATAAGTCAGTCCTATACAATATGCATAAAATCAGCTTCCATCACCTTAAAAACACGCTATTGGCTTTCACTGTTTTTAGCTTAAGTTTCGCACAACTCAGCTTTGCCGAGAGCGCACAAATCCCGCCACCACCAAGCCTCGCAGTGAAAGCATACCTGCTTAAAGACTTTAACAGTGGCCATATAATTGCGACTCAAAATAGCGATATGCGTGTCGACCCAGCGTCGCTGACCAAAATCATGACGGCTTATTTAAGTTTTAAAGCGGTTAAAAATGGCCACTTACAACTCACACAAACCCTACCCGTGAGCTTGTTAGCTTGGAAAGTTGAAGGCTCTAAGATGTTTATTGAGCCGAACAAACCAGTGACTGTAGATGAGCTATTGCATGGCATGATTATTCAGTCGGGTAATGATGCCTCCATCGCGTTAGCAGAAGGCATTGCTAGCACGGAGCCACTATTTGCTGACATGATGAATAAAGAGGCGCTTCGATTAGGCATGAAAAACACCCATTACATGAATGCGACCGGCCTACCAGATCCGCAACATTACACCACTGCAGCTGACTTAGCTTTACTGGCAACGGCACTGATACATGATTTCCCTGCTGATTATCAGCGGCTATATTCAACCAAAGAGTATCGCTATAACAATATTACCCAACCCAATCGTAATCGTTTGTTATGGCTAGATCCTAGTGTGGATGGCATGAAAACTGGCCATACCGAATCAGCTGGTTACTGCTTAATTTCATCAGCCAAACGTGACGGTGTCCGCCGTCTTTCAGTTGTGCTAGGTGCGGCGACTGACGCTGATCGCGCCACAGAAAGTCAAAAATTACTAAATTATGGCTTCCAATTCTTTGATTCCAGTTTAGTGTATAAGCAAGGTCAAGCCATCAGCCAGCTTAAGGTATGGAAGGGCGCTGAAAATAAAGTGGCTACTACCGTTGCCGAGGATCTATATATCACTTTAGCTAAAGGTGATTATGCGAAGGTTAAGGCTGTCATGGCTAGCAAGCAACCGTTACTTGCACCCATTAAAAAAGGCCAAGTGGTCGGCAACATTAAATTTAGCTTGGACGGCAAAGTGATTGATGAGCGCCCTCTAGTGGCCGCAAATGATATTGAAGCCGCTGGGTTCTTAGGCCGTGCCTGGGATTCAATTAAATTGTTAATACAATAAGCGGCACGCTGATGGCAGAAGACCAAGCACCAGAGCAGATAGAGCACCTACCTTTAATCGAGTTTCCCTGCGATTTCCCGATTAAGGTGATGGGTGCCACAGAAGATAGCTTCACCGCGACCATTATTGGGCTCATTCAAACCATCGTACCGGCCTTTAATGCAACGAAGGTCGAGATGCGCGCAAGTTCTGCTGGTCGTTATATCAGTCTTACCTGCACTGTCCATGTGGTTTCACAGCAGCAGTTAGATGACGTTTACCGGCTGCTCAGTGGTCATCCTCTAGTGAAGTTCGCCCTCTAAAGCATTAGATCTGTGAAGCAACAGCCTGTAATAGTAAGACATTTGGGCCGGACTGATTATGCTGCTACTTGTTTGGCCATGCAAAACTTTACCGCGGAGCGTACTCCAACGACTATTGATGAAATATGGCTTACCGAACATGCCCCTGTTTACAGTTTGGGCCTTAATCGTAAGTTGGTTCGACTACCTAGTGGGAATGGTATTGACGTCATCAATACTGACCGTGGTGGCAAAATTACTTATCATGGACCCGGTCAGGTTGTCATTTATGTCTTACTGGATTTAAAGCGGCGTAGCCTAACGATACGTAGCTTGGTGACCTTGTTGGAACAGGCCGTGATTAACCTCTTAAAAGATTATGGTGTGACAGCCACAGCAAAAGCGGATGCCCCCGGCGTATATGTGAGCCGCCCAGAAGTGCCAGAAGCTAAAATCGCAGCACTGGGTTTACGTGTCAAAAATAATTGCTGTTATCATGGCTTGAGCATGAATGTGAATATGGATTTAAGCCCATTTTTGGCCATAGATCCTTGCGGTTATGTGGGATTAGCCGTTACCCAAACCAAAGATTTAGGCCTGGATGCCGACACCAAGATGATCGGGCAGCAACTGGTGGATACACTTAGCATCCGCCTTAATGCAGGTATTAACGAATGGAATAAGCATGACTGATGTAAGTGTGGATAAAAGCATAGCGCAACGCATGCCTGCCAAAGTGGCTGGCGTAAAGCAAATGGATGCCGAAAAAACCTCGCGCATCCCGATTAAAATCATTCCGCAACCTATGCTCCGTAAGCCCGAGTGGATACGCATGAAGGCGCCAGATTCAGCACGTTATCAAGAAATTAAACGCGTGCTGCGCGACAATAATTTGCATACCGTATGTGAAGAGGCGAGCTGCCCGAATATTGGCGAATGCTTTAGCGGAGGTACGGCCACCTTTATGATCTTGGGTGACATTTGCACCCGACGCTGCCCATTTTGTGATGTGGCGCATGGGAAACCTTTGCCACCGGACGTGCATGAGCCAGAAAATCTAGCACGCACGATTGCACAAATGAAACTGAAATATGTAGTCATTACCAGCGTTGATCGCGATGATCTGCGTGATGGAGGTGCGCAACACTTTGTTGACTGCATCCGCGCTGTGCGCGCACAGTCGCCAAACATCAAAATTGAAATTCTTGTGCCAGACTTTCGTGGCCGCTTAGAGGTCGCAATGCAAATTTTAAGCAACGCACCGCCTGATGTGATGAACCACAATTTAGAGACTATTCCTAGGCTGTATAAGCAAGCAAGACCAGGCTCTGATTATCAAAACTCACTCACGTTATTAAAAACATTTAGCGAAATGTATCCCCATGTGCCGACTAAATCTGGCTTGATGCTGGGCTTAGGTGAAACTGACGAAGAAATTTTAGAGGTGATGCAAGATTTACGCGCGCATAACGTCAGCATGCTGACTCTAGGCCAATACCTACAACCCAGTGTGCATCATTTGCCAGTGATCCGTTATGTAGCCCCTAATATTTTTGAACAATTAAAGTTGCAAGCTGATGCCATGGGCTTTAATAACACGGCCAGTGGCCCCATGGTAAGAAGTAGCTATCACGCTGATGCGCAAGCGCATCAACTTACTGATTAGTGTGAGCTAGCGCTAATTAATGATAAATTATTGTAATTGATGATAAGTTTACGCAACTCAACGATTTAAAAAGAGTTTCACTACGCCCTCATGCTTTATTGAATTGACTTGCGTTACATGTAACTAAGTCTTATACTTTGTTACATGTAACTTGATAAAGGGTTAATCATGCAAGCAAATGTTGCTTTAAGAGTACAAAAACACAGAGCTGGCTTACGGGCTGCTGGATTACGTCCTGTACAAATATGGGTGCCAGATACTCGTCGTACAGGTTTTGCGGATGAATGCCGCCGGCAATCGCTTGCATTACATGCTGATTCACAAGAAACAGATGTATTGGACTGGATGGAAATTGTAGCTGACACTGAGGGTTGGGAGTGAGGCGCGGTGATTTAGTCACTATTGCGCTACAAGGCGCTTATGGCAAGCCACGCCCTGCCTTAATTATTCAGTCGGATCTATTTGCTGAACATCCATCCGTTACCATCCTGCCAGTGACAAGTGATCTCCGGAATACACCTTTGTTTCGAATTGCGGTTGATGCAGACGAACATAATGGACTCAGTAAAATATCAGAGATTATGGTGGATAAAGCACAAACCATTCCTCGTGAGAAAATCGGCAACGTGTTCGGACGCCTTGCGGAAGAAGATATGCTCGCTGTAAGTAGGGCACTCGCCGTTTTTTTGGGCGTAGTTTGAGTAAACTAAAAAATGCTTATCATCAATTACATGTGAACTTATCATTATATCAACGGTGAATTAAGCGTATTTAATACTATTTTTATCATTAATTAACAGAAGCTCACAATTAGTTCACACGAAGTGCCCCAATCAACTATTGTTAAAGAAGAAAAACAGATGGTGCCACGCCTGACTACCGCCTTAAATGGCCCCTTGTTATCACTAGAAAAAAGCATGCTCGATGGTATGCCAAAGATTGAACATTGGTTTCGTACCAAGTGGTTAGACTATGCCGCACCTTTTTACGCCTCAGTTGATTTACGTAACGCTGGATTCAAGCTGGCGCCGGTGGATACTAATTTATTTCCAGGAGGTTTTAATAACCTAAGTGCTGAATTTTTACCACTCAGCGTCCAAGCTGCGATGGTGGCGGTGGAGAAAATTTGTCCTGAAGCGCATCGATTATTAATTATTCCGGAAAACCATACACGAAATACTTATTACCTACGTAATGTAGTAGAGCTGGCTAATATCTTAAGGCAAGCGGGTATGGACGTGCGTATTGGCTCAATTTCACCAGAAATTACCGAACCTACCATATTGGAAGCGCAAGGTGGAATGCCGCTATTGCTAGAGCCAGTAGTGCGCGTAGGCAACCGGCTTAAGTTGTTAAATAAGGATCTCGGCGATTTTGATAGTTGCGCCATCTTGCTTAATAATGACTTATCAGCGGGTATCCCCGATATTCTTAAGAATCTAGAGCAGGACTTAATACCACCGCTTCATGCAGGCTGGAGCACACGTCGGAAATCACAACATTTTGCAGCCTACAATAAGGTGGCGCACGAGTTTTCTGAGTTACTTGGCATAGATGAGTGGCTCATTAATCCTTACTTTGAAACTTGTGGAGAGATCAACTTTCACGCGCGTACTGGTGAAGATTGCTTAGCCCTTAAGGTAGAGCAGTTGCTGGATAAAATAAAAATAAAGTACGCGGAATATGGCGTTACTCAAGAGCCATTTGTGATTGTTAAAGCGGATGCTGGTACTTATGGCATGGGCATTATGACCGTGAAATCTCCCGACGATGTGCGCGATTTAAATCGTAAAGCCCGTAATAAAATGGCAGTGGTGAAAGAAGGATTACAAGTCAGTGAAGTGATTATTCAAGAGGGTGTCTACACATTTGAAAGCATCGACGATGGTGTGGCTGAACCCGTTGTGTATATGATGGACCACTTTGTAATCGGTGGTTTCTATCGCGTGCATACCGAGCGCGGAATGGATGAAAATCTAAATGCGCCTGGCTCACATTTCTCGCCATTGGCATTTCAAAAACCATGTACCTTGCCTGATTGTGCTGGCGATCCTGATGCCGCGCCTAATCGTTTCTATGCCTATGGCGTGGTGGCGCGTTTAGCCTTGCTGGCAGCAGCAATGGAACTGCAAGAACAAGACCCATTAAATAGTTAGTCCCATATGAAAATTCTATTTATATTAGATCCACTTGAATACTTAAAATCTGAAAAAGATACAAGCTTAGCAATCATGCGTGAAGCAGCTAGGCGCGGTCATACTTTATTTGTCAGCATGCAGTATGATATTTTTCTTCGTGATGAGGTGGCTAGAATATTCACCAAAAAGTTTGTGTTTACTGTTGATGGTTTTGACCTAGAACCCCAAGCCGAATATAGCCCCACCGAGTTTGATGCCATCATTATGCGTAAAGACCCGCCATTTGATAATGAGTATTTATACAGCACCTATTTGCTAGAAATTGCTCAGCAGCAAGGCGCACACGTTTACAACGATCCTGAAACTATTCGTAATTGGAATGAAAAGTTAGCCGTCACACGTTTCCCGCAATTTACCCCAGAATTTTTGGTGACCGCCAATCAAGATTTAATCCGCGACTTCCTAACTACCCATCAAGATATTGTAGTCAAACCGCTTGATGGCATGGGGGGCGCCAGCGTATTTCGCTTAACTACAGGTGATCCTAACATTGGTGTTATCTTAGAAACTATCACACAGTTTGGCACACGTACGATTATGGCGCAGCGTTATCTGACTGCTATTTTGCAGGGAGATAAACGCATTATTGTGATTGATGGTGAGCCACTACCTTACGCATTAGCACGCATCCCCAAAGCAGGAGAAACACGTGGCAACTTGGCAGCTGGCGGCACGGGTGTTGCTCAGCTATTGTCACCACGCGATTTAGAGATCGCTAGCGTTGTTGGGAAAGTGCTTAAACAAGAAGGTTTGCTTTTAGTTGGTTTAGATGTCATTGGTGAGTATTTGACAGAAATTAACGTCACAAGCCCCACCGGTATGGTTGAAATTGCTCAGCAAACTAAGCACTTGGCGCAACCTTGCAACCCTGCCAGCTTGATGGTTGATGCTTTAGAGCGTAAGACATTTACGCTTAATTTAGACCTCAATGATTAAGTTCTTTAAGTCACTGGCACTTGTCGCTCTTTGCTTTGCTTTGAGTGCCTGCTTTAAGGAGCCTCTTTATCATAGCCAAAGCTATGTATTTGGCACCTTGGTGGATATCAGTATCGCTGGTGAACGCGATGAGCGTGCGGCTATGCTAGCCAATCACGTATTTCAAGACTTTCAGAATCTGCATAATCGTTTACATGCTTGGAAAGCGACTGTTGCTAATCAGCCAAGTGAGCTAGGTGAGCTCAATGCCGCCTTTTCTAAAGGGGAAACCCCCTTAAAGATTAGTCCCGATTTAGCGCAGATGCTTTTAGAGATCCGTACAATATCAGAAAAGTCGGAGGGTTTATTTAATCCAGGGATAGGTCAGTTAATAGGCGTTTGGGGCTTTCAGCGTGATGAATTTACCGCCGTCACTATTGATGCCCAGAAAATTAAAGCGCTAGTAAAGGCTAATCCGCGTATGGCGGATATGGTGGTGAATAATCAAAGTGCTTACAGCAACAATACCGCGCTAAAGCTTGATTTAGGTGGCTATGCCAAAGGCTATGCGCTAGATGTTGCAGTCGCCTATTTACGTCAGCAAGGGGTTAAAAATGCCCTAATTAACATTGGTGGTAATGTGATTGCGTTAGGGCAGCATGGCAACAAGCCGTGGCGGGTTGGCATACAACATCCGCGACAACCAACCGCAATTGCTACTTTGGATTTAGCTGATGGCTGGGCCATTGGTACCTCGGGCGATTACCAACGCTACTTTATGTTGAATGGTCAACGCTACTGCCATATTATTGATCCGCGCACGGGCTACCCTGCCCAACATATGCAGTCGGTGACTGTGCTTGTACCACCGCAAGCCGCCAACCAAAGCCAAGCTGGTGTGTTATCTGACGTCGTCACCAAACCCATTTTTATCGCTGGCGCTACGCAAAGTAGCAGGCTGGCACAGGCATTTGGCATTCAGGACTTTATGCTGATAGATGAGCGCGCACATATAACAGTGTCAAAACAAATGGCACAAAAACTACATTGGGTAAATGCGGATGTTCAATTTACAACCCTACCTTAAGCGATTGGAGTGTAAGCGCATAAGCGCTTATTTCTTGCCTGGCGATATGATGGTACTTGCGATCGGAGTACTTGGCGTGCTTTATCTATTTGAATTGTTATGGTCCACAGAACATGCAACCAAAGTGCAAATCCGGTTGGCTGATAAAATTTATGCTACCTATTCTTTAAAGTTGCAACGCGAAGTCCATGTGCCAGGCAAGCTAGGTGACACGGTGATTAATATTGCCAATGGGAAAGCTAGATTTGCGAAATCCCCGTGTCAAGGTCAATACTGTGTCCACCAAGCTTGGTTAAGCTTAGCTGGGCAAGCCGCCATCTGTCTGCCTAATCAAGTGAGTTTAGAATTGCTGGGCGAAAATAAACCATATGACAGCCTGAACTATTAGCGACCACTAGAGAAATTCTTACACTTTCTGGACCAAATGAAGCAAAACTAGGAATGGCATTGAAAATAACACAGATACAAACCACCGTTGAAGACCATCACATTGCCAAACTTGCGGCGATTGCCATTGCGCTCCATATGGTCGAAGCGGTCATTCCATCACCCATTCCTGGGGTGAAGCCCGGTCTTGCCAACATAGTCACTTTATATGTGTTGTATGAATACGGTTTTGCCGCGACGGCTTGGGTCAGTATTTTGCGTGTGTTTGCTAGCAGCTTATTGCTGGGACAGTTTTTATCCCCGACTTTTGCGCTTAGTTTGAGCGGTGCCGTGTTAAGTTTGGCGGCATTATGGCTAGCGCAGCATTTACCTAAAAAATCGTTTGGCCCAATCACGCTAAGTATTCTGGCTGCGTTTGCCCATATCGGCGGTCAGCTGTTGCTAGTCAGACTGTGGCTGATTCCACACGCAGGCGTTGTTTATTTAATACCAGTGTTTGCCACCGCGGCTTTAGGTTTTGGTTTAATGAATGGCATTATTACGGCTAAGCTTATCTCTAATAAGCCAAAAAATTCAGTCTAGCCAATCGTTAATTGGGTGTTGGTAATTAGCCAAGCCTAGGCGAATTAAGCCCGACAAAAGACATTATTGCAGACAGTCAATCCGTATGCTTTGGGGAATTGCCAAGCTAGGCAATTTCAAAATAAACTGCGCTTAGGCTTTATGTTAAAATTAGCGTAGTTTTTAGCCCCAGAGGTCTTAAGATATGCAATCTAGCACAGCCAGACTATTCATTCACATTGTATTGTTAGCAAGTTTTGCTAGCGCACTTTGCGCTTGTGGCACTAAAGGTCCTTTGTATATCCCTGAACGGCAGTACCCGCAAACCACCACCCAATAAACTCAAAATTTGAAGCCCATCCTGTGAATTCTTTTACGCTCAACAACAATATACTCCAAGCCGAAAATGTCGGTCTTAACCAGATTGCACGTGAATTTGGCACACCTTGTTACGTGTATTCAAAAGCTGCGCTTACACTGGCTTTTGAGCGGTTTAGCGCTGGTTTTATCGGTAGCGATCACTTGGTATGCTTCGCGGTGAAATCTAATCCTAGCCTTGCTATTTTAAATTTATTTGCTAAATTGGGTGCTGGTTTCGATATTGTTTCTGGCGGTGAGTTAGCCCGTGTGTTGGCCGCTGGTGGCGACCCTAAAAAAATCGTATTCTCAGGTGTGGGTAAAACGGCTGTTGAAATGCAGGCAGCATTAGACGCAGGTATTTTTTGTTTTAATGTAGAGTCAGCTAGCGAGTTAACGCGTCTCAATAAAGTGGCAGCAGAGATGGGTAAAGTGGCGCCGGTGTCCCTGCGCGTTAATCCTAATGTGGATGCAAAAACCCACCCTTATATTTCTACTGGGTTGAAAAATAATAAATTTGGCGTGGCCTATGAAGATGCGCTCAGCATTTATTTGCAGGCGGCAGCCATGTCAAATATTGCTATCCATGGGGTAGATTGCCATATCGGTTCGCAAATTACTGAGTTATCACCGTTTTTAGATGCGTTTGATCGCGTGCTGTTGTTGGTTGACGCTTTACAGCAACATGGCATTGAAATCCAACATATAGATGCTGGTGGCGGTATCGGCATTTGTTATAGCAATGAAACGCCGCCGGAATTTAAGGTTTATGCAGCAGCGATGCGCGCCAAATTGGGCGAGCGTAAGGTGAAATTGGTGTTTGAGCCGGGTCGCGCCCTAGTTGGCAATGCCGGCGTATTGCTGACTAAAGTGGAATATTTAAAACATACCGAAGCTAAGAATTTTGCCATCGTGGATGCGGCGATGAACGATTTAATGCGCCCCGCCTTGTATGACGCTTACCATGATATTAAAGCCGTGCAGACGCGATTGAAGGATGATGTAACGCCTACACTGACTTATGAAATCGTTGGGCCAGTGTGTGAAAGCGGAGACTTTTTAGGCCATGATCGCAACTTAGCTTTAGCCGAGGGTGACTTACTTGCCATTATGTCGGCGGGTGCTTATGGCATGAGTATGGCTAGCAATTACAACACTAGGCCTCGTGCAGCTGAGGTGATGGTGGACGATGCAATATGCCACCTCATCAGACCACGTGAAGTCATTACTGATTTATTTGCTTTGGAAAAAGTACTACCCTAATTTTGATCTTCGACCAATTGCGTTGAAGTTAATCAAAGATTACCGTTTTATTTGCATACAGCAGAATGCGGCTTTCAATATGCCAACGTACTGCCTTTGATAGCACAACGCGCTCTAAATCTCGACCTTTTTGAATGAGGTCTTCCACCTGATCTCGATGTGAAATGCGGTCGATGCCTTGCTCAATAATCGGACCTTCATCCAACACTTCAGACACATAATGACTCGTAGCGCCTATCAGTTTTACGCCACGCTCAAAGGCGCGATGATAAGGTCGCGCGCCGATAAAGGCAGGTAAAAATGAGTGGTGTATATTGATGATTTGCTTGGGGAAGCGGGCTACAAAATCTGGAGATAAGATTTGCATATAGCGTGCGAGCACGATCAAATCAATCTCATACTTTGCAAATAGGGCGAATTGTTGTGCTTCGGTCTCGGCTTTATTGTCTTTCGTGACCGGAATATATTGAAAATCAACCCCGTAAAATTTAGCTAACGCTTCAGTGTCGCGGTGATTGCTGATAATGAGCGGGATATCACAAACGAGCTCACCATTTTTATGGCGGTGCAACAAATCAGCCAAGCAGTGGTCATATTGAGACACCATAATTGCGACTCGTAATGGCTTTTGTGAAAGTTTAAGCTGCCATTCCATATTGAAACGTTCGCTAACTTCTGCGAAATGTTGCGAAAAGTGCGCAGGATCGAATGAAAATCCAGCTAAGTCCCATTCAACGCGCATTAGAAATAAGTTGTTCTCGGCATCTTGATGCTGATCCGCATGCAATATATTGGCATTATGCTGAAACAAAAAATCAGCAATAGCGGCAACGATACCCTTACGATCTGGGCAGGTGATCAATAGGGTTGCGGTATTTTTAGCGATAGCGCTAGGGGCTGTTATATTTTTCATGTTTTAAGCGTGCTTGAAATTTAAGCACATCCTGATTTAGGTTAATATGTGCATTATACCTTGAGTGAAATTATATGAATAAAAAGTCTGTATGTTAGATCAACCGTCTCCCGAAGTTTTATTGGCGAACCCGCGCGGATTTTGTGCTGGGGTTGATCGTGCCATCATTATTGTTGAACAAGCCTTGGAAAAGTTTGGTGCACCAATTTATGTGCGCCATGAAGTGGTACACAATAAATTCGTGGTGGATGAATTGCGCGCTAAAGGCGCGGTTTTTATAGAAGATCTTGATGAAATTCCAACAGGTAGCACCGTTATTTTTAGTGCACATGGCGTATCAAAAGCGATACGCGCTGAAGCGAATGCACGTGGCCTAATTGCCTTTGATGCCACCTGTCCATTAGTGACAAAGGTACATATTGAGGTGGCTAAAATGCGCGCCGCTGGCCTAGAAATTGTAATGATAGGGCATAAAGGCCATCCCGAGGTGGAGGGCACTATGGGACAAGCCGAGGATGGGGCAGAAAAAAGCGGTATGTATTTAGTGGAAACCCCAGCTGATGTGTTGGATCTAACAGTGACCGATGCGAATAAACTGGCTTTCGTCACGCAGACCACTCTTTCTATGGACGATGCTAGTTTAGTGATTCAAGCTTTGCAGGCCAAGTTTCCAAACATCCAAGCACCCAAAAGTGATGATATTTGCTATGCCACCCAAAATCGCCAAGATGCGATGAAGATTATGGCAAAGGATTGTGATTTAGTGATTGTGGTGGGTTCACCCAATAGTTCAAATTCTAATCGCCTACGTGAGGTCGCCGAAAACCAAGGCATCGAGTCCTATATGATAGACAACGCTAGATTTCTTAAAGCCGAATGGATGATAGGTAAGAAAAAAATTGGTGTTTCAGCCGGTGCTTCAGCCCCTGAAGTGCTGGTACAAGAAGTGATTGCTCGGTTGCAGCAACTAGGTGTCACCGAGGTGCATGAGTTGCAAGGCGTGATAGAAAGCGTAGTGTTTCAGCTACCCAAAAATTTGGTCAATGCAAAAAATACCGTCAAGCCAACCTAATCCTGTCAAGATGTTCAAAACGCCCATATCTGCTTTAGTCTTGATTCATACCATGGATTTGCAGGTGCTGATTATGGAGCGCGCCGATAGAGCTGGTTTTTGGCAATCGGTCACGGGGAGTTTGGAGCCAGGTGAAACCCCACTTAACACTGCGATACGTGAAGTATGGGAAGAAACTGGCTTAGATGCTGGGAGCTATGATTTGCAGGATTGGCAAGTGGCTAATGAGTATGAAATCTATCCGCATTGGCGTCACCGTTACGCTGCAAATGTTACACACAATACCGAACATCTATTTGGACTCACTTTACCCCATGCGTTGCCCATTACATTAGCCCCAGCTGAGCATGTGCAATATGAGTGGGTGGATTGGCGCGAGGCAGCAAAACGCGTCTTTTCATGGACTAATGTTGAGGCTTTGCGCAAACTGGGTGAACTACACGGGCATACCTTGTAAAATACAGCCTTGCTGCCAATAGAATCTCCGCAAAAGCGATTAATCCAATATGAATACCAATACTAAAGCTATCCCCATTAAATTTGAACGCTTACAGGCGGTCGATGAAGCCGACTGTCAGCGCCGCATTATTGCCGCCAAAGAAAAGCTTGGTAAGCGGTTAGTGATTCTGGGGCATCACTATCAAAACGAGACGGTCTATAGGCATGCTGATTACACGGGGGATTCTCTCAAGCTTTCGCGCTACACCGAAAATTTAGACGCAGAATATATCGTGTTTTTAGGCGTACATTTTATGGCCGAAGTGGCTGATATTTTAAGTCGCCCTGAACAAATCGCCATACTGCCAGATCTTGCTGCCGGCTGTTCTATGGCGGACATGGCCAATCTTGCCAAAGTTGAGCGCAGCTATCGCGAGCTCAATAAAGTACTGAATTTTGATGAAAAAATTACGCCAATCACTTATATCAATTCTGCAGCTGACCTCAAAGCATTCTGCGGTGAGCATGGCGGTATTGTTTGCACTTCAACCAATGCAACCAAGATTATTGAATGGGGTTTTGCACAGCGCGAAAAGGTGTTGTTCTTTCCCGATCAAAACTTAGGGCGCTGGAGCGGACATAAAATGGGTATCCCCTTAGAGCAAATGCCTATTTGGGATCCTGACTTACCTATGGGTGGTTTAAGTCTAGAGCAAATTCACAATGCCAAAATCCTGCTTTGGAAAGGCCATTGCGCGGTGCATCAAATGTTCCGTTTGCAGAATATTACCCAGTTTAGAGCGCAGCATCCTGATGGCTTTGTGATTTCTCACCCAGAAGCACCGTTTGAAGTGTGCCTCAATTCAGATTATGTAGGCTCTACTGAATACATTTTAAAAACCGTGAGTGAGGCGCCACCTAATACGAAATGGCTGGTGGGTACCGAGCTGAATTTGGTCAATCGCTTAGCTAATGACATGCAGGCGCAGGGTAAGTTAGTGCAGTTTATGAGTCATGTGGTCTGTGAGTGTTCGACCATGGCGCGTATAGACCCACAGCATTTGGCTTGGGTATTAGAGAATCTAGTGGCTGGGAATGTGGTCAATCAAATTAAAGTGCCGGCACATGAAGCCAAGTTAGCCAAGCTCACGTTAGAGCGCATGTTGGCGGCTTCTTAGTGAGTTGCGTTCTTTGCGCAGAAACCAATGACACGCGGCTATGGCAAGATGACTTTTGCCGTGTTGTGTTACTGCATGATGCTGACTATCCCGCCTATTGTCGCGTGGAGTTGCTCGCACATATTAAAGAAATGACGGATCTGCCTCCGGTAGATCGGGCGCGCATAATGCAAGTGGTGTTTGTAGTCGAGCTGGCAGTGAGGGAAATCTTTAACCCAGATAAAATCAACTTAGCGAGTCTAGGGAATAAAACGCCGCATCTTCATTGGCATGTCGTGCCAAGATTTGAAACAGATCGCCACTTCCCTAATCCGCATTGGGGTACGCCTATGCGCGATGGTCAGCCTAGACAAGTAAGTGCTGATGAGCTCAAAGCGCTAAGTGAAAAAATTGCCGCACATATCGCGTGCGTGCAGTCTGCCCACTAAACCGTTAGTCTTGCCACCACTTGCTGATTGAGTAAGTGACTTTGTATGATTTCCTCAATGTCATCATTATCAACAAAAGTATACCAAGTTGCCTGCGGGTAAATCACCAGTAGCGGTCCTTCACCACAGCGGTCAAAGCATCCTGCACGGTTGATTCGTACCTTATCTTTGCCATTTAGCCCCAGCTTTTTAACCCGCGCCTTCATGTAATCGAAAGCTGCAGCTGCGCCCTTGTCGCTACAACAAGCACTTCCATCTTCACGTTCGTTGAGGCAGAAAAATATATGGTGCTGGAAGTGATTGCTCATTTTTTTAATCATTCGTGGTGGATGAAAAGAGGGACGTCATTTATTCGCTAGAAAGGTTATCTTCTTTGGTAAAGGTCCAGGTGCGCGTAATACTTAGCACATCAATTTCTTTGCTAATATCCTCTGGAAACCGAGCATAAGGCGCACCCATTTCTACGATGTGCTTAGCAGCCGCATCGAGTACTTTATGACCAGAGCTACGATTAAGTTCTATGTTTTCTATGCTGCCGTCGGCGCGGATTGATACCGTCATTTGCAGTTGACCATAAAGCTGCTGATCTCTAGCGGCGGCTGGGTAGTTCAGATTCCCAATTTGTTCTACTTTTTGCCGCCAAGCATCTACATAAAGCGCATAGCGATACTCTTTAGCTCTAGCGCCAATAAATTTACGTTTAGGACGTTTTTGGTAGTCATCTTGTTGTTTGGAAATGATGGCTTCTAGGTGTTCAATTTCCATGGCACTGGCGTTGATATCTTGCAGATTCAATGTCTTACTGGGGTTTTCTTGTTTACCTGTGCTAGGTTCCTTAGCCACGGATTTTTGTGCTGGGTTAGACTCTATTTTGTGTGTTGAGTGGATTTGCGTCATCAATGCTTGCGCTGTTTTTTCAAGGTCTGCCACACGTATTTGTGGCTGAGGGGTATCCACTGATTTTTGAGCTGCCGAGGTGCTGGCTTTTGACCGCGGGGTAGGCGTGGGGGTCAACTCTGTGGGTTGCGGCTTGAGAGAGGGCAATGCTGACTTCATTTTTCGTTCTTGCTCAGTGTTGCCTCCGCGATCTAAATTCGTTTGAGCAAAATTCTCGGCATGATCAGGTCGGCTAGGAGTTTTCGCATTGACTAGCAGCACTTCTAAAACGGGGAAATGATCACCGAATTTTTTCTGGATAGTGGATTTAAACGTAATGCTGAGAAGCGCAACATGAGCCAAAATTGACAGAAAAATAGCGATACGAAACATGTGCGTGTCATTCAATGGTGCTGATTTTGACGTGAGTGAGGCGGTTACTTGGGCTACCATGGCGAATAAATGGCGTTATTTAGCCTGAAATTTTATTTGTAAGGCGCTAAATAATTTTTGATGTACGCCGCCAAAACCACCATTACTCATGACCAAAATTTGGTCTCCAGCTTCGGCTACACTTTTAATAGCCTCTACCATTTGAGTCATATCATCGTAGACATTAGCCTTGGATTGAATTGGTGCTAACGCTTCTGCAGCATCCCAACCTAAATTAGCGCCATAACAAAATACCAAATCCGCTTCTTCCAAACTGGCAGGTAATGCACTTTTCATGACACCCAATTTCATGGTGTTGGAGCGTGGCTCCAGCACGGCCAATATGCGTGCTTTACCTACTTTGCCACGTAAACCGGCTAAAGTTGTTGTGATTGCGGTTGGGTGATGGGCAAAGTCATCATAGAGTGTAATGCCATTGATTTCGCCTACAATTTCCATGCGCCGTTTAACATTTTTAAATTCAGTAAGCGCAGCAATGCTGACCTCTACCGTGACGCCTGCATGGCGTGCTGCGGCGATGCTCGCTAGTGCATTCATGCGGTTATGCTCACCCAATAAATCCCAGTCCACGTGGCCTTGAATTTTTCCTTGGTAGGCCACATCAAAACTGCCACACCCTTGTGCATTAAGTGCCTGCCAGTCCGTGTCGCTTCCAAACTTTTCCACTGGGGTCCAGCAACCCTTATCAATCACGCGCTGCAGGCTGACTTCTTTGCCGTTCGCGACAACTAATCCTTGTTGCGGTACAGTTCTTACTAAATGATGAAACTGTTTTTCAATCGCAGCTAAATCTTCAAAAATATCGGCGTGGTCAAACTCTAAGTTATTAAGTACGGCAGTGCGTGGATGGTAGTGTACGAACTTTGAGCGCTTATCGAAAAATGCGGTGTCATATTCATCAGCTTCAATCACAAAGAAAGGTGACTGGCTGTGCTGGTCTTGCTGCGGCGTGCCCGGTAGGCGAGCAGACACCCCAAAGTTTTGCGGTACGCCGCCGATTAAAAAGCCTGGTGCTAAGCCTGCATATTCCAGTATCCATGCCAGCATAGAGCTGGTTGTGGTTTTGCCATGGGTGCCTGCTACCGCCAATACCCAACGGCCTTGTAGCACATTTTCTGCCAGCCACTGCGGGCCAGAGATATAAGGTAGGCCAAGGTTAAGAATCTCTTCCATTAAGGGATTGCCGCGCGACACTACATTGCCGATGACGAAAATATCTGGATTAAGTGCGATTTGCGCCGTATCAAAACCCTCAATCAATTCCACGCCTTGCGCTTCAAGTTGCGTGCTCATTGGCGGGTAAACATTGGTGTCACAGCCAGTGACCTTATGCCCTGCTTGTTTGGCTAGCACTGCGATGCCACCCATAAATGTGCCGCAGATACCTAAAATGTGAATATGCATAGCGTTGTTCTATCCGATTTTTTTAGTTGTTTTGTATGTGAGCGCTCACCTACCATGACCATTACGATAAATTAGGCGCTAACCATCTTTGTAGAAATTCCTTATCCACGCCTCGGCGATCCGCCATATCCAACAATTGGTCTTCACCTATTTTATCCACGCTGAAATATTTCGCATCAGCATGGGCGAAATAAAAGCCAGAGACTGCAGCGCCCGGAGTCATGGCGAACGACTCAGTTAATTGCATACCGATGGATTCGGCCTGCAACACCTTAAACATATCAGGTTTTACTGTATGGTCGGGGCAAGCTGGGTAGCCAGGTGCTGGTCGAATGCCTTGATATTGCTCTTTAATCAGCGCAACTTTGCTTAAGTGCTCATTGGCAGCATAACCCCAGAAATCAATACGTACACGCTCATGTAAATATTCAGCAAAGGCTTCGGCCAGTCGGTCGGCCAAGGCTTTTAACATGATGCTGCTATAGTCGTCATGTGCGGCTTCAAATTTCTGCACGTGTTTTTCTATGCCCAATCCAGCAGTCACGGCAAACAGTCCTATATAGTCTGGCGTGCCTTTTGGTGCGATAAAATCGGCTAAACATTGGTTCGGACGTGCCACGCCTTCAATTACTGGTTTGACTGTTTGCTGGCGCATGCCAAAGTAAGTAAAGGCAATCTGGTTACGCGTTTCATCACTATAAATTTCAATGTCATCATCACTTACGGTATTGGCTGGCAGCAGCGCTACTACCCCATTGGCACTCAGCCAACGTCCCTCAATGATTTTTTTGAGCATAGCCAGCGCTTCATTATGGAGCTTGGTGGCGGTAACGCCCACTACGGAATCACTGAGTATCGCTGGGTAAAAACCCGCTAAATCCCAAGTCTGGAAGAATGGCGTCCAGTCAATGTACTGAGCAATAATGCTTAGATCTACGTTTTTAAGTTCACGGCGTCCAATAAACTTAGGTTTGACTGGTGTCATTGCGCCATCGAACACAAGCTTAGCTTTGTTGGCACGGGCTTGTGCTAAGGTCAGCAGCGGGATGCCTTTTTTATTGGCGTGCTGGGTGCGCGCCAACTCATAATCAGCGGCTACTTCTTCGATATAACTATCACGCTGCTCAGGTGTTAATAATGATTGCATGACCGCGACTGATCGCGAAGCGTCAGCAACATAGATCACCGGCCCATCGTAAAATGGCGCAATTTTTACTGCCGTATGCGCACGTGAAGTGGTGGCGCCGCCAATTAACAGCGGCGTCTTAAGACCTTTAAAGTAGGGGTCACGTTGCATTTCTCTAGCAATGTGCGTCATTTCTTCTAATGATGGCGTAATCAAGCCAGAGAGCCCGATAATGTCGGCTTTTTCCGCTTTGGCCATGGCTAAAATTTCTGATGCTGGCACCATCACGCCCATATTCACGACTTCAAAGTTATTGCATTGCAGCACCACAGAAACGATGTTCTTGCCTATATCATGCACATCCCCTTTGACTGTAGCGATGACCATTTTGCCTTTAGGTTTGGCCACAATGCCAGTGCGCTCTTCATCTGCGGCTTTTTCGGCCTCAATAAAAGGTATCAAATGCGCTACGGCTTGTTTCATCACTCGTGCGGATTTCACTACTTGCGGTAAAAACATTTTCCCTTGACCGAACAGGTCGCCCACCACATTCATGCCGTCCATTAAAGGCCCTTCAATGACATGGATAGGGCGGCCGCCACTATTAGCCACTTTTTGCCGCGCTTCTTCAGTGTCTTCAACAATAAACTCAGTAATGCCATGCACCATGGCATGGCTGAGACGTTTTTCTACAGGGGTAGGTTCTGCTGCTGTCCCACGCCACTCTAGAGTAGCAGCGATTTTTTTACCGCCAGCGACCAAGGTGCCGGCAATTTCAATCATGCGCTCAGTGGCATCTTCACGACGATTGAGGACTACGTCTTCTACGCGTTCTTTAAGTTCTGCAGGTAAGTCATCGTAAACACCCATCATGCCAGCATTGACGATCCCCATGGTCATGCCAGCTTTAATAGCATGATAGAGAAATACCGTATGAATTGCTTCACGCGCAGGGTCATTGCCCCTGAAGCTGAAGCTGACATTGGACACACCACCAGAAATTTTGGCGTAAGGTAGATTTTCTTTAATCCAGCGTGTGGCATTAATGAAGTCCACAGCGTAATTATTGTGCTCTTCAATACCGGTCGCGATAGCAAAGATGTTAGGGTCAAAGATGATGTCTTCTGGTGGAAAATCTAAGCGTTCTACCAGTAAGTTGTAAGCACGCTGACAAATCTCTGTTTTGCGTTCAAAGGTATCTGCTTGGCCTTTTTCATCAAAGGCCATGACGATGGCGGCAGCGCCATAACGTTTACATAGCGTGGCTTGACGTAGAAACTCGGTTTCGCCTTCTTTCATCGAGATCGAATTGACAATCGACTTGCCTTGTACGCACTTTAATCCGGCCTCAATTACACTCCATTTACTAGAGTCGATCATAATTGGCACTCTGGCAATATCGGGCTCGGAGGCGATTAAATTGAGGAAGTGGGTCATGGCTTTAAGCGCATCCAACATGCCTTCATCCATGTTGATATCAATCACTTGTGCACCATTTTCGACTTGCTGGCGTGCGACCGTTAGGGCTTCATCATATTGCTCATTAATAATCAAACGCGCAAAGGCTTTGGAGCCTGTAACGTTGGTGCGCTCGCCCACATTGACAAACAATGAGTCATCGTTAATCACAAAAGGCTCTAAGCCAGACAGCTTAAGCGTGCGTGGTAAGGTGGGGACTACCCTTGGGGGTATTTCTTTAATTTGATTGTAGATGGCATTAATATGCGCGGGGGTGGTACCGCAACAGCCACCAGCGATATTTAGAAAACCGCTTTCAGCAAACTCTTTTACCAAGCTAGAGGTGATATCTGGCGTTTCATCAAAGCCCGTATCAGACATAGGATTAGGCAACCCCGCATTAGGATAGATGCAGACGAAAGTGTCAGCAATTTTTGATAGCTCTTCCACATATGGCCGCATTAAAGTGGCACCCAAGGCACAGTTTAATCCGATGGTGAGTGGTTTTGCGTGGCGAACAGAATGCCAAAAAGCGGTAACCGTTTGACCAGATAAAATACGGCCAGAAGCATCCGTCACTGTACCGGAAAGCATGATAGGTAAACGCAGTCCACTTTCAGCAAAGAAGGTATCAATCGCAAATAAAGCAGCCTTGCAATTTAAGGTGTCAAAAATGGTTTCTACCATCAGTATGTCGGCCCCGCCGGCAACTAGGCCGCGCGCCTGTTCTAAATAGGCTTCGACTAGCTGATCAAAACTGACATTACGTGCTGCTGGATCGTTGACATCGGGTGATATCGAAGCAGTTTTGGGCGTAGGGCCTAAAGCGCCAGCAACAAAGCGCGGTTTATCCGGGGTGCTGTACTTCAAGCAGGCAGCTTTGGCTAGCTTGGCAGCCTCCACATTCATTTCATAGGCCAACTGACCCATGTGGTAGTCATCTTGCGCGACGGTGGTGGCACCAAATGTATTGGTTTCAATAATATCTGCCCCAGCGGCTAGATATTTTTCATGAATCTCTTGTATGACCTGCGGTTGTGTCAATGTCAATAATTCGTTATTGCCTTTGACAAACAATTCACGCTGCCCAGAAGGCGCTGCAAAGTCAGCAAAGCGTGTACCGCGGTAATCGGCCTCGCTTAGCTTGTATTGCTGAATCATTGTGCCCATGGCGCCATCTAGAATTAAGATGCGTTGGGCTAATAAGTTACGCAATATTTGTTCGGTTGAGGAATGCTGATTCATTTATAAACTCTCAAATGCTTGTTTTATCTTGCTTAGTAGCCACCCATTATAAAGCAGGGATAGCAATTAACTAAATTTTACACGGCCCAAGATACTTCTCTAGAGCAGTTGTGGCTACGCTGCCTTAAATAGCATTAAGCTTTTTTGATTTGAGTGAGTACTTCTTTTTGTACATCCACTGATTTCTTAGAAACGTTGGCTAATTGCCTAAAAGCGCACTGTAAGAGGGCATGAATATTTCTTAAATCCCAGTAATGAATTTGGATATAGCACTTCTTTAATCTTGATGACAGTTATCTAGCGAATTACTTATTCATAATTTACAGTTGTTTCTACTAAATCTAATCAGGATTTCGAGGCCTATACAGTAATCATCAAGATGAATACTTCGACATTACCTAACTTTATTGGTGTTTTATTTTTTTAGATTTCATGGGGCATGTTTTTTGCTTAGTAGTTATGAGATAGACAAAAAGCAGCTCATTGCAACTGGACACCTAAACAGATCATGATAACTAAAATTCCTCTTTTTTCATTGCCCATTGCCTTGGAGAGTAAATGATTTTTTTTAATAAAGTAAAAGCACTTGTTCTAAATTATAAGTTTGACCCGTTGAAAAACTTTTTTGCATTCTTGTTTGTACTTTTTGGTTATGCCATTGGTATTTGGATGTTATTTGCTTCAAATATCTTAATGAACATTTTAGGAGTATTGCTTACAGCTGAAGTATTAATTATTAGCGCCTATTTATTGCACGAACTTTCACACGGAAGTATTTTTAAATCCTCCAAAGCCAATCAACGTTGGGGAAATATCATGGCGTGGATTAACGGCAGTTGTTACAGTACTTTTAAGGAAATACGAGATAAACATATTCATCATCATGTTGATCGTGCAGACGTTTTGACGTTTAACGTGCAAAAACTAATGAGCAGTATGCCTAGTTTAGCTAGAAATCTTATCAAAATGCTTGAATGGGCTTACATTCCTGCGTTGGAAATATTAATGCATTTTTTAGTGATTATATTGCCTTTTATAAGGCCCGAGTGGCATCACAAACGTCTTCGCTTAATCACGATTGTTTTAATCAGAGCACCATTATTCATATTAATGGCTTGGATCTCGATTAAAGCATGGCTTTTGTATTTGCTCGCTTATGGGGTGATGCTAACTGCATTACGCTTTGCAGACGCATTTCAACATACCTATGACGTTTTCTTAGAGTCAGATCTTGAGAAAAATGGTGGTAAATTGAATGATGGAAAACTGCGTAATCGTAACTATGAGCAAGCAAATACTTTCTCAAATCTAGTGTCAATTAAATACCCTTGGCTTAATTTATTTTTTTTAAACTTTTCTTATCATAATGCACATCACGAAGTGCCTTTGGTGCCTTGGTATGGCTTGCCAGCACTCCATAAAAAAATGTTTGGAAGCTCTTCAGAATTGCCAGTTGTGCCGATGTCTAACCTTCTAACTGCTTATCACCGCCATAGAGTTGCTCGCCTCCAAAGCGATGACTACGGCATGATTACCAACCTAAGTGCAGATACCTTTATAGGTGCTGCTGGCGTTTCATTTTTAACCGCTTTGTGAAGAACATAATATGACTAGCGTCACTAAACTGTGGCCGATTTTAACGGCTATGCATCGTTACGATAAGTCCCTCTCTACTCGTAATATAGGGCTTGGACAAATTATAGAGGCGCCAATATTGGCCTATTTAATTGAGACAAAAAACGGAAGAATATTGTATGACGTAGGTTGCGATTACAACAAAATTAAGGATCCAGCGCTAAGGAATCGTTATTACAATCCAGAGGTATTCGAGTTCGGTGCACCCGAAATGCTGCCGGAGCAACGCCTACCTAATCAACTGGCGCGTATCGGGATAGCAGCATCAGATATTGATGTCATATTTTTGAGTCATCTACATTTCGATCATGCTGGCGGCCTCTGTGATTTATGTGGCGCTGAAGTCCATATCCAGGCTGATGAACTGGCAGCAGCAAACGGAGGGCATGATTTAGCTTATTTTGATAATGAAGTTGTAACTAAAGAAAATTGGGTTGTAAAAGAAGGGGAATATAATCTCTCGCTTGGTGTTAGCGCAATTTCAAGTCCTGGTCACACTGCTGGGCATATGTCGCTTTGGGTTGAAATGCCAAAAGGCCCGCCCATCTTATTGGCTGGTGATGCTGCCGATCTTATGGAAAATATCGATGATGAGATAGCGCCAGGCAATTGTTGGCAAAATAGAACTGACCTCGCAATTGATAGCATAAGAAAAATAAAAAAACTAGCACGGAATGAAGGTGCAGACTTATGGCCCAATCATGACATCGTATTTTGGAATAGTTTAAAACAGTTTCCAGAATTTCATACATGAACTCTTCCTCCTTAGTTAGAGTTCACTCAAAGCCATTGTCTAACTTACCTGTTATCTCAATACTTATAGGGGCGGTATTTTGGGGTTTGCTTTGGTGGCCTTTAAAATTCTTTTCAGAGTTAGGACTAACAAGTAATTTTATCGGAGTAACTGCATATACGATGGTTGGAATCTTTGCAATTCCAATTGTCTGGAGGCAGCGCAACTTATGGCGGGCAGAATGGTTGCTGTTACTTCTAATAGGTCTTTTCTTTGCTCTTGCAAATATTAGCTTTAACACCGCACTAATGAATGGCGATGTTGTAAGAGTTATGTTGTTATTTTACTTACTGCCAGTATGGGGGGCGCTAGGTGGAGTTTTTATATTAGGTGAAAGATTGAGCAAGCAGCGATTGCTTGCTATTGCAATTTCTCTTTCGGGCGTCGTGGTGATTATGGGAATTGAGAATATATCCTGGGAATTGTCATTGGCGGACATTATGGCTTTAGCGGCTGGGTTCTTTTTATCTGCTGCAGGCATTGTTAATAAATTGGCTCTAAAAATTCCCATGGCTAGTAGGTCTTTTGTCCCTTTTATTTTTTCCCCATTATTAGCCATATTGGGAAATTACTTCTCCCCAAGCCCTACACCAGAAATGACTTCTATTATTTGGATACTTTTAGCTGCGTTCGCTTTTGTTTGGTTGCTTGGAGCAACAATTTTTAGCACATTTGGTATAGCCAACCTAGAAGCAAGTAGGGCATCAGTTTTACAAGTCACTGAATTATTTGTAGGGATTATTTCAGCAATTATTATTGGAGGAGAGGTGCTTGAATTGAAAGTATGTGTAGGGGGAACGCTAATTATAACCGCTACATTATTAGAGGCATTTACTCAAAAAACTTAATGAAATAGGGGCACGCTCCGCACCAATACCATGCACGGAATAGATTTTTGCGAATCATTAGCAACGATACACAATGTAAGTATTTAATCTATAACAGTTATTAATATATTAAATAAGTTGGCATACTGTTTGCTTAATAATATATACATGAAGGCGATAGTGTTTTTGTCGCAACAGGATTGAATGACATCTAGGGTTCCGTTTTCTGCAATTGAAAAGTCTGGACCAAGAGTTGTCGGCTATCAATAGATGGCTACACGGAGGGATAAAAGCCCGGGAGACTACATTTTTTAAATGTCGCCTTCCTATATTTTTTCGTTAAAGGGCTAAAGATGCAACAATCTTTAATATCAGAAATTTTAATAAAGATTCTCAATATTAAGCTGATAGTCATTGGATTGTCATTGTGCTATCAAAAGCTCAGCTACTTCCTAAATAAATCAAGCTATCTAAAAAAGTCGGGTAGAACTGAAGTTTTATTTCTAGACGTTTTTTCTAGCTTAACCACTATTTCGTTTTGCGTAGCATGAAACTAGAAAGCATTCCGCAACGTTACTTAGGTATGTGGCGCCGTTCATTATTTCAGCAGGCCAACATGCTAGACACAACCACCTTAGTATTCTGGATACAGACAGAACAACATCATGTAGATATTAGAATTCCAGCTTCTCGTCCAATATTTGACTCAACCAATCAGCTAGAAGATTTCAGCGTTGAGCAGTTGGCTTTTCTTGCAACCCAGCAAGGGTTCACAGGTGTTACTAAAGTAAAGAGTAATCTTGCTGAGTGGCTACGAGAGTTCGATTATCAGCCGTTTAGTGCTCAGCGTGATATTGGGAAAATGCATTTTGAAAGTGATTCCATTCTTATAGAAAATGGAGTTGATGTCGATTACATTGAGAGATGGGTGAAAGTACCTTATTCCCACTTAAATTTGAGTATGAAGCATCTCGTTGTTGAAGATCGGCATTCGAAGAAAGTCCCTGCAAGACTATTTACCTCCAATAATACATTTGCTTATGTTAGACCTCGGAGTAGCCAATTGCCTCCAGCTGAAAGCATTTCGGCCGCGATTGACTATTACCAACCAAGCAAAGAAGTCCTATTAGATTGGTTGGATTTTGAGATTTCGTTTGGTGAAATTATTGATAAAAATCATGGTGGTATTACCCACTCCACTCTTCCTTTTAGAGAAGGAGCTACTTTTAAATTCAACGAGCTGTAGAAAGTAAGTTTTTAGTTGGCGTTTTATTTTTTAATGGTGTTTATTTAAGGAGATTAAAAATGTTATTCAATTACAAGGGTTCAAGTTTGAAAAAGCTAATGGCTGTAGCATTAATACCTACTGCCTTTGCATTCAGCAATGTCAGTAATGCAGCTACTCCACTAAAGATAGCATACAGCGATTGGCCAGGATTTGTTGCATGGCAAGTGGCTATAGATAAAGGCTGGTTTAAAGAAGCTGGTGTTGAGGTTAAATTTGATTGGTTCGATTATGGTGCCTCAATGGATGCGTTTGCAGCCGGCAAGGAGGATGCTGTATTTGTTACCAATGGTGATGCTTTGGTGGTTGGTTCAGGGGGTGCAAAAAACACAATGATACTGATTACCGATTACTCAAATGGTAACGACATGATTATTGGTAAGCCTGGTATTAAAAGCCTTAAAGATTTAAAAGGCAAAAAGGTGGGGACTGAGCTTGGAATTGTTGACCATTTATTGTTGCTTGATGGTTTGGAAAAGGCGGGCATGAAAGAGTCTGATATTACTCTTGTTAACACTAAAATTAACGATACACCGCAAGCTTTGGCCTCAGGTGATTTAGCTGCCATAGGTGTATTTGAGCCTAGTGCTAGCCAAGCTCTAAAACTAGTGCCTGGTTCAAAACCTATTTATACCTCAGCTCAAGCTCCTGGTCTAATTTACGATGTATTAACTGTTAGTCCAGCTAGCTTATCTAGTCGTAAAGAGGATTGGAAAAAACTCATTGGAGTATGGAGCAAGGTCGTTGCATATATTAATGACCCAAAAACACAAGCGGACGCTGTAAAAATCATGTCTGCACGTGATGGGTTAACTCCTTCTGAATACAGCCGGTTCTTAAAAGGCACACGGCTATTATCAAAAGAAGAAGGTAAGGCTGCTTATGTAAAAGGTGATGACCTGAAATCGCTATGGGGCTCTACAAAGAATGCAGATAAGTTTAACGTCAAAAATGCAATTTATAAAACCCCGCAAGACATTAGCAAATTCATTGATCCATTACTTTACAAGTAAAAAATAAGAGATTGGGAGTAAAAATGAAAGTTAGATTGTTTATGACTGGCTGGTTTAATGTGCGGCAAGAGCTATCTAAAGAGCGCTGCAAAATAGTTGGCTGGGCTTCTTTTTTACTCCCTATTCTAGTTTGGTGCATGGTCAGCTATGTGCCGTACGTTTGGCATCCAGAAGTGCTAGTAGAAAAAGTTGGTGATGTTGATTACTTTCAAGAAGGCATGCGTATTGATAAAGCCATTTTTCAAGAAGAATTGGTGAATATGCAGAGGGAAGGTAAACAGGTGCCTGAAGGCCAGCCTGCCAACCCTATTTACTTACCAGCACCACATGAAGTAGCCAAGGCTTTTTACAATGCATTCACAACAGCACCGGCGCAGAAAGATGGCTTATGGATGCATGAAAGTCTATGGAAAAGCATCAAAGTTATCTTCTGGGGCTTTCTTATCTCATCTATTTTCGGGGTGCCTTTAGGTATTTTTTGTGGCACTTATAGCGTCATTGCACGCTTATTTGAACCCTTCATTGAATTTTTTCGTTATTTGCCAGCTCCGGCCTTTGGTGCACTTATGGTTGCTATTTTAGGCATTTATGACGGTCCAAAAATAGCCATTATTGTGATTGGAACGTTTTTTCAGCAAGTATTAGTGATTAGTAATACAACACGAAAGTTGGACTACTCCCTCATAGAGGCAGCCATGACCTTAGGCACTGGTAAGTGGCAGCTTCTGAAAAATGTAGTTGTTCCTGGGGTTTTACCAAGCCTTTATCTTGATATGCGTATTTTATTAGGTTGGGCATGGACCTATCTGATTGTGGCTGAGTTAATAGGCACATCGTCAGGCATTACTTTATATATAACACAACAAGCTCGCTATCAGCATTTTGAAAACGTGTATGCCGCCATTTTCGTCATTGGTTTTATTGGTTTAAGTACAGATTTAATTCTAGCGTGGATTGGAAAATCTATGTTCCGCTGGAATAAACCTGCTAACAAAGAATAGCGAGGATTAACAATGACAAAAAATTCAACTGCAATTAGTTTAACTAGTTATCTAGATCAGGCAACCGAGGTTAAAGCGCGTTTTGAAAAACTCAAAAAACGCGAGGTCATCTTGGAGGTAAAGAATTTAACTAAAATATACAAAACAAACAAAGGCGAAACCATAGCCCTTAAAAATGTAAGTTTTAAAACGCATAAGCGTGAGTTTGTTTGCATCATTGGACCTTCAGGTTGCGGTAAATCAACGCTGGCCAGAATTTTAGCAGGATTAGAAAGCTACTCTGGTGGTGAGGTTTTGCTGGATGGCAAGCTTATTGAAGGACCGAGTCGTGATAGAGGGATGGTATTTCAAGGCTATACATTATTTCCATGGCGCACAGTTAAACAAAATGTCATGTTTGGTTTAGAGATGAATGGAATGGGTGTCAATCAAGCAGGTCCAGAAGCTGAGTTGTGGCTTGAGTTGGTAGGGCTAGAGAAATTTGGCAATTCTTACCCTCACGAACTTTCAGGTGGAATGAAGCAGCGTGTAGCGATTGCAAGGGCGTTAGTTAATCAACCACGAATTTTACTAATGGATGAGCCATTCGGTGCCTTGGATGCACAAACGAGAGCGAAAATGCAGGCTCACCTACTTGAAATTTGGCGCAATATCGATATCACCATTGTTTTCATTACCCATGACTTAGACGAAGCTATTTTCCTGGCAGACCGAATACTGGTATTGAAAGCGCATCCAGGTGAAGTCATGGAATTAATTGAGGTGCCGGTTCCTCGCCCTCGCCATTTAAATCAAAACAACTCAGTTGAATTCTTGGCCACTAAAGCAAGATTGGAGGCTTTGATTCATCCGCACGAAGAGTTAGAGAAAACAGAAGAGCCAATAACGCAGCGCATGATTCGGTTTGTAAACGTGGCAGATAATGTGGAGTAATGAAATGACAATGGAATGGTCAAAAACTACTTGGGATGAACTGCCTAGCAAGCTTAAAGCGGCTAACTTTTCTGCCATTTTACCTATAGGTGCAACCGAGCAGCATGGGCCACATATGGGATGTGGAATGGATTATGTGCTTGCAGATATTTTGTGTAAAGCAGTGGCAGAAAAAACGCATGTGCCTATGCTACCCACTATGCCATATGGTTGCTCTATCGGGCATAGTCAAAGATGGCCTGGAACTATTGCGCTTCAGCCAATTACTTTAATCAACATGATTAAGGACATGGGGGATTGGGCTTATCACAGCGGCGTTCGGCGTTTGTTTATTGTTAACACGCATGTTACCAATGCGGCTCCTTTACGTTGTGCGTTAGAAATGCTTCGTGCAAGCCATGATGACATGATGATTGCCATAATCAATACAGCGCACTTAAGCAAACGAGCCAAAGAATTTCAGCACGCTGATGGTGATGATTGGCATGCTAATGATGGAGAGACTTCACTCATGATAGCTACAGCACCTGAAATGGTGCGTATTGAAAAGTTAAAGATGGCGGACGATCCAGATCGAACCGAGGGATTGGTATTTTCTCATCCTGTAAATAGAACAAGTTTAAATGGCGTTACTGGCTCACCAAGTCTTTCAAGTAAGGAAAAAGGAAAGGAATGGTTTGCTTGGATGGAGGAAGATCTCAGCAATTTAGTACGAAAAGGGATGCAGGAAGAGCCGCCTTTGGGGAATTCATATTTCGATTCATTTAGTGATTGATTACATTGAGGATAGCAAACGATGAAAACAGCAGCAGAGGTGAAAGACATTGAACTTAAACTTAAAGAAAAAGGGGTCAAATACTGCATAGGAGCCTATGTAGACATTCATGGCATCCCTAAAGGTAAGGTGGTGCCGATTGATCACTTACCACAAATGTCTAGGGGCTCTGAACGTTATACGGGTTATGCATTGGATGGTTTGGGTCAAGGGCCTAGTGATGATGAAATCACCTCTGTCCCAGATTTAGATCGTATTATTCCATTACCTTGGGAACCTAAAGTAGCTTGGATGCCAGCAGATAACTACTTTCAGGGTAATCCATATCCACTGAGCACCCGTGTCGCACTCAAGAATGTATTAGCAGAAGCAGAAAAAATGGGCTTTGGCATGAATTTAGGTATTGAATGCGAAATATATCTTCTTAAACAAAATGCTGATGGCAGTTTAAGCGTACCTAATCCTAATGACAAATTAGGTAAAGCCGCTTATGACGTCAGTTCGTTTATGGATAACTTTTCTTGGTTGGACAAAATGGCAACCGCGATGAATGGTCTAGGATGGGATTTGTATTCATTTGATCATGAGGATGGCAATAGCCAATTCGAGTTTGATTTTAACTACAGTGATGCACTAACCATGTGTGACCGCTTTACCTTCTTCCGTTATATGGCAAAACATTACGCTAAAGAAGATGGCTTATTAGCGACTACGATGCCAAAACCATTTGCGGATAAAACAGGGACTGGAGCACATTTTAATATGTCACTTTATGACCTTAAAACAGGGAAAAACTTATTTGATTGTGACCCAAAAGATGACCCACGCGGCTTGGGGTTGACCACTTTAGGCTACCAATTTATTGCTGGAATTTTAAAACATGGCCCTGCACTTTGTGCTACTTTTGCACCAACTGTGAACAGTTATAAGCGACTAGTTCGCCGCGGAGCGATGAACTACTTTAGTTGGGCTCCTGTATTTAACTCTTTTGGCTCGAATAACCGTACTAACTCAGTGCGTGTCCCTATGGGTGGTGGACGTTGTGAATCCCGTAATGCAGATGGTGCAGTAAATCCATACTTAGCTGCCACCATGGCGTTAGCAGCTGGTTTGGAGGGTATCAAAGAGGGCTTAGATCCGGGTAAGCCTAATGAAGACAACTTGTATGAGATGTCAGAAGATGAACGTGCAAAACGTGGCATAGGGTTTCTACCACAAACATTGCAAGAGGCTGTAAAAGCCTTTGCATCTGACCCGTTGGTGGAGCAAACATTAGGTAAAGAACTAAGTGATGAGTTCATCAAATATAAGACAGAAGAGTGGGAGGCTTATCATCAATCTGTTAGCCAATGGGAAATCAACCGATACGGTCACATGTTTTAATAATAGGACAATTTTAAATGACATTAAAATTTGATAAACACAAAGTGTTATGGGAAGAGACAGTTCCTGGAGGCTGTCACTGGTCAGGCTTAGTGCGTCGAGGAACTGCTCTTAGATTGACAGATTTGAAAGGGAGCGCAAACGTTTCAATGTTGTTATATAACGCCGAAGAAAAGTTGGAGCGTTATAACATGCCAGACACATTAAAAGCGCAACATACAGCATATTTAACAGCTGGAAATGTTTGCTATTCCGATATGGGTCGAGTCATGGCTTCAATTATTTATGACAGTATCGGTTGGCATGACACTATCTGTGGTTTATCCGATGCAGAGCTAATTTTGAAAAAATATGGCGCTAGTGATTATCAAACGAATAGCAATGAAATGTATCGCAATGCAAAAGATGGACTTTTAGTTGAACTGTCCAAGTACGGTTTGGGAAAGCGTGACTTGGTTCCAAATATCAATCTATTTAGCAAAGTAATCGCTGATAAAGACGGAGTATTGACCTACGTTTTAGAGCACAGTAAAGCTGGCGATGATATTGATATGCGATTTGATATGAATGTTTTAGTTGTTTTGTCGACTGCTCCACATCCTTTAGATCTAAGAAATAAATATGAACCTGCGGATGTTCTTTTGACTGCGTGGCATGCGGGATTGGCAAGCAATGAGGATATTTGCGTCCAACATTGTGAGCAAAATAAGCGCGGTTTTATAAATACATCTCGCTTTTATGCAAGTTAAGGAATTTTTATGTTGACAGCATTTGTAGAAAGTAAATTGGATCCCACAAAAGCCGTTATCAACGAAGTTTGTAAAGCGGGAGATCCATGGACTGGAATTGTTAAGCAAGGACAAATTTTTAGAATTCTTGATTTAGAAGGTAATCAAGCAGTAGATACATTGTTTTACAACGCGGAAGATGCAGAAGAGCGTTACAGCGCCGCTGACACTATTCAAAAACAAGGCAAGCTTTATCTTACGACTGGCTCAGTGCTTTACTCAAGTGAAGGTCGTCCAATGTTAACAATTATTGCCGATACTTGCGGAAGGCACGACACGCTTGGCGGAGCCTGTTCTTCTGAAAGTAACACGGTTCGATATGACCTATCAAAGCGACCTATGCATAGTTGTCGTGATAGCTTTATGCACGCTCTGCAGCACTCTTCCCATGTGCATGATAGGGACATGACTAAGCGAGATATTACTGCCAATATTAATTTTTTTATGAATGTTCCTGTTTCTCCGCAGGGGGCTTTGAGTTTCGCTGATGGAATTTCAGGGGCAGGTAAATATGTTGAGATGCAGGCGGAGATGGATATTTTGGTGCTGATATCAAATTGTCCTCAATTGAATAATCCATGCAATGGGTATAATCCAACATCTGTTCAGCTTCTCATTTGGAATGCTAACTAGTCAACTGGACGGCCTGTTGATTGATCTAATAAGCGAGACGACTCGCAGCTTGAGAGTTTAAAATGTTTACTAAAGTTTTAGTTGCAAACCGTGGCGAGATCGCATGCCGCGTCATTCGAAGCCTTAAAAAAATGGGCATACAGTCTGTCGCAGTTTATTCAGAAGCCGATTCTGGCGCTCGCCATGTTCTAGATGCTGATGAAGCGATTTGTATCGGGCTGGCTCCTGCCAGTGAAAGTTATCTGAATGCCGATAAAATTCTACAAGTGGCACTGGAAGTAGGTGCAGAGGCGATTCATCCTGGTTATGGATTTTTGTCTGAAAATGCAGACTTTGCAGAGGCATGTGAATCGGCTGGCATTGCATTTATTGGGCCGACGCCACAACAGATGCGAGAGTTTGGACTTAAACACACGGCGCGTGCTTTGGCTGAAAAAAATGGTGTGCCTTTATTGCCAGGCACGGGCTTGCTGAGTGACGTGAGTGAAGCGCGAGTGCAAGCAGAGAAAATTGGTTATCCAGTGATGCTAAAAAGCACGGCTGGCGGTGGTGGTATTGGGATGCAACTGATTTGGAGTGGCGATGAATTGGACTCGGCATTTGCTTCAGTACAGCGATTATCACGTGCAAACTTTAAGGAAGCTGGTCTGTATTTGGAAAAATATGTGCAAGCAGCGCGCCATATTGAAGTGCAGATTTTTGGTAATGGGTTAGGTAAAGTCATCGCACTCGGTGAACGTGATTGTTCAGTACAAAGACGCAATCAAAAAGTGATAGAAGAAACTCCAGCACCTCATATCACAGAGCAAGTACGACAAGCCCTATGTGCCACCGCTATAAAGTTGGGTAGTGCTTTGCATTACCGTTCGGCTGGCACCGTAGAGTTTGTGTATGACAATGTCAGCGGTCAGTTTTACTTTTTAGAAGTGAATACTCGCTTACAAGTCGAGCATGGTGTCACTGAGTTGGTGACGGGTGTCGATTTGGTGGAATGGATGATACGCATTGCGGCAGGTGAAAACGAAACTTTAGATGCTTATGAGCACAAGCCTAACGGCCATGCGATTCAAGTTAGATTGTATGCCGAAGATCCGAATAAAAACTTTCAGCCTGCAAGTGGTGTGCTGACAGAGGTGAAATTTTCAGCTGCTGCCCGCAATGATGTTTGGGTGCAAACGGGCAGTGAAGTGTCACCATTTTATGACCCATTATTAGCTAAAGTACTAGTGCACGCAGACGGGCGAGATGCTGCAGTAGCTAAAATGCGTTTAGCATTAGACGAAACACGTATTAGCGGTATAGAAACCAATTTAGAATATTTACGCCAAGTACTCGCTGACACAGTGTTCCCAGCAGGCAAGCAAATTACGCGATATTTAAATGACTTTATTTATAAGCCACTGACTATCGATGTTGAAGATGGTGGTGTAATGACTACCATCCAAGACTATCCTGGGCGGATAGGTTATTGGGCTGTAGGAGTTCCACCATCTGGCCCCATGGATCATTTGGGATTTCGTTTTGCCAATCAACTGGTGGGCAATGCCCAAGGCGAGGCTGGATTGGAAATTACGCTCATTGGCCCTAAGTTGAAATTTAATACGACAGTAGTGATTGCCATTACTGGCGCGCCAATTGAAGCTTTGCTGGATGGCATACCCATTTCTATGTGGCAATCATTGGAAGTCAAAGCGGGTAGTGTTTTGAAGCTAGGTAAGATAATCGGTGCTGGATGTCGCGCTTATTTGGCGGTGAAAGGCGGCTTTGATGTACCTGACTATTTGGGTAGTAAATCCACGTTCACTTTAGGTCAGTTTGGCGGTCACGGTGGCAGAACCTTGCGCGTGGGAGATGTATTACATGTGACCAAGCTTCCAATGATGGCTTACAACAACAAATCGTTAGCACTAGAGTTGCAGCCTAATTATGCGCAGCATTGGGATATTGGTGTTTTATATGGGCCACACGGTGCGCCTGACTTTTTTACAGATGCCGATATCGGCATGTTCTTTAGCACTGATTGGGAAGTGCATTACAACTCCAATACTACTGGTGTTCGCTTGATTGGGCCTAAACCAGAGTGGGCGCGCAAAGATGGTGGCGAGGCGGGATTGCATCCATCTAATATTCACGACAACGCGTACGCGATTGGGGCGATTGATTTTACTGGTGATATGCCCGTGATTTTAGGGCCAGATGGCCCAAGTTTGGGTGGATTTGTCTGCCCAGCAACAATTATTCAGGCTGAATTATGGAAGATAGGCCAGCTAAAAGCTGGTGATAAAATTCGATTTAATCGTGTGACGCAAGTCGATGCGGAAAGCTTGGAGCTACAACAAAATGCTTTAGTGAAAACATTATCAGTCCAACCGCGCACATCTCCAATCAACGCTAAAATTAACCACAGTCCAACCTTGGCTCAAATCCAAGAAAGTGCTGAGCAAATTAAGGTAGTGTATCGCCAATCTGGTGATAAATACTTATTGATTGAATATGGCGAACTCGTACTGGATTTGAATTTACGCTTTCGTGTACATGCTTTAATGCAGTGGTTACAAGATCAGCAGATCAAAGGCATCATCGATTTAACGCCGGGCATACGTTCTCTTCAAGTGCATTTTGAAAGCCTTATTTTGCCGGTCAAGAATTTAATATATCTATTGCAGCAGGCGGAATCAGAGTTGCCGAGCGTAGATGCGATGGAAGTGCCAACCAGAATTGTCCATTTGCCTTTGTCTTGGGATGATAAAGCTACCCAACTAGCGATTGAGAAATATATGCAATCGGTCCGTAAGGATGCCCCTTGGTGCCCAAGTAATATTGAATTTATTCGCCGCATTAATGGATTGGACAGTATTGCTGAAGTGAAAAAGATTGTGTTTGATGCAAGCTATTTAACCCTTGGTTTGGGAGATGTTTATTTGGGCGCTCCAGTAGCAACTCCGATTGATCCACGCCATCGTTTGGTTACCACTAAATATAACCCAGCACGCACTTGGACCCCAGAAAATGCAGTGGGGATTGGTGGGGCCTATATGTGTGTTTATGGTATGGAAGGCCCAGGGGGCTACCAGTTTGTAGGACGCACTATCCAAATGTGGAACCGATGGAATCAAACAACAGACTTCAAAGAAGGCAAGCCATGGCTATTACGCTTCTTTGACCAAATCCGTTTTTATCAAGTCGAAGCCGATGAGTTACTGCAAATGCGTGAGGATTTTCCTCATGGAAAATTCCAACTCAAGATTGAAGAGAAAACCTTTAAATTGAAAGATTATCAAGACTTTTTAACTAAGGAAGCTGTTTCAATTAATGCATTTAAGACTAAGCAACAGGCCTCATTTGATGCAGAGCGTGATCGTTGGGTTGCTAGTGGTCAAGCGAACTACAGCAATGAAACCGAGTTGCGTGATACGACTGAAATTCTTACGCTACCAATGGGAAGTCGTGCGCTTGCTTCACATGTGGCAGGTAACCTGTGGCAAATTAAACTCAAAGTGGGTGATGTTGTAGAAGAAGGTGATGTGGTGGTCATTGTGGAGTCCATGAAAATGGAAATTGCAGTGACGGCAACCTGCGCCGGAACGGTCACACAAATATTATGCACTGAGGGTATGACAGTGTCTGCAGGTCAAAATCTATTAGTCATTAGCGAGCAGTAAAATGAATTTACAAATTACACATTTACATAAGTGTTACCAGGCAGGCACATTAACGCCAACTCAATTAGTGACTGAGATTGAGGCAGCTATCAGCGCCGAGGATAGTCGGCATATTTGGATTCATCGTCTGAGTCTAAATGAAATGCTCGTGTATGCCAAAAACCTTGAGGGAAAGGATCTAACGCAATTGCCTTTGTATGGAGTGCCCTTCGCCATTAAAGACAATATTGATTTAGCTAATATACCCACAACTGCTGGTTGTCCAGACTATGCCTATACGCCAAGTGTTAGCGCTACTGTAGTGCAAAAACTCATTGATGCTGGCGCCATTCCTATTGGAAAAACGAATCTGGATCAGTTTGCTACCGGCCTAGTGGGAACGCGAACCCCATATGGTGCAGTTGGTAATAGCTTTAATGCGGATTATATTTCCGGCGGTTCTAGTGCGGGTTCAGCGGTAGCTGTGGCACTAGGTTTAGTAAGCTTTAGTTTAGGCACAGATACCGCTGGTTCTGGTCGGGTGCCCGCGGCATTTAATAATATAGTTGGGCATAAACCAAGTTGTGGTTTGCTCAGTACGCAGGGCGTAGTCCCAGCTTGCCGCAGTCTTGATTGCGTTTCTATTTTTGCCCTGACCGCACATGATGCTGCTGCAGTCTTAGCAAGTGCGCAGGGGTTTGATAGTGGAGACGTTTATTCGCGAAGCATTCCAACGTCCGCAAGCCCTAAGGACTTCAATACTGATGGATCATTTCGGTTTGGCGTGCCTAAAGCAGATCAGCTTGCATTCTTTGATAATCCAGAAACTCCAGTACTCTTCCAACAAGCAATTAAACAATTAGAAGCGCTTGGTGGAAAGCCTGTAGAAATTGATTTTTCACCATTTTTAGAAACGGCGCGCTTGCTGTATGAAGGCCCGTGGGTGGCTGAGCGTTATGCAGCAATACGCGAGTTTTTTGAAAGTAAAGCGGATTCTATTTTTCCAGTGACTCGCCAAATTATAGGTAGTGCAACGAAGTTTTCTGCAGCTGATACTTTTAGTGCTTATTACAAATTAAAAGCATTGCAGCGGACAGCTGCAGAGGTTTGGAATGATGTCGATATAATACTAACGCCTACTGCGGGGACAATTTACACCATTTCCGAGGTTAATGCAGAGCCTGTGCGCTGCAATTCTAATCTGGGTTTTTATACCAACTTTATGAATCTACTAGACCTATCGGCTACCGCTATTCCGGCAGGCTTTCAAAGTAATGACCTGCCGTTTGGTATTACCATTTGCGCGCCAGCTTTTAAGGATGACCAATTACTGGTATTAGCTTCCAGAATAGAGCAACAAACAGCAAAGATGCTAGGGGCAACAGGTATGCTCTACAAGAAAAGCTAACTACATTCGATCTATATTTGTCGGCATACTTGAAAGCTATAAGAAATCTTTCTGACATATTTAATGTGTGATATCAAAGAATTTTTTACTCGCAACTAGTATGGCTAATAAACGCGTATAAGCAGATGAGCTATTTTATGAATGGGAAATATCTATGAATCATAATGAAGATTTAATCAAAGTTGGAGTTTGCGGTGCCCACATGAGCGGATTACCACTTAATCCGCAACTTAAAGGCTTAGGGGGTATTTTGGTGGAAGTTACCTCAACGGCACCGGACTACCGATTATATAAATTAAATGGTTTTACTCCAGAGCGCCCAGGTCTTTTGCGAGTCAACAAGGAGGGTATGGCGATTGAATTGGAAGTATGGCAATTACCCTTAAAAAATTATGGAGTTTTCGTGGCTGGTATTCCAGCACCCTTGGGCTTTGGTACACTGAAGCTGGCCGATGGCAGTGCAGTACAAGGTTTTTTATGTGAGCATTATGCTACTCTAAATGCGTCAGATATTTCTAATTTTGGTGGATGGCGTGGGTATTTGAAAGCAAGCACAAATGCTTAAGTCACGTTCATTGGTATTAAACTTTTTTAATAAGATATTTGGTAAAAACCGTATTAAATTCTTAGGCTTATCATTTCTAGTCAACCGCGAAGTAAGCCAACAGACTTATCAAAATATATTTAAAGTATTGTTGAGGTTAAAGAAGTTTAGCTTTTGATTGAAGGTAACTGCGTTCAAGCAATCAATGCACTCATTTAGAGCGGCGATGATTTCTTTAAGTAAAACTTGAGCTTAGTTAATGATAGTACACAGCGCTCCATAGTTGACATGTTCATTAGCAATATGTGCTTTATTATCCATCTTTAGTGCCTTTGTATAATAAACAGCTAGGATTAATTGCGCAATTAAGTGCTCAAGTTATGTCAGCTAAGGTTTACTCGACGCTTGCTGTTCTAAGAGTGCCAGTTTGGCCTCTAAGAGCTCTAATTTCTGCCGTGTGTTGCGTAACACCTCAGCTTGCACATCAAATTCCTCGCGGGTAACCAGCTCCATTTTGGTGAGGATGCTCTTTAATAGTGCATTAAGATTGTGTTCAGCGTCGGCTAATGGTGAGTCGCTGACCATCTCCCTGATTTTATTAGAGATTTCATTTAATTTTTGTGAGTTAAGCATCGTATATTCCTTAGGATTAAATGCAGTTTAACAGTTTTGATCTCTATGTACAAAAAACTAACTCGGATGTAAATCTATTTATATTGTTGATTTTAAATGTAATTTAAGTTGGCACGCACCTTGCTTATATTTAACTGCAGAATTTTATTTTTATCGTTTTTTTTGAGGAGTAAAGCAACATGCGTAAATCATTATTATCTTTAGCGGTATTAGGTGCACTATCAGTACCTGCAATCTCATTTGCTGCCGATGCAGCACCAGCACCAGCAGTTGCTGCGCCAGATTGGACGTTCCCTTCTAGCATTGGTATGGTCAGTGATTACATCTGGCGTGGTCAAACTCAAACTTGGGGCAAACCAGCGGTGCAAGCAGGTATTGAAGCGGATCACGCTTCAGGTTTTTATGCAGGTGTTTGGGGTTCTAATGTTTCAAGTCATTGGTTACCAAACGCTAACTTAGAGACTGATTGGTCTGTGGGTTTCCGTAATGCCTTTGCAACCGATTTTAAATATGACGTAGGTGGCACTTATATTTATTATCCAGGTGGTAACTTTGATAAAGTTGCACCAAGTGGAACATACGCAAGTTCTAAACTTAACAGTCTTGAGTTGTATGCAAGTTTAGGTTGGAAATGGTTTACAGTAAAAGGTGGCTATATGCCAACCAAGTATTATGGCTGGAACGTTAATAACTCTAAGCCTAATTCTGGTTTTTTCCCTGGTAATGCTAGCGCTGGTGTGACTGGTAATACAAATGGCGCTTACTACTTTATGGGTAGCGTAAGCTACGATGTTTTGCCAAGTGTTAATTTGGCAGGAGAAGTTGGCCGCGAAAGTATTCCTGATAGTACTGGATTAGATTGGACGTGGTACAAAGTGGGCGCAACTAAAACTTTTGACGGTGGTTGGGCTGTAAATGCCTTCTACACTGGCACTACAGGTAGCTCTGCTTATCAAAGCTATGCTTCCTTCGATAACGGAACAGATAAAAGAACAATCGATCAAAGCAAAGTGGTTATTGGCCTAAGCAAAAGTTTCTAAATTTTTGCTATCAATAGATGGGTTGATTGCTGTAATTGACCCATCTAAAACCTTGTATCAAGAAGCATCAGGAGAAAAATATGAAATTTGTATCCGCAATTATCAAGCCATTTAAGCTTGACGAAGTTAGGGAGGCCCTTTCCAACATTGGCGTTCAGGGCATTACTGTAACTGAAGTAAAAGGGTTTGGTCGTCAAAAAGGACATACCGAGTTGTATCGCGGTGCTGAATACGTGGTGGATTTTTTACCTAAAGTAAAATTAGAAGTCGCCATTAAAGATGACATGTTGGATCAAGTGGTCGATGCGATTGAAAAATCAGCATCTACAGGCAAAATTGGTGATGGCAAAATTTTTGTCTTTAACCTAGAACAAGTTTATCGCATCCGCACCGGTGAAACCGGTGTGGATGCGCTATAAGGGGATTATGATGAAAAAAATACTTTCGATACTTGCCTTAGTCAGCGTTTTTGGCTTAGGTTTTACAGCGAATAGCTTTGCTGAAGATGC